>Ga0326511_10000042_pt1 | contig 94895 bp, 84 predicted proteins | sample 0_2496_0518_D_FD_203701 | JGI IMG/M metagenome (GOLD analysis project Ga0326511, IMG submission 203701) | Bovine rumen microbial communities from UC Davis, California, United States - 0_2496_0518 | ecosystem: Host-associated > Mammals > Digestive system > Stomach > Rumen | place: USA...
AATCGCAATTCTCAGACGGTCAACAGCAATCGGATATTCTGCACGAACATAGATATAACCCTGTGTTGCACCAATTGCATAACCAGCGATGGACATAGCCTCCAATACAACATGGGGGTCACCTTCCAAAACACTTCTGTCCATGAATGCACCGGGGTCGCCTTCGTCAGCGTTACAGCATACATATTTCTGGTCAGCATCCGGAACGATATTTCTGGCAAGCTTCCACTTCATACCAGTGGGGAAGCCACCACCGCCACGACCACGGAGACCGGAATCCAATACAGTCTGAATAACGTCTTCAGGGGTCATTTCCTTCAGAACTTTTTCCAGAGCCTTGTAACCGTCTCTGCCGATATATTCATCAATACATTCTGGATTGATAGCACCGCAGTTTCTTAAAGCAACACGGTGTTGTTTCTTATAGAAACTTGTCTCATTCAAGCCCTTGATGTTATCGCCGTCAATCGTCTCATCATAAAGCAATTCCTTGACAGGATTACCTTCCACAAAGTGTTCCTGTACGATTCTCGGAATATTTTCAGCGGTGATTCTGGAATAGAATGCGCCGGACGGATAAACAATCATAATCGGACCTAATGCACACAGACCAAAGCAACCAGTCTTGACAACCTGAATCTTATCAGTCAGACCCACTTTTTCCAACTCTTCACGAAGCACACGCTCAATTTCCGGTGAGCCGGAAGATGTACAACCAGTACCACCGCAAATCAGCACATGTCTTTCATACTTGCTGTTTGCTTCCGTTGAACCAACGTTCCGGAGTTCGAGTTCCGGATGCATTGCCTCACGGATTTCCTGAATTTCCTGCAATGATTTCATCGATTTTTCCTCCTTGCTATGTATTTACTCATACTTTGCGAGAATGTCCTTAACATCATCAACAGTCAGACGTCCATAAACGTCTTCGTTGACGGTCAGAACAGGTGCAAGTCCACACGCACCAATACAACGACAAGCTTCCAGAGAGAATTTGCCGTCTGCGGTACATTCTCCGCCACCAATCTGCAATACTTCCTGAAGTTTGTCATAAATGTCGCCTGAGCCTTTTACATAGCAGGCTGTGCCAAGACAGACAGAAATATTATACTTGCCCTTCGGGAACAAGGAGAACTGTGCATAAAATGTCACAACTCCATAAATCTTTTCCATCGGGATTTCCATTTCATCAGAAATCATCTTCTGCACTTCAATTGGCAAATAGCCATAAATATCCTGTGCCTGCTGGAGAACCGGCATCAATGCGCCCTGCTGGTTCTTGTGTTCGGCAATGACAGCCATCAGCTTTTCTTTCTGTTCAGCTGTGCCATTAAAAGGAACTGTTTTTGTAGCCATTATATAACCTCCGTTTCGATTATCCGCCCCTTGCGGGGCAGTTTCCGCTATTTGTAAGCCAGCGAAACCCTGTTGCACTGGCTTACACGCTTGTTAGAATTATAACATATATCCTAAAAAAAATCTATCTGCATTTTCAACTAATATGAACATCAAATTTTATGCAATACGCACAAACAAATAAATTTTTATCGATTTTTAGCGACATTTCTCACACTGTTTTTCATACAAATATCACAAATTCCCAAAAAAAACTTTGTATATTCCTACAAAATCTCTATTGATTGTAGGAATACTATGCTATTTCAGGAATTGAACTGCCCATTTCCGATAAATTCACAAACAAGAGAATCAGGGGTAATTTCCTTTCGTTCCAATGGAGCGGTATTCTCCAGAAAATCAAGCATTTCCTTGATAATCGGTTCATCCGCCATTTTCCGGAATGCATCCAGCAAAAACGGCTGATAGGCGCAAATCTCATACGCCATGAAGGTATCCACATCATAAGTAGAACGGTATTTATACGGCATGATGTATTTATTTTCGCCGTCCTCCACGCTGTCAAACATCATCAGGGTATCTTTGAAAGAGCGTTTCCGGAACAGCAAATCACGCACGAGCCGGCGCATCAGGCGAATTTTAGAAGGATGCAATTCCCTGCCGTCCTGCGTAATTCTGGTACGGACAGAAACGTAAATTTTCGCTGTATTTTCGTCTGGGAAGTCGATAATATCAGGGTTGAGGCTGTGAATGCCTTCCAAAATCACCAATTCCCCTTGTTTGCGGTGCAAGACTGAACCATCAAAAATTCTAGCCGATTCCCTGAAATCATACGTCGGTAATGGGACAGGCTCACAATGATAAATGCTGGTGAGTTGTTCCGTCAGAAAATCCCTGTCAATCCGGTTCGGGGATTCCAAATCCAGCTTGCCCTCTGAGAATAATTCCTTTTCGTAGTCACTCAAAGGGCTGAAATAATTATCTAAGGAAAGAGTATGCGTTTCAATCCCCTGTTCGTCAAGCAATTTTTCAATCATCAATGCAGATGTCGTTTTTCCTGAACCGGAAGGACCCGACAAAAGAATAATGGGTCTTTTTTCCCGATGTACCGCAATATCTGTGGCGATTCCGGTCAAATTCGAAAGATAGGCATAATTGACCGAACGAATATAAGCAGACGGATTTCCAGTGACTCCTTGATTGATTTCGTTGAGTTCAATGTTCATAAAATCATAGCCTCCTTTGTTTCATAGAAATTGTATATGATTTCGGTTGGCTTTATTATACCATAACTTTCAGGAAATTGCAAGAGATTTTAGTCATTTCGCAGATAATTTTATCAAAAAATTGCACTTTTCCTTGAAATATGCTATCATAGAAAGCGAGGTGTTCAAAAATGATGAATTCAAAAAATGACCCATTGACCAAAACCGGAATTGTCCTGTTGCTTGCGCTGATTTGTTGCATATTATGGGGGAGTGCATTTCCGTCAGTCAAGATGGGCTATGAAGTGCTTGACATCATTCCGGAAGATTGGGCTTCACAAATGGTATTTGCTGGAATTCGCTTTTTCATTGCCGGATGGATGGCAGTTTTCGTGGGGAGTATCGCCGAAAAACGGCTATTGATTCCGACAAAATCCGCCGTTCCGAAAATTGCCGTCATCAGCACATTTCAAACGATACTGCAATACTTCTTCTATTATATCGGCTTAGCACATACAACCGGAGTGAAAGCTTCCATTATCGTGGCAGCGAATGTATTTACAGCAATTCTCATATCATCCCTAGTATTTCACATGGAAACATTGACCTTGAAAAAGATAATCGGCTGTATTATCGGCTTTTCAGGCATCATCTTAATCAATCTTGCAGGATTGCAAGGCGGATTTCACCTGAATTTTCTCGGAGATGGGTTTATATTTTTCTGTACCATTGCAAGCGGATTTTCTTCCGTCTTCATGAAACGCTATTCCGCCAATGAAAGCCCCATCCTATTAAGTGGGTGGCAATTTGTATTTGGTGGGGCGGTCATGTGGCTGGTGGGAATCCTAGCTGGTGGAGCGGTTCACATCACCAACGGCACAGGCTGGGCAATTCTGCTATATTTAGCCTTTGTATCAGCCGCCGCCTATTCGCTGTGGGCGGTTTTATTGAGACATAACCCCGTTTCGAAAGTGACGGTGTTCGGGTTCTTGAATCCGCTGTGTGGGGTGATTCTGTCAAGTATCATCTTGCACGAAACAGGAGCTTTCAGCCTTGCCGGAGGAATCGCCCTGTTGCTGGTATGTTCTGGTATTTTCATTGTGAATTACGAAAAAAGAAATAAAGTGATTGACAAATCATAAAATTTGTGCTATAATAATAGTTGTTCACTTCATGCGCCTGTGGTGGAATTGGCAGACACGATAGATTTAGGTTCTATTGCCTTTGGCGTGCAGGTTCAAGTCCTGTCAGGCGCATATCTCAAAATGCTGGTGCTTGCATCAGCGTTTTTTATTTGCCCCAAAAGCACCAACAAAAACCCCCGAAGCCTTACGGTTTCGGGGGTTTGAATGACTGAAATATCAGTGTTTCCGGTTAGGGATTAGCCTCTCTTCTTGGAAACGAATGCAACGGCTGCGGCTGCTGCTGCAACTGCTGCTGCACCTGCTGCAACAGGAACTCTGCTGTCGCCAGTGTTCGGAGAGGAAGTAGTAGCACCGCCGTTAGAAGAACCACCATTAGAGGAAGAACCGCTCTTCTTTTCGCTTGTGCCAGCCGGATGAGCATTACCACGATTGCCTGTGAAGTCAATTGTAGTGAAGTTCGGAGAAGTGTTGTACTGCATCAGCATATCAACGTCTCTCTGAGCAAATCTTACATCCAGATAGATAGAATCCTTGTCATAAACATCATCAACGAGGTACAGATAGTTTACCGGAACTTTCATGGTATCGAACTGCTTACGAATCTGCGTTGTAGCAGCCAATTCATCCTTGAACTGAGGAGTACCATAGAGAGCTGCGTTATATGTCTGACCAGTAATCTTCTGATAACGTGTTTCGTTTACATACAGAAGGTTTCCTGTGTACTTAGCTGCTTCTGCATCAATAGTACTTGTTCCCTTAACAAACATTTCATCAGGGTCAACTGCACCAATACCATTCGTCTTGGGAGTAGGAAGGTATTCAGTTGCAGTAGTCTTATTGATGTTCAGAATGTAAGGATTAGCGATAGCACCGCCGACAACATCCTTACCATATACAGCATCCTTCGGAGTACCAAAGTCAACATTCTTTCTGGTGTCAACCTGGAAAATCTTATGAGTGATGCGGTTTGCGTTCGGGTCTTTATCATTCAGTTCAGTTGCGATGTCTGTCAACTGTTCCTGAACGAAGTAGATGGAATCGCCAATGATGGACAGCTGGAAGGTGGAATCATTCTCACCCTTCATCATGTTGCTGTCAGTATAAGCTCTATCGCCCATGTAAGCAGTATTGAAACTACCACCATTAAGAGTAGAGGTGTTTGCGCCATCATTAGAATCATCGATTCTAGCAAAACCAGCATATGTCAGGTCATAAGTACCAAGTGTCTGACGACCAACGAGCTTAGTAGAATCGGAAGCTCTGTCATACTGGAAGAGGTTCAGCATGAAATCAGCTGCGCCCTTGTTCTTGTCTTCTGTTCTAACCTGCTCACGAGTAACTGCAACGAGTTCTTCAATGCCATCATTACCGAAGTCATGAACCTGAACTGTTACCAGACCCAGCATTTCCTTACGAACATAGTCCTTGCTAGGATTGGTCTTATCAGGTGTCAAAGCAGCCTGACCGCCTTCAATATCCTTAATCAAGGTTTCATCAACATACTTCTGATAGATTTTCTTGTAGTCGACAGCGGCATTCTTCTCAACAGATGTCTCAGCCTTCTTAGCCATTTCAGCTAACTGCTGAGGAGTATAACCCTTGGTATCATCTGTGGAATAACCACTCCAGTTGGGGTTAGCAGTGTCGCCAATCCAACCAGTATCAGCGTCTGGAATAGCTTCCTTAGCAACAGCTTCATCAACAGCTTCTGTAGCAGCGGTAGCATCATCAGCAACAGCTGCATCTGTAGCAGTAGCATCAGCAGCCGGAGCAGCTGTAGCGTCTGTAGCAGCAGCAGATGTATCAACAGCCGGTGCTTCCTGTGCAGCAGGTGTTTCGTCAACTGTAACAACAGTCGGAGCAGGTGTAGAAGGCTCTACAACAGTAGGCTCAGAAACTACAGGTGCAACAGGTGCAGGTGCAGGAGCAGCAACGGGTGCTGGAGCTTCCACAACGGGAGCAACTGCCTCAGGAGCTACTTCATAAACAACTTCCTCGTCTGCCTTAGCAGTCAGACCAGTAGTGGCAACGGCACTAACAGCAGTTAAAGCGGCAAGTGCGGCCAGAAACTTTTTGGATTTCATTAGTAATTCCTCCTTGTAATTTATATCAGTTCCGGAGGGCATCACTTTGCGCCCTCTTCGGTATGTCTGATTGTATAATCATTATACATCCATTTCACAAAAATTGCAAGTGTTTTTCAAAGATTTCTTTGCTTTTTCAAAAACATTGTGAATATTGCACATTTTCACCTAGATTTTTTATGGATTTTACCGTATATTTTTTACATACTTTTTTCCAGAAATAGCATTTTCTGCTATTTCTGGTTATAAACCCCATTTCACATTCTTGACACAATCTTAACATATTAGCATGGAAATGACCGAATTTGACACGGCAAAACCCTCAGGAGTGAGAGATAAATTTCCATTTTTAAGTAGTTTCACATAACCGGCTTTTTGTAAAATTGGTATTTTATGGGCTTGCACCCATTCCGCTGGAATGCCGTCCACCGTCCGCAACCCCAGCATGATACGTTCTTCCCTGTCATAAACCGTACCAGAAAGAATGGTTTCCGTCTGCCGTTCCTCCCGACAAAATTTCCCAATTTCTTCCGGCACATAAAAGCGTTTTCCCTGATAACAAGAGTGCGCTCCTGCGCCGATTCCGAGGTAGTCTTCACACTTCCAATATTTGAGATTGTGACGGCTTGCAAAGCCCTTTTTCGCAAAGCTGGAAACCTCATATTGATGAATTCCAGCATCTTCCAGAAAATAGACGGCTTGCAAATAGCGGTCAGCGGATTCGTCATCATTGGGACAGCGTGACAGCAAATCCGCATCTTGTGAAAAAGGTGTTCCCTCCTCCACCTGCAAAAGATAAGCGGAAACGTGAGTGATGGGCAATTTTACCAGCGTTGTAAGCGTTTCATTGAGAATCAATTCCGATTGTTCGGGCAAAGCCAGCATCAAATCACAGGAAATATTCGTGAATCCCATTTCGAAAGCCGTTTCAACGGTTCGGATTCCGTCATTGGCGGAATGGGTGCGCTCCAATAATTGTAGTTGACCATCTGAAAAACTTTGTGTGCCGATAGAAAGGCGGTTGACACCTGCGGAATGGATGTCATGCAGGTAAGTATCTCTTTTTCCGGTGGGATTGAATTCGAGGGTAATTTCCGGCTCATGCAAATGCAGATACGTTGCACAGGCTTCCAGAATGTCGCTGATTTGTCCAGCTGTCAAAAGTGAAGGAGTCCCCCCACCAAAATAAATCGTATCCACTGTATCATGAATTTGATACGCTTGCAAATTCCGGATGACGGCTTTCACATAATTATCAACCAGTTCCCTGCCGTACTGTTCCGAAAAAAACGCACAGTAAGGGCATTTTTTCGCACAGAACGGAACATGAATATAAATTCCTGTCATTTCATTGTCCGGATAGGTTCAACAAGTTTCCCGAAAAACATATTGAAAACAAAGTTCAATACGAATGTACCGACAATGATGCAAGCTATCTCAATACTGGAATGAATATTTTCAGTCGCATGAAGATAAATCCATATTACGGCAATGAATGCAATCACAGAAACAACCGACTGAAAATAAATTCCGGTCATGCCGTTGCAACAACGTTTTCCACAGTTCGGGCAAGGCTTCCCCATGCCACGATATGACCCACACAAAGCCTTTTGAATGGGGGTAAAAGTCTTTTCTCCGCAGTGCGGACAGGTATATTTCATTGGTTATCATCTCCCATTGTTTCAGTATCAATATTTTTGGTAGAGGTTTCCTGATTTTCTCCAGCTGTCGTCAATAAGTGATAAGTTGCCAGCAAATCATAAGCGGAATCGAAAATTTCACAATTTGGGAACAGCTCCTTGATTTTCTGCCGTTCCTGCGTGGTAATTTCGGGGGAAATCCCGATACTTTCGAGGTTTTCGAAGCCTTGAATCTCTTCAATGTCGCCATGCCATATATACCAGCAAAGCTTTTTCGTTTCTGGAAACATTTCCGCCACTTCACGCACAGGAAGACGCTCTATATTCTGCATAGAGTAAACATATAAGCCATCACTTTCCTGTGTGAATCCAATCAGTGCATCTTTGCAGTCAAATGTCACACTGACAACATTATCAGGGAATTTTTCAGCCAATTTCCGATAAGGCTTTTCAATGCTTTTGAGCCAATCCTCATGGTATTTATCATAGCTTTTGTAGTTGAAAACCGCCTTAATATCTCCAGTATCGGGGTTTTGTGTCACATCATCTAACTTCCAATAGCTGTGATAACTCCACCAGCATGACAAAATCACTTTTTCGGCTTTACTCCTTGTAAAATACCAAACTCCCAAGGCAATTACCAGACAAGCCAAAAAAATGAAGAGAAAGCGTTGTTCTTTGATGAATTTTTCTTTTCGCATTTCTTTGGTTTTTTGGTTGACAGCCTCCTCTAATTCCTTGCTGATAATTTGTTCCATCTTCTCACTCATCCAATTTCAGAACGCTCATGAAGGCTTCTTGTGGAACTTCTACCGTTCCCAATTGGCGCATACGCTTTTTGCCTTCTTTTTGTTTTTCGAGGAGTTTTTTCTTTCGGGTGATGTCACCGCCGTAGCATTTCGCAAGAACGTCTTTTCGCATCGCCTTAACGGTTTCACGAGCGATAATTTTCCCCCCAATAGCGGCTTGAATCGGCACTTCAAACAATTGCCGTGGAATATTTTCCTTGAGTTTTTCAGCAATTTTTCTGGCTCTTGCATAGGCTTTGTCTGTGTGTACGATAAAGCTCAAAGCGTCTACAATTTCGCCATTCAGCAGAATATCCAGCTTGACGAGTTTGGAAGGCGCATAACCAACCAACTCATAGTCAAATGAAGCATATCCCTTTGTTCTGGATTTGAGCGCATCAAAGAAATCATACACAATTTCATTCAATGGGAGTTCATACTTCAATGTGACTCTGGTATCATCAAGATATTGCATATCTTTGAAAGTACCTCTTCTGTCTTGGCACAAATCCATGATGTTCCCCACAAATTCAGAGGGTACTAAAATATCAGCCTTCACCATGGGTTCTTCTGCCTGCGACAATACAGAGGGGTCAGGGTAATTGGTGGGGTTATCGATATATTGGACAGTGCCGTCCGTGAGTGTTACCTTATAAATAACACTTGGTGCAGTGGTGATGAGGTCTAAATTATATTCACGTTCCAGACGTTCCTGAATGATTTCCATATGCAACAGTCCCAAAAATCCACAACGGAAACCGAAACCCAATGCCACAGAGGTTTCAGGTTCAAACGACAAAGCCGCATCATTCAGCCGTAATTTTTCGAGGGCATCTCTCAAATCACCGTATTTCGCACCGTCTGCCGGATAAATCCCAGAGAATACCATCGGATTGACTTTCCTGTACCCTGCCAGCGGTTCAGCACAGGGATTATCAGCCAATGTGACAGTATCGCCAACTTGTGTATCACCAATACTTTTAATAGATGCCGCAATATAACCAACTTCACCAGCGGACAGCTCCCCGACATTCACAAGTCTGTCAGTAGTCATATAGCCTGTTTCCGTGACAGTAAATTCCGCACCAGTCGCCATGAGGTGAATGGTATCTCCGACTTTCACAACGCCGTCCTTGACTCTTACATATATAATAACACCTTTATAAGAATCATAATAGCTGTCAAAAATGAGTGCTTTCAAGGGTGCAGAAGTATCAGCTTTGGGGGCTGGAATGTCCGTCACGATTCTTTCGAGAACCTCTTCCACATTCGTGCCAAGTTTTGCAGAAATTCGGGGGGCATCCATTGCCGGAATCCCAATAACGTCCTCAACCTCCTGACAAACTTTTTCGGGCTGTGCAGAGGGCAAATCAATTTTATTGACAACAGGCACAACCTCTAAATCATGCTCAATGGCAAGATAAGTATTGGCTAAGGTCTGCGCCTCAATGCCCTGTGAAGCATCTACAATTAAAATCGCACCTTCACAAGCCGCCAATGAGCGAGAAACTTCATAATTAAAGTCCACGTGTCCAGGGGTGTCAATCAGGTTGAAAATATAAGTTTCGCCGTCTTTAGCAGTGTAATTCAATCTGACGGCACGGGCTTTAATGGTAATACCACGTTCACGCTCCAAATCCATATTATCCAAAATCTGCTGTTCCATGTCACGCTCTGCGACAGTCTTTGTTTTTTCGAGAATTCTATCTGCAAGCGTAGACTTTCCGTGGTCAATATGTGCAATGATACAAAAATTTCTGATTTTTTCAGAATCCATGTGTATTCCTCCGTTTACAGTATATTGCAATTATTATAACACATTCCGTCAAAAATGTAAAGTATTTTTTCACAAGTATCAATACATTGTTTCATGCAAAACAAAAAATTGTTTATTTTTTGTAAAAATCTATTGCATTTTTGAAAAAGTTATGATATACTATAGATAATGAATCCACAAAGGAGGGGTCTGTATGAAAATGATGTTTATTGGAGCTGCTCACGAAGTAACAGGGAGCTGTACTTACTTAGAAGTGGGCGGTAAGAAAATGTTAATAGATTTCGGTATGGAGCAAGGCGTTGACAGTTTCGAAAATGCAAAGATTCCATGCGCACCGGCAGCAATTGACTATGTACTATTGACACACGCACATATAGACCATTCGGGTTTATTGCCGTTGTTGTATGCTGGTGGTTTCAGTGGGGAAATTCACACCACCGAAGCGACAGCACACCTTTGCAGTATTATGCTCCGTGACAGCGCACATATTCAGGAATTTGAAGCCCAATGGCGCAACCGAAAAGCCCAGAGAAAAGGCGAAGAACCCTATGTTCCATTATATACCATGGATGATGCCATTGGAGCGATTGCCTTGTTACGTCCCCACAAGTACAAAGATAAATTTCAGCTTTGTGAAGGGGTTGAGGTGCGTTTCATTGATGCAGGGCATTTATTAGGGTCTGCAAGTATTGAAGTTTGGGCGACAGAAGGCGACGAAACAAGAAAAATCGTATTTTCCGGCGATATTGGAAACCTGAATCAGCCCTTAATCCGTGACCCACAATATATTGATGATGCGGACTTTGTTGTGATGGAGTCAACTTATGGCGACAGAAAACACGAACGCCCGAAAGATTACGTCACCGCCCTTGCACAGGTCTTACAGCAGACCTTTGACCGTGGCGGTAGTGTGATAATTCCGTCTTTTGCCGTGGGAAGAACACAGGAAATCTTGTATTTCATGAGGAAAATCAAAGTGGGTGGATTGGTCAAAAATCATGACCATTTTCCGGTATTCATGGATAGTCCGTTAGCAATCGAAGCAACCAATATTTTCATGAGAAATCAGAATAGTTGTTATGACGAAGAGGCGATGAGCTACGTCAAGGAAGGAATCAACCCGATTTCTTTTGAAGATTTGCAGTTGATTACCACTCCAGACGAATCCAGAGCCATCAACTTTGATAAACGCTGTAAGGTGATTATATCCGCCTCTGGTATGTGTGAAGCAGGACGAATCAAGCACCATCTGAAGCATAACCTATGGCAACCACAGAACACCATATTATTTGTAGGTTATCAGGCATTTGGCACATTAGGGCGGTCATTGGTAGAAGGCGCAGACCATGTGAAATTATTTGGTGAAGTGGTTCAGGTGAATGCACAGATTAAACAGCTCCCCGGAATCTCTGGTCATGCGGATGTAGACGGCTTAACAACATGGATTTCACATATCCAGAATGTCAAGCGTGTATTTGTGATTCATGGAGAAAGTACCGTCATGGAGCATTTTGTTACACATTTGCAGAATGATTTGAAATTATCCGCCTATGCACCCTATAGCGGTACAGAATTTGACCCGATTTCCAACCAAATCACTTTGGAAGCCATTCCGAAACCCATTGCCAAAAAGTCCGGCGCAGCAAAGGCGAATACAGTTTATCACCGTCTCTTGGCAGCTTTGGAACGTTTGACAAAAATTATCAAGTCCGCAGAAGGACGCACTAACAAAGAACTTGCCAAACTTACTGACCAGATTACCGAAATCTGTAATAAGTTTGAGAAGTAAATAAAATATCATATTTAGGAGGTACTTGTTTTATGCAGTACGAAATTCAGGGAAAACCCTACCCTGTGGCAATTGTCACATTGAATGACGGTGAAAGCGCACTTTGTCAGAGGGGTGCAATGGCTTGGATGACACCCAATGTTTCCATGCAGACCACCTCAAACGGCGGAATTGGTAAAATGTTCGGACGTATAGTTTCGGGAGAATCCATGTTTCAGAACGTCTACACTGCTCAAAATGGTCAGGGCTTAATTTCCTTTGCAACCAATTGCCCTGGGGAAATTATGGCGATTGAACTGAACAAGGAAAAAACAATTATTGCACAGAAATCCGCTTTTTTGGCATCTTCCATGGATGTAAAGTATGAGTTGTTCTTCCAGAAAAAATTTGGTGCTGGTTTCTTTGGCGGTGAAGGTTTCATCATGCAGAAATTCAGCGGAAGCGGTGTATTATTGCTTGAAATTGATGGCAGTGTAATTTCTTATGACCTTGCAGCGGGACAGTCCATGCTGATTGATACCGGCTATCTTGCCGCAATGGAAGGCACATGCTCTATTGACATCCAGCAAATTAAGGGTGTCGGGAATATGCTCCTTGGCGGTGAAGGTTTCTTCAATACGAAAGTAACAGGGCCGGGGCGCATCTGGATTCAGACCATGCCCATTTTCCAGATGGCGAGCGCACTTTCCGCCTATATCGTGAAGTCAAGCTAATATTTGCGAAATTGCATACAAAAAAACAGCATCCTGATTTCCTATCGGGGTGCTGTTTCTATTGAACAATTCCTTCCGTGAAAACAATAAAGCCATCCTGATTATTTCCAGAAATTTCACAGTCATCTGTTACCGTTGTCGGAACAATGGTAGAACCTGTATTTGCTTTCACATAATAAATACTATAATCTTTCATTCCATCATGATAATAATAAGGGTCAGAAATGGGATGATGATGCAATTCCTCAATATAGTTCGGCAAAGACAAACCATATTCATGCATCACAGCAGAATGTAATTTTCCCACATAACGCAAGTGATATGGCGCAGGGTCAATGCCTGTCAATTGTTTCCCATCTTCGGGGTAACTGAACACAAAGCCATAACTCCACGCATTTTCTGAAAGCCAATCATTAAATTTCGCAAACATAGAAACCGTTTCATCCTCATTCAGAATACATAAATCAACACATAAACCCGTTGCCCTGTCCGGCAATTCCGCCGGATAAAGACTGCCATCTGTATCAGATGCTTCTGTCGTACTATATACCATCAAATCAGATTTTCCCGTCATTCGGTGATAAGCAAGCATCATTCGATTGAGTGCTTCCACCACAACCGGCTGTATCTCCAAATCAGGACGGCGAATATGATAGCTTTCATTTTTCCCTTCAAAATTGGTCATGGGCGATTCTAATTTTCCCTGATACTTATGAGTTTTATCAATCCGAAGAACCGACCCCGAAAAAATATCGGAGTACTTCTTCATAATGGGAACACAACCCTCTGGAATCCGAACAGCATCAGGATTTTCAGACTCTCCCAAAGTCGGCGAATCCGGCACGGAATGAAAACCGCCTGCCGGACTGACTTCAAGTATCATTTGCCTTGGAGGTTTCACAGTATCTGCAAAGTTTCCATCTACAATAATTGCTTCTCCTTCAAAAAGACCATTTTTCTCTCTGTGCATTTTTCGCACATATCTTACACCGCCATCAATGGGCCATATAAGCCCTACCAATGTAAAGCAGATAAGAAAAACCCCAGCAGCGGAAGCGTGTCTTTTGGTCTTTTTAATTTTCACTTTTTGTTGTTTTTTTCTGCTCATACTGTTCTCCGCTTTCTGTAAATATTGCAGCCAGCGGAATCATTCAGTGTATGCCGGCTTTGTATCTAATGAGTAAGTGCCTGTCACAACCCCATAAAGCTTGAATGAATCATAAACATTATACCACTTGCTTTTCGAAAGTGCCGTAACTGCAATATAGCAATGTTCATCTTCTGTTTCCGCATAACTTACAAGGCATTGACCAGCCTCATCAGTAAAGCCTGTCTTTCCCCCAAGAATGGAAATTCCCTCTACTTCTGTGCCATACATTCTGTTAAACATCGTGCTGGTCAGTTCAATTCCATGAGGATGTTGTTCAGTAGGACGAGTGGTATATTGATAAGTAGAAATAATTTCCTTACATAAATCATTTTGCAGACAATACTCCATGATAACAGTAATATCTTCCATACTGCTATAATGTGCAGGGTCATGCAGTCCGCTTGCATTCATGAAATGGGTATTTTTCAACCCCAATTCTTCCGCTTTTTCATTCATCATATCCACAAAGGCAGATTCAGAACCAGCCACAGAAATTGCAAGACCAGTTGTCCCATCTGCACCAGAAGGAAGTGCAGCACCATACAACAAATCTGTCATTGTCACTTCTTCCCCAGCAACAAAACCCGCAACAGAAGCTTGCTGTTCTTGTAAAGTTGCAACCAATTCATCTGTCATAGTGAAAGTTGCTGTCAAATCATCAATATGCTCAATTGCCACAATCAACGTCATCAATTTGGTCATGGAAGCTGGATAAATCCGCTCATCCGGTTTTCCTTTGATTGCAAGAACTTTTGCACTATCAACATCTGTCAGCATCACCAAATCACAGTCAATCTGTTCATCAAGAATCAGCGTTTCCTCGTCTAATTCAGGATAACAGTAATTCGCAACAACAGGCGGGTCAGTCGGCTCAGTCTCCGGCTCTGTCATAGACAAAAGCACTTGACGTTCTTCAGGGTCATGTCTTCTGGTGTAATTTTTATCAGGCGCACCAAAAATTTTTACCATTGCCCACATAAAGGCAACCAATACCAGTGCAAACAGAAACAAAAGCAAAACCGCATTCTTCCCCGATACCACTGTTTTTTCACGATTTGTTTTTTGCAAATGAAACCACCTCCGCAGGATTTGAGAAATCCTTTCCTTCTACAAGAATATTCCCATTCTCTTTTATTATACTGCTTTTCTTTGCAATTGTCAACAAATGTTTTTTCATTTTCAAAAAATAAATTTTTCATTGATTGACTTTTCACGAAATTCACAATTTTCATCACCTGAAATTATCTATTTTGACGAAGCTTTTTCGATTGTTTTCAGAAGTACTTGACAAATTTTCAAAAATATGCTATACTTTAAAGGTTAAAGGTACTACTGTCTAAGGAAATTGATGGGCTACCGTAACAGCCTGACGTAGGTAATTCAATTATCTGCGAGCAGAGAAATTTACGGAGGTGAATATGCATGAAAAAGGACATTCATCCTACATTGTACAAAACAACAATTACTTGCCATTGTGGTAATGTAATGGAAGTACAGTCCACCAAGCAGGACATCAAGGTTGAAATCTGTTCCAAGTGCCACCCGTTCTATACTGGTAAGCAGAAGCTTGTTGATACAGGCGGACGTGTTGACAGATTCAAGAGACGTTTCAATCTCGATAACAAGTAATTGGAACGCATCAGCCAAAATTTTGATTTTTAGGAAAACGGTCACTTTGTGTACCGTTTTTCTTTTCAAAGGAGGGAATTTCATGGACTATTTCACGATTTCTGCACCGGTCAAAACCAGTTTCATTGAGAAGCGTTCCGAATTTATCGGCTACCTGTCCCCTGTCACTACGAATGACGAAGCTGTCGAATTCATCAATTCCGTGAAAGCAGACCACCGAAAGGCGAAACATCATGTTTATGCCTATATTCTGCGCAATTCCAACATCACACGTTATTCCGATGACGGCGAACCGCAAGGGACAGCAGGTGTCCCAGTCCTTGAAGTTCTCCAGAAAAAGGGCTTGACAGATATTTGCTGTGTAGTGGTGCGGTATTTCGGAGGGATTTTATTAGGCGGAGGCGGTTTAGTCCGTGCGTATTCGCACAGTGCATCCATTTCATGTGAAGAAGCGCAAATTCAGCATATGTGCGAAAGCACTCCCCTGATGTTGCGCATGGATTACACACTTTACGGAAAAGCCCTGAATTGTTTCCCGAAATATGGAATTCTCCAGAAATCGGAAAGTTTCGGGACAGATGTATTTCTGGAAATCCTTGTCAGAAATGAAGTCCGTGAAGCCCTCATCAAGGAATTGACTGACCTTTCCGGCGGTAAAATCCAGATACAAGCCGGAACATTGGAATATGCAGACTTTTCAACTGTTGAATGAATCTAATCAAATCATTTTTTCAAAAATTTTCCGAAAAAAAGAGGGTTTTACAAAAGAAAAATTGTACATATTATTAGAGGGTGAGGAATATGGCATTTCCGGCGGATTTTATGCAAAAATTGCATGATGCAAATGATATTGTGGAATTGTTCAAGACATATACCACCGTCAAGAAAAGCGGTCGGCTTTATATGTGCTGTTGTCCATTTCACACGGAAAAGACGCCCTCTTGTGCGATTTATCCTGATGACCAGCATTTCTATTGTTTTGGATGTGGTGCAGGCGGTGACGTGATAACATTTGTGGAAAAGATGGATAATATTTCATTTTATGAAGCGGTGCAGGTACTTGCACAGAGAAGCGGTCTGCAAATTCCTGTTCAAAATCCCCAAGAGGAACGAACCGCCAATTTACGCAGACGTTGCCTTGAAATCAATCGAGAAACCGGAAAAATTTACTTTCTCAACCTTTTGAAAGGTTCAGACCCCAGAGGGTTGCAATATTTCCAAAGTCGTGGCTTACGGATGGAAACCATTCGCAAATATGGCTTAGGATTTGCGCCGGATGACTGGCATCAACTCCGAGACCATCTCCGCAAAAAAGGCTATACAGATGATGAAATGGTGACAGCTGGTGTTTGTCGCAGAAGTGAAAACGGAAATGTTTATGATTATTTCCGGAACAGGGTCATATTTCCCATCATCGATTTACGGAAGAATATTGTTGCTTTTGGCGGACGTGTCCTTGACGACAGCAAACCGAAATACCTCAATACCAATGATACCCCTGTCTATAACAAGGGCAGTAATCTTTTTTCCCTGAATTTCGCCAAAGACGGCAACCCCGAAACGCTGATTATTGGGGAAGGTTACATGGATGTTATCGCCATGAATCAAGCCGGTTTCACGAATGCCATTGCCGTTTTAGGGACAGCCCTCACAGATGCACAGGTCAGACTGATTTCACGCTATGCGAAAGAAGTCATTCTCTCCTATGACAGCGACGGCGCAGGACAAAAAGCCACCCAGCGTGCCTTGAATATGTTTGGTGATGCCGGAATTCCCGTCCGTATCCTGAAAATAGAGGGTGCAAAAGACCCTGACGAGTACATCAAAAAATTTGGAGCGGATAAATTCAAGTTATTGTTATCACACGCAGAAGATGCACTTGACTATCGTTTCCAGAAATGCCGTGAAGGGTTAGACCTTGCAACTGATACCGGAAAAGTGCAGTATCTCCGCCGTTGTGTAAATGTTCTTGCAGAAATTGACAACGATTTGCAAAGAAATGTAAGTATTTCCAGTATTTCCCATCAAATCGGCATTCAGGAAAATGTCATTGATGCACAGGTAGACCGAGCCAGAAAAGCCCTTGGAAAACGTGCCAAAGAAGAACGCTTTCAAAAAGCCCAGAATATTATTTCTTTGGATGAATTCACTCCACGAGAACAACAACGCACACCGGAATATTCCAAAGAAAAACAAATTTTCGCTTATCTGCTGAAAAATCCTGAAAGCATTCATGAAGTGATGCAGAAAATCACACCGGAATATTTTGTGACTGATTTTCACAGATATGCCTACAGTGCAATTTATCAGAAAGCATCACAAAATCCTGATTTTCAGCTTTCCTTTGATACATTGCGTGAAATTTTTGATTATGACGAAAAGAAGGCAAGTCAGATTTTGGGCATTTTCAGCCATTATGAAGAAATCTCCATCACAGAACAAGCACTGCAAGAATGTATTAGTTCATTATATGAATATAAAAATTCTTTGAACAAAAATGACATTCAGACGGATGATGACTTGCGCAATTTCGCAAATAAAAAAAAGCAAAGCATGACCTAAACCATGTCAAAAAGAACCCTTTCCGGTTCTTTGAATATATCCACCCAAGACCATAAGGAGGAATCTTAATGGATAAGAAGTCTACAATTGAAGCCCTTCTCGAACGAGGTAAGGCATCCGGAAAATTGACAACTCAGCAAATTTCTGTCGCATTAGAGGAAATGGACTTTGATGCTGACCAGATTAACACCTTCTACGACAGTTGTGAACAGCAAGGAATCGAAATCATTGACAATAATATCATTGATGATAATTTTGACCTCAATCATATTGAAATCAATGAAAACCCTGATGATGATTTAGATTCTGCGCTTTCCACAGAAGGTCTTGCTGTTGATGACCCTGTGAAAATTTATCTGAAAGAAATCGGTCGTGTTCCCCTGCTTTCTGGTGATGAAGAAATTGAACTCGCCCGACTCATGGCAGAAGGGACACCCCTACAAGCAAAACGTGCAAAACAGCGACTTTCAGAAGCCAATCTCCGTCTGGTTGTTTCCATTGCCAAAAAATACGTCGGTCGTGGAATGCAGTTCCTTGACTTGATTCAGGAAGGAAACCTCGGTTTAATCAAAGCCGTTGAAAAGTTCGATTATAACAAAGGTTTCAAGTTCTCAACTTATGCCACATGGTGGATTCGTCAGGCAATCACAAGGGCAATTGCTGACCAAGCAAGAACCATTCGTATCCCTGTGCATATGGTGGAAACCATCACCAAAGTCAAGAAAGTTTCCAGCCAGTTGCTCCATGAAAATGGACACGACCCCACACCCGAAGAAATTGCCGAACGTCTGGAACTGCCTGTGGAACGTGTTCGTGAAATCATGCGCATTGCACAAGACCCTGTTTCCCTTGAAACGCCTATCGGTGAAGAGGAAGATTCCCACCTCGGCGACTTCATCCCTGATGATGATGCCCCAGCCCCAGCGGATGCCGCTTCACATACACTTTTGAAGGAACAGCTTGACGAGGTACTTTCCACATTGACAGACCGTGAGGCGAATGTACTCCGTTTGCGTTTTGGTCTGATTGACGGACGTTCCCGCACATTGGAGGAAGTTGGCGCACAATTTAACGTTACCCGTGAAAGAATTCGTCAGATTGAAGCGAAAGCCCTCCGCAAACTCCGCCACCCCAGCAGAAGCAAGAAAGTGAAAGATTTCTTGGATTGATTTCTGCTGATACATCAAAGAAAACCCCTGCAATTGCAGGGGCTTTTTGTTTGAGTTTGAGAAATTATTCCGCTGTTACAGGGAGAGTCACCAAATCCACAAGAGATTTCAGAATATTCAATGCATCAGTATCATTCACTTTTCCATTGTTATCAACATCTGCATTCTTAGAATTGATAGTAACATTCAAGCCCAGCAAATACTGATTGATAGCCAGAACATCGGCAATATCAACCTCTTCATTTCCATCAACATCACCATAAACAGCATCGGAAGGAGTTTCCTCACTTGTTGGCTGTGTTTCGTCGGTAACATCTTCGGAAGTCGGTTCAGTCGGGTCAGTTGTGCCGGTAGCCTTCATATAAGCATCAACGATAGCAACATCAGCCGTTGAGCCTTCATCAACATACCAAACCTGACCTTCAAATGTAGTCTGTTCGCTCAGTGCCTTCTTGACAGCATCCAAAATAGCTTTATCTTTAATTTCGACAGGGAGATTATCCTCACCAGTGTAAGTTACATTGTACAAATCCTCCGCAAAATTGACTTCAATTGTACCGCTCTTTGTAGCTTCCCATTTTACACTTGCCCAATAGTAAACACCATCCACTGGAACAGTAACACCAAGACAACCATTTGCATAGGTTGCACCATCAGGAAGTGTCACCTTCAAATATGCAGCCTCACCAGCTTCAGGGAATTTAATTGTCAAATTGCCATTATCATTCGGCTTAATAGAAGCATGACCTTCTTCCGGTTCAGCTGGTTCAGTATTGATAACCTCATTGGTAGCATCAGGGTCGATTTCAATTTCGCTGAATTTCGGAAGTTCATCCAAAGTGATGCAGTAATCACTGGTATACATATCAATCAAATCTTTTTCAGTATTGAATATGGGATTAGAAAGGAAGTTAATATCATCACTACCGCCATCATACCATGTCATGAAGTACAGCCAACCAGCCTTATCCATTGTGAGATTATCCAAGGTAGAGAAGCTGTCATTTTCCATGAGTGCCACCATCTTAGCATTATTATATCTCTTCATAATGCTATAGAATGTATCAGCAATAGAAGAATCATTGTGTTCCAATTCAGGAACCCACTGACCGCTACCATTATCAACGTACTTTGTGCAGTTATACTTATCAAATCCGATAATATCTACATATTCATCCCCAGGATACCAATCAGCAGAGTTTGCATAATCGTAAGTATTCCATTCCCAGATGAGGTTATGACAGCCCTTAGTTTCTGTCAGATACTTGTAAGTATACAGCCAAAGCTCCTTATAAGGCTTTTCACCTTCACTGCCCCACCAGAACCAAGAACCGCTGATTTGCCCTTTACTTTCATCTGGTAAATTGCCCTGTGCTTCATGCAAAGGTCTCCAAAGAACCGGAACGCCCTTTTCCTGCAATGTCAAAAGCTTTTCTGCAAGGGTATCCAAAGCCTTTGTATAGAATTCATTTTCCTTTGTACCTTCTTGTGCTGCCTTAGATGGGGAGAAATCGGTTTTTTCAGAATAAGTAGTATCATTAAATCCGAGACTGTCGCCCATGGTATAATTTGCAAAATTCTTTGGTACATTCAGATGGAAAGTAGATTCCACAAGACCGCCATTTGCTGCCCACTGCAACATACGGTCAGAAACTCCGTCTTCACCAAAACAAGAAGTAATTGGATTGCAGGAATTTCCCAAGTCAAAACCACGAATAGCCGGTAATTTTCCGGTCTTTTCCTTGATGTATTCAAATTCTGTTTCTACACCATGAGGGCCATAATTATAAATTTCCTGCTGTCCGGAAAGAATATGCTCACCATAAACGCTGTTGAGGTAAGTCATCACTTTTTTAGCTTCTTCTGTTGCCTTCGGGTCACAAGGTGAAGTATGCTTTGCTACGATTTCAGGACGAGACGGCGCATAATCCCCCAATGTGATAGAGTCAACCTGCATCCAGCCCCAACTTGCAGTTAATACTACAGTACTTTCACCTTCTGCAAGTTCAACCTTGAACATTTTCTCTGTGAACTCTTTTGAAGCATCCAATGTCGGACTATCAACAATTTTGTCATTTACCTTAACTTCCAAAGGCTTTGAACCATAAGCCGTTGCATAACGAACAGTCAGCCCATAAATTCCGGCTTCCTTCACATTTACCTTGAAAGTTACAGATGGCAAAGAACCAGTATTATCTGTCAAATCTACATAACCTGTACCGGAATAACCACTGATTTCCGTTTTTACTTCGCCAACTCCGCCAATTGTAGCATCTTCTGCTTCATACGTCACTGTCTCCAATGCAGATGCACTAAATGGAACAGAAACCATCGCATTGACAGAAAGAACAGCAGCAACCATTGCCGCCAATTTTTTCATCTTCATTTCAATCTTCCTCCTTTAAATTCTAAGAGTAATTGTGCAGAAATATCATACTCTCAGTTGATTATGTTACTATTATAACACACTTCTTTCCAATATGCAAGCTGTCATTTTATTTTTATGCAAAATGACGGTTTTTTTTGGTAAATTTGTACAAACAATAAAAAAGGAAAAGGACAGCTCACGCTGTCCTTCCCCTTTAAAAAATCCAAGGAATGGAATTACTCATCGATAGAGATAACTACACCAGAGCCAACAGTTCTGCCGCCTTCACGAATAGCGAAACGGAGATTCTGCTCGATAGCAATGGGAGTAATCAGCTCAACGTGCATTTCAACGTTGTCACCAGGACGGCACATTTCAACACCCTCAGGGAGTGTGATAGAGCCTGTAACGTCTGTAGTTCTGAAATAGAACTGGGGCTTGTACTTGTTGAAGAACGGAGTATGACGACCGCCTTCTTCCTTCTTCAGAACGTAAACCTGACCAGTAAACTTGGTATGCGGATGAATAGAACCGGGCTTGCAGAGAACCTGTCCTCTTTCAACGTCCTTTCTCTGAACACCACGGAGCAAAGCACCAACATTGTCGCCTGCTTCTGCGAAATCCAGAGTCTTACGGAACATTTCCAGACCAGTAATAACAGTCTTGTCCTTCTCTTCCTTCAAACCAACGATTTCTACTTCGTCGCCAACGTTAATCTTACCACGCTCTACACGACCTGTTACAACAGTACCACGACCAGAAATTGTCATAGTATCTTCGATAGGCATCAGGAACGGCTTAGCATCGTCACGCTCAGGAGTAGGAATATACTCGTCAACTGCATTCATCAGCTCAATGATAGGAGCATATGCAGGGTCAGACAGGTCATCCGGAGCTTCCAGAGCCTTCAGAGCAGAACCCTTGATAATCGGAATTTCGTCACCAGGGAATTCATAAGAAGACAGTGTGTCACGAATATCCATTTCAACCAGTTCGAGCAATTCTTCGTCATCAACCTGGTCAGCCTTGTTCATGAATACAACGATTGCAGGTACGCCAACCTGACGAGCCAGCAGGATATGCTCCTTAGTCTGAGCCATAGGACCATCAGAAGCAGCAACTACGAGAATTGCGCCGTCCATCTGAGCTGCACCAGTAATCATGTTCTTTACATAGTCAGCGTGACCGGGGCAGTCAACGTGTGCATAGTGACGCTTGTCAGTCTCATACTCAACGTGAGCAGTGTTGATTGTGATACCACGCTCTCTCTCTTCGGGAGCCTTGTCAATCATGTCATAAGCTTCATACTTAGCCTGACCCTTCATAGCCAGAGTCTTAGTAATAGCTGCGGTCAGAGTAGTTTTGCCGTGGTCAACGTGTCCGATTGTACCAATGTTAACGTGCGGCTTGTTACGCTCAAATTTTGCCTTTGCCATTGGAAGTTTCCTCCTAAATATAATATTGGTTTATCCGGCTGCTTGATTCACAGCCTCTGATAACATTATTATAACACATTTTCCAGAGAAATGCAAGTCTTTTTTCAAAAAAATTCCTTTTTTTATGAGAATTTTTTATGCAAATCTCCGGAAGCGTGTCAAATTGTGGGTTTTTAGCCCTTATTTCTATGATTCATGATGTCTTCTGCAATGTTCTTCGGAACTTCCTTGAAGCTGTGAGGCTCCATAGAATACTGTCCACGTCCCTGTGTATTGGAACGCAACTGGTTGGAATAACCGAACATTTCAGAAAGCGGAACGAGTGCATCCACCTGAACAGAACCGGGTCTCGTCTCCTGACCGAGGATTTCACCACGGCGGGAGCTTAAATCACCGATGACATTACCAAGATAATCATCAGGAGCGATAACAGAAACCTTCATGATGGGTTCCATCAAAGTGGGGTTAGCCTTTCGCATAGCTTCCTTGAAAGCCATAGAACCAGCAATCTTAAACGCCATTTCGGAAGAGTCAACTTCATGATAAGAACCATCATACAGCTCTACCTTCACATCAACAACCTGATAGCCTGCCAAGATACCTGCCTGCATTGCACCCTTGATACCAGCATCAACAGCCGGAATATATTCCTTCGGAACAGAACCGCCGACTACAGAGTTGACGAACTCATAGCCCTTACCGGGTTCATTAGGTGCTACACGAATCTTAACATGACCATACTGACCAGAACCACCGGACTGCTTCTTGTACTTGTAGTCAACATCAGCATTACCCTTGATAGTTTCCTTATAAGATACCTGAGGTGCGCCGACATTTGCTTCTACCTTGAATTCACGGAGCAGACGGTCAACAATAATATCGAGGTGGAGTTCACCCATACCAGCGATAATGGTTTGACCAGTTTCTTCATCAGTCCAAGTACGGAAAGTGGGGTCTTCTTCTGCGAGTTTTGCAAGAGCGATACCCATTTTTTCCTGACCTGCCTTAGTCTTCGGCTCAATAGCGAGGTTAATAACAGGTTCTGGGAATTCCATGGACTCCAGAATAATGGGATGGTCTTCATCACAGAGAGTATCACCGGTTGTAGTCTGTTTCAGACCGATAGCAGCGGCAATATCACCGGAATAAACCTTTTCCAATTCCTTACGAGCATTTGCGTGCATCTGTACAATACGACCAATTCTTTCATGCTTGCCCTTAGTAGAGTTCAGGACAGCAGAACCCTTGTCGAGTACACCGGAATATACACGGAAGAATGTCAACTTACCAACAAATGGGTCAGTTGCAATCTTGAATGCCAAAGCTGCAAACGGCTCATCATCAGAAGAAGGTCTTTCCTCTTCCTCATCAGTTTCAGGGTTCACACCCTTAATAGCCGGTACATCCAGAGGAGACGGCATATAATCAACAATAGCGTCCAACAGTTTCTGTACACCCTTATTCTTGTAAGAAGTACCGCAGGTAACAGGAACCATCTCATTTTTCAGAGTGGACTTTCTGATGCAAGACTTGATTTCCTCAATGGTGAGTTCTTCACCGCCGAGGTATTTTTCCATCAACTCTTCATCTTGTTCAGCAACGTGTTCCAGCATAGACTCATGATACTCCTGAGCCTTTTCTACCATGTCTTCGGGAATTTCTTCTACACGAATGTCTTTTCCGAGGTCATCGTAGTAAACATATGCTTTCATTTCCACAAGGTCAATAATGCCCTTGAAAGTTTCTTCTGCACCAATCGGAAGCTGAATCGGAACAGCGTTACACTTGAGACGGTCTTTCATCATCTCAACAACTCTGTAGAAATCAGCACCCATAATATCCATCTTATTGACGTATACCATTCTTGGTACTTGGTATTTATCAGCCTGTCTCCAAACGGTTTCAGACTGTGGCTCAACACCGCCCTTAGCACAAAGTACAGTAACAGAGCCGTCCAGAACACGGAGAGAACGCTCTACTTCTACAGTAAAGTCAACGTGTCCGGGGGTATCAATAATATTGATTCTGTGACCAGCCCAATAAGCAGTAGTCGCAGCGGAAGTGATAGTAATACCTCTTTCCTGCTCCTGTGCCATCCAGTCCATAGTAGCAGCACCCTCATGGGTTTCGCCGATTTTATGATTAACACCGGTATAGAACAGAATACGCTCCGTTGTGGTGGTCTTACCGGCATCAATGTGCGCCATGATACCGATATTTCTGGTCATTTCCAGACTACAATCTCTTGCCATAGTATTTCCTCCTTATATGATAAGGAAATTACCAACGATAGTGAGCAAACGCCTTGTTTGCTTCTGCCATCTTGTGGGTATCCTCACGCTTTTTACAAGCACCGCCAGTGCCATTCAATGCGTCGAGAATTTCACCAGCAAGTCTTTCTTTCATGGTTTTTTCGTTACGTTCTCTGGAATACTTGGTAATCCATCTCAGACCGAGAGTCTGCTTTCTTTCAGGACGAACTTCCATTGGTACTTGATAGGTAGCACCGCCGAGACGGCGAGCCTTAACTTCCAGTTGAGGCATGATATTTTCCATAGCCTCTTCAAAAACCTCCAGTGCATCTCTGCCGGTCTTTTCGGCAACAATCTCAAATGCACCATAAACGATTTTCTGTGCTACACCCTTCTTACCGTCCAGCATTACATTGTTAATCAGACGGGTTACAAGCTTAGAATTGTAAACAGGGTCTTGCAATACATCACGCTTTGCGACATTACCTCTTCTTGGCATTTCGCTTCCCTCCTTCACATTATTTGAGCGGAAATTTCCGCAGTCGTGAACTCATAGGTACTCGTCCGGATTTCCGGCGTGTCAGGTCAATCAGGGGCTTTCACAAAGTGCAATCACATCTATATGAAAAGCTCCACAAACCTGTGGTAAACTATTATTCACTTAAAAATTCATTTCACCTTAGCAGAAGAATATTACTTCTTGCCTGCCTTCGGTCTCTTTGCACCGTACTTAGAACGAGCCTGATTACGGTTTGCAACGCCCTGTGCATCCAGTGCGCCACGGATAATATGGTAACGTACACCAGGTAAATCCTTAACACGTCCGCCACGAATCAGGACAACAGAGTGTTCCTGCAAATTGTGACCAATACCCGGAATATAAGATGTTACTTCATAGCCGTTTGTCAGCTTGACTCTGGCAATCTTACGCATAGCGGAGTTCGGCTTTTTCGGTGTTGTTGTCTTAACAACAGTGCAAACGCCTCTCTTCTGCGGTGCGCTCTGGTCAATTTGAACCTTCTTCTTAGCATTATAGCCTTTCTGGAGTGCCGGAGCGGTAGACTTGGAAGCCTGCGCCTTTCTGCCCTTACGAACGAGCTGGTTAAATGTTGGCATTGTTTTTCCTCCTTTTTCAAAAGTTATGCAGTGCCACTGCACCGCATACCATCATATTATACACCCTAAATTTGCATTTGTCAAGTGTTTTTTTCATTTTTTGAAAAAAATGTCAATATTTTTATTCTGAAACTTCATTTTTACGGCGAATTGCCTTAACTATCGCCACAATTCCACGGATAATCAGCCATAAAATCTGTGTAGCACAAATCATAGCAAGATAAAATCCCCATCGAATCCCACCATAAATTAACATTTTATTGGTTCGTCAAAGAAAAAGCCAACACAAAAAAATATCTGCTAAAATCGAACTCAAAACCCAAATTTTAATACAATGCCCTGTATGTTCAGGAGGAATTTTCTTCTCATGTAAGAATTTTGCAACAATCCATAAGATGCACACAACAAAAAACAACCTACTATTTGCCAACAATATGCAACAACACGGTGCAACAAATGCCCGAATCATTGCCGAAATTTCAAAATGATGTTCTTTCATGTCGTCACCTCATGCAGAAATTTAACAAAAAGTTCCTTCAAATTCTGTACATTCCTACAAAATTCAAAGAAAAGCTTGACAGATTATATAATATGTGGTATAATTTTAGAATGCATTATTATGCTTTTCAAGAAGTCGTGGATATTATAGTATAACATATCTGCAAGGATTTGTCAAGACCCACGGCAGAAAAAATCCGTCATAACTCAAGTTGATTAAGGAGGTAATTTACGCCTATGGTCAATGTAAATGCCAAACAGCTCGGAAAAAATGTCCGTATGAGTTTCGGGAAAATCTCAGAAGTTCTGGACATGCCGAATCTGATTGAAATTCAGAAAACTTCCTACAAGTGGTTTCGTGAGGAAGGTTTGGGAGAAGTTTTCAAGGACTTTTCCGCAACCGACTATAATGGAAATCTTGTATTGACATTCACCGGATACCGTTTCGATGATGACCAGAGGAAGTTTAAGACAATCGCAAAGGCGAAGGAGCATCAGGCAACCTACGCTTCCCCTCTCAAAGTCATTGCTAAACTTTGGAATAAAGAAACAGGCGAAGTCAAAGAAAGTGAAATCTTTATGGGAGATTTCCCCTTGATGACAGACAGTGGTACATTCGTTATCAACGGTGCAGAGCGTGTCATTGTTTCGCAGTTGGTACGTTCCCCTGGTGTGTACTACGATATGGAAAAGGACAAGACTGGTAAGGAAATTTTCAGTTCGACGATTATTCCGAACCGTGGCGCATGGCTGGAATATGAAATGGATTCCAACGACATTGTTTATGTTCGTATCGACAAAAACCGCAAAATTCCGCTGACAACTTTCCTCCGTGCAATCGGTTTGGGAACGGATACCGAAATTGAGGAAATGTTCGGACATGATGAACGTTTATATGAAACAATTTTGCAGAAAGATACTGCGAAAACTGTCAATGAAGGTTTGATTGAAGTTTATAAAAAACTCCGTCCGGGTGAACCCCCTACCGTGGAAAGCGCACAGGGACACCTTGATATGTTATTTTTTGACCCCAGACGTTATGACCTCTGCAAATTCGGACGCTACAAATATAATAAGAAGTTGGGCATTGCTTCCCGTTTAGCTGGACAGCTTGCTTCCCGTCCCATTGTCAACCCTGAAACTGGTGAAGTTCTGGTAGAAGCTGGACAGGAAATCAAGCGTGAAGTTGCCTATGCAATCCAGCAAGCTGGTATCATGGAAGCATTTCTCACCGTAGAATCAAAGCAGTACTACACCAATGAAAACGGTCAAACTGCCATTCGCATGGTAGAAAAAGAAATCAAAGTCTTGGGTAATGGTATGGTTGACCTTGCCGGATATGTAGACTTTGACCCGAAAGACATTGGAATCAAGGAACTTGTTTCTCACCGTGTCTTGAAGCAGATTATAGAAGAAACTGACCCTGCTGATATGAAAGCCGTTTGCAAGAAACGTGCAGAAGAACTTGTTCCGAATCATATTACTTTAGATGATATTTTTGCATCTGTTTCCTACTTCCTGAATCTTTGTGAAGGAATCGGAAACATTGATGATATTGACCACCTTGGAAACAGACGTATTCGTCGAGTTGGCGAACTCCTGCAAAATACCATGCGTTCTGGTATGGCAAGAATGGAGCGTTCCATCCGTGAAAGAATGAACCTCCAGACACAGGATATGGATGCCATCACTCCACAGGCATTAGTCAATATTCGTCCGGTCACTTCTCAAATCAAGGAATTTTTCTGTTCCTCTCCATTGTCACAGTTCATGGACCAGAATAACCCCCTTGCAGAGTTGACACATAAACGTCGTCTTTCCGCATTAGGGCCCGGTGGTTTGTCCAGAGACCGTGCCGGATTTGAAGTCCGTGACGTACACTATTCCCACTATGGCAGAATGTGTCCGATTGAAACCCCTGAAGGACCTAACATCGGCTTGATTTCCTACTTGGCAACGTTCGCCAAAATTAACGAATACGGCTTTATTGAAGCCCCCTATCGCCGTGTAGACAAAACAACAGGCATTGTTACAGATGAAGTTGTCTATATGCCGGCTGATATTGAAGACGAATATATTGTTGCACAGGCAAATGAACCGCTCACAGAAGAAGGAAAATTTGCACGTCCGCAGGTGACTGCGAGATTCCGTGAAAAAATCATTGAATGTAGCAATAAGAAGATTGACTATATGGACGTTTCCCCGAAAATGGTAGTTTCCGTTGCAACTGCAATGATTCCATTCTTGGAAAATGATGATGCCAACCGTGCCTTGATGGGTGCGAATATGCAGAGACAGGCTGTACCGCTCCTGAAAACCGAACGTCCTTTTGTCGGGACAGGTATGGAATATAAGGCAGCTGTTGACTCTGGTGTATGTGTTCTTTCTGAGACAGACGGCGTTTGTACGTTTGTATCAGCGGACAAGATTATTGTACAAGACCCCGACAAGGTAGACCATACCTATGTACTGATTAAATTTCAGCGTTCCAATCAGGATACTTGTGTTAATCAGCGTCCTGTTGTCAATGTTGGAGATGTCATTTACAAAGGTCAGGTATTGGCAGATGGGCCCGCAACCGCAGACGGTGAAATTTCCCTTGGTAAGAATGCCCTGATTGGCTTCATGACTTGGGAGGGCTATAATTATGAAGATGCTGTATTGCTGAATGAGCGTCTTGTCCGTGAAGATGTATTCACCTCCATTCACATTGAAGAATATGAGTTGGAATGCCGTGATACAAAACTTGGACCCGAAGAAATTACCCGTGATATTCCGAACGTGGGTGAAGATGCCCTCAAAAATTTGGATGAACATGGAATTATTCGCATTGGTGCAGAAGTTACCGCCGGTGATATTCTGGTTGGTAAGGTAACGCCAAAGGGTGAAACCGAACTGACCGCAGAAGAACGCTTGTTAAGAGCAATTTTCGGTGAAAAGGCTCGTGAAGTTCGTGATAACTCCCTGAAAGTTCCGCACGGTGAAGGCGGTATTGTCATTGACGTGAAAACCTTCAAGCGTGGCGAAAAAATCGCAGATGATACCGATGCAGAAATATCTGAATTGGGTACAGGTGTCAATATGCTGGTGCGTTGCTATATTGCACAGAAGCGTAAAATTTCCGTTGGTGATAAGATGGCTGGTCGTCACGGAAATAAGGGTGTTGTTTCCAGAATTCTCCCTGAAGAGGATATGCCATTCTTGGAAGATGGTACACCGCTTGACATTGTATTGAATCCATTGGGTGTGCCTTCTCGTATGAATATCGGGCAGGTATTGGAAGTGCATCTTGGAATGAGCGCAAAGGCTTTGGGTTGGCACATTATGACCCCTGTCTTTGATGGTGCGCATGAAGATGATATTCGTGCTTGTTTCCGTGAAGCCAATGAGAGAAACGCTCCCTTCCGTGATGAACCGTTTGAACTCAACAAGATGGACAAGGTTATCAACCCCAGAGCCATCACCATGAATGAAGACGGCAAATTCACATTGTATGACGGCAGAACCGGCGAAAAATTTGATAATCGTGTTACTGTCGGATATATGTATTATTTGAAACTCCATCACCTTGTAGATGATAAGATTCATGCACGTTCCGTAGGTCCTTATTCACTGGTAACACAACAGCCTCTTGGTGGTAAAGCACAATTTGGCGGTCAGCGTTTCGGTGAAATGGAAGTTTGGGCTTTGGAAGCTTATGGCGCAGCATATACCTTGCAGGAAATGATGACTGCAAAGTCTGATGATACCATTGGACGTGTCAATACCTATGAATGCATTGTCAAGGGGCAGAATGTACCAAAACCCGGAATTCCGGAATCTTTCAAGGTATTGATTAAAGAAATGCAGTCTCTTGGTCTGGATGTCAAGGTACTGGATGCCAATAATGAAGAAATCGACCTCAAACAGCAATTTGATGAGGATGACGATATTCAGATGCCGTCCGGTGATTTCAGCAGTCCTGAATATCAAGGCGATGAAAGCGAATTCGAACTGAATGGCTTCACTACTGGCGACGTGGAAGATATTGATGCACCTCTCCCCGAAGATGACGAAGAAGATACTTTCGCTGAGGTTGCCAACCCTGATATGCAGGATGATAATGAAGCTGATGATTATTACCTGCATAAATTACCGTTCTGATGATGATGTCAATGCAGTGAGAAACGACAGGAGGATTTTTTCCTTCTGTACGTTCTCTGACTTCTTAAAGGAAATTAGCTTCTCATAAAGGAGGAAAATAATTTGGAATCTACTACTTTTGAATCCCTGCAAATCGGTCTTGCTTCTCCGGAACGTATCCGTGAGTGGTCACATGGTGTTGTAGAACGTCCAGAAACCATCAACTACAGAACGCAGAAACCGGAAGTAGGCGGCTTATATTGTGAGCGTATTTTTGGACCCACAAAAGACTGGGAATGCCACTGCGGAAAATTCAAGAAAATTCGTTTCAGAGGAAAGGTCTGTGACCGTTGCGGTGTAGAAGTCACCAGAGCAAAAGTCCGCCGTGAAAGAATGGGACATATTGAGCTTGCGGCTCCTGTTTCCCATATCTGGTATTTCAAGGGAACACCTTCCCGAATTGGTCAGGTACTTGACATTTCTCAAAAGCGTTTAGAAGAAATTCTTTATTTCACAAAGTATGTTGTCATTGAACCGGGTGAGGCAAGTTCCATCACAAAGTGTCAATTGATTACAGAAAAGGAATATCAGGAAATTCAAGAACAGTATGGAGATACTTTCATTGCCGAAATGGGTGCAGAAGCCATCCAGTGGCTGCTTGATGAATATGACCCTGATTCCTATGTTCATTTTATCGAAAATGAACTGCACATTCAGAAATTTGCACAAGTTGTCGGAATGAAAGAATCTGAAATGCGTGCATATCTGCATAAACTGATTTATTATGTAGAAAGCGGTGAAAAGTCCGGCTATGCCGACGGCACTGTTGTCAATTATGCAGAATATAAAGAAATGATTCTCCCCTACAACCGTAAGTGTGAAGATACAACCGACAGCCCCGCTGTTGTCAAGTCTGGTTTTTCTTATATCCTTGAATTGTTCGATAAGAACTTTGACCCCACAGATGAAAAATATGCTGATATTCGTAAAGAAAATTGGGTCAATGACTTGGAATGGGTTGCCAATGGGTTGAAAGAACAAATGAAGCAAAACCCCAATGGTCAGAAGAGAATCAAAATTTTAAAGCGTCTCGAAATCATTGAAGCATTCCTGCAATCCGGCAATAAGCCCAGCTGGATGGTATTGAGTGTTGTTCCGGTGATTCCGCCGGATTTGCGCCCAATGGTCATGCTTGACGGCGGACGTTATGCAACCTCTGATTTAAATGACCTTTATCGTCGTGTTATCAATAGAAACAACCGTTTACAGCGTATGTTAAAGCTGGAAGCCCCTGATATTATCGTGAGAAATGAAAAGCGTATGTTACAGGAAGCAGTGGATGCACTCATTGACAACGGTCGTCATGGTCGCCCTGTTACCGGTCCTAATAACCGTGCGCTCAAATCCCTCTCTGATATGCTGAAAGGGAAACAGGGACGTTTCCGTCAGAATCTGCTTGGAAAACGTGTGGACTATTCCGGACGTTCCGTTATTGTTGTAGGTCCTGAACTGAAAATGTATCAGTGTGGCTTACCTAAGGAAATGGCACTGGAACTCTTCAAACCGTTCGTTCTGAAACGTCTGGTTGATACCGCAGTCATTCCCAATATCAAATCTGCAAGGAAAATTGTTGACCGTGCAACGGATAAATCCGTATGGGATGCCCTCGAACACGTTATCAAGAATCATCCTGTATTATTGAACCGTGCGCCCACATTGCACAGATTAGGAATTCAGGCATTTGAGCCGATTCTTGTAGAAGGGCGTGCTTTGAAATTGCATCCTCTTGTATGCTCTGCATTCAATGCCGACTTTGACGGCGACCAGATGGCAGTGCATCTGCCACTTTCCGCAGAAGCACAAGCCGAAGCACGTTTCCTGATGCTTGCCGCTAATAACCTCTTGAAGCCCTCTGACGGTCGCCCAGTAGCCGTACCTTCACAGGACATGGTACTTGGCTCTTACTATCTGACACTCCTCAAAGAGGACGACAAGGGCGCAGGAAAAGTCTTCCGTGATGTAGATGAAGCAATGATGGCATACTATGAAGGTGATGTGACATTGCATGCGCCCATTCGTGTACGCATTACAAAGGACGTTGCAGAAAAGAAGCTTTCAAAGATTATCGACTGCACAATCGGACGTTTGATTTTCAATGAAAATATTCCGCAGAATTTGGGCTATGTTGACAGAACCAATTCTGATAAGCAGTTTGACCTTGAAATTTCTTTCCTTGTTAAGAAAGGCAAGCTTTCAGAAATTATTGACCGTTGTATCAGAATTCATGGTACAACTACAACCTCCGAAGTACTTGATAAAATTAAGGCACTCGGATTCAAATATTCCACTCGTTCCGGAATTACTACCGCTGTATGTGATGCGACAATTCCCCCACAGAAAAAGGACATTATCGCAGCAGCAGAAGAAAAAATTGCACTCATTACCAAAATGTACAATTCCGGTCATATCTCCGAAACCGAAAAATCTCGTCTTGTCGTTTCCACTTGGAACGCTGCCACAGATGAAGTCACCGAAGCCCTGAAACGCAACATGGACCCCTATAACCCCATTCAGATGATGGCGGATTCCGGAGCCCGTGGTTCTATTGCACAGCTGAGACAGCTTGCCGGAATGCGTGGCTTGATTGCCAATACTTCTGGTACAACGATTGAAATTCCGATTCGTGCGAACTATCGTGAAGGTTTGAACATCTTGGAATACTTCATTTCCTCCAGAGGTGCAAGAAAGGGACTTGCAGATACTGCGCTCCGTACAGCGGACTCTGGTTATCTGACTCGCCGACTGGTAGACGTTTCACAGGATGTTATCATCCGTGAGCAGGACTGCGGAACAGATGACGGTATTGAAGTTTATGAGATTTCCACCATTAACGGCGAAAGCAAAGAACTCATTGAACCAATGACTGACCGTTTAATTGGGCGTTTCCTCGTTTCTGATTTGCGTGACAAGGAGACCGGAGAATTGCTCATCAGCAAGGATAAACTCCTGACCGAAAAGGACGCACAGAGAATTATTGACCTTGGCATTGAAAGAATCAAGATTCGTTCCGTTTTGAAATGCCGTTCAAAGTTGGGTGTTTGTGCGAAATGCTACGGCGCAAACCTCGCCAATAATAACCTTGTTTCCGTTGGTGAAGCAGTCGGCACGATTGCCGCACAGTCCATCGGTGAGCCAGGTACACAGTTGACTATGAGAACATTCCATACCGGCGGTATCGCTTCCGGTGGTGAGGGTGATATTACACAGGGTCTTCCCCGTGTTGAGGAACTCTTCGAGGCTAGAAAGCCGAAAAATGCGGCAATTATCGCAAGCATTGATGGCACACTGCATTTGCATGAAGAAAAGACCCTCCGCACGCTGATTATCAATAACTATGATACTGGTGAAACAGAAGAAATCAGCATTCCCTACAACTATAAATATTGTTCCTATATCAAGGAAGGCGCAACTGTCAAGAAGGGCGACCGCCTGACAGAAGGTAACATTTATCCATCCAGAATTCTGGAAGTATTGGATACTTCTGCCGTACAGGACTATATCATTATTGAAGTACAGAAAGTTTACCGTTTGCAAGGTGTTGACATCAACGACAAGCACATTGAAGTAATCGTTCGTCAGATGCTCCGCAAGGTGAGAGTAGAGGACACAGGCTCTGGAAATGAAGTCCAGAATTCTGAGTACCTCCTCCCTGGTATGCTGGTAGAATCCAAACACATTGTTGACATCAATGAAAGTATTGCCAACATGGTTGCAGAAGGACACACAGAAATGCAGCCTGTCACCGTTTCCCCTGTCCTTCAGGGTATCACAAAGGCAGCATCCAGCTCTGATTCCTTCCTGTCTGCGGCATCCTTCCAAGAGACCACAAAGGCTCTTACAGATGCTGCCATCCGTGGCAAGATTGACTATTTGCAGGGACTGAAAGAAAATGTTATCATTGGTAAGCTCATTCCTGCTGGTACTGGTATGGATATTTACAATAATATTCAGATTGTGCGCACTGTCAAAGGTGAACAGGCTGAGCATTCCTCTGTTTCACATTCTCCTCGTATCTGATTGACTACAATTATATCTGATGACAAGCACCCCTTTTGAAAGGGGTGTTTGTTATTTCGTGATAGATTTTGGATTTCATGAATATAATTGGAAAGAAAAATCTCTTTACAAAATGTCGAATTTATGGTATACTGATAATATCTGGTCATAGATAGAAAGGAGTCTTTATGTTAAAATTAAAATTGATTGTGGTTTTTCAATCTGCTATGATAGTAGCATTGCTTTTTGTGATAGCAATTTTACTTTTATGTGAACAACATACAGCACAAGCAGATGATATTCTCCCTGTTTCCATGACAGCTGAAATCCTCCCCGAATCCATACCAAAAGAACCCCCAACAGAAGAAATCTCCGAAACCATTCCTTCTGAAACAATCCCCGACAAACGAATTTATGATGTCAGTGGTGAAAAAATTTTCCTGCAAGATGGCGCATATGGTCAAATCTGGCTACCAGTTTTGGCAGATGTTCCAGCCGACAGCCACGACAAAGAAAAATTTGTCAAACGAAATGGGCGGGCTTACTATTTGGATAATCACCATGTAACGTCATTAGTGGGAATTGATGTTTCTTCTCATCAAGGCGACATTGATTGGAACACCGTCAAAAATTCGGGGATTGACTTTGTCATGTTACGCTGTGGCTTTCGTGGATACGGTTCAGGACAGCTTGCAGTTGACAAGTACTTTGATAAAAATTTGCAAGGGGCAACGGATGCCGGACTTGATGTAGGGGTCTATTTTTATTCACAGGCACTCAACGCCCAAGAAGCCATTGAAGAAGCGGAAATGACAATTTCCTTGATTGGTGACACTAAGATTACTTATCCGGTTGTATTTGACTGGGAAATTGTCACGACAGACAGGGCAAGAACGGACGGTATCTCGGTAGATTCCCTGACAGAATGCACAAGGGCATTTTGTGACACTGTCAAAAATGCCGGATTTACTCCAATGGTCTATCAGAATAAACGCACCTCATTATTAAAATTGGATTTACCCATGCTGACAGATTATGATTTCTGGTTGGCGGAATATAACAGTGAAGCCACCTATTATTATGACTATCAGATATGGCAATATTCCGATTCTGGCATTGTTCCGGGGATTAAGGGAGAAGTTGACATTAACATTGCTTTCAAGGACTACAGCCAAGAGGAAACATCATCATGAAATTGAAAAAATCAACCAAAATCATGTTTATCATTTGGGGAATTTCAATTTTTGTCAACCTATTTGCGAAATTGTGTCACCCAGCAGTTGACTTTTACATTTCGCACATATTCCCCTATATTTCGTCATTCTGGAGTCACACCAGCAATATTTTCCCCTTTTCGTTGGGGGAATGGATGATAGTAGCCGGAATTGTGCTTGTCATTGGCGGACTGCTGAGCTTGGTTGCATTCATGATATTTGCGAAAGGCAAGCGCAAGAAGATTGCCGGCATTTATGGTCATGTGTATGGATGGATATTGACATGGCTTTTCGCAGTGGTAACAAGCCGGTTCTTTGTGCTGTATCAAGGCACACAATTAAGTCAGAGGGTTGATACAGAAATCCCCACAGATGACGTACTGAAAGTATACCAACTTCTTGTTGACGGCGCAAACCGTGAATCTGCGCTTATTGCACGGGATGAGAATGGTTATTTCATCATGACAGACGATCTAATGTCAAACGCCAAGGAATGTATGACAAAGCTTTCACAGACTTATCCTCAATATCAAGGCTGGTATCCGAATGCAAAGCCCATTTATCACAGCTATTTCTTTTCACAGCAGGGACTTTTGGGGATATATTACCCTTTTTCAATGGAAGCGAATTATAACCCTGTTGTATATCCGGTGAATTTGCCTGTTACCATCTGCCATGAATTCACGCATTTAAAGGGGAATATTTTCGAAGATGAAGCCGGATATTATGGCTTTCTTGCGTGCATGACGAGCGAGAGCGCAGATTTCCGCTATTCTGCGTATGTTTCGGCATTGGAATGGTTTGACCCAAGTTTTGGGGATGATACCGCCGCATGGGATGAATTTTATGCAATCAACCGCCAGATTTTGCCCGAAGTGAATCAGGACTTATACACCTTTGTTCCTGATGATTATTGGAAGGAACACAAAGAAAAAGAAGAATTCATTCCCACGGATGTTGTTTCCCAAACAGCGGATATTGTGATGGACACGACCCTGAAAATCAACGGCATTCCAGAGGGCAAGCACTCCTACCACGGCATGACCGCCCTGTTACTGCATCACTATTTGGAGGGGGATACTCCGTGAACTGGGAAAAATACGAACAGCGAAAAAAAGACCGCTACAGCCGTTTTGTGCATACCCTTGATGAATGCGGAACATTTCTTCTGCATGAATCAAATGAAACAATTGCATCCAATATTTTTGAAGAGTTTGACATTGATGTACGATGCAATTTATGTGACGAAAATTTGTCAATCTTCCTTGATGAATACTGGATTGATGAAACCATCCAGCGTGATTCCGTCCGATTGAGGGAATTATTCTGCACCCTTGAAAAGAATCATCCGGAATTATGGAATAGTCAGGCTGTGAGGACTGCGCCGGAATGGTTGGAAATTCTGCAACTTTCCGACAGTGTCAAATTGATGCTTTTTACCTGAAACAATGCCCTTTTTTGGGGCATTGTCCTTTTTCATGCCCCTTTTTGAAAATTGGACTTGACAAAATGCCGAAATTGTGGTAATATAGATATGTTGTGTTGAAAATTTTTTATGAAAGGATGTTCGATATGGCAAAACGAAAAGAACCCACGAAACCCAAAAAGCCGACAATGAACGCATGGTTTGAAAATGCCGGCTTGACACAGGAAGAAAATATTACTGACACACTCGAAAAAAATTACCTCCCCTATGCAATGAGCGTGATTATTTCACGAGCATTGCCTGAAATTGACGGCTTCAAGCCCTCTCACCGGAAATTACTTTACACCATGTACAAAATGGGCTTATTGGGTGGAGTTCGCACCAAGTCTGCGAATGTCGTTGGTCAGACCATGCGCCTGAATCCGCACGGCGACCAAGCCATCTATGAAACAATGGTTCGTCTGACTCGTGCAAATGAATGCTTATTGCACCCTTATGTTGACAGCAAGGGAAATTTCGGAAAGCATTATTCAAGGGATATGGCTTTTGCGGCATCTCGTTATACAGAGGTAAAACTTGCGCCCATCTGCGAAACTTTGTTTTCAGAAATCGACAAAGAAACGGTGGATTTCATCCCGAACTACGACAACACCATGACCGAACCGGCATTACTTCCGGCAACGTTTCCGTCAATCCTCGTCAATGCGAATATGGGAATTGCGGTTTCTATGGCAAGTAATATTTGCCCTTTTAACCTTGCGGAACTTTGCGAAACGGTCATTAAACTCATGGAGAATCCCCAACATGACATACTTTCCACACTCAAAGGACCTGACTTCCCTAGCGGTGGCTTTTTGTTGTGGGATGAAAACGAACTCCGGAAAGTTTACGACACAGGACGAGGGAGCATTCGCCTGCGTTCGAAATGGAATTACGATAAATCCGCCGGATGCATTGAAGTGACAGAAATTCCCTACACCACGACTTTGGAACAAATCAAGGACAAAATCACGGAACTTGTCAAGGCTGGAAAACTCCGTGAAATCAGCTATGTACGTGATGAAATCGACGTGAACGGCTTCCGGCTTGCGATTGATGTCAAGCGGAACACTGACCCCGAAAAGCTCATGCAGAAATTATTCCGCATGACTCCCCTGCAAGATAGTTTTGCATGTAATTTCAACATTCTGATAGGCAATATGCCCAAAGTCATGGGAATTCGTGAAATTTTAGCAGAATGGCTGAATTTCCGTGAAACCTGTGTCAAGAGAAGAGTACAATTCGACTTGACCAAGAAAAAAGAAAAGCTTCACCTTCTGCAAGGCTTGAAAAAAATCCTTCTTGACATTGACAAGGCGATTTCGATTATTCGTGCCACTCCCCAAGAATCCGAAGTGGTTCGGAATCTCATGGACGGATTTGGGCTTGACCAGATTCAGGCGGAATATGTAGCAGAAATCAAACTCCGCCACCTGAACAAAGAATACATCCTGAACAAAATCGCAGACGTGGATAATCTGACCGCTGAAATCGCCGACATGGAAGAAATTCTTGCAAATCCCAAGAAAATTCGCCAGATTATCAAGCGTGAACTCCAAAGCACCGCCAAAAAATACGGTCAGCCCCGAAAAACTTTATTCTACTATGCCAACAAGGAAGAAGAAATTCCAGTGGAAGACGAAACCCCTGACTACCCTGTCACCCTCTTCCTTTCGAGTGAGGGCTATTTCAAGAAAATCACTCCCCAAAGTCTCCGCATGAGCGGTGAACAAAAAGTCAAAGAAGGCGACTTTATTTCACAAAAAATCGAAGCCACCAACAAAACCGAACTGCTCTTTTTCTCCGATAAAGCGCAGGTTTACAAGACTCATGCAAGTGCCTTTGATGATGCAAAAGCCAGCATTTTAGGCGATTACATCCCTGTGAAATTGGGATTTGAGGAAGACGAACACGTCTCGAAAATGATTACAACCATGGATTATTCCGGAATGTTGATTTTCGTCTATGAAAACGGCAAATGCGCAAAAGTCCCCCTCTCCGCCTACGAAACCAAAACCAACCGCAAAAAGCTTGCAAATGCCTTTTCGGATAAGTCAACTTTGGTGAATATTTTCTGGATTCCGGAGGACACGGATATTTTAGTCCGTTCGACTTCCAACAGGGCAATTTTGTTCCATACATCCCAGATTCCCGAAAAATCCTCCCGTTCCACACAAGGCGTTCAGGTCATCAATCTGCAAATCAAGCACAAAGTCGCAAGCGCAGAACTCCCCACCGGCGAACGTCTCGAAAAATTAGAAGAATACCGTGTGAAAAATATCCCAGTTGCCGGAAAAATCGCCAAAGAATTAGAAGAAGCCAACCAAATTCCATTAGTATAAACCAGATTCCCGACAATCGTCGGGAATTTTTTTGCAAAAAAAAGCCCCTGTCAATTGACAGGGGTAAAAAGATGTTTTGCTTTTTATAGAAATTATTCCTTAACACCACCGAGGGCAACGCCTGCAATGATGAACTTAGAAAGGATAAAGTACACAACAACAATCGGAAGAATAGACAAACTGATGCAGAGGAAGTTTACACCTTGGTCAGTGTTCTTATCAAATGCCAATACCTTAGATACCATGATTGGCACAGTTGCATATTTCTCATTCTTCAAAATCATGTTCTGAGTGTAGTAGTTGTTCCAGTTTGCAACAAATGCAAAGATAGCCTGTACAGCAATAGCCGGCTTCATCATTGGAAGTGCAATGGTAATGAATGTACGCAACTCACCACAGCCGTCAATTCTGGACGCTTCCACGATTTCCGCAGGGAAACTCGACTTCATATAAGATACCATGAAGAAGATAACCGCAGGGGCGGCAATCGCCGGAACAATCAGCGGAATAAAGCTATTAACCAAACCGAGGGTATACATGAAACGTACAAAACCTGCAGAAGATACCTGTACCGGAATCATCATAACTGCAATGATAAAGGTATAAGCAGCACCACTCAGCTTGAAATCATAAATTGTCAAACCATATGCTGTCATTGCAGAGAAAAATACAGTCAAAACTGTGGAAAAACCTGCAATAATCAAACTGTTCAAATAACCTTTTCCAATACTAAAAGCGGAAGAATACTGTCTCGCAACAGCTCTCAGATGTTTGGAAGCATCATCAGGCAACTTGCTAGTCAATGTGTTAAGGTTATCCTTTAATGAACCACCAAAGAAGAATTGTGACGGATTCTCAACCAACTCTTGATTGCTATGAGTAGCGTTTACAATCAAAATATAAATTGGCACAAGACAAATCAGTGTCAAAATGATGCATACTACCATAATGGCAATGGATTTCGCCATAATCTTAGCATGATAACTGTCTTTTTGCTGACCATATTGTTCTTTCATACTCATATTGTCAGACCTCCTTGCTTCATCTTAGCTTTCATCTGCTTTTCAGCCTTCTTGCGCTGTTTCTTCTTAGCAATTGCATCCTTATCACGGTTCATATAGAATGTGATAGAACCCAAAACAGCGGTAATGGCAAAGATGATAATAGAGGCAGCACCGGCATAACCATAACTTGCCTGTTCAACAGTACCCTTATTGAAGTTGTAGTAGATGTAAACGGCTACAGTTTCCAGTTCCTTGGAGAAGTTAGCACCATTATGGAACAGATAAGGAAGGTCAAACATCTGGAGACCACCAATCATGGAAGTAACCAATGTGTAAACCATGATGGGCTGGAGCAAAGGAAGTGTGATATTGAAGAACTGCTGTGTGGAGTTTGCACCGTCAATATCAGCAGCTTCAAACAAAGATGGGCTGATACCCATAATACCAGACATCAACATAATCATAGTGTTACCAAACCACAACCATGTCTGAATGAACATTACCATAATTTTGGAATTGGTTGGGTCAGTGACGAACTTAATCGGCTCTTCCATACCCATATGCATCAAAGTTGCATTGATGAAGTAGTTTTTGGAGTCACCGAAAAGGTTTACATACAAAGCGGCAACGGATGCGGCTGTGATGATGTTCGGCATGTACATAACAATTTTGAAGAATCCCTTTCCGGGGAGCTTTACCTTGGCATCTGTAAACCATACCGCAAGTAAGAGAGAAAGAAGAATCTGCGGAATGAAGTTACCAAACCAAAGAACGAATGTGTTACCAAGTGCTTTTGCAAACTCTGCATGAGTTGCTGCGGCACCGGCTGACGAACCTTTACCGAAGAGAATGGTGGAATAGTTTTCCATTCCTACCCATGCGGCATTATTCGCCTGATTGCCCTTAAAGGACAAAATAAATGTGTAAATCAAAGGCCAAATTTGGAAAAAGCAATACACAAGGAAAAAAGGTGCAATAAACATATATCCATATTTAGCATAAGAAATCGCTTTAATACGACGCTGTGCAGCTGACGCCATCGCTTTTCACCCTCTCGAAAAATTAATGATATACAACACGTTGCCTATGGGGGCATAGTTCACCCCCACAGGCTTCGTATTAGTTTTGCGTGTTCTGTTTATCAGAATCTCAATCAGGTCAAGTCAGGGTTATCTGCCTTAGCCTGTTCTGTGAACTTGTTGATGATTGTATCAGTGTCTTCAGAAATGTTGTCCTTCAGAGTTGTCAGGAATGTATCCTTCAAATTCTGGTCATACTTAGAAATAGAGTCAGACATCTTGATACCAGAAGCAACTTCGGAAAGTACTGCGAACTGGTCCTGACCACCCAACAGCGGGTTGGAGTTGGACTTGTCAGCAACAATCTTGTCCATAGCAACCTTGTTGTTTACGAAGTCGCCAGAGTACAGAGCATATTCTTCCATAGAAGCTGCATCAACTGTGAACTGTCTTACAAATTCAGCAGCTGGTGTTGCACTGTTGCAGTTCGGGGATACGCAGAGCCATGAACCGCCCCAGAAGAATGCCTGCGGACCTACAACGATTCTCCAGTTACCATCAGAACCGCCGTTCTGTTCGAGCTGTGCGCCCTCACCGAGACACCATGTAGAGTAGAAGTAACCCAGTGTTTCGCCGTTCAGACCAGCATTTGTCCAGTCAGTTGTCCACTGCTCAACAGAAGGATTCACATAGCCATTGTCAACGTAGCCCTTAACCATGTCAGTGAATTCCTTAGCAACATCGGTCTTGATAGTAGTACCATCAACCCAAGCTGCATTCTTAGCAGTAGAGAATGCCTGCCACAGACCGCCAATAGTAGCAGCCATTGTTACCTTGCCTTCAGAAGCTGTCTTCAGCTCTTCAGCAGTAGCAGCGAAATCATCCCAGCTGCCAATCTTAGCCTGCATATCTTCAGGGCTTGTTACACCGAGATACTGTTCAGCCAGTGTGGTGTTGTAAGCATAACCACCTGCTGCTGCCTGCCAAGAAGCTGCCTTCAGAACGCCGTTGTTATCTGTACCGATTTCAACAGTGTACTGGTAAGCATCCTTGTAATCATCAGCTGTGAAGCCGAGGTCAGACAGAGGAGCGGACATGCTGTCGTCATTGATGTAGTTCAGAATCCAGCCAGCTTCTGCAACGAACAGGTCAACGTCGTCGCCACTGTTCAGGTATGTAGCATACTGTGTGGAAGCCTCAGTACCATTAGAACCGCAGTTCTGGTAAGTAGGAGTGCCTGAACCAGAATACTGGTCAAACATGTTAGCGAGGTCAGCGTCTGTCCAGCAAACAATTGTCAGTGTGTCATCATCATCAGGCAGGTTGACTGCTGCGGAAGAGCTGCCAGCATCGCTGCCGCCATCTTCTGCTACGCTGCTGCTATCTACGCTGCTGCTATCTGCGCCGCCGTCTTCTGCTGCGCTGCTGTCTGCGCCGCCATCCTCTGCGGGTGCTGCTGCGCTGCTGTTGTTTTCAGCCGGTGCAGGTGTACTGGAAGATTCAGAGCCGCCACCACAAGCTACGAATGCAGAAGAAGCCATAGCGAGTGTAGCGAGCAAAGCCAGTGTTCTTGTTAATTTGCTCATTGGTATTTCCTCCTTAAGATATATCTATTACATTTCCCTGTGAAATGTAATATACAGTGTTTCGGCACATCTTAGATTTGTGCCACGGTATTTCCCTCCAACAGTTGTACATTGATACGCTGCACTCTTTCTGTCATTGGGATTTCTTCTTTTTGAAGCAACCGGAGCATCAGCCTTGCGGCACTCTGTCCAATTGCATCAGTATCTTGCCGAATGGTGGTCAACTGGGGACCTAACATTCTCAAGATGGGGTGTCCATCAAAACCAATCAATGAAACATCTTCCCCGACTCTCAACTGTGCATCTTGAATTGCTTTCATACCTGCGACGGCACAAAGGTCATCAGGATAGAGAATGCAAGTCGGACGGCTTTCGCCTGAAAGAAGCCTCCTTGTTAATTCATAGGACAACTCCGGATGAAGGTATTTCGCTTCCAGAATCATTCTTTCCTCCGCTCTCACGGAATTTTCCTCTAAAGCGTGAACAAAAGCATTTTTCCGGATGTCTGTTACCTGTGAAGGTTCGCCATAGATATAAGCAAGCTTTGTGTGTCCCATCCGCAGTGCGTATCCCACAGCGGAACGAATTCCGGCTTCATTATCGGAAATAACAGAATATTTCCCTTCGGAAACATAATCCACAGAAACCACCGGAATCTCTGACCCCAGAAGATTCTGCATCTCCGGTGCGGAAAAATCCACACAAGCCGCCAGCACACCATCCACATTTCTGTAGACACAATGCTCATAGTATGTGCAAGGTTGTGTACCAATCTGACTGCTGATAAATGTCAAATCATATCCACTGCGTTCCATCATTACTTTGAAACTATCCAAGATAGATGCAAAGTAATGATGCTTCAAACCGCTGTCAGCTTTGTCAACCATCAAGACCCCAATATTGTAAGTCTTGTTCGTCTTCAATGCCCTCGCCATTGCATTAGGCAAATAGCCAAGCTGTCTGGCAGTTTCTTGAATCCTTTCCCTTGTCAACGGGTTGACATCATCTCGATTATTCAGTGCCTTGCTGACGGTTGCTGTCGAAACACCACAAGCATGGGCTATGTCTTTGATAGAAACCATCTTCACAACACCTTCAAACCTTTTCCATCAGAATTGTTCCTTGCTGAACTTCACTAACAATAATATACACCACTCAGCGCAAAAAGTCAATGCAAAAATCTATTCTTTCACTTTTTTTGAACAGACTGCACAAAATAGCAGTTGTTTTTTTGTGCATAATGTTGTAAAAAACTGTCCAAATCTTAATATATTACAAAACGGTAACTTGTCAGTTTTTTGGATAAAATGCACGGAAGAACTGCTTTTTACGGCTGGTTTTGCTTCCAAAAATGCTTTGAATTACAGCAACTTGCACAATTGGCATTTTGCCGAACCTCACTTTCAAAACACCTTCACACCTATTTTAACAGATTATCACAAATTTGTCAATAGGTATTCAAAATTTTTTTTGAAATTATTGATAAATTTTTACTGAAACAGTCAAAGAGGATACAAAATTTGTATCCTCCCGAAAAATTTAATTTGCTTTGGCAGGAAGTGACGGAACCAAATCTACCAGATATTTCAGCAAAATTAAAGCGTCCGTATCTTGCAGTATGCCATTTTCATCAACATCTCCATTCAACCGCCCCTGTGTTGAAATATCTTCAATTCCAAGTAAGTGCTGGTTCAAAAGCAGCACATCCGCAATATCAATTTCGTCATCTTCGTTTACATCACCATAAACAGTTTTAGAAGTTGACGGCTCATCCGTTGCCCCTACCTCTGTGATTGGTTCAGTAGTTGGTTCGGGGGCTGGTTCAGTGGTTTCTTGTGGGGGATTGGTTTCGACTGGGGTCGGCTCAACCGGTGCAGTACTTCCACCCGCATCAAGGTTACTGCCCTCACTGCTTGCATAGCTTGCATAATAATCAGCCACAGAAATACCAGTGGTGCTACCAGAACCGCCCAAAGGCGTTGCATGGTCAAGGCTGATATATTTACCGCTCTTGCTGGTCTGCCAGAGAGACGGCTCAAAAAGTCCATACTTATCATCATCCCAAGTGGAGAAATCATAGCCAAGCAAACCGCCGGTATCACCGGAGTTCGGATTCAAGCACCAGAATGTATGGTTGATATGGTTGTCAATCATATAATCACGGAGCAATTCCATCCACTTCTGATTTTTACCGCCATCCATATGACCGCCCCATTCGCCGATTAACAGGGGGGCAATATCCTTGTCATTGATATAAGCCCACGTATCATACCAGTAGTCTTTGAGAAGTGAATCTGTATCAAAATCTTTATTAAACCATGACTGCTCATAAACAGAAGGGCCATAATCATGAGGAGAATACACAATCTGAGAATTTTTCTTAGCATCCCCGAAATCAATCGGATAATCCTTGACACCACGGAGATTTCCGCCCCACCATGCGCCGTACCAAGGAGAAACTTCCGCAGAAGCCTGCCAGATGTCAGCGGTATCGTAGGTATAGCCCTTTTCGGTTTTGGGGTACTGTTCCACACCTTCAATCAAAATCAGGGCATTGGGATTGACATTCAGAATAGAATTACCGCATTCTGTCGCAGCATAAGCCCAGTTATTATGCACTTTAGAGTTATCCCATCTTGCAATACCATCAGGGCAAGTTGTACCAGAATAGCCACGTTTTCCATGAGGTTCATTTTTGAGGTCATACGCTAAGATAGTATCATCATTTGCATACTGTTTTGCAAGCCAGGTGACAGAATCAATCCATTCATCATAAGTGATTTCGTGACCGTCAGTCGTCACCGCCATGGTATCAGCGGCTTCTGTATTTGCATCATAATACCAGATGTTATAATTATGACCGGAGTTATGCGCCGTAGGGCTGTGAACGTCAATGAGGACTTTCAAGCCATACTGTTTCATTTTCTTGATAATGGCATCGAAAATCTCAAAGGAATTTTTGAGGGTTTTGCCGTCTGCTTCCACGAAATCTTTGTTGATATTGCCATAAGTTCCGGCTTTGGTAACAGAGCCATCTTCACCCACCTTGTCAACAGGGGGGTCATAGCTTGCCTGAACACTCTTTACAGCATCAGGTTCGCCGTTCATCCATGACAGTAATAATTGTGTCGAAATCGGCATACGGATAATGTTAATCCCATGTTCAGAGACTGTCTTCAAAAATGCATCACAATCTGTTGCGTACAAACCATGAGGCGAATTTTCGGAGCAGTTCAGCCCGAACCAGTTCGCACCAGTCAGCCAGACTTCATTACCATCTTTGTCATACAGACGACTGCCGACAGCATGAAGCCAGTCATCGTTACTGTCATCAACAGCATTCGCAGGAATTGCGCCAGCGATTCCAGAAACTGCCATTCCGGCACAGAGTGCGAGTGCAGACACACCAGCCGTCAATCTTTTCAGAAAATTCATAACATTTTACCTCCTCTTTTTGATTTGAACTTTCTTTTACTATTGTACCGTATTTCAGAGGAAATGTCAAGTATCTTTGTACAAAAAGTACGTCCTAAATCTGTAATACCATAGGTTGGAATTGTTTTCCCTCCAAAGCGGAAACAATAGTTTCAGCCGTCAAGGAAAAATCTGCTACAAGGGAAGTTGGTTTTTTCTCTGCATTATCCTGACGGAACGGCACAAAGTAATAATGTTTCATATTTGCCAGCATTCCGAGGTGTTTCATGCTCCCAGCCAATGCATCATTAGAAGCGATTCCCAATACAACAGGTTTGCCACCTCTCAAATGGGATTTGACCGCCATCGTGACGGCGGTATCAGTGATAGACAATGCCAGTTTGGAAGCGGTATTGGAAGTACATGGAATGACCGCCATAATATCTGTCATATTTTTAGGACCTATTGGTTCAGCATCTTCAATGGTAACAATTGCCTTTCGTTGACAAATTTGTTCAAAGAGTTTTCGTTGTTCGTCCGCCTCTCCGAAACGTGTGGAAATGGTAGAAGCGTGTTCTGACATAATGGGTATCAGCTCCGCCCCTAAAGACGTGAGATATTCCGCCTGTGCAAACGCTTGCGCAAACGTACAGAATGAACCAGTTACCGCAAAGCCAACCCTCACACCGTCAAGCCTTAGATTCATATGCTATTCTCCCCTTTCTTTCTGCATGGTAATAATAGTTTGGGTGATAATCTCCCCCGCCGTCACAGGGGCGACTTTTGCCGGCAATCCCAAAGCCCAAATGGTCTTGATACCGAGAGCATTTGCCTTAGTGAAATCTGTTCCCCCTGTCGGACGGGAAGCCAAATCCAGAATCACAGCTCCTTGATTCACTTTTTTGAGAACATCCCCATTCAGAACGACAACAGGCACAGTATTACAAATTGCATCCATTTTTGAGATAATTTCCGGAAGTTTATCAAAATTGACAGCATCACACCCCATTTGTTCAGCTTTTGCAAGAACTTCGGGTTTTCGGGCGACAACCGTCACATTTGCCCCCAATGCATGGAGAATTTTTGCCAAATAAGAGCCGATTCTCCCAAATCCCAATACCAGAATATGACTTTTATCAATGGTAATCGGCATTTCCTTCATCAAGATTTGTAAAGCCCCTTCAGAAGTAGGAACAGCATTTCTGATGCTGAATTCCTCATGATTCGCATAATCATTCACGGAAAATCCGGCATTTTCAAATAATTTCTTTGTGCCGTTGAATTTACCGCCATAAATCACAGCATCTTTCTTGAAATAGGGAATCAAGTCTTCCAATGGAACAGACTTTTCCCAAAACGGCGCATTCACATGAACCCCATCAATCGAAACAGGTACAGGCAATATCACCACATCACAAACCGGAATGCTTTCCATTTCGCACAAATGAATATTCTCATCCGGAATTTGTTCACGAGTAAACCCCATTGCATACGTTTCATAATCCTGTGAAAATTTTTCAGCGGAGGAAATAAAACGCTCATCCCCTCCCACAATCAAAAGTTTTTGTTTTGTTTTCATCTGATAATCACTCCTTTTCTGAGCTGAATGCTCTTTTGCAGAATATGCACTATCACCTTAACAGGTGCATAAAGGCAATATGTCCGAAATTCTCATTTTTGATTTGTACAGTTACCCGAAAATTATGAAATATTTGTAAATTCTTAATCGTTTACGTTGCAAGAAATTTTCGAAAACGCTATAATAAAAAGTAACCTAAATTTCATTGTTTGGAAGTGTAAGAATGCAAATATTAGATACTACCACAATAGCCGGAATCACCGTTCCCAAAACGGCTTCTCTCGCTCCAATGGCAGGCGTTGCCGACACCTCATACAGACAGCTTTGTCACGAAATGGGAGCAGTCCTCTGTGTCAGTGAGATGATTTCCGCAAAGGGCTTATGTTACGACAGCAAAGGCAGTGAAGCCCTCTGTCGGATTCGTGAAAATGAGCGTCCAATGGGGTTGCAGTTATTCGGCAATGAACCGGAATTTATGGCAAGAGCTACGGCAATCATACAAGCCTACCATCCTGATTGGATTGATATTAACATGGGTTGTCCAGTCCCGAAAGTGGTCAATACTGGAGCAGGTTCAGCATTGATGAAAACCCCTGAACTTGCAGTGGAATGTGTACAAGCGGTGATTCGTGAATCGTCTGTACCTGTCACCGTAAAAATGCGGATTGGTTGGGATGAAGAGCATATCAATGCGGTAACTTTTGCGCAGATGATGGAAAATGCCGGAGTATCCGCCTTAACCGTTCACGGACGGACAAAATCACAGCTTTACCACGGTAAAGCGAATTGGGACATTATCCGACAAGTCAAGGAAGCAGTTTCTATTCCCATCATTGCCAATGGTGACATCACCAATGCCGAAACCTGTCAAAAAATGTATGAGCAGACAGGAGCTGACCTTGTGGCAATTGGTCGGGCAAGTTATGGAAATCCTTGGATTTTTAAGGAAATTGATTGTTATTATTGGGGAATCCCCTATACTCCCCCCACAATCGGGGAAAAAATGGAAACAATGCTCCGACATATCCGGATGATTCTAGAATATAGCGATAAGCCCCCCTCTCTTGCCATCAAAGAAGCCCGAAAGGCAACATCTTGGTATATGACCGGCTGTCCGAATGCTGCCGCTTTCCGTGCGAGGTGCTATCAGCTTTCCAGCTATGCAGAAGCCGAAAAGCTTGCAGAAGACATGATGCAAAATAATTTTGTGTCATAGCAGATATTTTTTTATAAACGTATTGCATTTTTTTGTGAACTATGTTATAATGAATAGTAATATTGTAACATGCTTTTATTAATAGCAAGGAGGATTTTTATGTCAGAACCAAAAACCCTCAAAAAAATGACAGCTTACCAAAAACATGGCATTTTTGCAACCGCTCTTCTTGCTTTGTTGGTATTGTTGTTAGTTGGCATGTACATGATGCGTACCAGCCGTTTCATGTATGAACGTTGTTTTTATGAACTTTCCGATTCTACGGAACAGGCGCAAGAAAAAATTGAAGCAAATTTCAGAAGTGACCGTGTTTCCCTGCGAATGCTTTCCAAAGTCATTGCAGACCAAGAAAGCCTTTATAATTTGAATGTCAAAAGTTTCCTGACAATTTATGATGTAAATAGCCTCATCTCCAATGTTGCTGTATTGACACCGGAAAATGTCGCCTTGCTTGTCAATGGTCGACAGATTGACACCACAGGGATAATTGACTATGCGACAGAAATTGGCTATGGAGAACATATTTCAGGCTTACAGCCTGCCTTAGATAACCCCGATTCCAAAGTAATCCGGAATTATGTCCCCATTCGCAAAAATGGAAAAAGTATCGGTTTGTTGTATGCTGAAATGAGTCCTTCTAATATTGCCAGAGCATGGAAGCCCAGCATTTATGATGGGGAAGCAACCTTTTCCATTATCGAACGCAAAACAGGAGATATTATTGTCACCAACTGGAATGAATCCATTAAAAATGTTTCTGGTCTTGAATCGGATGAATTGGCAGATGCTCTTACAAACGGAAAAACAGGCTTTCAGGAAATTCATTCCCAAATCACAAATGATACTGTTTATATTTCCTATATGCCGATGGAACTTGAAAGATGGGAAATGTTGGTAGCAGTCCGGAAAGATGAAGTTTTTGCATTAGCGGAATCTATGTATCAATTCCAACAACCGCTTTTAATAGGGGAAGCTGTCTTGTTTTTGCTCTATTTCATTTGGATTATGAATAGTACCCGACATTCCATCATTGAGACGGAACACCATGCAAATGTAGATGTTTTGACCGGATTACAGAACCGCAACCGCTATGAAGCACTCTGTCACAGCCTGAAAAATGACGGAGTCGCTTGTATTTATGTGGATGCAAACGGCTTACATGAAATCAATAACACCAAAGGACACCTTGCCGGAGACCAGATGTTACGCTTTATTGCCGACACCCTAAAAGTAGCTTTTGGAGAAGTGGAAACATTTCGTATTGGTGGTGATGAATTTGTAGTCTTTCAGCATGATAAATCGCAAGAAGAACTAGAAAGCCTGCTGAAAGAAGTTCATGAAAATATCCAGAAAAATGATTATCATATTTCCGCTGGTCTTTGTATGGGGTGTGAAGCGGAAACCATCAACGACATGATTAAAACAGCAGAATTTAGAATGTATGATGCTAAAAAACAGTATTATGAAAGTATTGGTAAGGAAGTCAGAAACCATATTTCTAATCATGAGGAGGTTACAACATGAAGAAAAATTTCTTATCTGGATTGCTGTGTGCAGTGTTATGCATTGGCTTGACTGGATGCGGAACACCGCCAACCCCAACCCCCAAAGTAGAAGAACCCGAAGAACAACAAGAATCTGAATTCCGCTTGTTTTACTCCATTGAAGTACAGACCCTCAATTACATGACAACCAATAGTTACAATGAAACAGAAGTTTCCGCCAATATCATTGATTGCCTGATTGATTATGATAACTATGGGAATGTTCTCCCGGGGTTGGCAGAAAGTTGGGAACATAATGACGACATGACGGAATGGACATTTCATATCCGCCCCAATGTCAAGTGGGTTGACTATCAAGGGAAAGTTTATTCCGAAGTCAAAGCAGATGATTGGGTAGCTTGTGCGCAATATGTGAATAATGCCGCCAATAATTCCACCTGTCAATATATGTATTCTTCCGGCTCAATTGTCCACGGTGCGCAGGCTTACTATGATTATACAGAATACCTTGTGGAAAGTGCCAACGGTACACGGACGGTGAATGATGATGGTGAACCGATTGAACCAGTCCCCGAAGCCAAAGCGGAAGACATTGGAGTGAAAGCACTAGATGATTATACCCTTGTTTATACCCTTGACCAGCCGTGTCCATTTTTCCTGACAGTATTGAGCTATCCTTCTTATATGCCAGTGAGTCGGCAATACCTGCAAGAAGTTGGCGATATGTTCGGACGTGATAACCAGAATGTTTTATATAATGGTGCTTATATTCTGTCCTATTATCAGCCCCAAGAAAAGCGAATTTTGACGAAAAATCCGACTTATTGGGATATTGAAAACGTTCATATTGATAAAATTTCCGCAGAGTATAACCCTGATGCTTACATGGTACAAACCAGTATGTTTTTGAATGGGGAAATTGACCAAGCACAAATCAGCACAGAAATGTTGGATACATGGCTCAGTGATGTTAAAACCAAAGACCTTGTACACCCTCCAAGACCAGAAGTATCCTATAGCTATTTCTATTGTTTCAATTTTGACCCGCATTTTGATGAAGCCTATGAACCAGAAAATTGGCGAATTGCCGTAAAAAATGAAAATTTCCGCCATGCGTTGATGGCTTCCCTCAATCGACAGGAGCTTATGAGCGTGTACGAGCCATACCATCCGGAAGATTTAATTTCAAGTACGATTACCCCCAAAACATTTAGCGTGGTTGATGGAAAAGACTACACCGACCTTGATGCACTCAAAGAATTTACACACAGTGACAGTTTCAACATTGAAAAAGCACAGGAATACCGTGACATTGCCCGCCCTGAACTGGAAGAAGTTGGTGTCACTTTCCCCATCAAAATCCTACTGCCCTATAACCCCGGTACAATGAATTGGGATTATGAATGCGCCCTTGCAGAACAGCAACTTGAAGATGCCCTCGGCACTGATTTTGTTGATGTCATTGTAGAAGCAGGACCCGAAACAGGTTTCCTTTCAGCTGTCCGCAGAAATGGCAGCTATGCAATGCTCAAATGCAATTGGGGTGCAGACTATGCCGACCCTGAAACATGGTCAGACCCGTTCGCCGGTGGAAGTTCCTATATGTTCTGGGATAAATGCGATGACCCCGAAATACAGGAATTATTTGCAGAATGGTCTGAAAAAATCGAAAAAGCATCCAATACATTCAACGATGATTTGAAAAGATACACGCTGTTTGCAGAAGCCGAACGAATTTTAATTGAAAACGCCCTTGTCGTGCCGTTCAGTATTGCACTTGCAGAGGGCTATGTCGTCTCGAAACTCGACCAGTTCGAAGGCGAATTTGCACCGGTTGGGATTGTATTGCAACGCTACAAAAGGCAACACTTACGAGAAGTTTCCATGAGTATGGAAGAATACGAAGAACGCTATCAGGAATGGCTGAAAAAGCGTGTTTCCAATTCCTCCAGTTCCTCAAACTGAAAAGCAACCCCCTGACAATCATCACTGTCAGGGGATTTTTTCAACCAATCATTTCCATTGTGAATTATCTTGCATGGAATACCATTCTTTTCAGTAATGCAAGGTCAATAATGTTGATAATACCATCACCATTCAAATCCGCATCACTCCAATTAGAGAGTGAACCTCTTTTCAGCAAAAACTTTTGTAAAAGGATAATATCAGAAACTCCGACTTTCTCGTCAAAATCCAAATCATAGGGAACAGGCTCAATACAAATTGGTTCTGTCTCTGTGGGAATTGGTTGTGGTTCAATGAATTCTGTTATTTCCTCTGTAGCCTGAATGTCAGTATTTCCGTTTCTCTTATCAAGGTAAGGTTTGAGCATCTCATACCAATGCGCCCCCAACTTTGCATACCCCTCTTCACTAGGATGAACCCCATCTGCAAGGTCAGACTTTGTCAAAGCGGCATTATTATCAGAGAGAGTCACAGGCTTTCCCTCAGCAATTTTCTTTTCTGCCAAAGCTTTCACCTGTGCATTGTAATCATCAACCGCTTTGTCCATTTCCTCAGCGGTGTAAGCATCCGTATAATTGGTCACATTCGCATCCATATAGGGAATTGTCGCCAAGAAGAGCATCCCCTCTTCAGGGATATAATTCAAGACAGAATCCACTAACAATTCCAATCTGTCCCCCATGCCTTCCAGCTCATAGCTGGAAAGAATGTCATTTGTACCAATTTGAAGCATGACAACATCCGCCGGATACTCTTCCATCAGCCAATCAATGAAATTATAAATTCCCATTCTCTGGTTGGGAATATCCGCAATTGTATACCCAGAATAGCCGGAATGTCTGGGCGCAACTTCACCGCCCCAATTCGCCCCGACAAATTCAATGTTATCAGTATAGCCGTTAGCTTCCAGCGTCTTCCAGAGGGGAGTTCTGTAACCGCCCACCACATTGAAACCGTCCGTGATGGAATCGCCAAGGGGCATAATGCGAATGGTTTCGCTTGTTTCCTCAGCAGTGACATTCACCATAGAACCAGCCATACAAAATGTCATAGCCATCGCCGTAACAGCAGATAATAATTTATTTTTCTTCATAGTGCCTCTTCCTTTCTAATCAACATAATAAGTGTCGCCATGTTTGAACAAAAGTTTAATAGTATCAATCAGCCACCCAATGCCACCAATTCCCCCTGTAAACAAATAAAAAAGCCCTATCCCAATTTTTCCTTCATAAAACTTGTGTACACCTGCCCACCCGAAAAACAGACATAAGAAAAATGCTACCCATTTACTTCTAAGTTTTCCATTTTGTGGAACATAACGAACCTGTTGTTCTTGTGGATAAACAACATTTTGAAAGACGACATTTTGTTGAGGTTGAGCATTTTGTTGAGGTTGAGCCTGCTGTAAGACTTCCACCTGTCGCCCGCAATGGGTACAAACCACCGCATCAAACGGAATTTTACTTGCACAAAACTTACAATACTTTGTATGATAAGATTGCTGTGTTTCCTGAAAATTCTGCTGATAGGGTTGCTGGTAAGGTGATTGCACCTCTTGAAAGCTTTGTTGATAGGTCTGTTCAAAAGGTTGCTGATAAGGTTGCTGTACCTCCTGAAAGTTTTGCTGATAGGGTTGTTGATATTGGGATTCATCTGCAACCCGAATATCTGGAAAAGGGTCTCTGACCATAGTCGGAATCGGGTTAATTTCTGGTTCAGGCTGTGGAAAAGTGGGCGGTTGCTCATAATAGGAACGCTTATCAAAGTTGACATGATATTCCGGATTTGGTTCTGGTGGTGGCTCAGGAATCGAAGTTTTTCTAAGCGAAACACGCTTTTGAGGGGTTGCACGCTTTCCAGATGCAAGCCCTTTTCTCATTGGATGTTCAGAATTCTGATTGTTTTCCATGTTGTTACCCCCTGTTTAGATTTCATACACTGATACCATTTTACCATGTTTCAACTGAAATGTCAACACAAAAATGCAAGTACCCTAAAAATTTTAAATAAGGGGTTTGGGGAAAAATGCCCCTTAGTGCATTTTGCGTTAGTTTTTGCAAAATGTGCTAAGACTCAAAGGGCATTTGTCCCCATTAAAAAAGGCTTGGGGAAAAATGCCCCTTAGTGCATTTTGCGTTAGTTTTTTGCAAAATGTGCTAAGACTCAAAGGGCATTTGTCCCCATTTAAAATAATTATTCTTCTGTATCTTCTTTTGGCTTCACCATGATACCGAGAATATCAAGATTTTCGGGGTCAACTGGTGACGGACACTGGCTCATCACTTCTGATGCATCCTTCACCTTTGGGAAAGCGATAACATCACGCAGACTTTCCGCCTGACAAAGCACCATGGAAAGGCGGTCAAGACCGATTCCAAGTCCACCGTGAGGCGGTGCGCCATAGTGATAAGCCTCTACCAAGAAGCCGAACTTTGCTTCAATTTCCTCATCTGTCAAGCCCAATGCACGGAACATTTTCTCCTGCAATTCGTAATCCGTGATACGCATAGACCCACTGCACAATTCAACCCCATTCAACACAAGGTCATAAGCCTTAGCAGTAACCTTTTCGGGGTTGGATTCGAGATAAGGTAAGCACTCATCTTCCGGCATGGTGAAAGGGTGATGCATTGCAAGCCAAGTTTGTGAATCCTCATCCCACTCAAAAAATGGGAATTGTGTAATCCAGAGGAAATTGAGCTGGTCTTTTGGAATGATGTCAAGCTTTTTCGCAACTTCCAAACGCAATGCGCCCAAAGTCGGCAATGTGACGGAATTTTTATCAGCCACGAACAAGGCAACATCACCCTTCTGACAATCGATAGTATGCAACAGTTCCGTCAACTGTTCCTCTGTGAAGAATTTCGCAAAAGAGCAGTTTGGCTTTTCGTCCGCCCATCTGATGAAAGCGAGACCCTTTGCGCCGATACCACGAACGAATTCTGTCAGTTTGTCCACTTCTTTTCTGGAAAGAACCTTAGCAGCATTTTTCGCCACGATACAGCGCACACTACCGCCATTCTGGACAGCTCCGGAGAACACACCAAAACCGGAATCTTTCACCAGTTCGGAAACGTCCTGAATCTCCATCGCAAACCGAGTATCCGGCTTATCAGAGCCATAACGGCGCATTGCTTCCGCATAGGAAAGACGAGGGAGCGGAGTCTCCAAATCTCTGTCAAGAACATCTTTCAGGAGCTTTTTCACAAAGCCCTCAGTCAGTTCGAGAATATCTTCCACATCAACGAATGACATTTCAAGGTCAATTTGTGTAAATTCGGGCTGTCTGTCCGCTCTCAAATCTTCATCACGGAAACAGCGTGCAATTTGAATATACCGTTCCATTCCGGCAACCATCAGGAGCTGTTTGTAAATCTGTGGAGATTGAGGGAGTGCATAGAATTCACCCTGATGTACTCTGGAGGGAATGAGGTAATCTCTCGCCCCCTCTGGGGTAGATTTCATCATCATAGGGGTTTCAATCTCAATGAAATCATGTGCATAGAAATATTCACGGGCGCACTTTGCGATTTTGTGGCGCATCATCAGATTTTTCTGCAATGACGGACGGCGCAAATCCAGATAACGGTATTTCAGGCGTTGTTCCTCGCTTGCGTTGACATCATCCATAATCAGGAATGGCAGTGTCTCCGATTTGGCAAGAATACGAATTTCCTCGGCAATAATCTCAATATTACCCGTTGGCATATCAGGGTTAATATCCTGACGTGTTACAGAAGTACCCTTCACCAGCAAAACATACTCATTCTTGACAGATGCCGCCTTTTCAAAGATAGCACGGTCAGTTTCATCATTGAAAACCAGCTGTACCTCACCGCTCCTGTCACGCAGTACAATGAAGATAACCTTATTCTTATTACGCATATACTGTACAAAACCGCCTACCACAACGTGCATATTTGGTTCTGTGACTTCACCACACCCATGTGTCCGGCGCAGTGTTCCCATGGATTCAGCCATGATAAAATCTCCTCTCCTTATTCCCTTGCCAATCTGTCAGCGATTTCAATATCTGCAAATCGTTCGGGCAAAGTCTCATCTAATTGCATGGTGATTTTCTCACCAGTCTGCATATTTTTCAAGACGGCTTCACCGCTTTCAATTTCATTGTCACCAATGACCATTGTAAAGCGTGCGCCAATCTTGTCAGCATATTTCATTTGCGCACGGAGTCCACGCCCCATCACATCTGTGAGAGCGAATATCCCTTCTTTGCGCAATTTTGCTGTCAATTGTAAAGCCTTTTCCTCTGCCTGTTCTCCCATTGGTACGAAATAGATGTCACATTTGGAAGGTTCAGCAAGTGTGACACCCTGTTGATGCAGTGTCATGAGCATACGTTCCAAGCCCATGCCAAAACCCAATGCAGGGGTAGGCTGTCCGCCCAATTGTTCAATTAAACCGTCATAACGTCCGCCGCCGCAAACAGTCAAAGTCTCCTGTTGCTTCTTCTTTTCATTGTAAGAAGTTATCACGAATTCAAATACCGTCTTTGTGTAATAGTCCAGCCCTCTCACAATACGAGGGTCAATAGTATACACAATCCCCATCAAGCCGAGGTATTGTTTCAGCTTTTCAAAGTGACGGTTGCAATCTTCGCACAAATAATCCAGAATTTCCGGCGCATTCTTCCCGATTGTATGACAGGTTTCCGTCTTACAATCTAAAAGTCGCATAGGATTGCGTTCCAGACGGCTTTGACAGTCCGTACAAAGTACATCATAATGAGGCTGGAAATATTCTCTCAATGCCTGCTGATACTTTTTCCGGCATTCCGGACAGCCAATGGAGTTAATACGCAGTTCCACGTTTTTGACTCCAATGTCGTCAATAATTTGTTTCGCTAAGCTAATGACTTCAGCATCTGCGGAAGGATTCGCAGAACCAGCCATTTCCACACCAAATTGATGGAATTCCCTGAGTCTCCCCTTCTGTGTGTTCTCATGTCGAAAACAGGAAAGAATATAATACACTCTCTGCGGAAGTGCTTCATTCAATAAGCCATTTTGCAGAATAGCACGGATAGTTCCGGCTGTTCCTTCTGGACGAAGTGTGAAAGTAGAATCACCAGATGCAGAAACGGTATACATTTCCTTTTGTACCACATCTGTTGTTTCACCAACGCCACGGCTGAAAAGCTCTGTTTCCTCAAAAGTTGGTATACGAATTTCACGAAATCCGGAACATAAAGCTGTCCGGCGGAGAAAATCCTCCAATGAAATCCATTCCGCAGAAGATGCCGGAAGGATGTCTTCTGTTCCTTTCGGTCGTTTTAATAATGCCATAAATGACCTCCCTGTATTGCATCAAAAAGCCTACCGAACTCCTCTCAAAGTACGACAGCAGACTTTTCTGAAAATCTTGTTACTGTGAATCATTACAGAAGGGGATTACCTATTTCCCGCCAATCTAAATCTCCTCGCTCCAGTGCCATAATCAATGCTTCCGCCGTTGCAATATTAGTAGCAACAGGAACATTATGCACATCACAAAGACGCAGCAACGTCATATCTGCTGCTTCTGCACCGCCCTTGGGTGCAATGTTCGGGTCACGGAAAAACAGGAGTACATCAATCTCGTTGCAAGAAATTCTTGCACCAATCTGTTCCCCACCGCCCTGTGAACCGCTGAAATATTTCTGTATTGGTAAGCCTGTTGCTTCACTGACTACCTTTCCGGTTGTACCTGTCGCACAAAGATTGTATCTTGACAAAATCCCGCAATAGGCAATACAGAACTGCACCATCAATTCTTTTTTTGCATCATGTGCAATCAAGGCAATTGTCATTGTTATCATTCCCTTCCGCCGTTTGAATACGGCTTTGATTTAATCTGAATACGTCTCTACTTAATTGTCAATGGTATCTGGTCGCCCATTAACCGCTTGGAAATGGCATCAAAAGCCAACAAGCTAGGAGAATTCAGCGGCAGATTTGTTCCCGTTCCTGTCGAGGACTTTAATGTGAAATCCTCCGGAATGACACCAATCAGCTGCACTCCTACTGCATCAATAATCTCATCAAGATTCTTGTACTTTCCGCTTGTCAATTCTCTCTTGCTGACTTTGTTAATAATCAAGCGTTGACGCTTGTTTCCTCTGCGGTAAAATTCATCTGACATCATCGTTGCATCTCGAACACAAATCGGGTCTGGTGTCGTCACAACAAGAATCAAATTCGCCTGTTCCACAATGTCAAATACATGAGAATTGATTCCTGCTCCTGTATCAATGATGATATAGTCAAAATGCTTCCTGATTTTCCGGCAGATTTCAACAATCTGTTCCGCTGTCACGGTCATAAATGGGTCTTTGGGTGCGCATAGAATATTAAGATTACTTGCAGTTGGCACAGTTGCCACTGCTTTTAAAATGTCCTCTTGTTTGTTCAGCAATACATCACCGAGGTCATATTCTACAACTCCGCTCATACCAAACATAATATCAAGACAGCGAAGCCCGAAATCCAGTTCAATAATCAATGTACGGTTTCCCTGTTTTGCCAACGTAAAACCAAGCCCATAGCAAACAGAAGACTTCCCTGTACCGCCTTTACCAGATGTCACCGCAATCAGTTTGGGATTTTTTGCCATTGAAGATTCTCCTTTCCTAACCCTCATCATGGGGCTGTTGTCAGAACCTCTGACATAAGATACCGCTGTATGAAAAATATACAGAATACCTACTTATAATTATACCACAAATATCCGATTTGTCAAATTTATTCCAGTGAAAAACAATAAGATTGTGAAAACTATTATATTTTCACAGCCTTTTTTTGTCTGTTTTCACGAAATTTCAAAAACTTTTCGAAAATTCATTTACGGAAATATGATAAAATTGTCATAATTAGGTCATATCTCCATAAATCTCTTCATAAAGTTTCAGGATGGAACGAATCATATATTTAGAATACTCTCCCCCCTCAACGATTCCAGCAAAAGCAATTTTCGGGTCATCTGCCGGCGCATACCCCAAAAATACAGAATCCTGTACACGGTTTGTCACCTGTGGAGTACCTGTTTTAATGGCGACATCGTAACCAAGATTTGTCAAAGAATACTTTGCAGGGAAACCATTTCCGGAAGCCTGAATCATACCATTTTCCACATAATCATAAACGCCTTTTTCCTTGATGGGAATTTCAGCTAAAATTGTTGGTTCAGTTTTCTTGATGCATTCCGTCATACCATAATCCCATACGCTATCCACCAGATAAGGCTTATAGCGAATGCCTTCATTGGCAATGGTATTCGCCACACAAGCAAGCTGTAACGGTGTTACCATGGTATCACCATTGCCAATACCAGCCTGCAATACAGACCCCACAGTCCATTCCAGACCAATTTCCCGATACTTTTCAGGGGTTGCCATATAGCCGACAGCGTCACGGGTTTCAATGCCGGTATTCTGACCGATTCCGTAATAGTCGGCATATTCTATCAACTTATCAATCGTCAGTCTTCTTGCGAGTTCATAAAAATACGAGTTGCAGGACACACGCAAAGCACGAGCCACCGCAATCATATTATGCGTACCAGTACAATGAAAATCAGTATCCATATAGCGATACACACCACCACAATAGAAAGTCGTCTCACCTGTGACAATGCCCTCATTCAGTCCAGCCGTTGCGGTAATGGTCTTAAACGTAGAACCGGGTCTGTAAAGTCCCATGGTAGCACGGTTGAAAAGAGGATTTCCCTTCTCTTTGACCAGTTCATCATAATTTTCAGAATACAAAGTCAAGTCATAAGTGGGAGCTGTTACTTCTCCCAGAATTGCCCCTGTTTTGGCATCCAATACCACCAATGCACCACAATCCAAAATATTCCCATCCTCATCATAGGAAGTATTGATATAGTGGAAATTATCAAGGAAATTGTCAAGGATTTCCTGCAATCCCCTCTGAAAATCGCTGTCAATAGTCAATTGTACCGTATGCCCAGCCTGTACAGGGTCGGTAATTTCGTCTGAAACAGCAACCCCATTTTCAAAAGTCATGGTACGAATGCCGTCATTTCCCTGTAATTCGCCTTCCATAGCCTTTTCAATGCCACTAATGCCAACAGTTGCATCAAGGTCATAGCCCATAGCCAAATATTCCTCTGCATTTTCCGCATAAATCGGGCCCGTTGTGCCAAGTTCATGAGGTATAACATCCCCGACAAAAATCTCACGTTCTGCAAGTTCCTGAATACTAACCCCCTGCAATTGAAAAGAAAGTTCTGAAATTTTCGTCACGCTTTCCAGATTCAGACCCTGTGCAAGCCGGAATTGATTGGAAAGTGAAAAATCATCATCCAGCATTGTATAGCGAATTCCGGCAATGATACGCTTTTGTCTCGGCTTATAACTATCAGAAATCCCATAATTATCGCACAATACATCCATGCAGTTGGCAGCCGTTGCATAATCATTCACACCGATTTTCTGCTTCATTTTGCTGAGTTTCTCTTCTTCTACATCCTTTTGGAAATTATAAGGCGACATTTTAGAAACAGGGAGCGTATCCGCCCATTGAATCCCGTATTCATCCAGAATTTCCGCCAGTCTAAGCAAAATGGAATTGCTCTCACCGTTATCAGTCGGGAAATTTTTCTTATCAATGACAACCGCATAAGTGACATGATTTCCAACAAGTGGTGTCTGGTTAGCATCTACAATTTCCCCACGAGTAGCAGGAATTTTTTGTGTATACACGTTTTCAATTGTTCCTGTGTGATTATAAGTTTCCGTGTTCACGACTTGCACCTTCATCAGGCGTAGCACGCACATTCCCGAACTTGCAAGCACCATTAAAACCGCAAGTGTCATTTTGATATACGCTGAAATACTTCTCATTGAATACACCTCAAAAATATCAAGAATTCATGATGATGGTCTTTTCAAGCTCATAATTTCTCCGGCTTCCGCAAATTTCAGCAATCCATCTCACTAAAAGATAAATCGGTATCATAGAAACCAATGTCATGATTTCGGAAGGAAGATAAACATTGGTATAAATCAAATTCGCATCTTCCAGCCCCCAGATAGCATAGTACAGGAAAAAATCAAGATACCCTTGTATTGCTGTATACACTGCCGTCAATAACAGCATATTCATGAAGCGATTCCGCAAATAATAGCCGTGCAGTAATGACACAATCACACACACCACTACAAGCCCGATTGCATTGTAGCCTATCAATTTATTACACGCCACATCCAGAAGCAAACCGCAGGTTGTCCCCACTGCCATAGCCTGTATTTCCCCTGTATGCGCTGAAATGCAAAGTGCTAACGGTATCAGCAACAAAGGCTTGACAAAGCTTCCAGCCGTCTCCAACACAAAGCAAATCACCATCAGAAGCCCGAACAGTACCCATTGAATGAACTGCTTGAAAATATACTTTCCGGATGTATCAGTTCTGCTGATTCTCATGACTTTCTACACCCTTCCCTTCAAAATCTGTCACCACAACAACCATATGCAGATTTCTCACATCCGCAGCCGGTTTGATAGAGGCACAAGCCGTCAAGCCGGAATCATCTGTTTTGACTTCATTCACATATCCGACAACATAACCCTTTGGAAATAGCCCATTTTCGCCGGATGTTAAAACGACACGGTCTTTTTTCTGATTTTTCCGTAAAGTGGTTTCTTTGTCCAAATATTGGAGTTTGGTCATTCCCTGCATTGCATAACCCACACTGCCAGTCAAGACACCATGGTCTTTTGTAGTACTGCAATAGACAGCGACTGACAAATCTGGTGAAAGAATGGTTGTTACGGTTGCAGAATTGTTGCCGAGTTTGGTAATCACACCAACAAGCCCCTCTTCTGTCACAACAGGGTCATAAAGCGAAATCCCCTCATTCTTGCCACAATCGATATTGAACGCATAAAAGGGGTCATTTGTCACATAACCCGTCACCTCACAAGGCGAAGTAATGACAAAATCGTCATACGTTTCCTTAATCCCGACAAAAGATTTCAATTCCGTCAATTCCTGTTTCACTTCTTCATATTTCGATAATTGGCGGTGAAGTTCTGCAACTTCCTTTCTCAATTCCTCATTTTCCTCATAGCCGTTTTCGGCATTTTGATAAAGCGTCAATGCATATTCCACATTTCCTGAAATCGCATTAGAAGCCTTTTGAAATGGCGAAGCAAGCGCATTGAGAATATCCACTGCCGGAATGGTATACCCACCAGCAGAAACCGCATAAGCCAGAATCCCTGCCAATAATGCCATAATTATGAGAATCGCTTTCAGCTTTTTGCTTTTAAGAAAGTGTTCCATTGTAATATGTTCCTCCTTTCCAATGCATCAAGTATCAAAATTATTTCTCATAATATTTGAGATATTCCACAAGCGTATCCTGATATTTTTCCATATTTTCCAGAACTTTCCCCGCCCCTTCTGCCACGCAGTCAAGCGGAAATTCCGCAATATACACCGGCATTCCGGTTTCACGGTTGATGAGTTTATCCAATCCACGCAAAAGCGCACCCCCACCAGCCAATGTAATCCCTTGGTCAATAATATCTGCTGCCAATTCCGGCGGAGTTTCCTCCAATGTCTGCTTAATAGCATCAATCACTCTGGAAAGAGGTTCAGCCATAGCGTCACGGATTTCCCCTGAATTGACAGTGACATTTTCCGGTAAACCATTGAGCAAATTTCTGCCTTTAATTTCCATAGATTCCTCATTTTCGCTTGGAAATGCTGAACCAATCGTCAACTTGATATTTTCGGCGGAACGTTCCCCAATCAAAAGGCTATACTTTTTCTTGATATAATTCATGATTGCCATATCGAACGCATCACCAGCACAGCGCACCGAATGAGAAGCCACAATGCCCCCCAGCGATACCACCGCCACTTCACTTGTACCGCCCCCAATATCAACAATCATACTGCCGGTTGGGTCAGTTGTGGGGAGTCCTGCACCAATTGCCGCCGCCATAGGCTCTTCAATGATAAATACTGGTCTTCTTGCGCCTGCTTTTTCCGTAGCTTCACGAACCGCATTTTTTTCGACTGGAGTCACACCGGACGGAATGCAGATAATCACACGAGCTTTGGCAAAAAGCCTGCCCTTTAAAGCCTTATGGATGAATTCTTGTAACATGGTGATGGTCAGTTCGAAATCAGCAATAACCCCCTCTTTGAGTGGACGAACAGCCACAATAGAACCGGGGGTTCTGCCAATCACCTGCTTTGCATCTTTTCCGACATAACGTGCTTCTTCCGTGCGTGTATTCACCGCCACAACAGAAGGCTCACGCAGGACAATTCCTTTCCCACGCATATAAACGAGGGTATTTGCTGTACCAAGGTCAATTCCAATATCTTTTGTAAATAAACTCAATGCTCTCTCTCCTTTGCCTGCTTCTACACAAAAATTTCTCTCTATCTATTATACCATGATTTCTGTAAGGAAACAAGGTTTTTTTTGAATTTTTATCGATACCATGAATTTCCGCCGGATTCTGTCAGAAATTCCGTAAAAATCAACTGAAAATCAGCTTTGCAAGCTTGGAATATGTCAACAAAGTTACCAGCAATAAAATCACTTCTGCAATACATACCTTGATTTGCAATCCAAACGTCAAAATGAAAATATGTAAATCAATCTCTGTTGTAGAAATTCCAATCTGATAACTTTTCCCCAGCCATGCAAAACTTTGTGAACCCAGTGACATTTCCCCTATCATATTTCCCAAAAATACAGAAATAAATATCATTCCTATCATTAACAGTGCGTGTTTCATTGTAACTCCTCCTGAAATCAAGACAAACCACTTGAACCGAACCCATTTTTCCCCCTCTCCGTGTCATCCACCTGCATCACTTCCATAATTTCCGGAAATAGCACAGGCATCACAACTAGTTGAGCGATACGCATTCCATGTGTCACAGTAAATGTTTGTTGACTGATATTGTGCAACGGAACAAACCATTCCCCACGGTAATCCGCATCCACAACCCCCACTGCATTTGCAAGCGTAATGCCATATTTCGAAGCAAGCCCCGAACGTGGGAACACCAGCATAGCGCAGTCACACTCCGAAGGCTGACAGCACAGCCCCAAAGGAATCATCACCGTTTCATTGGGCGCAATCACCACAGGCGCATCCAGACAAGCGCAAAGGTCAGCCCCTGCGCTTTGTTTGGTAGCACGTTGAGGGAGAAAAGCCTGTTCCTTGAGTTTCTGAAATAATAATTTCATCGAAGACCTCCTTTGAAGTATAGACCATTGGTGCGGTTTTTTGGTGCAATATCAGCGGAATTCTGGTAAGCGTTCAAAATTTCGGGAATTTGTTCCGGCAGTTCATCCGTAAAATAAAAATCAAGATAGTGCAAATTTGACAAATTCTTATCAGCCAGCCATAAAATTTCAAAGTTCATTAACTCCTGATAATTTCCACTGCACAAAAGCGGAAATTTCCGTCCGGTTCTGTCTGTTAGGAAACAATTTTTCTTCTGACAGCCATCTTGTGAACGAATCGGACAAACCCTGAAAAGCATCATGGGCAATCTGCCATACACATAAGCCCCAACCGGCAAAACATCTCCCAATCTGACAATATTCGACATTTGCAATTCAATCGAAGCCGTCACATCCTGCAACCCCAATTCTTGGAGCGATTGCACCGTCAAACTGTTCGTACAATTCAAGCCAAATCCCCCATGCAAATGATACCCCAATTCACTGCCAATTCTCACATCTGCCAAATTATGACAAAGTAAATCAGTATACCCGATTTCATGGAGTTTCCGCAATTGGGTAATAATTTCCTGTTCATGTTCCAAAATTCGGGGACATTCCACCCAAATCGACACAGAAGGTTTGCAATGTTTCGCCAATTTCAAAGGGATACAGACAATTTCGCCTGATGTTTGCGCCTGTTCAAATTGTGCCATAGTCCGGACATGGAGGCGCATTTTTGGGAAATGCTGTCTCATTTGGTGCGGAATCGGCAATAAATCGGCATTGATACGGTAATCAGGTGTATGTTGTTCAATTCGAAGCAAATCCATTTTTTCGACAGCATTCCGCCGGAGTGCATTACACCCTGAAGCGGACAAAATCAAATTGTCAGGATTTTCCAGCGAAATTTCCCCACATTCATAGATAGTACCGCCTAATTTTTGCAGACTTCTTGCAAGCATATCCTTAGTCAATGGGGATTTTTGCGCTATTTCGGGAATATCGCCCTCAACCGTGACGGAATTCCCCTTTTCGTCGGTTGCCGTGAGAATGGAAGGAATCTGTTCATGAAGCTGTACATTGAAATCCAGCGTGGAAATGGGTTGCACTTTCTGATATGTTTGCTGAATCTGTGAAAGAACCTTTTGACCTGCAAGCACATCTTCTTTTCTGCGGAAGCCAAACATATCCTTCTTTTTTCCGGTGAAATAACCGTCAGTGAATCCATTCCGTGAAAAAACCGCCTGCAAAGTATCCATATCGGGTGGAATGCCCTCCAGAGCGTTTCTAAGAGCCGTTACAGCCGTTGCAACGTATTCAGGACGTTTCAGCCTGCCCTCAATCTTGAACGAATCCACGCCCATTTCACGCAGTCTGGAGACGTGATGCACAAGGCTCAAATCTTTCAAAGATAAAGCAGTCTGATTTGTTCCGTTTGGAGTTCGCCAAGGCAACCGGCAAGCCTGCGCACACTGTCCACGGTTGGCACTTCTTCCTCCAACCAATGCGGAGAAACTGCACTGACCTGAAACAGACATACACAACGCCCCATGCACAAAAACTTCCGTTTCAATTGGCAACTGACAAACCTCTTGTAATTCCGTTTCCGACATTTCACGAGCCAATACCACCCGACTGCACCCCAAAGCCTTTGCCTGTAATGCACCTTTGACGGAATGAATGCTCATTTGTGTAGAAGCGTGAATCGGCATATCCGGCAAAATATGCCGGATAGCCTTCACAGCTCCCAAATCCTGAACAATGCAAGCATCAGCGAATTGACCGATTTTCTGCAAATACACTTGAAACTCTGACAATTCCGTATCTGTCAATAACGTATTCACAGCAATATGCAGTTTGACCCCATACAGTCGGCAAATTTTCGAAGCGGTTTCGAGGTCTTCCAAAGTAAACCCTGCGGAACTGTTTCGGGCAGAATACAGCATTCCGCCCAGATAAACCGCATCCGCTCCACAACGTACCGCCGCCGTCAAAGACTCCATACTTCCCACAGGAGCTAAAATTTCAGGGTATTTCATTGTGGCTTATCCTTCAATTTCAATTGACGGAGTTCATTTTCCAGCTCTGCGATTCTGGATTTCAGAACATCATTTTCCTTGATAGCAGCATCACGTTCAATCCGGATTTTCCCTGCTTCGTCAACATAACTTCTGCTCTGGTCTGTCACTTCATCAAGACGTGCAATAGATTGGTTCAAATCATCCATTGCAGAAAGGGCTGTCATAATTGCTGCGTTGTACTGAGAAGCACCCAGTTCCATTTTTTCCTTCATCTGTGTTTCGAGCATTCTTGCAAGACCATAAACATAATTGGGTGCTTCTTCGGTCTGAAGTGTGTAATCCTTCCCAAGAATGGCAATTTTCACTTTATTCAGCATGATAAAGCTCCTTTCCTATGTATTAGAAATAGCGAATCACTGCGACAACTTTTCCAATCACATCACCACGGTTTTCAATGCCCTTGCTGAAAGAAAAAGCATTATTTCTGGTAACAATCACTGCAATATCATCAGTTGCCGTCAATGCATTTCGTTCCACAACCACAATATCCCCCTTACAGATGCTGGTATCTCCGCCATCTTCCGCATAAACCGCAAACAAGGGATTTTCGTAAATTTGGGGTAAATCCACCTTGATAAAATTCACAATATTGTCATTGGTGAACATATTAGGTTGAAACCGCTGTAACACAGGGATTCCGCTCAAATTTTGTTCACAGGCACTATCAGAAACCACAATAGCACGGTTTTTCCCTGTAGCCATGCGGATTCTCCCCTCTGTCTCCAATCTGTGCAAATAACGATGCACCGTAGAAGTAGAGCGGATTCCAACACCCTCACAAATTTCACGCACGGAAGGTGCAATATTTTGTGTTTGAATATATTCCTTCACAAAACGATAAATTTCTTCTGCTCTCTGTACACTCATTTTACAACCCTCTCATTCAGTTTATCAAGAATCATCTTTGCCACCTTGTTGACATCTCCACAGCCCATAGTTAATACGAGGTCACCATCCTGCACATGTTCGACCACATACTGACATACATCATCAAAGTTCTGATATTTCCGCTCGTCAGTGTATTCCGCCGTTTCATCCTCCGGAAAATAAACAGCATTCTCCATAATTTCAGCAAGATTTCTGGTATAGATACCATAGGTATTCTTTTCTCTTGAACCCATAATATCTGTGAGTACAGCAATATCCGCAATAGAAAGCGCATCCGCAAACTCCTGCAAATGCTGAACTGTTCTGGAAAATGTGAACGGCTGGAAAACAGCCCATACTCTCTTATAGTCCATTTCTTTGGCAGCTTTTAAAGTTGCAGTCAATTCTGTTGGATGGTGAGCGTAATCATCCGCAATTGTGACACCATTCACAACCCCCTTAATTTCGAAGCGTCTCCCAGCACCACGGAAATGTTCCAAGCCGTTCTTGATTTGTTCAAAAGTCAGACCCCGCCTATCACAAACCGCCACAGCAGAAAGCGCATTCAACACATTATGTTCCCCCGGAACTTGTAACGCAATGTTCCCCAGTTCCTGACCGTCTTTCAGCACAGTAAAGGAAGCCCCTGCACGGGAATCATGCTTGACATGGACAGCACGATATTGATTTTGTTCCCCATAGCCGAAAGAAATCATTTCTTTTCCGCTAATGCCCTCAATCGCTTTCAAGGTATTAGCATCATCTCCATTGTAAATCACAGATTCAGAAGCCATTTCACAGAACTGATGGAAAGACTTGATAATATTTTCGATTGTTCCAAAATAATCCAAATGGTCAGCATCAATATTGAGAATGACAGCCGTATCAGGATACAGTTTCAGAAAATGGTCCATGAACTCGCAGGACTCACACACAAAAATATCACTTGTCCCAACGCAACCGCTTCCATGAATAATCGGAAGTTTGCCACCGATAACCGCCGAAATATCAAGCCCATTTTCTACTAAAATTTGGGTAAGCATAGAAGTAGTTGTAGTTTTGCCATGTGTACCAGTCACACAAACGGCATCAGAAAACCAACTGCTTACAATTCCGAGAAGCTCACTGCGTTCCAGAACCGGAACGCCGGAAGCCTTAGCAGCGATTAACTCCGGATTATCCGCCATGATAGCAGCCGTGTGTACAATCAGGTCAGCTCCTTCAACATTTTCAGCCTTTTGTCCAAGGGTCACAGGGATACCCATATTCCGCACCGCCTGAAGGGTATCTGTCTCGTTATTATCCGAACCAGTGAGGTAAAATCCCTTTGTATGGAGGATTTGAGCGAGTGGATACATACCTGAACCACCGATTCCAATGAAGTGAATATGCTTTTTTCCTGTTAAAATTGATTTGTTCATAAAATACACCTAATTTCTTCTTATAATGTTCACAAATTTGCATTATACTATATTCATAACTGTTTCTTGCTCACAGGGTATCTGGTTGACGATAGTATTCCCCGAAGCGGTCAGATTATTCCAGAAAATCCGAATACAGCATGAAGCAAACACAAGGAGGTTAAATAAAATTATGGAAATCACAGACATCAAAATCCGCAAAATTATCACAGAGGGTCGCCTTCGTGCGGTCGTATCTATTACGATTGACCGTATGTTGGCAGTTCACGACATCAAGATTGTACAGGGCGACGAGCGTTTGTTTATCGCCATGCCGTCACGCCGTGATGAAAACGGTGTGTTCCGTGACATTGTACACCCAATCTTGCCAGAGGGCAGAAAAATGATTGAGGACAGTATTCTTGATGCTTATCAGAAGTACCTCGCACTTGCAGAAATCGAAGAGCAGGAAAACAAGAATCCTGCCACAGAAAATTGATTCTGCTTATCCAGTTCTACCAGAAAGGAGCGGTGAAAACCGTTCCTTTCTTTTTTGATTCTGTCGAATGATTAACGTTTCTGTCGAATCACTGCATATTTCAAGATTGCAATTTGTGTTTTAGAGTCTGGTAACTCATCATTGAGAACCATTTCCACCGCCTTTTCAAAGGGAATCTTTTCCACATCAAGAAATTCATCCTTATCAAGTGACTGATTTCCGTAATGCAGACCCTCTGCCAAATACATACGAATTACTTCTGAATCATATGCCGGAGTTGGGAATAATTTTCCCAGATAAACAAATTTTTCGGAAGTACAACCACACTCTTCCAAAAGTTCCCTTTTTCCGCATTCTTCTGGATTTTCCCCGTATTCCAATTTTCCGGCTGGAATTTCCATCGTAATCTGTGCGTGGGGGTAACGGTACTGTTTCACGAACAAAATTTCGTCTTGTTCGGTAACAGCCACCACACAAACCCCACCGGAATGACGAACCACTTCCCGAAAAGCCTCGGTATTGTCTTCCAGTTTCACACGGTCACGTTCCACACGGAGAATTTTTCCCTCATAAATCACTTCCCTTTCAAGTTTTGTTTCCTCCAGATGTGCCATTGATACGACCCCTTTCTTGTTCCTGTTCACGGAGATATTGAATATACGCTTTTTCAGCAGGAATTCCGTCAACAGATAAATAATCATAACTATGTGTATGCCTCATTCCCTTAAAAAGAGGTTTGGAACAAAGCATATAAATGACAAAGAGAACAATTCCGCCAAGTGTCAGAATTACTCCATACCATAAACCAGTTAATTGATAGGAAAATACAATTTCATTGTCACCAGCTTCACAGCATACCGCCATAAAGCCATTACTTACCTCTTCAATTGTCACCGGATTTCCGTTAATCGTTGCCGACCATCCTGTTTCATAGGGAACGCTGAAAAATACTAATTTCGGTTCTTCAAGGGTAATATTCGCAGAAAATCCCTTTGCACTGTACTGAAAATTTTCACAAGCATTCTGCTGATGAATCCGGCACGCTTCCAAATAATGTCCTTCATCAAGGTTACTTTCCTCAATATCTGCCGGACGGATAATATCAGAATAGAAATCCGCCTGTTCCTCATCCAGAATCAAAGAATCAATCAGCAATTTTTCCTTGAATTCATCTGTTTTCCCTTCCAATTGTTCAGGGGTAACATAAGTATCATAAGGAAATCCCATAGGAATGTAATAATCATTCTGGTAAATCCTGAAACCATTTTCTTCCCTCAGGAAGGAAAAACCAGCAATATCCGGTTCAATTTGATTACCATCATCATCCTTCCGAATTTTCTGGAAAAAGTACTTGACAGAGAAAAGCCCCCTCAAAGTATAATGTTTCGGTTCAGCCCTTGAAGCAACATCTCTTTGAATGCCGATTTCATCATAAAATTTCATGATATTCGGATTAACCACACTCTGGAAACACCGCATACTGGAAAGCCCCCAGAACATGGGGTAATTATCATAATCTTCTGACATATCCACACGGAAATAATGAGCCTCATCCGTTTCATAGGAAATGGAAAGATGTTCTTTTCCGTGTATCGCCTCTTGGATGTATTGTTTGCTGTCAATGCTGATAGCCTTCCCAAAATACACCATTGTCATACTGCAAGCCATACACGCAACCACCGTGAGAACAGAAGCCGTCTTCATGAATGGCTTTCCCTTGATTTTTTTGGATACAACCAGATATAGCAACCCACATAACAAAATGGTAACACCAAGCTGTACGGCAAGATAGCGGTAAATATTGGCAAACTCCAAGAATTCAACCTTTCCATCTTTGTTTTTAGTTGGCAAAAGCGAAATCACACCAAAAATAAACGGAATCACAATGCAAACCCACATTGATTTTTTCCATTGAATTTGAGGGTTATCCAGTGCATAAGCGGTCATGAGTGCCATAATCAGAATTGGCATATAATACCATCTTGCATAGTATGAACCATTCAGCATATAAAATGCACTGTTAAGAATGGGAATAAATGCGCACACAATGCAAGCACCTGTCAGAATACTAGCCCAATGTTTCTTTTTCTGTCCCATGAATGCCATCACGCCAGCCATGGAAAACATTGGCAAATATCCTCCAATCGAAGCCCATTTTCCCCTGTCTGTATCGAATAAAATCGGTCTTGATGGTGGGTCTGATGTCATGAAAAAGCTTTGAATGATACGCAAAATTCTGGTTTTGTCACTGTAGAATATCATATCTTGTCCAAAAAGCATCTGTGAAACTCGTTCATTCGCCAAAATCGCCATAGCTGCCGGAACAAGCACAACCCCAGCAAGATACACCCCAATAAAAGCCTCTGCCACCAAAGCGAAAAATTTTCTCCATGTTGCCTTGAAATCCTTGCTGAAAAACATTCGAATCAGGAAATATATCACCAAAAAGACCGCTTGCCCTGCAAAGAAGAAATAGTTGATAATTGCCATAAAGGCAACCACAAGCGCAAATTTTCCACGTTGATGATTGTTAATCGCCTCTTCCATTGCAATCAGCATTAAAGGGAAAAATGCCGTCACATCCTGAAAATGATTGAAAAACAAATTGAACATCTGAAAGCCTGAATAAGTGTAAAGCATTCCCCCAATCAATGCCGCACTCCGGCTCTGCACAAACCGCCGTATATAGGCATAGGCTGTCAAGGAAGCAAACCCATGTTTCAGGCATAATAGCCAAGGTATCGCATACAATACCCAATCTTTCGGCAATAATACCGTCAGCCAAAAAAACGGACTCCCTGAAAGATAAAACGCATATGACCCAATAAAACTGCTCCCTAAATCCGTCCCCCAATCCCATCCCAATAAACCGCCATTCCGAACCACCTCATTCGCATGGGCATAAAATGGCAATTGTTGAGAAACGAAATCACCATAATAAATGAAATACCCCTTGTCAAATATCACCAATGGTAATAATGTAATTGCCAAAGGAATACACCCCAACAGGAACGCTTTCAAATATAGCTCTTTCCACTGCTGAGAACCTCGCAAACTCAAAAAATGACACCTCCATAGCAACTTTTGATAATCCACTGCATATTCTGAAAATGAGAGGGATTACACTTCCATTTCCTTAATCAGGATACCCTTTTCTGATACACTAATAACCGCATATCTTGGCGGTTTCCCATCTCTTGGATTATAAATACTGCTGGGATTCAGAATATAAATCCCATCTTCATAATGATTATCCCCACAATGGGTATGTCCATAAAGCACAATATCCGCATCAAATTTCTTTGCTTCTAAGATTAACCTGCCCACACCAGACTTTACACCGAATTTATCGCCATGAGTTGCAAAAATACGGTGTCCATACGGCAAATCAATGACTTCTGTTTTTTGCATAATGCTAATCACATTCATGTAATCGCAGTTCCCTTTACAGCAATGAAATTTTTCCTCCAACTCCGGATTTTTCATCAAAAAAGTGTTCAGCTCTCGTTCACCGTCACCCAAATGAATGAACATATCCGCATCAGAATGCCGTCTGACAACCTTGTCAAGATTTGCATAAGAACCATGGGAATCCGACATCACTACAATTTTCAAATAAAATCCCTCCTGACTGATTCTAATTTCTTCTATTATAACATAAACTGTAAAAAAAAACAATACAGTTTGAAAGAAAGAAAGGTGTTTTTTTATGAACAAAATGAAATTTTCCGACTTTGATAAACAGAAACTGAACGGCTTGTTACAGACGGTCAGTCAAAAATTAGGTGTCCCCCCTGAACAGCTCCGCCAAGACTTGCAAACCGGAAAATTTGATACTGCCCTCCAGAACATGAGCGCAGAAGATTCCAGCAAATTACAGCAAGCCCTGAAAAATCCCCAAATGGTTGAAAAGCTCATGAGTACCCCACAAGCCCAAGCCCTTTACAAAAAATTGACAGGCGGTAAATAATGGCAGATATGTTTGAGAAAGTACAAGAAATCTTGTCAGACCCCGAAAGCATGAAACAAATTTCAGAATTGGCGCAAATGCTCCAAACCGAAAATCAACCCGCCGTTCCTTCTGTCCCACAGGATGAACCGCCCAAAATGCCCCCCGATATGAACGCACTATTGCAAATGACCGAACTTTTCAAGAATCAGAAATCGGATAAAAATACCGCCCTGTTATTAGCTCTGCGCCCACATTTAGGGGAACACCGTCAAAAGCGTGTTGACCAAGCTGTCAGGATGTTGCGCCTGTGGGAAGTATGGCAGACCCTCCAGAAAACCGGAATGTTACAGAATCTCTTCTAATCCCATCTGAAAGGAGTGTACCGCATGGCAACCCCCCCACAATCCAGCTTTGATGCAATGCGTCAAGATGCCATCCGTCGTTCTCGTGAAATGCATCGCCGTGCTGTACCTCCCCATATGCAGGAAATGCCACCCCCACCGCCACCACTACCAGAACCCGAACACCACGAACCGCCCCAACATCATCCCCCCGAACCGGAACACCATCCGCCCGAATTACCACCACCCCCACCGCCGGAACAAATGCCACCGGAATTATTTTCTTTTTTTACGAAATGGGACAGCGACAGAATTTTAGTGGGAGCAATCCTCTATATCTTATGGAAAGAAAAAGCTGATACAGCGTTATTGTTGGCATTGGCATATATTCTCTTATAGCCGAAAGGAGTAAAATCATGGAACTGCTCAAAGAAAATGGATACTGGTTACTATGGAGTTTTATCGCCCTGTGGGTAGTGTTCTTTTACATTCGTCACAAAAAGAGAATTCGTTCCTTTTTGTTAGGCAGTGCAACAGGCTTAACCAGCCTAGTATTATTACACATCTTTGGCGGTGCGATAGGATATGCCCCCACATTAAGCCTAACAAATATCCTATTTTGTGGATTATTAGGCATTCCGGCAACCGTCCTCTTAGTATTGGGAGAATTATTCCTGTAATCTTATGAAACAATTGTACTATTTTCAGCAAAAAAGGAAACATTTTTTCAAAACATATTTTCGTCATAAATGTAGCAAAAAAGCGGAGACAAAATTCATGTCTCCGCTTGCGAATATGCAACGGGAAATTACTTGATTTCGATAGTTGCGCCAGCTTCTTCAAGCTTAGCCTTGAGTTCTTCAGCTTCAGCCTTAGAAACGCCTTCCTTGAGAGCCTTAGGAGCAGACTCAACAACTTCCTTAGCTTCCTTCAGACCGAGACCAAGAACGTCCTTAACAGCCTTGATAACGCCCATCTTCTTGTCACCAAAGGAAGCAAGAATAACGTCGAATTCTGTCTTTTCTTCAACAGCTGCTGCTGCACCTGCTGCCGGAGCAGCTGCTACTGCTGCTGTAACGCCAAATTCTTCCTGAATAGCCTCTACCAGTTCAGCGAGTTCGAGAACGGAGAGAGCCTTAATATCTTCAATAAACTTCTGTGTCTTTTCAGATGCCATGATAAAAAACTCCTTTATAAAATATTTGTGTAGCACGGTATCACGCTCCATGCATAGCGGACAGAAAATACTGTCATCACACCGCAAAAATTATGCAGCTTCCTCTGTAGTTTCGCCGTTTTTGTCGACAACAGCCTGCAACAAAGCAGCCAGTTTCTGAATCGGACCTTGCAGAGAACCAACCAACTGAGCCAGCAATACATCCTTGCTCGGAATCTTAGAGAGTGCGACAACCTTCGCTTCATCGTAATATTCGCCCTCTACACAGCCAGCTTTCAGCTTGAAAGTGCCGTTAGCCTTAGCAGCCTTTTCAGCATATTCGCCCAGAATTCTAGCTGGTGCAGTCTGGTCATCATTGGAAATAGCAATTGCAGTAGTACCATTGAGAACATCATCAAACTGATTCATTCCCATATTATCGAGCGCACGTCTGAGCATGGTATTCTTCTCAACGAAATACTCTACATTAGCTTCACGCAGATTACGGCGTAAAGTAGTATCATCTGCAACAGTAATTCCTCTGTAGTCAACCAGCACGAAAGAAGCAGCACCCTTGAGCTTTTCCTCTAATTCGCTGACTCTTGCCTGCTTAGCCTTGAGAACATTTGCACTTGGCATTCAAATTCACCTCCATGTAATCACTATCGTATCATTGGAGAAAGAAAACGCTCCACACAGAAACGAGGGAGCGAGTGAATTTCATATCAAAATCACGTTAGCACTCCTCGGTCGGACTTACGGCATTCGCCACCGACTGTCTTTAGAATACGACTTTATTAGTATAGCACATTTCGGGGAGTTTGTCAAGCCTTTTTTTCAAATTTTTTCTTAAAAGGTATCTTCATAAGAAACCGCCATCCCGATTTCGTGATATACCCTTCCAAAATCTGACAATAATCGAAAAGCTCCTGTACAGTATCCGGATTCATTAAATCCTCTTTTGTGTACTCTTTCACATTCTGATTAGGCACAAACGGATACAAATAGTAAGCTAACATATTCAAATCTTCTTTTTCGTCAAGTCGATAACATCCGGCGCACTTCTGCGATTTTGTAAATTTTGTTCTTTTCTGAGTCTTCCCTCACGGATTAACTCATAAACCTGTTTTTCGTCACCATCAGCGAGAGCCTTCCGATAATTCTGGAGATTACCAATCAAAATGTCGAGTTCCTGCAAAAGGCTGTCTTTATTTTCCATAAAAAGCCCCGTCCACATATCCTCATTCATAGTAGCGATTCGAGTCATATCGTGGAAACTACCGCCGGAAAACCCACATTCCAGCTCAATGACAGGGCTTTCGACATAAGAACTTGACACCACATGAGCGAGCTGTGACGTGTAAGCAATCATTCTGTCATGCATTTCAGGGGTAGTAATGACGAACCGCCTGAAACCGATTTGATGAGCGAGATTTTTAATTTGAGCAACAACATATTTCGGAGTATCAGGGAGAGGGGTCATAATAAAATTCGCCCCTTGGTACAAGTCCTCATCAGAGACATCATATCCGGCACGTTCTTTCCCAGCCATCGGATGGGTACTGAGATACTGCACCTCAAAGGGAGCGCAAACGTCCGCCATTTCCTGTGGTAAATCGGTCTTGACACCACTCACGTCAATAATGATAGTTCCCTTACTCATAGTGGAAATGTGTTCTTTAACCCATTTCCGGATATGGGGAGGATACAGGCAGACAATCACGACATCAAATCCACTGCAATCATCAGTAACAATCCCATCAATGACATTTTCATCAAGGGCTTTTTGAGCAGTAGCAACAGTACGATTCCAGCCAAAGACCCCATGCTCCGTATACGCATGAAGAGCCTTAGCGATAGAACCGCCAATCAAACCCAAACCAGCAATCAAAACTTTCATGATTTCACCTCATTAACCAACAACATTTTGAATTTTATCAATCCGGAAATAATCATTCTCTTTTGTGACAGTAATCAACATTCGTTTTTCACTGCCATTCATATAATTATCAGAGCGTTCCTGCCAGCCGGCGGTATCGCCCTTATAACGTACAATACAAGTATAAGTATCATGGTCTCTCCGAATTTCCTCAATTTCGGGAGAATAAGAGAAAATGGAAGGATTTTCAGGGACATTATAACACCCTGTAATAGCATCATAATAGAACGATTCACCGGCAGCCTTAATATTGGGGCGTTCTTCGCTCATCACCCCAAACATTTGATTTGCCCTTTCAGCGACAATATCCCCCGAAATTGACACAATTTCGAAATTCACATCATAATTGGACAAATCGTCATGCATAATAATATCCATAATCGCCGCCGGAAACATTCTTTCCGCATTCAAGGAATCATTGCTTTCAAAAGCCCCCATATCCACCACCGCAACCGGATACAAAGCCTGTTCAATTTCGTTTTTGGTAGAAGCACCACCCACGAAACTACCAGCAAGCCCAGCCACCCAACGAATGAGACTAATCAACCCAATCACTGCCAATAAAAGGCATAATGCCCCAATGATAAAATAAGAATTTCGTTTCCAGAATCCATGAAAAGAAGACCCACGCATCACAGCGGTTTCACTGCGCATTCTTGCGAGTTCTTCCGCCGATGCATGGAAAGCGGAATTTAATTCATCCTCTTCTTCGCTTTTTTTTTTTAACAAAAGGCGGGTCAGGAATGGTTTCGCCTTCTGGTAATGCACTTTCAGCCTTAACCCCTGTCATATGTTGCCAAATGACGGAAGGAGGGTCAGGGATTTCGGTTGGTTCATCCTCTTCAATGGATTCAACCTCTTGAGGAGTATCCTCAATTTCAGCAGTATCAATTTGTGGAGTATTTTCCCTTGGGGTATCATCAATATTTTCAGGTTGGAGCAACTGAATAGGAGGTTGCTCAACCTCTTCTGCAAAATTAGGTTCTTCCACAAAGCTGGGAACTTCCTCAATGTCAGATTCTTCCTCAACGTCGGGTTCTTCTTCAATGTCAGATTCTTCCTCAATGTCGGATTCTTCCTCAACGTCGGACTCTTCCTCAATATAAGATTCTTCCTCAACGTCGGGTTCTTCCTCAATATAAGATTCTTCCTCAATATCGGGTTCTTCCTCAATATCGGATTCTTCCTCAATGTCGGGTTCTTCTTCAATGTCAGATTCTTCCTCAACGTCGGGTTCTTCTTCAATGTCAGATTCTTCCTCAATGTAGGATTCTTCCTCAATGTCAGGTTCTTCCTCAACGTCGGGTTCTTCCTCAACGTCGGGTTCTTCTTCAATGTCGGGTTCTTCTTCAATGTCGGGTTCTTCTTCAATGTCGGGTTCTTCTTCAATGTCGGGTTCTTCCTCAATATCAGGTTCTTCCACAGGCTCAAACTGTTCCAGCAATTCCTTAGGAAGGGGAGGCGGTTCAAGGTCAGTCACCATCACAGCGGTTCGAGTTTCCTCAGAAGTATAGAGTTGAATAGGCTCATCAGCTTCCACCTCTGGGATACCGTGATGGCTTTCAATAGGCACTTCAACCCCCGAAAGACCTTGCCAATTTTCGGCAGTTTCCTCCTGTAAGACAGGGGATGCAAACGTTCCCTGAGACTGTGGAACTGATTCAGGCGCAGTTGTCGCCGGTTCGGGAGTAGATTCAGCCTTTTTCCGATGGCGCAACCGAGGGAAACCGGAAGGCTTTTTTGGTTCTTGGGGTACATCAAGGTGATTCAACCGCCGTTCTTTTTTCCGTTTCAAAGAAGGAGGTTCAGGAATCATATCCATAGTTAAATGCACAGGGGGTTCAGGAATCAAATTTTCATTTTTTTTTACTTCTTCTTTGGGAGAAGAGACAACAGGCATCGCATTGGGAGAAGATGAAACCTCATCTTCATCGTCATAATCATCAAAGTCGTCATCATCATAATCATCTTCGTCATAGTCATCATCATCAAAGTCGTCGTCATCATCAAGCCCGAAAGAAGAAACCTGTGGTTTTGCAGGTGGCACGGGAACAGTTTCGGGTACATCCGGAACGGTTTCCGGTTCAGAAGTTTCAGAAATATCATCCTCAAAGATGGATTTCAATTCATTATGCAATTCTTCAAGGGCTTCAGGCTCAACCGGAACAGGCTTTTCCTGAATGGGTTCAGTCTCTGGTAACTCTTTTTCTTTTTTGCTGAACAATTTCTGAAAAATGGAAGGTTTCTTTTCGGTATTTTGTTCCTTTGAAGCTTTCACATTTTTGGAAATTTTTTCTTCTGACGGATGGGAAGCAGTTTTTTCCACCTTATGCGAAGTAGGCTTTTCAGCCTTATGAGCAGTAGTCTTTTTTGCTTTAGTGGGAACAGATTTTTCAGTTTTATGGGAAGAAGACTTTGCACCCTTATGAGAGGATGATTTTTCCGATTTATGGGGAGCTGATTTTTCGGACTTATGAGAAGTAGACTTTTGTGTTTTCTTAGATTTCTCGGACTTTTCAGACTTCTCAGACTTTTTAGATTTTTCGGGACTTTTTTTCTTGGAAGAGCTTCCGGAAGAGCTGGAATTTTTATGTGATTTTTTGGAAGTTACCGCCATAGCCTTTTCTTTTTCCTCAGCCATAGCAGCAGCCTTTTCAGCAGCGTATTTTTCGAGAGCCGCCGCCTCTTCTTCGGCACGGCGTTTCCGCAGTTGTTCACGAATCAATTCCGCACGGGAGCGAACAATTTCCTCACGTTCTTCCTGTCTGTCGTCCTCTTCATCATAATAAGATTCATCGGGCATCACGTCGGAAACATCCACAGGAGTAATCACACGTTTGGGAGGGTCTGGAATATCCTGAAAAGCCCGAAATGCTGGAGTTGCACCTTCCGGAGTTCTGGGCAGTTTACCTTCATCCAGACGGTCACGCATTCTGACAGCTGGATTTTGTGAAGGCGCATCAGAAAAATGACTGACTGGAGGCGGTACAACAATGGGTTCATGTTGAGGAGCGGGAGGGATGGGCGGTCTTGGAATTTCGTCTGGAATCTTCCAACTTTGTTCCTGTTCCACATCCTGAGCGATTTCTTCCACACGGCGGAGAGCCTCATCACTTGCACCGCTATGATTTGCCAACGCAGCCCTTTGCGCTTCTCTCTGTTCACGTTCATCAATATGACCGAGGAGGTTGCTCAAAAGCTGGTCAATATCTTTACTTTCTTTGTTATCTTTTCCATCTTTGTTCATATGCAAACTCCCACTCTCTTTATCTGATTTGACCTGTTCCGGTAATCTGATACTGCATAGAAGTTAATGCAATCAACCCCATTGGGCCTCTTGCATGAAGTTTTTGCGTGGAAATGCCGATTTCCGCTCCAAATCCAAACTCTTCCCCGTCCGTAAAACGAGTAGAAGCATTCACATAAACCGCCGCAGAGTCAATATGATTCATGAAATATTCTGCATTTTCCATAGATTCCGTTACAATGCATTCTGAATGGTGAGTACTGTACTTCACAATATGGTCAACGGCACTTTCCACGCTGTCCACAACATGAATAGCAATTTCATAATTACCATATTCCTTGAAATAATCCTCTTCCGTCACAGGAATCACGCAGTCACCCAGAATTTTCTTGACAGTCTCATCACCGTGGATAATCACCTGATGTTCGTCAAATCTGGCTTTAATTGCCGGAATGAAAGTTTCCGCAATATCCTGATGAACGAGAAGTGTTTCAATGGCATTACAAACAGAAGGTCTTTGTGTTTTGGCATTATCAGCGATATTGACCGCCATATCAAGCTTTGCGGAAGCATCTACAAATACATGGCAATTTCCAGCCCCTGTCTCAATCACCGGAACAGTAGCCTGCTTGACAACAGCTTGAATCAAACCAGCTCCCCCTCTGGGAATCAGAACATCAAGATACCCATTCAAGCGCATCATATCCCCAGCGGTTTCACGGTCAGTTTTTTCCACAAGCTGAACGATTTCCGCAGGGAGACCGACAGACTGCAAAGCCTCCTGCATGACCTTCACAAGGGCAGTATTAGAATTGATAGCTTCCTTACCGCCACGCAGAATCACAGCATTTCCAGCCTTCAAGCAAAGTACAGCAGCATCCACCGTCACATTGGGACGGGATTCAAAGATAATCCCAATCACACCAATGGGAACACGCACTTGACGAATCCGCAAACCATTGGGACGAAGCCAACCGCCGATTTCCTCACCAATCGGGTCAGGCAAAGCCTTGACTTTCAATACCGCATTGGCAATCGCAGAAATACGCTTTTCATCCAATTTCAATCTATCCTGCATAGCAGGGGTCATATTGTTAGCCTGTGCATTTTGCATATCAATTGCATTCGCATCAAGAATCCGTTGCACATTGGCAACCAAAGCATCAGAAATCGCCTGTAAAGCGTTGTCTTTAAGGAGAATACCAGCAGAAGCAATAATTCTCTTTGCCTCTTTCGCCTTTTGTCCGAGAGTTTCCATATAATTCATAAAAATTGCTCCTTTCAATTATTTTTAGATGCAGGGAAACAAGTTCCCATTGGTTCACCGTCAAAAAGTTTATATAAATCTTCGGGATTTTTACCGTTCATAATGACCATATCAACACCAGCAGTAGTAGCAATTTTCGCAGCGTTAATTTTAGTAGCCATACCGCCCGAACCAAGCCCACTGCCAGCACCGCCGGCAATAGTTTCGATAGAATCGTCAATTTCCTCCACAACAGGAATGATATAAGCATTCTCATCCTTTCGTGGGTCAGAAGAATACAATCCGTCAATATCAGATAGAATAATCAAGGCTTCTGCACCAGCGATAGAAGCGACAATGGCAGAAAGCGAATCATTTTCGCCAATTTCCAGCTCCAATTCATCAATAGCAACTGTATCATTTTCATTCACAATCGGAATGCAGTTGACTTTCACAAGAGCATCAATAGCATTCCGCACATTATCCACTCTGTCAGGAGTGCTAATGATAGTCTTTGTCAGGAGAATTTGAGCAACAGTAATACTGTACTTTGAAAACATTTCATCATAAATATGCATGAGTTCGCATTGTCCCACCGCAGCAGCAGCCTGTTTTTCGGGGGTAGTTTTGGGGCGTTCAGCGAGGTTCAATTTTCCCATTCCCAAGCCGACCGCACCAGAAGAAACCAATATCAGCTCATGCCCTGCATTCTGAATATCAGATAATACTCTGGTTAAATTCGTCATACGGCGAATATTCAATTTTCCTGTTTTATGTGCAAGAGTAGAAGTGCCAAGTTTAATGACAATTCTCTTTTTATTTCTGAAATCAATCATAAATTCGATTCCTTTCTAATTAACTTGATTTGTGGGGTGTCCTTCCAAGAAATTCCGCAGATTATCCGCCACAATATTGACCAGCCTGTCACGGGTTTCCAGCGCAGACCAAGCAATATGAGGAGTAATAATGCAATTTTTAGCAGTTTTCAAGGGAGTATCAGGAGACATAGGCTCTTTTTGAAGGACATCCACCCCAGCACCAGCGATTCTGTCAGAATTGAGAGCGTCCGCCAAATCCTGTTCATGGACAATCCCACCCCGAGCAGTATTGATAACGAAAGCCGTCGGCTTCATCAATTCCAGCGTTTCACGGCGGATTAAATGTTCTGTTTGTTCTGTCAAAGGACAATGCACGCTGAGAACGTCCGCCCTTTGGAAAGCTTCTTTTTGAGATACAATTTCAAAGGGGCAATTTTCTGGAACAGTCCTTGTATTGACAATGACCTTCATTCCGAACGCATCCGCCACTTTGGCAACACCCTTGCCAATGCTTCCATAGCCAATAATCGCAAAAGTTTTCCCATACAATTCATGGACAGGGTACGGAAAATAGGAAAAAGTCTCACTCCGTTCCCACTCCCCATCTGCAACAGCTTTTTCATAAGTACGCAGATTTCCAGCCAAAGAAAGCAACAAAGCAAAAGTATGTTGCACCACAGCATTCGTAGAATATTCCCCTGCATTGCAAACAGTGATACCATGTGCCGTCGCAGCTGGAATATCAATATTATTGTAACCTGTTGCAAAAAGCCCGATATATTTGAGATTTTTGCATTGTTCCATCACTTCCGCAGTAATAGGGGTTTTATTGACAAGAACAATATCAGCATCACCGATTTTTTGAGCAGCTTCTTCAGGTTTTGTCATACCACAGCAGACAACCTCCCCGAATTCCTCAAAAACCGAAAAGCCCATATTCAATGCGGACATGGTACTCCAATCAGGAATCACAATTTTCATCATTCATCCTCCTCACGATTGCCAGAATTTTCCTCTTCATCCTGTTTTGTTTTTTTATCTCTGTCAATGGTATTCGCAAAAATCAAAGCCAAAACCAAAGCAATCGCCTCAGCCACACCCATGGAATAGAAAAAACCCGGATTATCCCAGAGGTACAGAAACAGCGTACATGGCACAGCAATTGCAAGTATCAGGTGATGACTTTTCCGGTAGCGGATAAATTGCAGTCCGAACACCAAAAAACAAAGCAATGACAACACAATCTGTATGAAAATATTTGGCAAAAATGAACCCGTCATGTTTCATCCTCTTTCTGTTCATCAGTGGTTGGGGTTTCAGCTGAATCATCTGGATTTTCGGTTACTTCTTTTGGTTCTTCTTTTTCTTTATCAACAGTATATTCCAACACAACCGCCAAGACCATTGACACAGCAACCGTCAAACCCACGACACTGAAACCCGTTTGTGTCTGTGTGTGATAAACAAGCAAAGTTGAGGGAAGTGCCACAGCAAGCACCAAATGATAATATTGTTTTTTGCGAATAAATTGCACCACACAAATAATAAATGCAAGTATCGCTAATACAACATGAAATTTGATTGTCGCATAAAAATACAAATTTTCCATTTTGATTGACTCCTTATATTTGAAAGCTAAAAACATTCAATTTATATTATAACATAAAGAAAGCAGAATTGCAAGAGTATCAGCGAAAAAAAACAAATGAATTCTATTTTTACTGTTCATGACAAATTTTTCCGCACTTCCTCCAGCAATTGACAAAGCATAGACCACTCTGATTTTGTAGGAATATGATTCCCATACCGTACCCGATAATAAATTTCCGTGACAAATTTCGCCAATTCCGGAGCAGGAATTCCGCCGGACTTCTCCAAAATTTTAGCAGGGGTATCCCGTTCTGAAAAATCCGTATTCCAATGTTTGAGGGCATCCAGCCAAAGCGCATAGCCGACCCGATAATTTTCAGAAGAGAGGGGTAATTTTCGGAATTTCCGATATTGATGTTTCCATGAGATTTTCCGAGGAGCATGGTAAATTTTCGCCGTATCGCTTTCCAAAAGTTCCACAGAATCGAAATATTCCATTTGTTCGGATGTTCTGACAACAGGAGCTTTTGCAAAAATCAACCGCCTTAACGAATCCCACAAATGAGAAAGCACCATTCCAATAGTATCCAAAAATTCCCCTCTGAATTTCACCATCAGAAACAGAATTCCCCCCACAACAAGCGCACAAATAATCCCTGTCAAAACAGAATTATCCGCAATTGTAGGGCTATAATTGGGTGTTGCTACCACTTCCGAAAAAAAACTTTCCCCGAACAATAGCAAAGCGATATTATGAACAAGATGCAACAACCACATTCCAACCGTCTTCAAAAACCATCCCGCCGCATGGGCAATCCGTTCCCCAAAAAGAAACAAAATTGCAGACGGCAACAAAAACAGCCCTAATATTTTGAGATTATGTGAGTAAAACCCTTTTGGAAGTTTCCTCCCATTGGAAGCGATTTCCGATAACATGAGCCGATTTTTCAGAATGCAAAACAAAACCGCCGTCAAAGCAAGCATTACAAAGCAATCCCTACCAAGGGAAGCACTTCCCTGCAAAAAGCAGAAAATCGTACTAATCACATACGAAACACAAACCAATATCAGTGAATACACCGAAAGCAACGCTTTTTCAGGCAGTCTCAATATTTGCCAATACAGCAAATACCCCACCCCGATAAAAATAGCCCCAGTGACTGCACCGCTCATATTCATGAACTGCGAAAACAAGAAATAACTCCCCACCCCAAACAAAAGCATTATCCCCCTAGCCAATAACCCAGCCAGCAAGAGCGATTGTTGCTCCAATTTCATTGTATAACGGCGGTGAAGCCAAGCCACAACCATCAGCACGAAATTACCGCCCAAAAAAGCATATGCCATTGACAGAGGTAGCATTTTCCACCCACAGAACCAATACCATACCGGAAAGCACCCCAGCACCGGACAGACCGCCGCCAGCAATTGAAAAAAGTGATTTCGTTTCATGGGCTTTCAGCCTCCTCATAAATGGGGATAAAATCAATTTCACCTGTTTCACAAGGCGAAGTTAAAATAACATCAGCATCAGGATATTGCATTTTCAACCTGCGAATATCTTCCGAAAGATACGGCGCAACCAAAATAAGCCTAGCACCAGCCGGAATGGTAACACAATTCCGGAGCATTTCTTTTGGTTCGTTGTCAAGTGCGGAAAGATAGCGCAGTAGTTGCAAATATCCAGCCGGAGAGCCGTCAACCTCCACCGAAAAAGGTTCACCATGCACCAAGCAATTACTCTGTACCCGAAAAGAAAGCATCTTTTTGGTCAATTCATGAAACAATTGAGCAAGAACTCTGACAGTATGTTCCGAAACATCATCATGAACATACCGTCTTCCGAATTCGCTTTTCTGAATGGTAAAGCAAACACACAGCCTTTCATTCCGGACGGGTTCTTCATTCCGAACGAAGAGAAAACCCAATCTTGCAGAAGTTTTCCAATCAATGCGCCGAAACGGCTCATAACCAGTATAAGGGCGAATTTCCGCCATGACAGCAGGGTCATTGACAAGGCTGTAAAGAATAGGTTCTTCACCAATCGTCCAGCTAAGCGAACGGAGGAAAGGAATTTCAGTTTCATAGCATTTCGGAAGCACAACCAGCACACCGCCGGCATCCTCAGCAGATTGAGAAGAACGAGCCGTTCCGAACAAATCCGACGACACAAGCAGAACCTTTTCAATGGTATATTCTCCCCGAAGCAAAGCAGTGACGTGCCATTGTCGTTGAATCCGTGACCGACTGCGCAGAAAGAACAGACTTGACACAAACCGAGTACCCCCAGTAACCGTAGAATGTGTACCAGCAAAGTCAAGATGTTCAGAAACCGCATATTCTGACCGAATCCAAGGCAATGGCAAAAAGCCCCGATTTTCGATTTCCTCAATCAAAAGAAAGCTGTCCCCCTCTGTGACCTCTTCCCTGTCGAAATGACACCGATAAGAGATAGATTTCATACCATGTTTTTCATAAAGCACCGCCTGAACGAGATACGTCACAGCGAACAATACCAGAATCAAAATCAGCCTTAACATATCACTCAACCGGAACAGCGACTTCTTCCACCATTCTCAAAGAAGCCTCACGGCGAAATTCAAGCCGTTGAAGCCGTTCTCCGCCCTTCATGATAAGGCGGTGAGCAATCACTTCAGCCGCAACTGCCTGAACATCCTCAGGAATGACGTAATTTCTCCCCTGCATCCCAGCCCAAGCCTTAGAGCATAATTGTAAAGCCTGTAAACCTCTGGTAGAAAGTCCAATAATAGTAGTTCTGTCACTTCTTGTTTTTTCGGCAATGGCTAAGAGGTATTCAAGAATGGGTTCAGAAACGGTAATTTTTGCAACGGCATTTTGTGCCTGAATCAATTCTTCCACTGTGCAGACAGGCTCAGAGACACTTTGACTAGCCCCTGTCAAAATGAGCCGTTCCGCCTCTTTTTCGGGATAACCCAAATGTAGGCAGAGGAAAAATCTATCAAGTTGAGCCTCAGGGAGAGGGTAAGTGCCCTGTGTTTCAATGGGGTTTTGAGTAGCAATCACGAAAAACGGTTCAACAAGTGGCATGGTTTCGCCGTCAAGCGTAATCTGCCGTTCCTGCATACATTCCAATAATGCGGATTGTGTACGAGGAGTAGTACGGTTAATTTCGTCAGCGAGTAAGATATTAGTAAATACTGCGCCTTTCCGGAAAGTAAACTCTTGAGTTTTCTGATTAAACCAGTGAATACCAGTCACATCAGAGGGGAGCAAATCGGGGGTAAATTGAATCCGGCTGTGATAGCATCCAATCGAAGAAGCGAGAGCCTTTGCAAGAGTTGTCTTGCCAGTCCCCGGAATGTCGTCAAGCAGAACATGACCACGACAAAGCAAAGCCGCAATCACCCTGTCAATGACATCATCTTTTCCGACAATAGCCTTAGCCATGCTGTTGTGAAGTTTTTCCGCAAATGTTTCAATCATAAAATCAATCCTTTCAAAAAAATTATTCTGCAAACTGTGACTGATACAAATTCGCATAGAAACCGCCCTGTTGCATCAGCGTTTCATGAGTTCCCTGCTCAATGATATTGCCGTCACGCATGACAAGAATATGATTAGCACTTTTGATGGTAGAGAGACGGTGAGCAATGATGAAACTAGTTTTCCCCTGCATGAGCGTTTCGAAGGCTCTTTGAATACGGTGTTCCGTACGCAGGTCAATGGAGCTGGTAGCCTCATCAAGGATGAGCATAGGAGGGTCAGTGAGCATAATCCGAGCGATACAGAGCAATTGTTTCTGTCCCTGTGACAATCCGGAGGAATCCGAGATAACAGTATCATACCCATTGGGAAGCCGTTTAATGAAGCCATGCGCATGAGCGGAGCGGGCAGCCCTTTCAATTTCCTCACGAGCCGCATTCGGCTTACCATAGGCGATATTTTCGGCGACAGTTCCGGTAAAAATCCAAGTTTCCTGCAAAACCATCCCAAATTGACTGCGCAGGCTGTCTCTGGTCATGGTTTGGGTGCTAATGCCATCAAGGAGAATCTGACCGGATTGAATTTCATAGAACCGGAGCAACAGATTGATGATAGTTGATTTACCGCACCCCGTAGGGCCCACAATAGCGATTTTCTGTCCTGATTTGGCATTCATGGAAAAATGTTGAATCAAGGTTTTTTCAGGGACATAGGAGAAAGAAACGTCCTGCAACTCCAAATTTCCCTTGCAGAAATCGACTTGAAGGCACTGACTGTCATCAGGTTCAGCCGGAGCATCCAGCACATCAAAGACACGTTGAGCGCAGGCAATGGCATTTTGCAACTCAGCAACAACGCCGGAAATTTCGTTAAAAGGTTTGGTATACTGATTAGAGAACGCTAAGAAGCTAGCCAATTTTCCGACACTCATAACACCAATCCAAGGAAAAGCCCCGATTGCCCCCAATGCGCCGAACGTCCCGACAGAAGCATAAATCAAGCTATTGACGAACCGTGTCGAGGGGTTACTAAGGGAAGCGAAAAAGGTAGCTTTTCGCCCAGCCTCAGCGAGTTCCTGACTGACTTGACAAAATCTGTCAATTGCCCTATCCTCATAAGCGAAAGCCTTGACAATTTTCTGATTGCCGACAAGTTCCTCAGTCAATGCGCCGACATCGCCCCTTAATTTGGACTGTTTCTGAAAAGCATCATGAGAAAGGGCGGTCAATTTCCCAGCGACAAGCAACGAAAGCGGTGTCAACAGAACGACAAGGATGGTAATTTTGACATTGATAGTCAGCATAAAAACGAGCGTCCCCAAAATGGTAATCAATCCGGTAAACAATTGAGCGAACCCCTGTAGCAATCCATCCGAGAGAATCTCAATATCAGAAATGACCCTAGCAATAATATCCCCCCGAGCATTGCCATCAATGTAAGAGATAGGCATTTTTTCAAGTTTAGCGGTCAATTCAGACCGAAGGTCTTTGACCGTTCCGAAGGAAAGGCGGTTAATAAAAAGCCCCTCCAGCCATTGAAACAGCGCACTCACGAGGATAATTCCCACCAGCACCAGCACAATTTTTTTCAGCCCCACAAAGTCAACCTGTCCAGCGGAGACAGCATAATCGACCGCCTCACCAATCAGCACCGGAACAATGAGAGAAAGCGAAATTCCCACAAAAGCGCAGACAATGGTTAAAATGAGATAGTTCCGGTAAGGCTTTGTATAATTAAGAATTCGAACGATAGTATTTTTCAATTGAAATCCCCCTTACTGCATTTGAGACTGATAAATTTCCTGATACACCTGACAGGACTGCAAAAGCTGTTCATGCGTTCCCTGCCCAACACACACACCGTCATCCATGACGAGAATCAAATCCGCCTGCATAAGGGAAGTCGCTCGTTGTGAAATGACGACAGTCGTCATCCCCTGACAGCGTTCTGCGAGGGCTTTTCTCAGTTTAGCATCAGTCGCATAATCAAGCGCACTCATACTATCATCAAGAATGAGAATATCCGGCTTTCCAACCAAAGCCCTAGCGATAGTAAGACGTTGTTTCTGACCGCCGGAAAGGTTGCGCCCGCCCTGCACAAGGTGCGTTTGCAAGCCATACTGCAAAGCATCCACAAATTCATCAGCCTGCGCAATTTCAACAGCATTCCTAAGTTGTTCTTGACTTGCATCAGCATCCCCCCACCGGAGATTTTGTTCAATCGTACCAGTAAAAAGCACCGCCTTTTGAGGAACGACACCAATTTTTTGATGCAATTTTTTTTCTTGATAGTTCCGGACATCCTGACCGAAAACCCGAACCGTGCCACTGGTGGCATCATAACTGCGATTGACGAGGCTGGCAATGGTAGATTTCCCTGAACCAGTACCGCCGATAATACCGAGAGTTTGTCCTTTTTGCAGAGTAAAATTGATACCGGAAACAGCCAAATCACCGCCCCCATGATACCCGAAACTGACATTTTCGAAAGCAATTGCCTCCGTGAAGTCGTGCGGAATTTCCGTGCCATCCTGCATAGTAGAGGTTGTTTCCAGCACCTGCGCCACACGGAGAGAGGAAGCCTGCGCTTTGGTGAGGACTTGAATTAAATTCGCCAACTGCACCATAGCAAGCAAAATTTGTGTCATATAATTCGTGAAAGCGGTCAAATCGCCCTGACTCATGCGCCCAGTATCAATATGAACACCCCCGAACCAAAGCACCGCAACAATACCAAGATTCATAATCAAGAAGGTCATAGGGTTCAGAATCGCAGAAATTTTCCCGACAGCAATCATACTTTGTTCGAGGTCAGCGCATTCATGTTGAAAAGCATCTGTCTCCTGTTGTTGGCGAGAGAAAGCACGAATCACACGCATACCATCAAGATTTTCACCTGTCCTTCTGGCGATACCGTCAAGCTTTTTCTGGTTAAGGGAATACATGGGAATGGTTTTAGTCATAACGAAATACAGCACAGCCCCAGCAAGCGGAGCAATCACCAAAAAAATCAAAGCAAGTTGCCAGTCAATCAAAAGCGACATCACAACCGCACCACCCACGAGAAACGGCGCACGGGAAGCAAGCCGGATAAACATATTGACCCCCTGTTGAGAAGCGGTTACATCATTCGTAATCCGGTTAATAAGGGTAGACGTTCCCAAATTGTCAAGTTCCGTATGAGAAAGCGTGTTAATATGCCGGAAGAGAGCCTCTCTCAAATCCGCCCCATACCGGAACGCACACCGAGCCGCCAAATATTGACACGTCAACGCAAATCCAAGCCCACAAAACGCAAGCAAGGCAATGAGAGCGCACATTTTCCCAATATAAACAGGGTCATTTCTGGCAATACCATTATCAATAATTTTCGCCATAACAGTAGGTACAATGAGTTCAAAAACAGCTTCCAAAAGCTTAAAAAGTGGAGCAATAATCAATTCCAATTTGTAAGGCTTCAGAAAGCGTAATAATTTTTGCATAACATCCATCCTTTCAAAATAGAGCATATTTCTATTATACAATAATTCCTGAAAAATTGCAACTATTTACAAAGAATGTATAATTTTATTTTTTTTGCCAATCATAACGTTGGAGGTGTTAATATTGAAAGAATACCATAAAAGCAAGAACGCTGAAAAAATCCGTTTTTGGGTCGTCCTGATGATTTGCGCCTTATTGGTAGCAAGTGCCTGTTGGTTTGCCTATCTCAAAACCAAAAAGGAAATGCAGATGAAAGTAAGTTCCATTGTGCATAATGACCTGACAGCAGCCGTTCCTGAAACAGAAACCCGCCGACCGTTGGAAACATTCCCACCGTCTACCAATCCCCCTGAAACCGAACCGCCCGAAACCACACAGCCTGTCAAGGCGACATTCCCCCCACAAACGCAAGCTGTCGCCGTCAATGCCCCCATGGAAACAATCCCCGAACCCTTGACAAATCCCCCCATGCCCACACAACCCCCGATAGAATCCGCCGGATTGATAGAACCTACTGAACCCCTCACCAATCCCCCAGCCCCTACCGAAGTGATAGAAACATCTGACCCCACCACAGAAACAGAATTCCTTCCAACAGACCGAAACCCAATATATCCAATGGCAGGGAAAATATTACAATCGTTCAGTGATGGCGAATTAGTGAAATCTTCCACTACCGGAGTATGGCAGACCCATAACGGCATTGACATTTCTGGTTCTCTTGGTGATGAAGTTCATGCAATGGATGCAGGAGTAGTCAAGCAGATTACACAAGACCCCTTGTGGGGAATCGTAGTAGTCATTGACCATAAAAACGGCATACTCAGCCGATATTGTGGCTTGAATACAGGGCTTACCATTTCAGAAGGCGATACCGTCACCGCCGGAATGACAATCGGCGCATTAGGTGACACCGCAGAAATTGAAGGCGCAATGGAAACCCACCTGCATTTTGAAGTATTGCAAGGTGAAACCTATATTGACCCCATAAAATATTTGACAGGGGAATAAATCAAAAAAGGGCTGAGAAAATTCTCAGTCCTTTTTATGATGCAAATTTTACACATTCACACGCTCATCAATGAACTTTCTGACATTTTCCGGTTCTAAACCCAGAACCACACCGAATTCCTGCAACATGAGATTTTCAGCATTTTTCATAGCATTTTCATCCATAGAAGAAAAGCGTTTTCCGTTCGCCTCTGAGAACTGTTTCCGGAAATACAAAGAAGAAATCAATTGCACAAGGGCTTTTTGGTCATCTCCCTTGAGAACTTGAGCATACATTTCCCGACGTTCACGGCGGTTATCTGTCCATACAGATTCATCCTCTGAACGTGGCATACCGTCAATCAAATCAAGCACTTCCTCACGGGAGAGGAGCGGACGGAGCTTTTCACCAGCTGCCGCAACAGGCACATAATAAGTAGAATTGGGGTCAGAAAGTGGTTTCAGCTTATAATACATAATTTCCGTGACACCATCCGGACTTTGTGTCTCTTTGGAGACTACCTGACACACACCGGAACTTTTATAAACAACATAATCATTCATTTGATAATCCATAACATACCTCCATTTTTTAATACGAAACCCATCATATTTATTATACCATATTTTGAAAAAAATTGTTATAGATTTAATGCACAAAATTTCATGTTAAAATTTATCAATTATACACAATATTCAATAAAATTTCCGATGTCCCTGCATTTCCGCCAATTCGTGAAGGAAGTAATCCAAAGAATTGAGATTTTCAGAAATAAAAGTCTGGTCAGCCTGAAATGAAAAGAAGATACCACTTTGATAGGCACTTTCTTTGGATTTGAAACTTCCCTCAATGGAACAATGACCTTTTTTATCAAACGTAACGGACAGCCGAGAGCGTTGGAGAAAATTGCCATAATCAGATAACACGGCAGAAGAACCCTCACGACAGCCGAGAATATCCCAAGCAGTATCGAGCGCAATATAAAAATCATACAAATTCCCAACGGTAATATCACACCCAAACGCACAAAAAAAAGCCTTGTCTCTGTAGGAAATCCCGAAATCGCCAGACAGACCGCCCACCTGAATAGAATAGTCATCCTGTTCATGGAAATTCAGAAATTGGAGAACAAATTGAGTTTCTCCCAAATCAAGCGAAAACAAATCATAAGGATTCTGAAATATATAATTTGACACTTTTTTCTATAGAAAACTAGCGTTTTTTGTATTTTTAGAAAAAATAGTATCAGCTTATATGTTTACCATTCCTAAGGCAAATTCACAAAAATCACCACTTTCAATCGAACGAAAAAATATATAAAATAGTCCACATGCCAACCGCTAAAAATGGGAGTACATTCAGAAAGATGTAATCCCCTGTTGAAATACGTTCGTCCAAATCTTTCCGCCGTTCAATTAAAATCCAAATTGTAGACACAATGCCGAAAATGGCAAGTATTGCATAAAATACGATTTCCCCGAATCGGCTTTCGATAGGCACATAAAGACAGACCATTCCAACAAACCAAAGCCCGATTTCTCCCAGCCAAAGGAAAAGGCTTTCCAGCAAAATCCGAAATTTCAGCCAAAAATCACGCATAACAGCCCCCTGAGTACATTCAATGCAAACCAGCCTTTTCAAGATTCCGGCGCAAATCCCGAAGCATCCAATCTTCGAACTTTCCACCACACCACGGCTCAGAATGAACCAGCCCCATGTAATCCCAATCGAGAACGAAAACTTCACCAGTAGCATTTCCCCGACACATGAGGATAGTATTCATAGTACAACCAAGGGTACTGATGAAGATACCGCCAGCCATCATTTGCAATTGCATTTCATACAATGCATTCCAAATTTTCTCTGCATCCTCGTCGGAAGCGAATTCATAATTTTCATCCAATGCAACATATTTTTGAGCGAAAGCCGACCACTGCGCATCACTCATCGAATGGTCAAGCATGACCTTCCAATCCTTAGTTTTCAGGTAAGTAGAAGTTTGACGTTCCCGAATGGTATCAAGGGAATAAATACCATAATCCGCCCCGACACCGCCGTTTCCGATTTCAGTCAGATACCGGACAAACGGTTCAGGCAATTGCAAGCACAAATCCCGTTCGAACTCCCGAACTTGTTGCATGGTTGCAACAGGTTCAAAGGGCATACTTTGCCGATGTTCGTTAAGATGGCTTTTAATCCCAAGGGCAAAAGTCTTTTGACCGAGTTCCCTGATTTCGTTAATATAATCCAAGAAAATCGCCTTTTTCCAGATATACGAAAAAAGCTCCCTGTTTTTCAACAGAGAGCCATCATGCCGGCACCTATCCGATTTCCCAGCTCGTCACCAAGCAAGTATTTTAGACGTAAAAGAGCTTAACTGCTGTGTTCGGAATGGGAACAGGTGAACCTCTTTGCAATCAGCACCGACTGTGAACAG
>Ga0326511_10000043_pt1 | contig 94485 bp, 146 predicted proteins | sample 0_2496_0518_D_FD_203701 | JGI IMG/M metagenome (GOLD analysis project Ga0326511, IMG submission 203701) | Bovine rumen microbial communities from UC Davis, California, United States - 0_2496_0518 | ecosystem: Host-associated > Mammals > Digestive system > Stomach > Rumen | place: USA...
AAAATAGTTCAGACCAACATCTCCTAGTAAAATTATCAAATCTGTTTCTGGAGAGAAGTCTATATTATCTTTGTTTCTACAGAAGAAGTTGTCTATCGGTAGGTATGATCCGTGAATGTCTCCGCAAAACCATATGCGCTTAAACATGCTCTGCACTTCCTTTCTTTTGTTTCTTTACATATATTATATCAAAAATTTTTTATAAGGTCAAAAGTGATGAAAAAATCTAGTTTGTTTTTAATTTATTTAAGTAATAAATAAAATTTTTAAGGAGGTATTTCTTATGTTAAAAAATGCTCAAATTGGTCAAGTAGCTGGACCTTTTACTGCAGGAGTCGATCTTTTAGATGATGACCAGGCAATTGGAGCTTTTACTCCAGAAAAAGAGAAACCCGAAATTTATAAACTAGGGATTCAAGCATTGCCAGGAACTGTTGTAGCCATTAATGGGCGGAATATAAAAATAGGATCAACAGGAATATATGAATTAGATGATGTAGTAAAAATTAAATCATTAATTTTTCCTGATGGCGCTCCTAATACTACAATAATAGATTTTATATATGCTGGTTATATGAATTATTAAAAAGGAGGGGTATTATGGCATCTTTTTATGGCGGAGGCCGCAGTGGAACTAATGTAGGAATAGAGACAGAAGAAAAATTTAATCTTCATATATTAAATGGAGAGTCTCATACTACTAATGAAGAAAGATAGAAATGGAATAAAAAAGTTTCAGTTGATATAGATTTAAATAATCATAAATTAGAGTTTATTGCAGAAGAATAAAAAAGGGGGGATTATAATGTATGATGTGAATTTATACCCTCCTATTTTTAGTCAATCTTATATGCCTGCATTTAAAATTTCTGAAAAATGTAAGGTTTATTTTTAGATATCCCCTTTAAACACGTTAGATGATTTATATCATATAAATGCAAATAATATAACCAATTATGGAGGGATACAAGTTGCAGTAAGAAAACAACGTAATAATGAAAGTGCTTTAAAAAATAATTATCAAAATGAAATAATGTTGGCAAATTTACAAATTGATGCTACTCGAAAAGGCAATGATAAATATTTTATTGAAATTAATAATTCAGATATTCAGGGTGGTTTTAATTTAAACGAATATTATAAAGTCCAAATTCGGTTTACTAGCTCGCAAGTATCTGGAACTTTACCAGATGCAACAACATCCGCATTTAGATCTTGGCTAACGGAAAATTTAAATTATTTTTCAGAGTGGTCTTCTATTGCATTAATTAGAGGTATAAGTAATCCTGATTTAGAACTTACTGTGAATGGAATTAGTACAAATACTATTTCAATATCTTCAGATTATGTACAAATAAGAGGATCTGTTGAATTCTATGGAGATTCAGAAAAATTATAGAAATATCGAGTTTTACTATATAATGGAGATTTTCCTTTTGTAAGTGACCCTGAAGAAGAAGGAGGAGAAATAAGTAATGTAGAAGAAGATAGCGGAGATATTTATGCAGAGAATGGAATAATTAAATATGATATTTCAACAGCTTTATTAGAAAACACTTCTTATAAATTAAGAATAATTTTTACAACTAATAATTTGTATTAGTGGTCATCTGAAGATAAAACTATAACACTTCGCGGTATTACACCTATGTCTGCAAATATATAGTTAGAAGAAGAGGTAAATAATAATATAGGATGCATTAAATTAATTTTAAAGAGAAGTGAAGCTTATATAAATAAAGATGCTAATAAAGCATAGATTCAATAGTATTATACATTTATTATAGAGCAGGATAATAACTTATCATTAAGTTCATCTTATTTAATTTCTAATCAAGCTCAAGAAAAAGTAGAATATGATAGTATGGGATATGATGAAAATACTGTTAAATTTGATAATTATTGGCAAAGAATGATGTATTATGATGAATTTAATAAAGAATTTTTATCAAATGGGGACAAAATTATTATAAGACGTTCTTCTAGTGTTAATAATTTTAAAACATGGAAGTTTTTAACAGAATTTAAAATAAAAGAAGATGACGTAGCTGAATTATATTGGTAGGATTATACTGCTGAGCCAGGTATTTGGTATAGATATCAAGTAATTAGATAGGATTCTACAAGTACAAAGACCGCCGAATTGGTTACTGATATAAATAAACCTGTTATGCTAGATACGGATGATATTTTTTTAAATTCTAATGGAGAATAGTTAATTTTAAAATTTGATCCTGCTATTAGTGGATTTTCTAATAAAATTGCGGAATCTATAACGGACACAATTGGATCAAAATATCCTTTTATTAGACGTAATGGAAATGTAAATTATCGAACTTTTTCTTTATCTGGAACAATTTCATGTTTTATGGATGTATAGAGTAATGTTTTTCATGGGTCAGAAGAGGATTTATATGGTACGTCTGCAAAATTTTATAAGCAATATAATGATGAAAAAAATGTTAATTTATATAATGATTTTATTTATGAAAGACATTTTCGACAAAAGGTTATAAATTTTTTACAATCATCGAGTATAAAATTATTAAGATCTGTAACAGAAGGAAACATTTTAATTAAATTAGGTAATATTTCTTTTACTCCTAATCAAACATTAGGAAGAAGAATATATAGTTTTAGTTGCACGGCGTATGAGATAGCGGATTGTAATGAAGAAAATTATATTAAGTATAAAATTATTAAAGATAATTTAAAAATTCTTACAAAAGAAGATGTGGAGGATAATAGCTTATGAGAAAAAATTATCCATATTTAAACGATTTAAAATTTTTAAAAGAAGTTATTAATATAATTGATCCAATTTATTATACGCAAATTAGTTTATTAAATCAATAGGAGTAGTTAATTAAATTGATTACTGGAAAGACTATTTCTGCTAATATTAATATAGATGGGAAAAGTGCTGTTAGACGAACGGCGAATCTTTCTTTTGTTATGGAAGATAATGATCCGGATGCACAAGCATTACTTCAATTAAATAAAAAAATTTATTTAGAAATTGGGTATGAAAATGTTACTAATAAGTATAAAGAATTTCCTATTATATGGTTTCCGTTAGGTATGTATGTTATTACAGCATTGTCATTTTCACATAATTTATCTGGAATGACTTTTAATTTATCATTAAAAGACAAAATGTGTTTATTAAATGGAGAATGCGGCGGCACTCTCTCAGGAGCTATTACTTTTGATAACTATGATGCACAAAATGAAACAGGCGAAATGGTAGTAATTCATCCAACTATTTATCAAATTATTACTGAACTTGTTAATCATTTCGGCGGATAGCAATTAGGAAATATAATCATATCTGATTTAGACACTAAAATAAAAAAGGTTATGGAATGGACGGGCGATATTCCTTTATATGTTTTAAAAGGAGGTAATGATGGTGGATATTTATTTACAACAGATGAAGTTGATGCAACTAATAAAATAGAAAAATAGCATTATATTTCAGAGCCTGGATCTCCATTCGCGCAAGGGTCTAATGTAGGATATATATTAGATGATTTTATATATCCAGGAGATTTAATAGGAAATGCTGGTGATTCTGTAGTAACTATTTTAGATAAAATTAAAAATACTCTTGGCAATTATGAATATTTTTATGATTTAGAGGGACACTTTAGATTTCAATAGATTAAAAATTATTTGAATAATTCTCTTTCTAAATATATGTTAGAAGCTTTAAATAAAAATCCGCCTCAATTTATCTTAGATTATTTAGATCCGCTGGGCGGATTACCATATCAAATTCAAAGGACTAATGGTAAAGCTGTTTTTAGTTTTAAAGAAAATGAAAATTTAGTTGTTTCTTATGCAAATACTCCTCAAATACAAAATATTAAAAATGATTTTATTATATGGGGATTACAAAAAGGAGCAACAGGTCAAGAGTTGCCCATAAGATACCATTTAGCTATTGATAAAAAACCTCAAGTAGGAAATACATATGATGTAATTAAATATGTAGATTTTTATGATGAGACAGTAGAACAATGGTATAAACCTATGAGATTTACTAATAAAAATGCTTTTCCAACAAAAGGTTTATAGGGTGTTATTTATTATGATAATCAAATGAATAAAGCTTATATTTGGAAATATCAAAATAATGTTTTTGATTATGTTTAGATAGAGGCTACTTTGCAATCTATTACAACATCTGATTGGCGGACTTAGTTATATTTTCAAGGTGTCGCTGCAGAACCTTTAGGACTAGAAAGTAATTATTATTATCGAGAACTAAAGGCGGAATGGCCTAAAATATATGATATCTAGCATGGAAAATTTAAAGACTAGATAAAAAATGATATAGGTCAAATGGAGTATTATTTAGATTTTATAAATCCAGTAAGTGAGGCCGCCCGAAGATTATCTATAGATAATATAGGACGAAGATCTGTTATATTAAATAAAAATAGTGATGTTAATTGTGTTTTTTAGCCTCATGTTCCTGATGTAATTTTAATAAAATTAGATTATACACCGGGAGGATCTGACACAGAGATGAATAAATTAAGAGAATAGTGTATTAATAAGGGATATAATTATTCTCAGATAAATGAAGATATATATAATTATTTAGTACCAGGATTAAGATTTAATTCTGGCTACGAAGAAGTTAGACAATCTTTATATCAATACATTAATAATAGTGAAAGTATTAGTATACAAACGTTACCAATATATTTTTTAGAACCGAATACTTGCATTGAGGTATAGGATAAAAATAGTTTTATAAGTGGAAATTATATAATTAATTCGCTTTCTTTCTCTCTTGACGCTTCAAGTAGTTTATCTATAAATGCAAGTAAATTATTAGAAAGATTTTAAGGAGAAAGGAGATAGGATATAGTAATATGAGCGTTAATAAAATGAAATATGCTAAAATTAAAAAAGAAAATGGGACTTATTCAGAAACCATTCCTATTGGAGTGGATGCTGAAAATGTTGATTTTTCAGATGGACGCACATTAGATCAAGTTATGTCTAGAGTAATGTAGTATGAAGATATTGCTCCAGTTTTTAATAAAGCAGATCCTTATCAAATTGGAGATTACGTCTTTAATCCAGATGATAATAATTTATATCGTTTTACCGCAGTTCATAGATCAAATGTCAATTGGGATCCTAATTCTGTAGAACGAGTTGTTTTAACAGAAGATATAAAAAATGTTATTCAAATAAGTAATGGGCAACCTACAGATGCAAGAAATAAAGTTTGGATTAATCCTACGGGAGATAGCAATATATAGATTCTTACTTATGATGAATTTTAGCAATTTAGGACAAAGATGATTACTAGATAGTTTAATGCAAAATTAATCTATAAAGTAGGAGAATATGTTTTATATGATGATAAATTATATAAATTTATAGCATAGCATAAAGCGAATGTAATATGGAATTAGGACATTGTTCAATAGGTTCGAGTTACAGATAAACTAACTTCCGCAGTAGATTTTGATGTAATTGCTCCTGCTTTTGAAATACAAAAGGCTTATTCAATAGGAGATTGTGTTTTTAAAGATCAAAAACTTTATAAATTTATTACTAATCATGCAGTGAATGTAAATTGGAATGATAATCATGTAATATAGACCAATTTACATGATCTATTAAAAGGATGGACTCCTATTAATATGGTTGCAGATATTTTTGATCGCAAAAATGCTTATACAAAATAGGATTATGTAATTAAAGATTATAAACTATATCGTTTTATTACAAATCATAGTTCTAATACTGATTGGAATGATTCTCAAGTTGAAAATGTTACAATTAGTATGGAATTAGCAAAATTATTAAATCCTTTATCAGTGGCAGAAAATTTTTCCACGGATAAAGCATATCAATAGAAAGACTATGTATTAAAAGATGGTAAATTATATCGTTTTATTACGGATCATGCTATAAACACTGGATGGCGGGATAATCAAGTTAAAGAATTAACTGTTGCTGAATGTTTAAAAGAATTATCTAATTTAACAGCAATTGCGCCGATATTTAGTGAAGAAGAGAATTATAAAAAAGGTAGTTGTGTTTTTAATAAAGGTGTTTTATATCAGTTTATTGTAGATCATGAGGCAGGTGTTTGGAATCCGCAGGAAGTAAAAGTAACAAGTATTAATTAGAGATTACAAGAATTATCTAATTCATAGGTAATCGCGCCAGTATTTAATAGTAATACTTATTATCCTGTTGGTAAATATGTATTTAAAAATAATGAATTATATCGTTTTAAAATTGAACATATTGAAAATACTGATTGGAATAATGAATAGGTTGAAAAAATTACAATAGGATAGGTATTGAAAGATTTATCAAGTTCTGATGCTATTGCGCCTACGTTTTCTATAGATGAAGTATATAATGAAGGTGATTATGTTTTTAGAGAAGGTAAACTATATAAATTTACCGCAGACCATTTAGTTAATATAAACTGGCGGACAGATGATAATCAAGAAACTTCAATTGCTATAGAATTAGAGGAAATTAAAAGATTTTTAGCTAATTTTATAGAATTTGATAATAATCATGGTTTAATATTTAACTAAGGACAAAATTAAATAAGATGATTAATATTTTTTTATTTTTATATATAAAAGTTTAAAAAGGAGGTATAAACTTTGGGTTATATAGATCATATTATAAAAGATGATATTAGAACGGACCTATTTTCATAGCTATTGGCTAAAGATATTGCAGAAATTTTTGATCCACAAAATAGATATGAGATAGATGATTATTGCATATATAACACTAAACTTTATAGATTTATTAAATTCCATTCAGGGGATTGGGCAGATGCGGATGTTATTGAGATATCCGTAGGAAGAGAAATGAAAACTTTTTCTACTCAAACAGCTACTATGAATGGAACATTAAGTAGTAATAGTCAAGATATTAATAATTTAAAAACTCAAGTTGATACTTTAACAAGTAATGATGAGGGTATGGATCAAGATATTGATGATTTAAAAGATGAAATGAATACTTTGTCTAATGGTTTAAAAGGTAAGGCAGATACTTTTAGAGTTGGGGAAGACCAAAGAATTTATATTTATTCTGGTGATGAACTTCTTACTGCCATAGGTCCTTTTAGCGGCGGAACTGGTGGCGGCGGAGGTAGTGGTGAACCTACTAACACTGCAGAAATGACCTTTACCAATACAACAGGTTGGATTACTTCAACAATTTCCGCATCAGGAACTTGTAATATTTCGTTTGAATGGTCTTCAATTCAGGAAAATACTCCTACTGGAGATGGGTCTTTAACAGTTTATGTTAATAGTGTAAGTAGAATAACTAGAGGTATTGCACAAGGTTCTGTGTCCTTTGATGTTTCTAGCTATTTAATTCCAGGACGAAATTTAATTAGATTAGCAGTATATGATACTTATGAAAATGTAAAATATCAAAACTATACTATATCTGTGGTTGATTTACAAATTCGTTCTTCTTTTGACTCTTCTGTTCCTTTTACGGGAGAATTTTTATTTCCTTATACGCCAGTTGGAGCAGTAGAAAAGACAGTGCATTTTTTAGTTGATGGAGAAGAGATAGGAACAGAAATAACATCTGTAACAGGGAGGCAATTATCTTATACAATTCCTGCGCAAAGCTATGGTTCTCACTCACTAACTGTTTATTGTGATGCAGATGTAGCTGGAGAAATTATTAAATCTAATACATTGTATTATGAATTTATTTTTATTGATGGGTCAAGTACTAGAACTACTATTACAAGTTCTTTTGCGGAAACATCAATTAAACAATATACTACTGTAAATATTCCTTATAGAGTATATTCACCGTTATCAGCTAATGTAGAAGTAAAATTATATGTTAATGGATCTTTAATTTCTACTCAAACTGTTAATAGAGATGAACAAAGTTATAGTTATAGAGCAGAAGAGATTGGAAATATTATATTCCGTATTGAAGCTAATAATACTACAAAAGATATTGAATTTGAAGTTACTTCAGGTGATATTGATATTAAACCAGAAACAAATGATTTGGTATTATATCTTACTGCGCAAGGTAGAAGTAATAATGAAAATACACGAGACGTATGGAAATATGAAGATACTCAAGCGACTTTTTCTAATTTTACGTGGCGGTTAGATGGTTGGCAGTTAGATGATGATAATATTTCTGTCATGAGAGTACAAGATGATGCACGTATTATTATTCCTTATAAAATATTTGAACAAGATTTTAAAGGAACTGGAAAAACTATTGAAATAGAATTTGCTACTCATAGTGTAGTAGATTATTCCGCAGTAATAGTAAATTGTATGTCAGGTAATATAGGTTTCCAAATTACTCCTCAATCGGTTATTTTTAAAGGTGCTCAAACTTCTATTCAAGCATTATATAAAGATAATGAACATGTGAGAGTATCTATAGTAGTAGAAAAACAGATTGATAATAGATTGATTTGTGTATATATTAATGGTATTATGTCTGGTGCGATTCAGTATGCAAGTGGTGAACGTTTTAGTCAATTAACACCAATGAATATTTTAATTGGTTCTGATGATTGTGGAATTGACATTTATAATATTCGTGTTTATGATAATAACCTAAATAGAATGCAAATTGTAGATAACTGGATTGCCGATACTCAAATTGGTGAATTAATGATTCAAAGATATAATCATAATGATATTTATAATCCTAATATGGAAATTACTACGGAAACATTACCTAGTAATTTACCTTATTTTATTCTTGACGCAGAAGAATTGCCTCAATACAAAGGAGATAAGAAAAAAATTTCATTAACATATGTTGATCCTATTATTTCTTCTAAGAGCTTTACTGCATCAGGAGTAGAGATTGATGTACAAGGAACTTCTTCTAGTATTTATTACTTTAAGAATTTTGACTTAAAATTTAAACAAGGTTTTCAAACAAATAATGGAACCGTTGATGGATATATGTTAAGAAATAATTCTATTCCTTTTAATAGATTTGTATTAAAAGCAGATGTTGCTTCTAGTGAATCTGCAAATAATACTGTTTTATCTATGTTTTATAGCGATTCTGATCCTTATAAAGTACCAGAACAAATTGAAGATCCGAGAGTAAGACAAGGTATCGAAGGAATTCCTGTCGCTGTATTTTGGCATAACACAAAAACCGAAGAAATTAAATTTCATGGAAAATATAATTTCAATTTACCGAAACGTGCAGCAGCACCTTATGGCTATGATGGCGATGAAGAGTCTTGGGAATTTGAAAGAAATAATTCAGCAAATATGAAATTTCAGGATGATGATTTTGAAACTCAAGCATGGGATGAAGTTAATCAAAAGTTTTATCCTGAATGGTATGATGACTGGTAGGCACGTTTTCCTTCAGATGAATGGAGAGATATTTCTAAATTAAAAGAATTTGTATCCTGGGTAAAATCGACATATAGAGATGCCGCCACAAATGAGAATTTATCTAACCAAGTTACTTATACACTTAATTCTACTATTACTGTTGATAATTATCCAGACGATAAAAGCTATACTGTAACAGATGGAACTGGTGGTTCTAAAGTTATTACATTTACAAAAGATACTCCTGCTTATAGATTAACAAAATTTAAAGCGGAAGCTAGTAAGTATATGGAATTAGATAGTGCTTACTATTATTATTTATATACATTAATGTTTTTAATGATTGATTCACGTGCAAAGAATATGTTTATTGGTTTCCATGGTGGAGAAGCTACTGAATTGATCAATGAAGGCAGCGCAATTGATAGAAAAGTTGTTTTTGAACCATATGATATGGATACTGCTATTGGAACAAATAACTCTGGTGTTTTGATGTTCCCATATCACTTACTTGATATTGATACTGCTTCCGCAGTTATTAGTGGTAGTGGTTCGGAAGCCCCAGTTTATAATGCTCAAGATTCTGTATTGTGGTGTAATATTAGAGATGCATTCCGCGCAGAATATACTGCAATGTATCGGAATTTAAGAGCCAATAGAGTATGGACTTATCAAGGTATTGAAGATTTATTTGAAAATCATCAAGCAAAATGGCCAGAAGCTATGTATAATGAAGATGCGTATGAAAAATATTTAGTTCCATTAATCGATCCTGTTACAAAAGATGAAACAACTGGGCAGTTAATTAGAACAGATAGATATTTGACAATGCTTCAGGGTAGTAAAGAACAACAGAGAAAATGGTGGTTATCTAATCGTTTTAGATATTTAGATAGTATGTTTTCTTCAGGAGATGCTGTTAATAATACTATAAATTTACGTTTATTTAATGCGGGGACACTATAGATTACGCCTGCTATTGATTTATTTGTTGGTGTATCATTTGGTGGAGGTACTACTCCTGCTATTGCTAGAACTACCGCAAATCACCCGGCTAGTTTTTCTTATAGTCCAAAATCTGGAGTTACAGAAATGGAAACTTGGATATATTCTGCGGATTTAATTACGGATGTTGGTGATTTATCAGGATTTTATCCTAATGAAATAGATTTTAGTAAAGCTACTAAGTTACAAAATTTAAAGATTGGTAGCGGAGAGCAAGGATATTCAAATACTAATTTACGCGCTCTTAATGTACAAAATTGTTTGCTACTTGAAAATATTGATGTAAGAAATTGTCCTAATTTAGCAATTAATGTTAATTTAGAGAATTCAACTAGATTAAAATCAGCTTTATTTGAAGGAAGTTCTATTACTGGTGTTGACTTAGCGGATGGCGGTGTTTTAGAAACATTACATTTACCTGCAACAGTTGCTCAGTTAACATTATTAAATCTTTCTAAATTGAGTGATTTACAAGTTGCTTCTTATTCTAATATTACTAGATTAATGATTGCTAATATGAATCATTTAATTAATCCTCAAACAATTTTAGGACTGGTTCCTGCTAATACTGAAATTAATATTGTTGGAATTGATTTAACTTATGATACTTATGAAGAGATAGATGCTTTTTATGATTTATTAGATACTATGAAAGGTATTACTCGTTAGAAGAATTCTGCAGGGGAATGGATGTATCATAATTTTGATAAAGCTCAAGTAAGTGGTGTTATTAGAATTTAGTCTTTAACGGGTGCTCAAGTGGCTGATTTAGAGGCTAGATATCCAGAACTTGATGTTATTGCTAATCATACAACTTCTTATAGATATTATAAGAATTATGATGGTACTGTTGATATAGGTACAGTTAGATGTATAGATGGTGTGCCTGAAAGTGCTGCTCCCGCAGTTCCTAGTAGAACATCAACAACACAATACTCTTATGCTCCATTAGGTTGGGATAGTGATATGGATAGTTATAATTCTAATTATAATCATAATGCTATTACTAAAGGAGATACGGTATGGTATGCCGCCTATACACGTACAGTACGCACATATACAATCACGTGGGTGAATAATGGAACTACAATCGAAACTGATACGAACGTCCCGTATGGTGCAACACCTCAGTACAATGGTGCAACGCCTACAAAAGACGGTCAGACAAGCACAGGTTGGACACCGACACCTACGACTGTTACGGGGAATGCGACGTATACGGCGACGTATCTGCCTAGCTATTCCGTCAAGTTCTACAATGGTTCGACACTGCTTTATACTGACACTGTAATTCAGGGCGGTACAGCTAGCTACAGTGGCTCAACGCCTGTAAACAGTGAGGATAGTTCTCTTGCGTTCATTGGGTGGGGTGCTAGTAGCAGCTCAACGAATGCTGATGCGGTGCTGACGAATATTCAGAGTAATAAGTCGGTGTATGCGGTGTTTGAAACTGGTATGCCTAAAGCGCCCACAGCAACGACAGCAGACGGTGCATATGGCGTTGAATGGGATTATAGTCAGTCTAGTCCACAGCTTACACGTAAAGGACTTGCGGCAAGTTTCGCTGACCCTGTGCCCGCAACAAGCGTATCTGGAACTGGTTCTAGTCCTTTCGATAATATTCAGCCTTGGGCAGGGATGAAAGAAGTCAATATTCTTTCTGACGGAACTATCATTGAAAAGAGTGATCCCAGATTCAGCTACACTGACAATGATGTAATGGTTTGGATACCCGAATTCTATTACACTGCTTATAAAGACGAGACTAATCAGAAGTGGTTATGGGCTATCAGTCCGACAGCTAAAACAGGATTTGAAAAACATCCGGGTTCTGGAAGATATATTAGTAAATATTTTGCATCTGATGTTTCCGATGAAATGGTTTCCAGGTTTGGAACAGATCCTCTTGTTGGTACGAGCAGTGGTCCTATTACAGCAAGATCAAAATGTTCGCAAAAAGGCAATAATTGGTATATGTTAGATATTGCTACATGGTCTGCACTGCAAATGCTTTACCTTATAGAATTTGCAAATTTCGATAGTCAAACTACGCTTGGGATTTCAGGAACCATCGCATATATTAATGAATCTTATCATACAGTTAAAGCAACTAAAACATCAGATGAAAATGTTTACAGGCATATAATATTCCCGATTTCTGGAAAAACTATTTTTATTGATGGTTTACAAGCTAGCCAACAAGGTATTTTTATTGGTATTGATAATGCATCATTTGATAATAAGTATTCTGCTTTGTTCAAAGTTGGTAATTTAAAACTGCCAAGTAGAGGGTATATATCAGGTTTTGGATATAACGAAATATCATCTTGGGCTTTCTTACCGGATATGTCTTCTGGAACAGAGTCTACATTTGTATGTGATAGGGTATTCTCAAACGCAAATACTCGCTTCCCGCTATCATCTGGTGGATCGACAAGCGGATATAGCAATTTCGGATTTTTCTTTTTCTCTGCAGTTAGTAATAGTGGAACAAATGATGACGGTATTCGTTTAATATATATTCCTAGCACCAACTAATTTACTCACAGCCCACTCTCCTCAACAGAGTGGGCTTACCTTTTAAAGAAAGGAGACATAACAACATTCATGCCCATCTTAGATATCCTGATAGGTGGTGGCTTGTTAGGACTAATTCAATTTTTAATTTCCAGACATGACAGTAAACATGACAGATTCAAAATAATATATATAAATAAGATGGAGTTATAAGAATCGGGTTTATAAATTTTTAAATCTAGTCCAATAATATTTTTTTCAATTCAATAAAAATTTTTTACTGAGAAAGGACAATCTTTATTTATTGTTCTTTCTCATTTTTTATAATAATATGTATGATTGAAGAAAAAATATTTTATTTAAAAAACTTATAAATAAAATATTAATTTTTTAATTATATATGTAAGGGAATTAAAAGTAATCCCCTCTTAACCAATTTGATCAATTGGTTATGTTTTTCAAAATAATAAATACCTAGGTAAATTTAAAAGAAAGGGCACGTGGAAGAAAATATGGCAGGATATAACAATAATATGGTTACTGGAGGAATAATTCCTCAACAGCAACCAGTACAATTTCCTTATAACAATAATATATATGATAATAGTTACTTACAACAACAACAAATGAGAATGAATAATCCTAATCAATTTAATCAATTCCTTAAATGTAGACCAGTTTCATCAAGAGAAGAGGCAATGGCTTTTCAAATTGATTTAGATGGGTCACTTTGGGTATTTCCAAATGTTGGCAATGGTAAAATTTATACAAAACAAGTGAATAATGATGGTACTGTTACTTTTAGCACGTATAATTTAACAAAGAATGAGAATCCTTTTAATTCAAATGATTATGTAACAAAAGACGAATTAAATTAGGTAGTGAAATCTATAATGGCGGCAATCCATCCTGAAACACAAGGGACTGGATCCGTGCAAAATAATACTAATCAGATAAATAATACTCAACCTAATATGGATTTTTAAAAGGAGATAAAAAATGAATGTGAATCCAATGCAATTAATTCAATTAATTAAAAGCGGAAATAATCCGCAGCAATTGATTATGAATATCTTACAACAACAAGGCGGAAATAATCCAATTTTAAATAATGCTATGAATTTAGCGCAAAGAGGCAACGTTTCTGGATTAGAAATGATTGCAAGAAATATTGCTCAACAAAAAGGATTAGATTTTGATAAGGAATTTAATAATTTTCAAAGCTATTTTAAATAAAATATAAGGTTCCCTAAAAAGGAGGAAAAACAGAATGTTTAATAGTAATAATAATGGATATACATTATCTGACATTGCGGCAGTAACCGGAAATGGTAACAATGGAAACGGCATGTTTGGAAATGACGGAAATGGTTCCTGGTTATTCTTATTATTTATCTTATTCCTTGTGTGCGGATGGGGGAATAATGGGAATGGTTTTGGTAATAATGGAAACGGCGGAGGATATCCGAATAGCACCACTTATATTGCCAATGATATTCAGCGCGGATTTGATCAGTCCACTTTAACAACTGGTATTAATGGTATCTCTACTGGATTATGTAATGGTTTTGCAGGAGTGCAGCAATCATTGTGTAATGGATTCGCGGGAGTCAATGCTGGTGTAACAAATGGATTTGCGCAGGCCGAAATTGCTAGTAATGCAAGACAGATGGCTGATATGAATCAATTATTTGGTCTTCAAACTGGGCTTTCCAATCAACTTAATACAATTGCTATGAATCAACAGCAATGTTGTTGTGATAATAGAGCCGCAACTGCTGATCTGAAGTATACAGTAGCTACTGAAGCATGCGCCGATAGAGCTGCTGTGGATGGCGCTCTTCGTGATGTAACCGCGCAGGGTGTTGCCAATACAACTGCATTAATGAATACTATTAATGGTGGCATTCAGTCTATTAAAGATCAACTTTGCCAAGATAAGATTGATGCTAAGAATGAACTCATTGCAAATCTTCGCCAAGAACTTGCTATGAAGGATCTTGCTGCTTCTCAGACAGCTCAGAATAATTTCATTGCTCAAGGATTTGCAAATGAAGTAGATCAGCTTTATAACAGATTAAATAGTTGTCCAGTTCCTACTACTCCTGTATATGGACGCACTCCTATTTTTTCATGCGGAAATAATGGATGTGGATGTAGCGGGAATGCATTTTACAATTGATGAAGGAGGTTACTCATGGCTAGTTATGTAACAACAGCAGATACATTATTAACATTAAATGGAACAATTCCATTTAATAGTGTTTCTATTCCATGTAATAAGAATAATGTGATTCCTCTTGTTCCTGGAATTCTTAACTTAAAGGGTAATACCCCTAATCGTTTTGCTAGATATGAAGTAACCCTTCAAGGAAACATTCAAATTCCTACGGGCGGCGCTGTTACTCCAATTGCGCTTGGAATTACATTGAATGGAGTTGTGATTCCAGAAAGTGTTGCTATTGTAACACCTGCAGCAGTAGAAGAATACTGGCATGTAAGCACCACAGCTATTGTAACAGTACCAAATGGATGCTGCGTGACTGTATCGGGTGCTTATATTGATGGAACAGAAGATGATGCCGCCACAACCCCTACTCCTTCTATTCAAGTAAGACGCGGTGCTTCAATAGATGTAACAAGAATAGCATAAGGAGGATGAAAATATGGGAATTGAAGAAATGAAAACCATGAAAACTCAATTAATGGGTTGTATTCAAGGTCAAATGGGAGACCTAAAGAACGTTGATACTAAGGAATTAGGTTAGGCTGTTGATATGGTAAAAGATTTATCTGAAGCTATTTATTATTGCACTATTACTGAGTCAATGGAAAAAGCCGAAAAGAATGAACAACAGCAACCTATTAATAATATAAATTATTATACTATGCCATATATGAATAATAAAATGTATCCTGATTATTATAGAGATATAGAACGTGAAAAAGGATATATGTATTATCCTATGTATTATAACGGTGGTGGACAAAACGGAAGTAACTCTTCTGGCGGAAATGGTGGAAATCAAGGAGGCCAGGGAAATAATGGATCAAATATGTCTGGTACTACTTCTTATTATACTGAACCCAGTATGAATGGTATGTATAGAATGGACTCTGGTATGAGAATGCGCGATCCTAGATAGGGGCGTGCAGCAATCCGTCGCCGCATGTATATGGAAGGTAAAGAAATGCATAAAGATACTAATTCTCAGTTAAGAGAGTTAGAAGCTTATTTGCAGGAACTTTCTAGTGATATTACTGAAATGATTAAAGATGCGTCTCCTGAAGAACGGGCTACCTTACATCAGAAGATGACCACATTAGCGAGTAAAATTTCATAATGTTTATAATAAATAACGTATATTGGAAGCTTGCCTTTGTGCCTCCTGATTTTCCTTTATTGCAAAGAACAAATGGGGAGTTTACGATTGGTGCGTGTGATAATTTAACACGCACCATTTATATAAATGAGATGTTACAGGGGGCTTTATTGCGGAAGGTGCTATGTCATGAAATCACTCATGCCGCAATGTTTTCTTATAATGTGGATTTGTCCGTTGAACAGGAATAGTTAGTTGCAGATTTAATTTCAACTTATGGGGATTAGATAATATATATTACTAATAAAATATTTTCGAAACTTAATAACCTAGGTACATAATTATGTACCTAGGTTTATTTTTTTATAAAGGAGGTATGTTTAAAATGCCGGTAAATTTAAAAACAAGTTCTTTAAAATATAAAGATCCTTCAACAGGAGAATATGAACCTATTGATGTAGTAGGAGAAGCAATCACCTTTGACGCAGAAGCTTATGCAAAAGGAACTAGAAATGGAATTGAAATAACAGATCCATCAGATAAAGCCTATCAAAAAAATGCTAAATATTATGCAGAACAAGCTCAAGATGCGGCTCAATTGGTTGAAGCTGCTGCGAACGCAGTAAGATTTGATAAAGCACAGAGTTTATCCGATGCTCAAAAAACTCAAGCTAGAAATAATATAGGCGCGGCATCTGCTCAAAAAATAGCCGAATTATAGCAAGCTATTACTTAGTTAAGACAACAAATAGTTAATAGTTAAAAGGTTCATAATTATGGAAGATAAATCATTAATTACATATAAATGGGAAAGCGGAGTATATGATTTAGAAGATTTGGTTAAATTAGTTGAAAATGAAGAGTTGACCGTAGATGAATTTTTTGAAATAACTAGACTGAATTATGCGGCAACCAAAAATCCAAATTAAAAAATTCAAAACCTGGTTTTAAATCAGATTTACGCTAGTCTGCGGCCCAAGCGCAGCTATATAACACAAAAAAGAGGGGATAGATGTAACATCTATCCCCTCTTTTTTCACAGGTGCTACCGTGATTGTAGGCTTCTCCCCACTTCTATACCGGATGGGTGCCGGAAACAGCTTCCGCATTGCTGATTGTTTTATTTAATCTCCTTGTATCTGTCTGCGCAGATTGTTTCAAGCATCAGATCCCATCCACTCTTTCCAGTAAGAATACTCTTAAAGAGGGTAGGACTCATACCAGAAACAAAACTTACATTAGGACCAGAGTCAAGAATTGTTTCATGTCTTGCATCCACATTCCAATAAATCAAACGTGGAAGTTCAAATCCATAGGCTGCCCATTCCATACGGATTCTTTCCATTTCAGTTGCCGCACTCTCTTTCGTCCATCCGCCAGAATGAAATCTCCAGCGACCGCCAGTTCCTTCATCAATCTCCATATCAGAGATAACTACGATGGAACGAGGAATATCTTCTTTCTTAACCTTTGGGTCACGAGCAATAGAAAGAAGAAGATCAAACACCGCAGTAAGATTTGTATTATCGCAAAGGTTAGTTCTATAAATACGATTAACCTTATCTACAAAATCTACACCTTCAATATTGATCAGCTGCGGACGAGATGCAAAACTAATATAGTTATTTTTGAAAGGCCCGTTAAGTCTTTCGGCACAATACATACCAAGACTAATAGCCACATCAATTGGAGTGCCCCACATACTACCACTTGTGTCAACAACACACATCATGCTGCAATCTGCGCCGTTCAGATAATCAGGAAGTGATTCCCAATACTTATTAACCATAAGGCGGTCAACATTATCAAATGAAGTATAGGAGCATTTATTTGCCCGCTCTACAATCTCATAAGGATAAAGAGCTTTAGCATTAACCTTAGTTGTTTTATCTTTTGCGAAGGCTTCGTATTTCTTGGCGATAATATCACGTCTTGCAAAAGCATTTTTATAGACCAAACCTGCTTTAGAAGGAATCTTATCAAATTCAATACGATCCCATTCGTTAGCAGACATCAGTCTCTCAAGAACATTGATCTTTGCACGAAGCTTAGAAAGCATCTGTCTATACTGCTTAGAGGTAAGAGAAAGATGATTTCTCGTAATCTTTGCAAGCCGCTTAGATTCAACAGAAGAGCAGTTTTCACTCTTCATCCACTTGGCGCAAAGACTAATTCCATTCTTCGCACATGCCATATCAGTAATAAGCTGATTAGCAATCAGATTAAATGCATCTTCTTCAAGCGGGGTATCTACTAATTCATAGAGATCATCCCAACGTCCCATAAAAGGAATCCATTCAAGATTACGCTTAACCGCTTCCGGATGGTTCTTAGCCAGCCAATGGATGCAAACGCGGAAGAAGCGTCTTTCACCTGCGCCGCCTCTGCAGTCACGAATCCAGAACAAGCATTTCATAGCGAGTTCCGCATTTTCCTCAAAGGCTTTCTTAAACAGAAGAATGCAATCTTCAATAGAGCGGGATCTATACGCCGCCCCAAAAGCAAACATGTCATACACGGCGGAATTGGTAGTCTTATGAGCAACCGCGCCATTCTCGGTATATTTATAATTAGTGGCATTCTGTAAACCATTCATAAATGTATTCATATCCTTATATCTCCTTTACTTTTGTCAAAGTAGTTAATTATGTAATAATATGAGGTAAGGATTTGCACCTTACATGAGGAAGTTTGAATATACCAACGGACTTCATTGCACACTACCGTTCGGTACTCCTCTTCATACACCGACTTTTAGTCTGACTGCAATTCGATTCCTAATTTCAATGAAGTATCAATTACTTGATACATTAAGCGTCTACCTATTCCGCCACTCATATTTTTATGTTTCCTTTTGATATTTATCTAGGAATTCTTCTAAGTCATTGTAGAGTTCTTCTTCAAGATCTTTATAAGACTTATCTTTTATTTTTTCTTCATCAAGTTCATAGAGATCATAATAAACATTTTCATTATAAATCTCAGCTCTTAATTTTTCAATTTCTTCTTCAGTCCAATTAACAGTATCATTGGCATCAATCTCATCTTGCACCATAGTTTCTAATTCTTCATAAACTGCAGAATAAGATCCCATAAGTTCAAGGCTCATTTCTGTTGCAATTTCATGAGCTTCTTCAAGGCAAGAAACTATTATAATCTCTTTTTGTTCTATTCCATGTAAACCCTGGTAGATACCTTCTGCAATACATACTGCATAAATCATAATTAGAACTCCTTTCATATTTGAACACTTTCGATAGGAATCGAACCTATATCGAACGGTTAGAAGCCGCTTATTCTTTCCATTGAACTACGAAAGCATATAAGACTTGATTGGCGTCAAGCCTTAAACTCATATTACGCCAATAATATGAGGTTCTGGTTTAATTTCGGGGAAACCAAGACGCACCGCAAAGGATTGTACGCCAAAACCCGCCAACGTTGACTTCTAAGCTCGTCTAATGCCTCAGAATTACTAAGGGGAAGGCCTTTTCATTTTACTACATTCGTTTCTTAGAAAACACCCCATAAAGGACTTGAACCTTTAACAACACGGCTTCGTAGACCGTTGCTCTATCCATTGAGCTAATAGGGCAAAGCAGGAGCGGAGGGATTCGAACCCTTATAATCATGGTGTTGGAGACCATTGCTGTACCATTGAGCCACGCCCCGAAAATAACTCGATCCTACCGATTATAGATCCCTACGTTATTGATGTTTGATTCTTCTCAGAATAGGAGGTTTTTTGCTTTACGTTCTTTCAAATCGGCACCTCTCATAAACGCGCACCTCGTAACCTTCTTTTTAAGTGTGAAGCTTGGGTAGTAATATCACTAAACAGGCCCTGGTGGGATCGAACCACCCCAACGGGAGTCTGTCGATTAGATTTTATTCCATTCCTCGTCAGAATAGGTTTTAATGTCAGTTTTTCTAAAAGGTAGATTTTCAGTTTTACACCATTTTGTAATTGCTTTATCAGATACATTATATTTTTCAGCTATTTTGGTGAAAGGAATAGTTCTTATCATATTTTTTAATTCCTCTCTATTAGGTCTTTCTACTTTTCTACGTGCTATTTGGGCGCATCTTGGACATAATGTGCTATTCATACTTATTTTTGTACCACATTTAATACAAGTATACTCTTTGTCTTGTCTTATAATTGCATTTTCTCTTGTTATAGGATTTTCTAAGATTAATTTTTCAGATGTAAAATTAAATTTTTCTAATAAAATTTTATCTAAAAAATAATCTTGTGCATATGTGGCATTATTTTGAGTTGTATAATCTGATGGATTCCCAAGTCTCAGTCTTTTTTCTTTTTGAGTATCTGAAATTATTGAAATTGGAATTAAAAAATGATTATTATCCCAATAAGTATAAAAATAATCTATTTCTCCAATATAATTATGTCTATCGCCTGTATTCCAATTTTTAGAGCTAACTAAAAAACGAATAATATTATTTGTTTCACTATGGGCTGTTTTACATTGAATTTTAATTAATTCACCATTAATATCTGCTACATAATCATATCTGCAATCTGCAACAATAGGTTGTAATAAAGTTATTCCCCTTTCTGAAAAAGCATACTGACATTGTAACTCTGTTAATAAACCTAACTGAGTTGTAATATTCATAAAATTTCTTCAACAAAGTCCCGTGCCCTACCACTAGGCTAAGAGCCTAAAAACAAGAGGCATTCTAGGTATACGAACTCGGATTCGAACCGAGATTTTAAACTTAAAAGGTTTACGTCTTATCCATTTGACAATTCTCATACTTTAGAAAAATTGCTGTGTGCCTCTTTAAGACCCCTTTCAGACTTGCACTGAAGTTTATCGGGTTGCAGCCGATATGCCCTTCTTATTAGACGAAAGGGTCAAATATAAGAGATAAGTTACTTTCCGCGGCAACTGGCCATCGGGCGTAAGACCCAGTTTAACTGGTTGAGCATCCAGCGGGGAGTTCTTTGCTCGCCGATTCCTTCTCCCCCCTACCGTTGGGCTTCCTCTCGCTTATCTCTTATATATATATTTTATCAAAAATTTTTGATAAAATCAAACGTTAATTTTCATCTTCAGCTGTTTCAGTTTTATACTGGCGCTTAGGTTTGTTTACCGGCATCCGCCGCAGTTTCATAAGATTAAAAAAATCTTTTCTCGCTTTTTCTCTATGATCGTATGGAGCAGGGCCGTTAGACCCAATGTATTTCCAGCCTTTTGCCATTTTTATTCCTCTCCTAAAAATGAAAATACCTGTTTAACAAAATCATTAACGATAGATTCCTCAGTCTTATCATTTGTATCTTTTACATTTGAAAAAGACGCATGAAAACTACCATAGTCCCGCACAAAATCATTCAACAGCTTATTAGCTTTTGTTCTTGCGAGATTAGCTTCTTTAAGAGCTTCCTCAACAGCCTTTGCTCTTGCGGCTCTCTGCTCTCTTACCATCTTTTCCTTAGCAGCCTTTTCTGCTTCAGCTTTTGCGATCAAGGCTTCCGCTTTAAGAAGATCTGCCTCTGTATCGTAAAGTTTACGAGTTTTTTCACTATAAAATTTCATACTATCAATTCCTTTCTTGATATTTTTTGATACGTATCAGGTGACCGACGGGATTCGAACCCGCGTGAGGCGGAACCACAATCCGCTGCATAGCCAGTTCTGCCACAGCCACAATCGAAAATGTCGGAATCGAACCGCTCTCCATCCTCCCAAGGGACGTGTGCAAACCATTACACTTCATTCTCGAAAACAAGACACATAATTACCAATACTGATCTACCAACTGATCTACTTGCATAAAGCACAAGACGAGAATCGAACTCGTGACACGAATTTGTATTAAATACGAATTGCTGTATGTGTCTTATTTAATTTATTTAGCTTGCGCTATAAACTTAATAATTTCTTGTACATCATCAGGATTAGAACACATGATCTCCATTTCAGGAATTTCTCCGCCGTCACTAAATAAATTAGCAAGAGCAACATATCTGGAGAGTTTGGATTTGAGATTAAGGCGGTCGCCCTCATCTGTAATTAGTTCTATCCTTCCTTTACAACGGTTAATAACAGTAAAGAAACCTGTTACATCTTCTAAATGATATAATTTCATAAACAAACTCCTTTAAGCATAATCTCTATAGCTTAAATACTCTTCGAAAGTTCCTTTAAAATGATTTCTTTTTGCCTCTTGATATTCATTATAAAGAATCTACTTTACAATAAAATCCTTATCAGATTTTTTCGCCGTAGAGTTTTCATCTGTGTAAGAGGAACTTTCGGGTTTATATGTCATTACTGATGACATGCTTCATCCGCCCTTTCTGCTTCTTCAAGACGTTCTTCATTTGCAAGATAATACTGATAATAATCAAATGCGTGCTTCTCATTGTAATACTCTTCACAAGTTTCATACAGATCAAAATTATCAAACATATCTTTTCTCCTTTAATTTTAAAAAACAAGACACTTTAGAAATGATCGTTTTACAGACGATTGCCTTATCCGCTTGGCTACTTATGCGATACCGCATGAGATGGGATTTGAACCCATGTATTCTTATTCAAGAATGATTGCTGTGTGTGTCTTTTCTTTTGATAATATAATTATATCAAAATTTTTTTAAAATTTCAAATGAGCTTTATTATGGCCATTCCCCGAGAGGTTTACCCAGTTTACGTTCTACATCTGTACAATAATGTACACCTGGAAGATTTGCATCTTCAAAAATTTCTGCTGCAATGTCCTGATAAAGGGTACTGATAACACCGTGTGCATCATTTAAATTATCATTAAAGAACTGAACAACACAGTTTTTAAATACTACATAGGTGAAATCAACATAAAAATATCCTTCATCAACAGGAGCTACACAATAAGCAAATGCGGGATTCTTCTCAAAAACAGTTTCAAATAATTCTTTTGGAGAAGTGAACGCGCGATTTGAAAATGGACCATCTACACTAATCTAAAGCTTAATGTTTCCAAATACCTTTTCTTCGGGAAGCAGTTTAGCAAGTGCAGTAGCCTTATCTCCATTATTAGTGGCAATTACAACAGAAGGATTATCTGATCCATAATTTACATTAAACGCAATCTGCGGATCTCCATCAAAAAGAGCCTACAGCATATGCGTGTAAGTAATCCATGGCGGAGAAAGTTTCAATCTTACATCTTTCATATTAAAGTCTCCTTCTTTATTAAAATATATTTTAATAGTTGCTAACGACGGGCGAGGGATTCGAACCCCCAGTGGGCTTTCGCCACATCACTGGTTTTCAAGACCAGCCTCTTACCAATTGGAGCAGCCCGCCAAAACAAGACTCATAGAAGTATCTATTATTTTTTAAGAATGAAAAGAAAAACGATGCTTCCTAAGGAAAAAACTTTTATTATGTATCTAGCGCATTACATCATCCCTAACACATTTATTAATTTTCTTCACCTTAAAATAATCTTGCTGAATATGAGTCTTTAGCGGACGCAGGTGGATTCGAACCACCGGACGAGGGATCCCCCCGTCGACGGATTAGCTATTTAAATAAAATTTAGAAGTATCAAATCCTGCGTTAAGTTTTTCTTTTGATAATGTAATAGTATTATTATTTGTAATTTCTTTTATAGGAATTAAATACTTTTCATCATTTTCACAATAACAAAAAAGCAAATCTACATTTGTATTTGTTGTTGAATAAATTTTTTGTCTTGAAGTTCCGCTTGTTGTTTTTAATGTACAAATATAAGATTTGCCATTTTTATTTTTTTCACTTGTAAATTTTACTTGAACAGTTTGAAGAATATTATTTTTTTCAATAATTAAATCATATTTTTGACTATCATTTAAAGGTATACTAACTATATACTCCTATCGTGTAAAATATGAGATAGCTTGACCTAAAGCTATATTTCCTTTCATATTACTATTCATTTTCTTACTCTTTCTCTTACTCTTTTTATATCGGAAAGGGGAGAGTAAGTTCCCCTTTATCATTAGGTCATGACTCCTAACTATCCTAACGCAGCCTATAGGATTCGAACCTATACAACATTTCTGTCCTAGTAGTTTAGCAAACTACCCTCTTTACCATTTGAGTAAGGCTGCTTTTATAATTAATCCGTTGCATTAAACCAGCTCTGCCATGCGTCCATAAGTCACCCGACTGGGATTCGAACCCAGGATCCGCGGTTTTAGAGACCGCTGTGTTAAGCCACTCCACTATCGGGCGAAACGGTATATAATCCAAAGGATTATTCTAGAGCATATACCAGACCCTGTCGGATTTAGTTGCTTCCGCAAGCAGATTAGTTTTTATCGGTTATGCTATCAAACCGTTCCTAGCTTGTTGGTTTAAATTAGCCCAATGGACCATACCTCTCTTTCTGTAGGATAAGTGGGCCGTGATGGAGTTGCACCACCCGAGTCCGAAGACAGCAAATTTACAGTCTGCCCCGCTACTACTTACGGTATAACGACCCAGAATACTTTTCTATTTTTAACCTCTCGGAAAAGATAAGCGAGAGTCAATTCGCATTGCACAGTAATGAGGCTACTATAACCTCAAATACTTCTAAAGGGATTCGAACCCATACTAAATCGGGTTTGAGCCGACCGCGTCTACCAATTGCGCCATAGAAGTAAGTTAAGACCATATTAATAATAAAAATTTCATTTACTCAACGCCTAGACACTGTTAGTTGGTCTGCGTTGCCCTCTTCCGCTTCCGCTCCTCAACTACTTTTTTGATTATTAATATTTTTTCTATAGGTATATCTATAGAGGTCTTTGTTTATCCATATTCAATTGTAATTCAGTTTTTTAAAGATAAGAATAAATTATATACCATTTATTCTGAATCTCCGATGTTTCGCTTCGGAAGCGTCTACTGGATATATCGTTTCACCAATAGAAGGTTTGCCAAGTAAACCTGAATACCCCTGAAAGGATTCGAACCTTCAAACTTCTGATCCTAAGTCAGACGCCTATTCCATTCGGCTACAAGGGCAAACGGGCAAAAGCCCGCAAGTTTTATTTAATATTAAGTGTTAAACATCCAGTTGACGGAAAAGCAACGCCCGCCTTTAGATAATTGTAATAAGGACTCTTTTTATATGTTCTGTCTATTGTGTATCTAATTTGAATAGCGTTTACAAGTTTAAGATTCACAGCACAATTTTTAAGAGTTGACTTGCTTGTGCTTCTAATAACCCAGTTATGTCCATCTTTTCCTATTGCTACAAGTTTAAGATTTTTGCAATATGGCTGTAATGTTACATTCAAAGAACGCCAAGCAGTGTCTTTATATTTATAAAACTTAGCAGTATCAGAAGTATCAAAAGCAGAAACATCAAAGTTTGTTTTTCCTATCTTCATAGATAGAATAGGAGATTTTCTTTTTACAAATTTCAAAACAACTTTATGCTTTGTATAAAGTGTTTTTTGATTGCTTCCCTTAATCCAAAAATTAACGGTAATATCAGGAGTCTTAGTAGTTTCACCTCTTGGAACAATCACTCCTGTTTGCTTTAAAAGGAGAGCATACTTCGTTGCGCCTGTGTTAATTTTCAGTTTTTCGGGATGACTGATTTTTAAATTACCGATTTCTGAGGTAATCTTCATATTCTTGATTCCAATATAACTAAATAGCGGATCAATCTTCCAGAGATTGCCTTCCTTAATCATTGGAATGGAAATAGTTTTTGCAACTGAAGGATTTTTTGCAGCTGAGGCAGTATAAGCAGGAACAAAAACCATCAAAGTTACCAAAGAAATAGCCATTAAACGTTTAAAAAGTTTCATATTATCTCTTCTTTCTTGTTTTATTTACGGAAATCCGTAGTGCGGGAGAAGGGATTCGAACCCTCACGTCTCAAGGACCTGGGATTTTAAGTCCCATGCGGCTACCATTACGCCACTCCCGCAAAAACAAGACAGGATATATAACAATTTATAAAAATAAAAGATGTTTTATTTATTGTTCATAAAATATTTGCTGTGCCTGTCTTTGATTAAATTATTAAATTATTTATTTTTCATTTCTTTAAGGAATTCGTCGTACTCATCCTTAAATACCCATTTGTATCCATAGGCTACTCGTGTCTTAGTACGTCTATTCAAAGCGTCACCAATACCACTCTTGCCTTCCTTACCAATGGCTTCCAGAGCAGCCTTCTGAGTTTCAAATTCGGCTACAATTTTATTTGTCTCGGGATCAATCTGAAGTACTCCAGACTTATTCGGAGACTTTCTCTTCTTAGCAGCTGCCGCTTCCTCATCATTAATCTTATTAAGAGCTGCGGTCAGCACATCAATTGTCTGTTCCTGAATACCAGGATCAAGTTCTGCACTATTCTTAAAATAGAAAAGCAGGCCTGTAATAGTTTCTTTGTTAAAATTAGTATTTTCCATTTTATCATTCTCCTTTTTTCTCTTTTTTGGAAATGGCGGATACGGGATTCGAACCCGTGTACCTACCTTATGAGGGTAGCGTGGAACCACTCCAACTGAATCCGCATCAAAAAAATAGCTTTGTCCATTTTTTAGGCTCCCTATTCCATGCATTTATAGCCTGAATTAGAAGGTCATGACTCCTTCAAGGTAGTCTGTTATGATCTCTCCCTACCGATCGCTACAGTGTAGTGGACTCTTTCGGCTTTTACGTACGCTATTAAACCGAATCACCATTGCTATTTCTTATATAAATATTATATCAAAAATTTTTACGTTTGTCAAAAATTTTTGAATACCCTATGTAGGCATTGCACCTACCCCTCTCATCGCTTACACAAATCGCTCAAGGATTCTAATTTTATAGGGTACGCGGTATTGATACCGCATTCTCCGTGGACTCCTTTTCTATTGTAAAAAGTAAGTTAAAACTTACTCAGAAAAAAGAATTAATTGGTATATACCACAATATCTCGAACGGGAATCGAACCCGTATCGGCAGATTGAAAGCCTGCTATCCTATACCTATTAGACGACCGAGACATAAGCTACTTTCATATGGATCTCGATGGTAGCTGCACCGTATGTCTTTCCATAAGTCATCTATAGCTAAATTAGTCAGGAGTCTATAGAAACTTATCTGACTCTAACGGGGGCACCTGGGATCGAACCAGGGAATATAGATTAACAGTCTACCGTTCTACCTACTGGACTATACCCCCAGATACTCGATATTGCGAACTTCCGTCGAGTAGCGGGCCTCATTTAATTTCCTCTCACGTCCGCAGAGTGGAGTTTGGCGCAGTGACGTAACTGCGCATCCCCTGGTAACCAACCTTTACAACGAGAGGGGTCGGGTCCAACCCTACAGCACTTCATGCTGTGTGACCAAGTTTCGTTATAACCTGATGAAACAACTGGATTCTTTTACCCTTGATACCAGTGTATTCGGCTTCCTTTACCATCATTCAAAGCTTAGGAATTTGTATCGGTTAAGGTACAAATCAAACCTTTAATAACACGCGTGTGTCCGCCGTGATTTACTCCTAATCAGGTTTTCATGCAGTCATATTAGGATCTTTCTGCACTAAGGTCTACCTTTTCTAAATATCCAGCTGGACTATTTATTATGCTCATCAGCACCTCTACAGGAAGTAGAATTAGACCACTCTCTTTTGCATAAATTCATTGATGCACCACACTTGCCTGCTCTTCCCAACTCCTTTATACAATAAATAGTCGTTTTTGACACTTTTCGGTACAACTATAAACCTCACCTACCGCTATCGTCGCTCACGAAACCTGTGCTTTGCCAGTGGTATGAGCGCATCATTGCCGCCAGTAAGCTAACCAGCGCTGGACCTCAACCAGCTAGTCATATCCTGTTAATTCAGGCTTTATGTAGGTTGAAACGACTCTGAGGAGACTTGAACTCCCGACCTCTGGAGTGACAGTCCAGCGCACTACTCTTCTGTGCTACAGAGTCACAGGGTTTACTTTGCCTCTTTATATTCCGTTTGTCACAAAGCCACATACCTCGCAAGTCAGTGGTAGTTTAACCCTTCAAATCCATGCTAACGGAGATTTTTATGTCTTATCTGACAATTAAATCAGAGAGAAAAGAAGCTTTTCATAATCCTGATCGTCTTCTTTTTCTCTTGGATAAATATCCGTAGGTTCAAAATAAACGTTGTCAAATCTGTCTTCCAAAAATCTCACCGCAGAGAAACCTTCTACAAACGTCAAATGAGTTCTGTGCTGGTCATCTTTATAAGTTACCATATACACTACTTTCTTAATTTTCATATTGAAGTCCTCCACGTTTTGATTTTTTAGTTACTACGTTTTTCCTTTTGATATATATATTATATCAAAAAATTTTAAAAAATGCAAATGGAACTTTAAGGTCAGTCAACCACACATCCGTTTATACACTTATTTGTTATCGTGTTAAAGCCGCCCGTGAGACTCGAACTCACAACCTTCCGATTACAGGTCGGATGCACTACCAATTGTGCTAGAGCGGCACGCGTACCGCCGCAGTGATTATAGAGATGCTTCGCGGTTTTCCTGGGTTTCATTCTCTTGTTAATGAGTTAGCTACTCTCATCAACAATGCGCCATATGGGAGTCGAACCCATCTAATCACGATTAAAAGTCGTGTGCTTAACCGATAAGCTAATGGCGCTAACGTTTGTCATCCTTGTCTGTATTCTAACGTTTTCGCTTCATTTCATTTATCTCCTTTTCATATAATAATTATAACAAAAATTTTTTTAAATTTCAAATAAGATTTGAAGGGTTGCATCGAAGATTTTTGGGTAGTCTTATAACGGATTGGTTACCGACGCCCATGACGTGTCTCTCGTCCGTGTCCCATTTTATTCTCTTTACAAACCTTATTTGAATACTAAAGATCTGCAGCTCTTTAGGCTGTTACCATAAGCAAGGAGAGGATTTTTAGCTACGTTTCCTCTATCGCCGCGTGCTAACCAATATCGCAGGTCAAGTTCTACGTCTTGAAACGCCTATAGTTCTTTCGCCCTTTGGGGGACTTACTGGGAAATATAGGGAAAACCAATACTTTTGGTATAACGGTAAGAGTATTAACTCATCGCGGCTTCGTCAGCCAAAACTGAAGAGGTAGGAATCGAACCTACAAATTACGGGTCCACCCCCCGCCGCCTTTACCTCTTTGGCTACTCTTCAAATGCCTAACCTTAATATCCATTTGAGTTGGTTAGGACTTGATTAAAAATTCTAATAAGTACGTACTTTATGTTGTAATATATAATTAACGTTGGCCTATGGTTGGCAAAAAAGGATTCCAAACCTTTCGTTAATTATAAAAGCGATATAAGGGATTCGAACCCTCACTCCCAGCTTGGAAGGCTAGTATGCTACCGTTACACCAATACCGCATAAGCGAGGCCATAACCTTAGGCCTCTTTATTTATTACATTATTATTATAACAAAAATTTTTAAACATTTCAAGGAGTTTTTCTTGTTCTTGTTTAATTTTAGAATTAAAGTAAGGACATTGTAATCGGTCTTCTTTAACAAAAGGATTACAAGATTGTGTTCCACATAAAGAACAATACTTATCTATTTTTTTTCTTAACCTTTTAGTCATAATATTAAAATACCTCTGTCCATCCATAATGATGAAGTAACTGACAAATATTGTTACGACCAACAGGATTCATTGTATGAACACGAAAAGTTCCTTTCCAATCATGTTCAACACACCACTTAGCTATATCATACCCTGTTTTCCCTATTCCAAGATCATGGTCTAAATCAAGAGTAAGAGAAGTATAACCTTGTGTACAAAAAGTTTCTATGGCGGAAATAGCTTCCGTATAGTTCTTAGCCCAGTAGTCATAATTCATCAGCGGTTCCCGCTCATCATCAACATATACATAAAACTTCTCGAAAAAATTCATTCCTCTCCCCTCTTCTCTTTTATGTATATATTATATCAAAATTTTTTCAAAATGTCGAATTGCTAATATTGTATCACAATCATATTTTCTATTATGTGTAATACCGTTTTCAGAGTTTTGTGCCTAAATAATTAACCCTTCTCCGTCATATAATGCTACATGACCAGGATAAACGATTACGTCACCTGCAACCGCTTCATTTATATCCTATACAGACTAACCTAATACAATCCAGCCATCAGATGTTGCATATGGTCCCGTATAATAACCAGTATCTTTTAAAATATTCCATACAAAATGAGAACAATCACATCCTGTAATTAAAGAATTCCCGCCATACACGTAAGGATTCCCTACAAACTACTAAGCATACTAAATTATATCATTACTTTCTTTCTATTGTGTATCTTTAACAATAGCAGAAACAGTATTACATAGTCCGAAACATAAAATAATCGTCATCAAAGTAAATTTTTTTATCAAAACATTTCCCCCTTATTTGTTTTTATAATAATGCCGCCAGAATTTATAAAACTCTTTTAAAGTAGGATAACTTTTTTGCCATCCCTCTTGAGCTTTATAAGACTGTTTTGCTTGCTCCCAACTCCAGTAGCTAATATAATCACAAATATTCCATGAGCAGTAATATTTTTTATAACATTTACCGCTAGGAATTTCTAAAATGTGTCTGACAGCTTTATTTGAAAAACGTTTAGGGATTTTTTTACTTTTTTGTCCATCCTTACAAAAAGGATTTTTTTTCACTGACCTAGCCAATGATCTTTTTCTCCTCTCTGCCATTGATGTCTACATTTACTTTGATGTTTCCAATTTTTTATGTCTCGTTCTTTAAATTTATCGTCCCAGCATTGTGGAATCATATTAATAGATCCCCTAGAAAATTCTTTTTTATAAAAAGGGTCATCATATGATAAAAGAATATGCTTAGTCTTTTGCATCCTTTGACTAGGGCCGCCGCGCCATTTATGAATGTATGGAACTGGTCCCCGTCTAAAAATATAGTGTACTTTTCTATGCCAGTTATAGCGATAGAATTTTTGACCTATAGAATATTTCCAGTAATTAAAAGACTGTTGTTCATAATCTCGTGGCTGTATGATTCTACCATAATTATCAAATATTTGATAACGTTTATCTCCAGGATCTTTAGGAGAACAACAGCAGCTTTCAATAAAACTATTATAAAAACGAATACGAGGAAGATGCGGCATACTCTCAGGCCAGACATAATTTTCTCGCCAATATGTCGCAATTTTTTTTATTAGCTCTTTTTCATTTCCTTTAAAAATATACGATTGTTTATAACTATCCCATATTTCAAAAAAGGTTTCAATATTATTCTTAAACACACTTACTCCCTCCAAATGGACCATCCGGGATTTGAACCCGGAACCGTTTGTTTATGAGACAAAAGCCCTAACCGTTGAGCCAATGGTCCGATTTAACAAATAATAAAATTCTTCTTTCGACTTATAGAGTTTATAAAAAGAGTAAAAGCATGACAATCCTTTTTTGTCCATGACCATAAAAGAAGATTTTTTTCCTCAAAATAAACAAAGTCATGAGCAGAATATTTTTCTTTTAAGAATAAAATATAGTCTATGGGAGACATATCTAACAATCGGGCTGGATACCACCAAGAATTGCTATTATGAGCCAGATCAGAGACATCCCCAGAGTGCCATCCCGCAGCACTTTCCCATTCAGTATATTTCATTACATGACTCATAATAGCACGCTCCTTTTATAGATTTAAAGCTTTCAACATCTTTGCTACATTATCTTTTTCCTCTTGTGTCATCTCAAGAGAAGCAGAGTCCTTGGGCTGCGGAGGTGCGGTTGTTGTAGTCTTTGACCCAAACGCACTGGGGATAGAGTCTCCCCCCATATTAGTTTTAGCCGCAGTCAGAGTTACTTTAATTTCTACGCGGTTCCCTGCTTCACTAAGCGGCACCCGCAGTATCTTTCCCTGATCTTCCCAAAAAGCATCAGGATAAATTTCCATAAGCTTATTAAACAGTTCTGTCTTTGCTTCTGCTCCTTTTGCCATTAGAAACTTGCCTCCTCTTTATAAGCTTTCCAGTTTTTAGAAAATTTACTACCTGCTCGTTCCTGAGAGATAAAATTCAAACGTCTAATGGTATTATAATAATGCTTAAAGAATTTTTCTCCCTTTGGAACAATATGTCTTTCATAAGGTTCCAGCTTATTTCTTTCTTCAAGAACATGCTTGGTTTCATCATTCTGTTTTGCTTTTGCTACCTGCCGCGCAATATAACGCTTCTGCGCTCTTGTTACGGCATAATCTGTTGCAACTCTCTTCATATTATTCTCCTTTTTCTATAATAAAACCTCTATTTTCTAAGCTTTCTCCTAGTTCTGATATTCTTCCGCAAATGTTGCATGTGTTATTTAAGTCATAAGCACATCTTTTTTTACAATGACAGCGGATTTCCGCAAATGTGGGTAGAATAAAACGAGAATCTTCTTCCCCTTTAAACCTTAGGATAATTTCATTTAATTTACCGTACCATAATTTATTCTTAGCATACACTTCATAAATAGTATTTAAAGTTGACTTATCATGGGCAAATTCAAATACGTCTATAAATTTAGCGTATAGATCAATATCTTCTGGTCTAATAAAAAAGTTTTTAAAAGATTCTTCTTCACTGCCTTGACAAATATCAGGGTAGGCTCTAAGTAAACATCCTTTTTCTTTAGCTTTTTTGCTTAAAATTTCAACAAAAAATCCTAACCACCCTCCAATTCTAAGGTCAGTTGCGCCAAGATTTAAAAATTCATTAAATTCATCTATATTTGTAACAGTTTTATCAAAGTAGAAAGGAATAGACTTCTCTTTAATTTTTTCCAAATCTTGCTTTAATCCATAAGGCGGTAGCACCATTACAAGATTACTATCTGGATATTGTTCTTTTAAAACTGAGATTATGTTTAGATCAGAATCTAAATCATCTAGGTTATTAAAAATTAAATTGATACGATGATTTCCATATATTTCAATAAAATTAGATAACTTTTCTAATTTAGGTGCATAGTTTATATTGAACTACACCTATTCATCATCTAAATATTGAAATGCTCGAAAAAATGGAATTGCAAATTTCATAATAATACCTCCTTTTTATATAAATATATTATATCAAAAATTTTTGGAGATATCAAGAAAAATTTCGATCATCTTGCATCCATTTTTCGCGCTTTTCTTTTCTTAGATCTTTTCTACGGGGCATAGCACCTTTTTTCGCCTTGTAGTCGTAACATGTTTGGCAACATTTACGAAAAGTTCCCTCGTGTCCTTTGCGGCAATTACCTTCATTAATGTAATGTTCGCAGACACGCTCGCGGTCTTTAGCCATTTCAAGCATCCTCGCTTTCTTTTACGTATACAGTAAAGTTAACAGGATCAGTTTCAAATTCAAAAACATTAGAAGAAAAATTTTCATTTATAGCAAAAGAAATAGAATTAATGTTGTCTTCTCCGTAACATTTTTCTATTTCATACATAGCATTAGTAAAAGAGTTCGTAAAAACTACTCCATGAGTAGTTTTTATATCTCTAATACATTCATCCCAAAATGTACATGTGTATTCAAAAAATCCTTTTTTCATTTTATTACTCCCAAAAGCCAGAATAATCAATCAATACGGGACGATCTCCTATATAACCGATATTTTCTGTTCTTAAATCATCATCCCATTCATTCTCTTTAATAAAGTTTACAAAATCAATTAACCTTTCTTCTCCATAGTATAAACGAAAATCAGTCAGCCAATTCGGATTAATATTATGAAAATTTCCACAAATTTCAGAAGTCTTAATCTTTTCTTCATAACTATGAAAACTACGACTCAGATCTTCGTCCAACGTTACGCATTTTTCCTGGATATAAATCGGATAGCCATGAAGAAAACCTACAAACTCAACCTTTGCGAAGCATTCTCCAAGTCCTTCCGCCTGGGCTTTTAAAAAACGATGCTCTTCAATGAGACAATAATCCCAGCCTTCCTGAGAATCTTCCGATTCATCATTTGCGCCACAAAAATTCTCCCAAAAATCATCCCCGTGCAGACTGCCATTATAAGGTATTTTAATTACAAAATCGGTATCATGATCTCTAGGAATCAATACAAATTTAGATGCTCCGTTGGCATAATAAAAATTATTGCAAAAATCTTCTCCCATTGCCTCCATGAACTCATCGTTTCTCTCTTCATAAAAATCACTATGGGCGTCAATGGGTGCATTTTCCAGCATATCAAGAATTACTTTTTTATTATAAGTCATAATATACCTCTTTTCCTTTTATAAGTATATTATATCATATTTTTTTAAAAAAATAAAGAAGGGACGATTTATCTCGTCCCCTTTTATCTTTAATCAAGCTTCTTTTTTAATAATGCATCTGGATAATACAGTCTGTTTAACTTTTTTATACTCTTTATGAGCCTTTACTGTTCCCGTAAGGGAAACTTCTTCTCCCACTTCAATATCTTTGCAAGAGGAAGTCATCCATACAAGAACATTTTTATTCATCTCAAAAGTATAGATGAAAGTAGTACCATAAAAACCTTCTGTCGTATGAATTGCGGAAACAGTAACGTGTAAATCACGGAGCCGTTCCTTTTCTTCTCCGATATATTCAGATTCAGACTCGGGCAGACTTTCTTCGATTTTAGCTTTCACAACCTGCTCTGCGGTTTCGTTTAAGGTAATAGTCTGAGAAAGTGGGAACCATGTATAAAGATCATCAAAAGCAATAGGAAGCAGATAATACGGGGCGGGCACAGCTACTTCATGGGTGCTATACCAGCCAAGAGGCTTTGTGAATCTGAATCCCGCAGCTTTAAGTTCATCCTTAATTGCATATGTGTTGCCGCCTGCAACAATATGCACAACTGGATTCATGGGATCATAACCGAGCTCCCGCAGCTTGTTTTCTTTATTCTTTTCGCTTTCGTCAAGAAGATGCTGTCTCCGCAGCTCTTCCTGTTCAGCTTTCTTTTCTTTTGCTTTTTCACGAGACTTCACATAAGCTGTATACTCATCTTCAGTATAGGCTTTTACCCATCTATAGATATATTTTTCACCTTTACATTTGTAGCAGATTCCGCCATCTACAGGAATAGGAATCATCTGGTCATTTTCAACTCGTGCAACAATAATACCAAGGCCGCCGCATCTTGGGCATTTCTCTTTGATGTATGCCTTATGAGTATCTTCATTAACCTTTTCAATTGTAGCGTGTGCATAAGAGGGAGCAACCATCCACTTCATATTCATTCCTCCTTTTTTCTCTTTCCTTTTGATAGATATATTATATCAAAAATTTTTAAAAAAATAAAGAGGTGGTTTAAAACCACCCCTTTTCAACATTTTTTCTAATATATTCTTTCTCAGTATGAGTTAGATTAGTTAAATCATTATAAAAAAATACTGTTTCCTGAACATCATCATCATTTATATTGTGACCTTCTTTTGCAAGGTTTATAAAATCTTGTATAGCCGCGTCTAATTTTGCTTTTTTAGGATCAGATAAAACACCACATACTTCGTTCGCAATTAAAAGATCAAATGCAGTCATTATTAACCTCCCATTATAGCTTCTAATATACTAATAATTGCCCACATTACCGCAGCAATAAAGAATAACATTTTATTCATTACAATTGCGCCGAGTAAGCAAGAGATACAAACTAATATTGCTATATAAGATAAAAATATATGTGAATCAGGTTCTTTTATTTCAATATACCAATAAAACGCTAACAGTGAATATATAAGTATGTACAGAAAAACCATATTTTATTCTCCTATGTAAATTAATTTATCTATATAGTTGCGATCTTCACCTTTAAGAATAGGTATTTCGGTATCTATAAACCATTTTCCTTCTTCGTTTTTAAGGCAGGCAGATCCACGTTTGCAAACAGTTGAATAATCATTCCAATTAATATTCTTTTCAGTTAAAAGTTTATTCTGAATTTCATTACAGCTTAATCCATAAAGCTCTTTATGAGAATAATTGGCACGTCCTACCATCTGAACTGAATTGCGGGTAGCATCCAACTGCCGCCAATAGATAAGATTAGTTACTTCTTCTTTTGGAATATTAAAACAACGTGCGTCAAACATTGCACCTTTATCTATTGCTTCATTATATTTTTTGCAATATTTTTCTAAATTAGACACTCCTTCTGGGGTTTTAGCATCGAATCCATACTTCTTAGCATATTCAAATTCAGAAGGATCTTCCCCGTCATAAAAAGTTACTAACGGATCAATATCAAATACATTATTTTGAAACATTTTGTTAAAAACCATAGTTGCCATTGAAGCGGAAATACTACAAAGCTTCTGGACTTCATAATCAAACCAAGCACAAGTCTCAAGTTTGTCGTAATCCACAAGAATTAAAGTAATTTCATCAGATTGGGTATAACCAAAAACACATCCCTGTATATGTTCGCAAAGATACTTAGTAGTTTCTTGCATAGCTGCTATTAAAACGGAATCAAATGGTTTCTGAAAACCTCTAGTAAAAGTATGAAACGCTTTCCCATCAATACGAATTGCTACAGGAGTTCTACGAATAAGTTTTGTTTGTGCAGGTTTTTCATAGTTTTCTTTCATGCGGATGCCTAGATCATCATGTACTGGCATAATAAATACCTCCTTGTTTTTATACATATATTATAACAAAAAATTATAAAAAAATAAAGGAAGGTTTATTAACCTTCCTTTATTATCATTTTGTCGCCGCGGATTCAATAATGCCCTCTAAGGAAGTTCCTCTCATAAGTCTATTTACTGTATTAGCAACGGATTCTCCCTCAGCAATGGCATATGGACTCATGTGCTTTGTGGCGGTCTCCAGTAATTCTGCATTGGCTTTAGTGGTAAGAGCCGCAATAAGATCAGGAGTAATTGCAGAAACAATTTCTTTAATGGTTGCCGCATAAACATCCTGCTTGCGCTCCTCAATTTCAGCCTGCTTCTTCTGATAGTCAATGGTAACATTATTTTCAGCTATTTCACGTGCATTCTTAGCATCCGCAATTGCAGTTAAAAGATCCTGAAGATCAGCTTCAGCCTGGGCCTTCGCCGCCTCAGATGCACGTCGCTTTTCCTCAATTTCAGTCTGGGCAATAATCTTATTTTCTTCATATTCTTTTGTCAGTTTTAAAGCCTGTTCTTTTGTTTCATAGTCCAGCTGCTGAGCCTTCTGCTCGTATTCAGCTAATTTACGTGTTACTTCCGCCTTCTTTTCAGCATCAGAAAGAGATAATGTTTTTTCAATAATTTCAGACTGATGCTTTTCAAGAATCTTCGCAACATTAGACTGTACAGCAATATTCAAGACTTCAACATCTTTAATAAACATTCCATTTTCAGGGAACAGTCTACCACCGATGGAGTCATTCTTTTCGGGGGTAATATCTAAAACTACCTTACGAATAATTTCCGTGGCGTTAGTATAGAATTCTTCAATAGTATAATGCTGAATTTCCTGTTTTAAGAGACTCCGCATTTTATTGCAAAGATGCTGAACGTAATTTTCAACAGAAAACCACTTATCTTTATGCTCTTTAAGGAAATCTACGTCATAGGCGAGCTTAATCTGAACAGATACAAAGTCTTTTGTCTGTACCGTAATAAGATCATTCACCTTATTATTTTCAACTCTTAAAAATACAGTTGAATCGGTGTTAAGAGTAGTCTTCGGTGTACCAGTAGAAAGATTAATTACCTCTAGTGTTTCATCATAATCAAGCAGTCTTGTGGTAGGGCCTACTACAATCTCTCTATTGCCGCTCTTAGAGACTACGTTAATTGCATATCCTGTCCATACGTCTATAGCTACTACGCCTTCATACTTAGTATCAAGAGTGATGGTTCTAGGTTTAGTATAAGACGTTCCTCTCGAAATATTTGCATTTGCTTCAAAGATAGCAAGAGTAGAAGCCTGATCCGCAGTTGAATATACATTATTCAAAAAGTCTGTCGTTGCAGTAGAAAGACCAAGCTTAGCAGCCTTTTCTGTTGCTTTTTCCGAAAGAGCTGTGTTATAATTAAGTACACCTGTATTACCAGGATAATATAGTGAGCATTCTTTCTGCGAAAGTTTCCGCTTTACAACTACTTCTGTGCGGGGGTCGGGTAAATACATCTTAGGACCACGTACTGTGGTGATTTCACCTGTAAGTCTGTTAAGGATATAGCGACCTTCTCCTTCAGGAATTGCTATTGCGTGATGCATGTATTTTCCATCATACTGGATCATTGCATGCTCAGGCCGCGGATAATAAATCATCTGGTCATTACCAGTAATAAACAGTTCTTCTCCTATTGGATGTTCAACACCCTTCTCATCAGTATAAGGAGCAATTACTTTAATATAAATGCCGCTTATAGGAGAAAGTTCCAAGGCTCTAAAGATATTCCCGCCATTAGGTGTTTCAACAAATGTTTCTGTAGGTTCGGGGAATACCACTGCGGGACCATGACAATACCGCTTATTACCATCTTCGTCTTTAAGAATAGCATACTCAAGACGTTCAAGAGTAATAGCTTCACGAATATAGTTTGATCCCTTATTATCACATGCAATTACTTCAATACCAGTAGGCGGAATGTAGAATGATACTTCTGTACCCTTGATTACAAGCAACTGACCAGAGTGATAATGTTCTACCTTATTATCTACTTCATTACCTTCTGCATCAACAATAGTAGCAGATGTAATTCCTTTTTCTGCGGCGGCTGCATCATATACCCGCGCTAAAAGATACTGATTTGAACGAAGTCTATGACCCTGAACTACTTTTGCCATCTGACCAGGGAAAAGTGAAAATGAATCTGGCCCTGCGATGTTTATTTTCTTTCCTATTTCAAGGTTTGCGGAAATCACTGCTTTGGCGGGTTCAGGGTGAGAACCGTCTGAGGCAGGATTCTTTAATACAATATACCAGTTTTCAGGAGCGGAAACAAAGAGCTGCCGCGCCTTTTCAAAATCCTGAGTTTCTTCAAATCGTTTTGTCTTTGGGTTAAATACTACAAGAGACTCCTGCGCGCTAATTGTCATTGTGATGGGGCCTGTATATGTTTTTATGGCACCATTTGTTTTACTCTGTAAGAAACAGAACTCATTTACTGACAACACAAGGTCTCTCTGGCGGTTCATGGTTCCGCTCTCATTATAATCTCCATCATATCTTCCCATATGTTTTCTCCTTTTGTTTTTCTTTTATATATATTATATCAAAAAATTTTATAAAATACAAGTGAAAGGTGCGAACGCCCGCACCTTTTATTAACAATCGAACCAGTATATAATACGAATATCTGAATCAACACAACAAAAATCCCAATAAGGGGCTGCAAGATCAATATATTGTTCAATTTTTTCGATAAAAGATTTTACAGGATTATCTTTCCAAGCTTTAGAGTTATTTTCTTCATAATCATAGTCTCTGATTTTAGGAACTTTATGAAGATAGAGTTTAAGATCGGCAAGATTAATCTCTCTAAATCCATAAAAACCAAAATCCTTTTCAGCAGTTTCTATTTCTTTTTTAAGAGCAATAGGAAGATCATCCATGATAATAGATGGGGCGAAGAAATATTCATCATTTTCTTCTTTCTCATCTAAAATATCAAATAATTCATAGTTGCGGAAAGGATATACATCTACTACTTTAAATTTACGGTTTTCTTTGTGATAAAGTTTAATATGTTTCCAAGTATTCGTTTCTCTATCTTTTTTTACAATTCTTATGTGAATATCACGTCCCATATAAATGCCTCCTTTTTAAATTAAAGCAGAAGGTCCTGCGGTTTTATTTTCAGTCTTTCCATAATGAATTGTACTTGCTTCATAAGGGCCTGTAATTTTACCATTTAGCATCATTATTGCGACAGTTATTATTTCGTCAGTTAAACCAAATTGAGAATCTGTATGTATTAAGTGTGGAAAGATTTTATTGCGTCCAAAGTCATAAAAAACTTCATCGTCAATAACAATCCAGTCTTTTATTTCTGGGTGCTGGGTTAAATATGCCTTTATACCCGTTCCGCGTTGATTCAAATTGCGTTCCCGCGTTTTATCAGTAATGACAAGCTTACCTTTTTTCTTTAAATGATTATCAAGGTATTTAGCATGATAATTGGTAGCTTCTTCATAAATATCATATTTATCAACAGTATAGTTACCTTTGGGCTCCCAGCCTATTTTCCAAGAGGAAGTAAGTATGAGGATTGCGTTAGTTTCTTTTACTATTGTTGCGAGACGCTGTGTTTTATCTTTATCTATTCCAAGGAAGCTCCCGCATCTTGATTTGGAGCGGAATCTTTTATCGGCATTAAAACAGTTGAGAACACCATCTATATCGAGAAATATAGCTTTAACGGGGGTCACATTAATCACTCCCTTCATATTCATAGAGCTGATAGTTCATACTATCAATTTTTCTACGATCGTTTAATTTCCAGTATTTGCGGCCGTACCTATAGTTTGTGCAAGTAGGCCGCGTATGTCTGTAGCGACCATCTACAGGACCTTTAGACTTAGTTTCTTTTGTATTTGTTTTAGCTGAACAAAGAGGACAAGAACAATGAATTTTAGATTTTGATAAAGCATGAAGAGAAGGATAATCCCAATAGTCATGAAGATTATGAATTATCCTTGCTTTTCTGAGAGCTTTCCTGATATTCTGTTTGCGACGATTTCCGCGATGTCTATGAATCATATTAATTCTCTCCTACCCAAATAGAAAATGGTATCATAGCAAGCTGGATTCCTATCCATATAAGGGTGCCCGCCCAAGGTGAAATATGAAAAATTATTGCGAGTATAACTCCTCCACCTACTATGATGGAAATAAAATACATTAAAGTAAGTAAAGCAAGAGCTAAAGTAAAAAAGACTCTTCTTTTCATTAAAAATAACAACTCCTTTCAATGAAGTCTTTTGGAGGAAAATAGAAGTTTCGGATTTCTCGAATTTCCTTGTCCGTGAGGTTGATTTCTTGCGGATCAGAGATTGCAAGAGCCACAATAGAGTGAGAATCAAGGTTAGGATATTTTGCAGACCATTTAGTTATGGCGGCTTCCGCTTTATGGCGAGAGATATAAATATGCTCTGCATCAAGATAAGACAACATAAGTTTAACTTTTTCGTTCATTTTGCATTCTCCTCTTTTGTTTTTCTTTTTATATGTATATTGTATAATAATTTTTTTTAAATTTCAAATATGTATTTATTGGGGGAGTATTTTTATGCAAATTTGCCAACTTTAAAATTTTATGATATAATATATATAAAAGTTAGGAATAGACAAAAGGAGACAAAGATGACGGTAAAATGTGATGTTACGGCATGTCCGTGGTTAATAGGGCATAAATTTTGTAGCAAAGGATATGTATTTATTAATGGAAATGGCACCTGTAATTGGATATATGATGGGCGGGGACAGGTAAGGCCAAATTGGCAGGAAAAAGGAGAGGTTTCACAAGAGAAGAAAAAGAATGGGGCGGGCGTTGGTGATAACGCAAAGGCTCCAGAATAATGAATTTATAAAGCGGCGACCGCGAAAGGAGAATAAGAATGATTTTTATTGATTCAGAAAATGGAAAAGGTTTAAAGATGACGGGAACTATGGCAGAGATTAGCGCTGAATGTGTAATGGCATTGCGGGCTATATATAAAAAGAATCTGGAAATTTTTCCAGAACCTGAAATAGCTACAGGTATTTTAACGAATATGTTTATTAAGGCTCTTGATATTAATAATAAAGAAGTAGAGGCAGAAAAGGAAGAAGAGATTGTACTGAGTAATGATAAGGAGTGAGATCCCAGGTCGCCGCACAAGGCGGCGACTGGGGGGTGGGAGCAAGCTCCCACCCAATCACAGAAGAAAGGGTAAAGAAATGAATATAACATTGAATTGTTTAGATAATTTAAAAAGATAGCTGGCGGTTATCTGTGTTGATTATTATAAAGATAGAAGTAATACGGAATATAGAACTACCGCTTAGATTTTAGAAGATATAGGGAAAGTATATTAGAAATATTCTAAAGCGGGTATATCTTTGAGGAATATGCAATTATTGGATCGGGTTTATTGTGATGTAGTTAAAGATTGGGATAGGTTGACAAAGGCAAAAGAGCCAGTCAAAGAGATTGAAGAGGTGACTCCCGCATACTCAACTATTGGTAATGAAGAATTTATTTTTTTATATGGAGGTTAGTTTAAATGAAAATTGCAGTTACTGGTCATAGACCTGGAAGGATTAGAGGTAAAGAGGGTGAGATTAAGAAGTGGATTAGAGATATATTGAAACAAGAGAAAGAGAAAAATGGGGGTAAGGTTAGTTTGATTAGCGGAATGGCGGAAGGCGTTGATCAAATTGCGGCACTGGCCGCGTTAAGTGAAGATATTAAATTGGAGTGTTATTTTGCATATAAGCATAAGTTGAGTGATATTGAACAGACTATTGCTGATAAGGCTGCGGAGGTGCGGTTTCTTGAAGACAAATACTCAGCCGGATGTTTCCTTAGGCGGGACCGCCGCATGATAGAAGATTGTGACCTGTTGTTAGTGGTTTGGGATGGAAAACCAAATGGGGGGACATACTATACTTATACTAATGCTCTTGAGAGGGGCAAGCCTATTTTGATGTTTGATTGGAATAATATAGTTGATAGATTAAGCGCAATACCAGAAGTTTATCCTGTTAGTAAAGAGGAGTTGGAGAGAGGATTGCGTAAGGCTGCTTCTGCTATTGAAGATGACCAGACTAATGAATTTATAGGGGGACGCCCGCATGAAAATACTTAAAATGCCGGATTGTGCGGATCCTTTAAGAAAAATAAGGAGGGCCGCATTGGAGAGGGATTTGGTTTGTCCTTTTTGTGGGAATAAAAAAGAAGTTGTTGATGATAGGATAATTAATGGATTATCTTATTTTGATTGGAATAGGTAGACTATTCATTTTACAAGGTATAAATGGAAGGGACAGAAGAACGGAAAACCTTATCTTTTTAAGTGGGGGAAGGAGATAAGGGAATGGGAGAAGAATGTTTGTGAGTGTGGAAAATGTGGGGGTAAGTGGGAAGGAGAACCTTATCCTATTGATATTGGGGGGTAGGTTGATAAAGAATTGGGGGATGGGTTGAAGGCTGTAAGGTTTTGATATTGGGGGCGGGGAGTTTTGCATTTTTGATTCGCGGGATTAGGGTGAAGGATTTTTAACCTGTGACCTCGCAGCAAAAGTAGAAAAAGTATTACCTCAAAAGTGCGCTTTAATATTATAAGACCCCACTTTTCGGGTAATACTTTTTCTTAAATAAGAAAAATGCAACCTCAAAATCTACTTAATAATATATATATAAAATTGATTTTGGGGTTGCATTTTTTCTAAAAGAAGATATTTAATAAGGTTAGAAAAAAGAGGGACAAAAATAAATAATTTAATATTTTTATTTTTGATATATGCGTGAAAGGAGAACGACAAAATATGTCGTTAATAAGCGCGCAATGACAAGAAGAGAAGTAAGTTAGAAATTTAATGTAGCTGAGTCTACTATAAAAGATCATTTTCCTAGAGTAAAAGAAATGATTAGAAAAAAATATAATATTGTGTTAGTAAAAGAAGGAAGAGGATAGTCCGCACATTATTATATTAAATAGGATTTTTCGAGGGCTTTAACTATGTTTTAGGAAACAACTAAGGCGTCTTTAAATCAAAGTTCTCTTAAATTAATTAATTGGGACTTTGTAACGTTTTTAACTATTATTATGATGCCTTTACAAGTGTTTAGAGGTAGTTTTAGAGAGTTTTTAAGATATGCTGAGATTGATGTTACAGAAGAAAATATTCAGCATTTAAAAGATGCTTTACAAGCGTTGGCTGATAAGGATTACGTACATTATGCAATAGATAAAACAGATGAAGAGTATTTTTTTGTTGGTATATATAAACAAGTAGAAGATGATTTGCATATAGGAATTGATTTAGTTATAAAATGTAAAGAGCTGGCTAAGAAATATAATAAACGAAATTGGTTTCAGTTATTGAAGGTATGGTTAGCAATTCAATTTATTTATAAGTCAGGATGGAAGACTTTTACGATGAATGATGTGAGTAATATGATTGGCATTAGTAGTAATACGATTAGAAGTTATCAAAAGATTTTATAGGAAGAGGTTATTTTTAAAACAGATAAGGTATATATATCTTTTTGTAGATGTTTAGGAAAGTCAGTAGAAGCAAATGCTTTTTATAATTAGCTTGTTAAGTAAAATTGCTAAAGTAGCAAACTGTCGGAAATTAGATGAATGTTGCTCAATATATATAATATATATATTGAGCAATGTTTTCCTGAATTCCGACAAAGTGCTTGAGAAGCAAAATAGGAAAAATATATAAGAGCTAGGAAGGAAAATATATAAAAACTAAGAGAATTGTATAAAAGCTAGAAAGTTATATAGAAATTAAAAAAATTGTACAGAAGACAGGAGTATTGTATAGAAATTAAGAAAATTGCGGAGTTGCGTAGGAAAACTGCGGAGTGAACTATAAAAATTGTGGAGTGAATTATAAAAATTGTGGAGTGGTGGTGCCCCTGGACCAGCTATCATCACTCCTCATCTTCCATCGTAAAGACCATCGTTTACAGCTTTCTTCTTCTCCAGATCTACACCTCATGTGCATATACACCCACCTTCTAGGAGTCATACACCCGCGCCCGCAGCACACAAGCGCACCAGAAATTTTGCACAGCTCTGCCAGTTTCCCCCACACCCCTATCCAGCGCGGGCCGCTCTTCAGATCTGGACCCCGAGGCCATATATTAATTATTAATAGGTGCTGCGAAGCAGATTCACCCACCGTCAAGGGGGGGTTTAGCGCGTTAAACTGCTAAAAATTAACGCTTTAGCACGTTAAACTGTAACACTTTAAAGCATTATACGGCATTTTTACTAAAAAATACGGTAAAAATGTCTTTTTTTTGTGCATTTTTGCGTGATTGTTAAAAATTTAACGGTAATTTATGGGATTTTGCACAAAAAAACGGTGAAAAAATTTGTGATTTTTGTTTATTTTTGAGCTTGACAAGTTGAAAAAACGGCGCAGGCAGAGCCATTATCGCGCCGTTTGCTATAACTAACTAAAGTTAGTTAAGACTAACTGCCCGGGCTGGTTAGTTGTGACTAATTAACAATAAAAAAAAGAAGCGGTTAAACCGCTTCCTTCTGCATTCTCAATTCTCTGTTTAATTCGCGGACGATGCGCTTTGTCTCTTCCAAACCTATTTCAGAAACAGCGTTAGAGATTTCAAAGGAGATAGCTATTTTAGCTTTTTGAATCTGTCTTTCTCTTTCTTTTCTAGCTCTAATATCTTCTAAGAGAAGAAGCATAGCTTCAACCTCATCCTTAGTTAAAGAGTATCCCATAAAAGAAGTCGTATTCATTTTGTTTCTCCTTTCTTTTTGATGTATTCATTATAACAAAAGATTATAAAGTTGTCAAGTCTGAATTTTATTTGACTTATCAGAAAATTTGCCCGGGCCAGTTAGGTTTCCCTAACCAGCCCCTTATTTGATTTTTACTTTCCACCATGGAACAAATTTAAAATTTTTTCCACCGATGCACAAGATTATTATCCCCTTAAAAAACGGAACTTTAGTCAAAGAAGGCCCATAAAGCCAGTCATTAAATTCAAAAAACATTTTTATTCCTCCCCTGGATCAGGATAAATCCGCATTTTACAAGTTAAATAATTGTATTTCATCAGTTCGCGCCGACCCCATCCACGTTTAATCAAAATTTTTTTGATGCCGTCCGCTTTGATGCGTTCCCGCTCATTTTCAAATTCTTCTATATTCTTTATTTTTACTAAGGTTGATACGGGGCGGTATTTACCTGATTTATCAAAAAGCGTTACCTGTACTTTCAATTTTCACATCTCCTCTCTAAAGCGTGGAAGCATTTCATCATCCCACCATTTTACAATTTCCTGTGCCTCAGGGGAATCATATCCGAGTAATTGATTAGTGACAAACATTACAACCCCATAGCATCTAGTCGTTGCGCTGTGTGCGTCCGCCCTAGATTTCAGAACCATGTGCATCTCATACTCACACCATGCTTTTACTTTTTCGATCATCTTTTTTACTTCCTTTCTTTTGATGTACTTATTATAACAAAAGATTGTGGAATTGTCAAGTCTGAATTTTAGGCTAGTTATCTGACAATTCGCCCGGGCAGTTAGTTGCAACTAACTCTAGTTAGAAGAAAAACAGGGGGTTGCCCCCCTGTTCATCCTCACGCCAAGGTGAAGTAAGATACTTTCTTTTCGACGATCTTCACAACACGCCCATCCCCCGTGTCAGGCAGAAGCTGACGCAGAAGAGCGGTGATTTTGGACGAGCTGTAATCAGCCAGACGCTCATCAAGAAGCATGTCCTTGACTCTCATAGGTGCGTCCGCTTCAGCAAGCACCGCACAGATGGCGTCTTTGATGCCGACGTTTTCGGTCTGAGTCTTAGTAGGTTTCTTCACAGTGTTGCGAGAATCCAAAAGATCAATCTGGTGCTTCAGGAATTCTACCATTTCGGCATTAGCGGCAACAGCTTCAACGTTCATAATGGCAGTAAACATTTCTCTCTTTGTCATAGTTCATACTTCCTTTCTTAATGGCTTTGTTCTTTTGATGTATTTATTATAACATCTTTTTAAGTGTTTGTCAAGGGGTTTTTTATTTTTTTTCGTTTGGATTTTTGAGGCTGCTCATTTTGTGGGCGCCCGCACCTATTACCTCTCCCCTTGACATGTATTATTATATCAAAAGATTTGTAAAAAAGCAAGTCTGACTTTTATTAATTTTTTTCAGTATTGTCAGAAAATTCGCCCGGGCAGTTAGTTGCAACTAACCCAGATTAGAGATAACTAACTCTGGATAAAGAAAGACACCCGTCAATGACGGGTGCCTATCAAAGAAAGGAGGAAAATCGAATATTTAAGGTATTGAGAAGGTGGGAGGGGACTTGCACCCCTCTGACGGCTTTCCGCCACCTTGCGCCCTCAGGCGAGGGCAAAGTAAGCAACTTTCTTTTCGATGGTACGTACCACCTGACCCGTTCCAGTATCAGGCAGAAGCTGACGCAGAAGAGCGGTGATTTTGGAAGAGCTGTAATCAGCAAGTCTTTCATCGGCAATGAGGTCTTTCACCCTCAAAGGAGCTTCAGACTCACCGAGAATGGCGAGAATGGTTTCTTTAATACCTTCATTTGCCACCTGTGTTTTGGTGGGCTTAGTAGAGCTATGTTTACGTTTTTCAAGCTGGGCTTTTAAAGCCTCAAGCTTTTCTTTCACCTCATCCCAAGAAAACTTATCATCATCAGGATCAACATCAGGATTCATAACATCCAGAGCAAAGTTGATAGCATCTACATAAGTGAGGTTAGTCATAGTGCATACGTCCTTTCTTTCTTTTGATGTATTTATTATATCATATTTTTTAAAAGCTGTCAAGATAAAATTTTACTAAAATTTATAACTGCGGCGGTGCATTCGGCATTTTTGTTCATCTCCTTTCAATCCAAAAGCCAAACTCAACGCGTCCTATTGTTTGACTTCCTTGAGATTCATCTTGTGTATTTATTATATCATATTTTTTAAAGACTGTCAAGTGTTTTTTTATTTTTTTTCGAGCGGATGCGGCTGGCCAGTTCCGCATCCTTATTTGCCCTTGCGCTAACTTGTGTCATTGCGTTGCGCTAACGCTTAATTCCTCATCGGTTCGTTTCCTTTCTTTATCTTATGTATTTATTATAACATAAGATTTTTTCGTTGTCAAGACTTTTTTTGTTTTTTTCGGTATGTGCTAACCGCCTTGACTTCGGCTCATCTACCGTTTCCCTTTCGACATGATTATTATATCAAATTTTTTCTGAAGTGTCAAGTCTGACTTTTATTAAAAGTGTCTGAATTGTCAGAAAATTCGCCCGGGCAGTTAGACGGCACTAACGCCGCCTTTTTACTCAATGATTGAATCTGATGTAGTGCTTAAGCCAGCTCTTACCAAAATAATCAATCATTTCCTGCTCATACTCAGGATAGTTTTCCATGATGGCAAGCTTGTAATCAGTGTCAAAGTCAATGATCGCATACCATTCACCAGGATAGTTTTCATTGCTTTTGATAAAGCGGAAAGTGTCAAGTAGAAAATCCATAGTTTCCTGCCGAACAATGACTTTCTGGATTTCTGACAAAGTGATAAGCTGTTTGTTAAAGATAGGAGTAATATCAAAATCTGTAACCTTTGTGCCGCTGATCTTTGCTTCGAATTTCATGTTTTATATCTCCTTTCTTTTGATGTATTTATTATAATAAAATTTCGGGAAAAAGTCAAGAGGGAAAAATAAACAAAAAATCGCTCGAAAAATAGCTGAATTTCTACTTGACATAAAACTTGGCGCGCAGCGTAGCGAAGCAAGCGTCCGCGCGCCAGCCGCAACTAACTCAAGTTAGGGGAGACTAACTGAAGTTAGAAAAAAAACGCCCCCCGTTAGGGGAGCGTTTTCAATCAGGCAAGGGAGAAGTAGGACACTTTCTTCTCCACGGTCTTCACCACCCGACCGTCGCCAGTGTCGGGCAGGAGCTGACGCAGGAGCGCCGTAATCTTCGAGGAAGAGTAGTCCGCCAGACGTTCATCGGCGATCATGTCCTTAACACGCATCCGCTCAGCGCCAGCCAGCACCTCACAGATGGTGTCCTTAATAGCCTCATTTTCAAGGTTCTTCGCAGTGGGTTTCTTCGGGGAAGCCTTGCGAGAATCGAGCAAGTCGATCTGATGCTTGAGGAACTCAACCATCTCAGCATTTGCGGCAACAGCGTCAACGTTCATGATAGCTACAAACATTTCTCTCTTAGTCATAGTGCATACGTCCTTTCTTAAGACCTTTGTTCTTTTGATGTATTTATTATAACAAATTTCGGGGCATTTGTCAAGCCTTTTATTCATTTTTTTTTCTAAGCCTCAATGCCCATCCAGAGGCTCAATTCAAAGGGCTTGTATCGGGGGGTCTCTCATAAAAAGCACCTCTTTCATTTGATGAACTTATTATAACATAAGTTTTTCGGATTGTCAAGAGGTTTTTTAAGGAATTTTCTGTTTTTCAGACCGCCGATTGGCGCACAGCTCAGCCGACAGCCCTACTGGATTTTGTGATTCCCTTTCCCTTTCGACATGATTATTATATCAAATTTTTTCTGAAGTGTCAAGTCTGACTATTTATGGATTTTTGTTGAATTGTCAGAAAATTCGCCCGGGCAGTTAGGCGATGCTAACCGCCCTGATTCGATTATTCAATAGATGAATCATAAATTATTAAACATGTGTGTATTGCACGAATTCTTTTAGCTACTTTATTATTTACATGAAAAGTCTCTCGAATGTCTGACAAATCTTCATTGTACCAAAAATTATCCTCCAGAATAACTGGATGTTTTGATTTTTTCTGAAAATTCATTAATTCGTCAAGAGAATAAAAGGTCTTAATGCTAAAGTAGGTATCAGAAGAAGCTTTTGAAACAAGAAGTCTAATCATTGTTTGTATCCCCTTTCTTGTTGATGTACTTATTATAGCAAAAAAACATGGGGCTGTCAAGTCTGAATTTTAAACCAGTTGTCTGACAATTCACCCGGGCAGTTAGTCACAACTAACCCAGGTTAGAAGAAAAACAGGCGTTTCCGCCTGTTTTTTCATTCAAATTCCCATTTATAACCGAAAGACGTTTGATAATTGGGGGTATGTTTAGCACATTTTAAAATACCGTTAACAACCCCAGGATGCCCTAAAAAACGGGCGGCCTCACTTGCTGATACAAAGCGCTTTAATTTTTCACCTGTATTTTTATCACACATAAAAACTGTTTTTCCAGTACATCCCTATCTTTTTTTAGTTTCGCTTATTTTAGTGTTATGTTGACCGTAATTATTATTATAATTAGAATCACACCACTATAAATTATTAACATTATTATTTATTTTATTTTCATCTTTATGGTTTACTTGAGGTAAATTGTGGGGGTTAGGTATAAAAGCCTATGCAACTAGGCGGTGAGCATAACAAGTTTTTACTTTTCCCGCAATAGATAAACCAAATTTAATATATCCATCTTTATCTAAAGAAGGCTTTAAAAATTTATTGCTTTTATTGCTCCAAAGTCTCCCATCATCACTTATTTTGTACCCTGTGTATTGAGTATCTTTTAACTACATTTTTATTACTTCCTTTCTATTTTTTATTTTTTCATTTATTAATAAAAAACTCATTAAAACTTTGAACTAGAATTGTCCTTAAATTTTAATGAGTTTTTTATTTTTGCTTACTTCTTAGGGCGGTGCTTAATCAGTTTGAAAGTATAGTCATTTCCCCCAAAGGTAAAGGAAATTTCAGCCTCGTTTTTGACATTTGTCACAACTGCGCCGAGTCCTTCAATCAGGACTTTCACATCCGTCAGAAGTCTTTTCTTTTCCTCATCGACCTTTCTTTCTTTTGTGACTTTTTTCCGCTCATTGTCAGACTTTTCATACCGTCTAATAACTTTGGCTTTTTTGGTCAGCTCTTCCGCTTCTTCATTGGTGGTATAGTCGTTGTCATCAAGCCATGTTTCAATCGCTTCTTCTTTTGTCAGTTCAAGAGCCGACATAAGTTTTTCGATATCCTTGTCAGGGATATTAATCATTTTACCATTAAAATCGTACTTCATGTGGTGTACCTTCCTTTCTTTTGATAAGTCTATTATAAAGGATAAAACTCAAAATGTCAAGTCTAACTTTTGTTAATTTAGGCGGGAATTGTCAGACAATTCGCCCGGGCCAGTTAGGCAAGGCGTACCCGAGTTAGTTCGGGTACAGCCTTTTTTCCATTTTTTTGTGTTGTCTAATGCAATGTGTCAGAATCTTTGTTTCAATCAGCACATCTTCCAGACCTGTGTGACTTTCCGAAAAATCTTCATCACCTGTCAGATAACGGTATAAAATTTCAGCTGTCAGACGAACACGAGGTTTTTTATGGTTAGTTAAATAACCATGTTCCGCACAAAAAATCTGATAGCTTTTCTGTGTTCCTATCACTTGTCTAGCCATTTTCAGGGTGTCCCAAATTGCTACATCCCACGGGAAGAACCAACGAAAACGGGATTTTGTCAGATAACGGATAGTATTGTTTAAAGCCCTAACATCAAAAGAGGCGTTGTGTGCGAAAATATTTCGCACCCCATACATTTCGATATCTTCCAGTAAAGTTTTTCTGATACGGTAAAAGGAAGCAAGCGACCGAGTGCCATTTTTTATATCTTCTTTGTATTGGGGGATTTTGTCCGCATAGTATGCAGAAGTCATTACATCAGCCATGCCATAAAAAATTTCTTTCACAACAAAAGAGCGGGTCTTGTAGATACGTCCTCTTTTGTCTGTGATCGCCCATCCTATATCATACACAAGAGACTGTGTAAGATCGAGTTTATCATCAATCAGAATCCCGTTACATGTTTCAGTATCAAGGCCAATCAGGTAATTAATTCTTCTATCCATTTTGTTTCCCTCACTTTCTATACATGATTATACAGGATAAAAGCGGATTTGTCAACTCCTTTTTTAAAAAAATGTGTCTAACTTTAGTTAGCTGGGGCGAACGCGCCCGGGCAGTTAGTTACATCTAACCAGTTGAGTAAGAATAAAGGCGGTGACCGCCTTTATTCTATTAGAATTCTATCAGGTTCATCAGTTCGTCGAGAATGTTGTTAGTTGCGTCTATTGTTGCTCCCAGAGTCCAACCTTTTCGGACTTTTTCGTTATCATCAACCAGTATCTGAAAACCGCCGTGGTGTCTTGTGCAATTCGCTTTAGTAGTGCCATATTTAACCATGTGAATTTCATCATATGGAAATTCATATTTGTCAAGCCATGCGAGCTTTGCCTGTCTAACTATGGCATCATATGCGGTGGTGGAATCTTTGGCGAGCCAAGTTGTAACTACAATTTTCCAGCCCTGATCTTTAAGAGTCAGAAGCAGAGCGTTAAGGATATCAGTTTCATATATGGGGCGTGCTACCATATAGGGGCGAGGGTCTTCTTTTTTGAGGGCATCGAGCCAGTTGTCAACCCCGTAGAAGTCAGCGATTGTGCCGTCCATGTCGAATACTAAAGTCTTTGTCATTGCTTTGTTCTCCTCTCTTTTGATGTACCTATTATAACATGAGGGCGGTGGTCTGTCAACCCCTTTTTGAAAATTTTTTTGCGGGAGTAGCCTAATTTTAGTTAGGCAGGTCTAACCCGAGTTAGAAAACCCTAACTCCAGTTAGTTGCGACTAATGGGGCGCGCCGGCGCCGCAGGGCTGTGCGCGCCCCACTCACAAAGAGGGTCAGGGGAATTTCTTCCCCTGACTTTCAGGTTGTTCCCGCCAGCTTCGCAAATCTGCGGGCCAGATATTCTTTTTCTTTGGGGATGCGTCTCACAGGCCGTTCAACAAAGCGGGTAGAGACATTGTAACCCTGATTTTTGAATTCCATCGCGGTCTGATAGCTGAAGGTCTCAAAAACGGGAACGGTCTTAATGGATACTGTGTAAACTAAACTTCTCATAGGGGTACCTCTCTTTCTTTTGTTCTTTATATATATATTATATCATACTTTTAAATTTTTGTCAATAGGGAATTTTTTAATTTAAAAATTTTTTTTCTCGATCTGGGGTTACTAGCCATATGAGGCGCCAACCTCATTTTTCGAGGTTGGCGATGCTCTTTTCATTGCAGAAGGTGGCTTTTTCAAATTTGATTTGATAGGCCATATTATCGACTGTGATATCTCCGTCCATTGTGAAAGGAACGTTGTCTTTTGTCCATTCCTGACCAAAGTATTCAGTGACAAGCTTTTCAAAGATCTCGCCCCTGTTGTATATGCTGTCTGTGACGGTCTCGTCAAAGAATTTTTTGGAGCATATAAGCTGTGCTTTGGGCAACAGGGCTATTTTCTGTTGTGTGTTGGGGCAGAAGCGAAGCGCATATCCGGCGCCTCTGGAAGCCTTGTCTAGCTTGCATATGAGGGGCATGTACGATCTGTCGGTCATTGCCATATAGACGTTACCCTTGTAGGTGAATCCCCAGATATACATATGGGCGTAGGCGACTGCGTTGTAACGGTCAATCAGATTCATAAAAAGGGCTGTGTTCATCATGGCTTGTGTTCTCCTCTCTTTTGATGTACTCATTATAGCACCGGACGCTCCTTTTGTCAATCCCTTTTTGAAAATTTTTTTGCGGGAATTGCCTAATCTTTGTTAGGCAGGTCTAACCCGAGTTAGAAAAGCCTAACCAGAGTTAGTCACAATTAGCGGCGCCCCCCGGGCGCCACCGCGCGCAAGCGCGCCATCGGTTAGTTAAGACTAACTAACATTAGTTAAGACTAACTAACTCCAGTTAGAAAAAGAATGGGCTTAAGCCCAAGGCCAAGCCCATTCTTCGTCATCTTCATGTTCAATAGGAGTCTTCATGACCTCGTCAAAGAAAGCCCTGAGAGTGGGGTCATCCATATGACCCATGACCGCCTGAGCAAAGCGGATGGTTTCTTCATGCTCAAATCCGTATTTCCGAATTACCTGTGTCATCATTTCATCTCTGGTCATTGTCTGTAGCTCCTTTCTTTTGATAAGTCTATTATAAGGGATGGCGCTCATATTGTCAAGCATTTTTCTTCATATGGGGCAGGGTTTTTTATGCCCTGCCCTCGAACCATCTAACCATTTTGGTCGAATCGGCTTTTGCCCGTATGACCTTGCGTTCGTTCATATTGGCGAACTCCCTTAGGAAGCTTTCAAATTCCGGGGCGGTCATTTCATATATAACGATTTGGTCATCCAGTTGCATCCCGTACAGCCATATGGTGCTGTGGACTCTCTCGAAGTAGATCCGGATGCTTTCCTCAAAGCTGTCCGCCAGTGACATATTAGTCAGGGTGAACCGGCTCGATTTGATGCTTGCTCCCAGCTCTGGGATATCGCTCCCTTTGTCATATGGGAGGTTAGCGTCTTTGGTGGCCTCATATCCAAGTACCGATTTGATAGCACACTCCATATACTCGCCGTGGTTCATCCAGGTCTGGCCGTCCAGTGTATATGGGGCGCCCCGGTGTGTGGGGTCGTAGGCGTAGGCAAGGTTCAGGGTGTAGGCTGTGCGCTTCATGGTGGCACCTCTCTTTCATTTGATGTACCCATTATATACCATTCGGCCCGGGTTGTCAACCGATTTTGAAAAAGTCGCAATAGTAAAAATATTCTGACAATTTGAGTTAGTTAGCCTGAACTAACCTTTGTGGGAATTAACTAACTCCAGTTAGTCCGTGCAGATCTGAGTTAGAAAACCATAACTGCAGTTAGTCACGTCTAACGGCCCGCGCCGGCGCTGGAGTATTGTGCGCGGGCCGTCGGTTAGTTCAGACTAACTAACATTAGTTTAGGCTAACTAATTTCAATAAGTTTAGACTAACTCGCATATAGAAAAAAGAGGGTTCACACCCTCTTTTCGTACTGCTCGATGAATGCTTTTTTATAGGCCAGCTCTTTCTCTAAAGCCTCGACCTCTTTCAGGTATCTGCGGTACTTGGCTTGCATCCGTCTCTGTTCTGCCTTGGCTTCTTCATCAGCCTTCACCTGCTCCACGGTCTTACCCTGACGAGCGGCTTTAGTTGCCAGTCTCTGTTCTTCCTGCGCCCGCCCTTTCTCTGCCTTCTCGGCCATATGCTGTCTGTTCTGCTCTTCTCTCCATTCCCGGTCTGTTTTCTGTGTAGGTGTTTCCGGTGTAAATTCATTATTCCATCCCCACGTTGTCATTGTTTATATCTCCTTTCTTTTGATGAACACATTGTATCATATGGGGGCTGATTTGTCAACCCCCCTTTTCTATAAGTTTTCTTTCCATTTTTTTATTTGTTCTATAGTAACCATACCAGCTTTTGCTCTTGCTGTTAAAACTCTTGTGATAACTTCTGCCATTTCTTTTTTAACTTTTTCTTCAATGCTATAGTTGTATTTTTTATAGATATCTAAAAAGCAGGTATCTAAAACGTCATATCTGTCAGCACCGCCCATATTAGTTACATGAAAGATAGAAAGTTCATTTCTTCTGTCTGTTTGAATTCCCACAGCAAAGGTGCAGGTCATACAGACCGTTTCCCAAATGATTTCAAACGTAGCATTAGCACCGAAAAAATCCTGAGTTTTAATAATTTTATTAGTCATTTTCGTATCTCCTTTCTTTTGATGAATTAAGTATACTACTTTAGCCCGGTGTTGTCAACCCCTTTTTTGAATTTTTTTATTTTCAGAATATTCTGTTAAATACCCGATTCATACAAAACGAATTTAAGGAATCAACTAACTCTAGTTAGTTAGTTCAGATCTGGGTTAGAAAACGCTAACCCTAGTTAGACACGTCTTTCGGCCCGCGCCGGCGCTGGAGTATTGTGCGCGGGCCGCCGGTTAGTTCAGGTTAACTAATTTTAGTTTAGGCTAACTAATATTAGTTAAGACTAATTAACTTCAATAAGTTTAGACTAACTGGCATATAGAAAAGAGAGAGGCTTACGCCTCTCCCCCGAGTCTTTTCACCAGTGTTTCCAGTCTTAACACCTCAGCCCTTGCCGCATCCAGTTCTCTTTTGGCCTTGCGCAGGCGGGCTTTTCTGTTTTTTTCAGCTTTCCACTCGGCGACTGTCATATGGGCCTCAGCGGCCTTTCTTGCCTCAGCCTCAGCTCTTTTCGCTTTCTTCTCAGCCTCTTTCCGCTCGGCCTCTTCTCTTTCTTTCCTTGCGGTCTCAATGGTGGCCTCATATGCCTCAAGAGTAACCACATAGTTCTCATTTACCCAGTAGCCCGGACGCTGTGCCTTGAGAATCGCCTCAGATTTGGTGTTGGCCTCGATATAGACCGTTTCAACATTATAGTTGAATCCACCGCCCATATACTTGTGATAGTCTTCCTGTGTCATCCTCTGTACTCTGTATGTCGTCATTGCTTTGTTCTCCTTTCTTTTGATGAACTAAGTATACACCCACCGACCGGTATTGTCAAGCATTTTTTTGAAATTTTTTATTTTCAGAATATTCTGTTAATTACGAGATTCATACAAAACGAATTTAAGGAATCAACTAACTCTAGTTAGTTTGTGCAGACCTGAGTTAGAAAAGCCTAACCCCAGTTAGTTGCAACTAACGGCGCGCGTGGGTGTTGGACTTCTGTGAACGCGCCGTTAGTTCAAACTAACTAACTTTAGTTAAGACTAACTAACATTAGTTCAAACTAACTAACATTAGTTTAAACTAACTAATATTAGTTAGTCTTAACTAACTTTAGTTGTAATTAACTAACATTAGTTTAAACTAACTAATATTAGTTAAGGCTAACTAACTTTAGTTGTAATTAACTAATATTAGTTCAGACTAACTAATTTTAATTATAACTAACTAAAGTTAGTTAGCCTTAACTAACTTTAGTTCAGGCTAACTAAAGTTAGTTCAAACTAACTAACTTTAGTTAGCCTGAACTAAAGTTAGTTAAGGCTAACTAACTTCGATAAGTTTAGACTAACCCGCACACAAAAAAAGAAGGGCTTGCGCCCTTCTTGTCACATGTCCTGCCACATGTTGAACTCGGCTTCAGTAAGACCTGCCTTTTTGATGTTGTAAAGGAAGCGTCTGCGAGCATTCCGGCGAATCTTGCCATTTTCTAAGATCATGTCGCCCCAGGCCTCATTGATTATCTCAAAAACCTTATCGTTCATGTTGCTGATGATGGTGGTGATTTCTTCGTATGTCTTCATTGTATTGCTCTCCTTTCTTTTGATGAACTAAGTATACCATCTTAAACCGGTTTTGTCAACCCTTTTTTTGAAATTTTTTATTTTCAGAATATTTTGTTAAATGTCCCAGAAAAGAGGATTTAAATCCTCTTTTCTGTGTCCTCACACCAGTCTTCCCATTCTTTGTAGGTAAGACCGCACCTTTTCAGATAGCAAGCTAAGTCGATTTTTGCCCGGTGGTTAGGCTCATAATCTGCGGCATACATACCTGTAGAATAGGCCTCAACCATCTTTGTGAAAAGGATCTCTCCGATACCATTAATAATAGTGGCTACTTCTTCTCTGGTTCTCATTGTTTGTATCTCCTTTCTTTTGATGAACTTATTATAACACGTCCGGTTGATCTTGTCAACCCCTTTTTTGAAATTTTTGTTGAAAGGTTTTCACCTTTCAACAAAAACCCAGTTCATAGCAATTTTAAAGTAAACATCTCTGTTACTGATGGACTTCCATGCATGTTCTGTGAAGAACAGAACCGGTTCGGATTCATGACCGTATTTCATAACAAGAATAGTAAGCATTTCCTCTCTTTCGATTATCATTGCAAGCTCTCTTCTTGACATTGTGTTGTATCTCCTTTCCTTTGATGTACTTATTGTACCACTAGGGGGTTGATTTGTCAACCCCCTTTTTTAATTTATTTTCCAAAGTTCCATTTGACTTCAGAGGTGGAATCGTCTTCCTTACATGCCTGCCGAACAGTCAGATAGAAGACTGGAAGTGTTGCAACTGCTACGATGATAGTGAAGATTGTTGTCATAGTATGTACCTCTCTTTCATTTGATGTACTTATTATAACAGAGGCTTGGCAGGTTGTCAAGCCTCTTTTTCATTTTTTTTATCTGATAATGTGAAGCATCCTGAGGTTATTCTGTGTGGTTAATGCCTGAGTAGCATCAGTATTAACGTTCTGTCCAGAAGCAATGGCAATTATCAGGATAACACAGAGTGCAATTATTACAACCGAAAGAATTAATAAACCCCAATCATCTACCAGATCTTCTAACCATTCGAACATTATGTGTACCTCTCTTTCATTTGATGTACTTATTATAACGCCTCCGGTCAAATCTGTCAACCCCTTTTTTGAAATTTTTTATTGTCAGAATATTCTGTTAAATACCTTAACTAACCTTCATTAGTCTTGACTAACTAATGTTAGTTAGTCAAGACTAATGTTAGTTCAGATTAAGTAATATTAGTTAGTCTGAACTAACACTAGTCTTGACTAGCCTTAGTTAGTTCAGACTAACTAATATTAGTTAGTTTTAACTAACATTAGTTAAGACTCGCTTTGGTTAGTTCAGACTAACTAATGTTAGTTAAAACTAACTAATATTAGTTAGTCTGAACTAACTCATCGCCCCCTTTTTTTATTGTCAGAATATTCTGCTAATTACTCGATTCTCACAAACGTGATTTAAGGATTAAACTAACCTGAGTTAGTTCAAACTAACCCGAGTTAGAAAAGCCTAACTATAGTTAGTCATGTCTAACGGCGCGCGAGGGTGACAAGGGAGCGTGAGCGCGCCGCCAAAAAGAAAGGGAGCTTAGTGCTCCCTGTTCCATGCGTGGCAGTATGCCATAAAAGCCAACCCTACAATTAAAAGAACCTGTGTCATTTTCGTGTTCTCCTTTCCTTTGATGAACTAAGTATACCACCTGAACCGGGAAAAGTCAATAGGTCAAAATACACAAAAAACTAACACAGAATTTGTGCAACCTATACAATAAATGAATCTCGTGGCGCTGCGACCCACAGCGCCACGGCCAAGAAAAAAGAAGGCTTGCGCCCTCTTTTTTAAATTATTTCCTCGATGTAATAAACGTCTGAAGTCTTTTGTTTATAGAATCTCTCAATATCAGCCTTATGATTAGCAATAAAGACCTCAGCCTTTTCACGAGTTGGGAAAGGTTTTCCTATCATGAAAGAGTCTTCTCCAAAACCGGCTTCTTCTGGAACCATTACATACACTGCGAACATTAAGATGTCCTCCTTTCCTTTGATGAACTAAGTATACCACCTGAACTTTGACTTGTCAACTCTTTTTTTAAATTTTTTTATTTTCAGAATATTCTGCTAATTACACGATTCATACAAACGCACTTTTAGGATTAAACTAACTTTGGTTGGTCTACACTAACCAAAACTAAAAAACTTTAGCCCCCTATCTATTAAAAACTCGCGCCGAGTGGGCTGTGCTCGGCGCGGCCAAAAAGAAAAGAGGGCTCGCGCCCTCTTTTTCAGCTCCAATTGTTCCAGTCAACAATGTCCACCCGGCTGATCATCTTAGGTCTCCTGAACAGTTTCTTCTCCATGGTCACTCGCCTGATCACTCCCCCATCAGCCAGCTGATAGGACTTATGTTCCTTGTATGCTTCCCATGCCTCCCTCAAGGTCCGGTAGTATACGTGGTTTCCGAAGTATCCTCCATAGAAAAAGGTGTGCTCGTAGATGGTATAGGTTTTGGTCATCATGGTTTGTATCTCCTTTCTTTTGATGAACTAAGTATACCATGCAAATCAGGAAAAGTCAATAGGTAAAAATACACAAAAAATCACACACAAAATTGTGCACTTTGCTACTAAAATAAAACTCGGTGCGCTGTGGATTGAAGCGCTCCACAGCGCACCGGCGTCTAAACGCAAAGTTAAATTAAATGTTTTTACTACGGGGTGTTTGCTCATTTGAAATTTTAAAAATTTTTTCAAGCTAGCGGGGGGTAGCTTTCAGGATTTCTGAGCCACACACTCACACACATGCGTGGTCTCGACAATTCTTCGATGAAAAGTTTTTTTGTTTTGGAAAAAGGGTTCTTCGATGAAAAGTTTTTTTGTTTTGGAAAAAGGAAAAGGGAAAACAACTCTTCAATAGACAACTCTCCGTTGGAGAGTTGTCTTTATTCCTCTCCCTCTAGATTAATAATCGGCACCCCGCCTCCAGACACCGAAGGCACGCTCCCATTCCATTTATTAATCTTATTATTCTCAATCAACTCAGGAGTCAAACTCTCAGCAATCACCTTATTAGCTTCCGCTTCAGCCTTAGCTTTAATCCTAGTAGCTTCCGCCTTAGCCTCAGCATCAATCTTCTGTTTCTCAGCATTAATCGCGGCAGTCTCCTTTTCCTGTTCCGCCAAAATAATAGCTGTTTCTTTATCCTGCTGAGCCTTAGTAAGCGCGACCTCCTTTTCCTGATCCGCCTTAACCTGGGCTGTCTTTTTCTCAGTCTGCGCCAACTCCAACTCCTGGATTGCATTCACGCGTCTCTGCACCTGCGCCCGCGTCTCTTCATCAGCATCAATATTAATCAAACTCGTATTCTCAACAATAATCCCATACGGATCAAACTTCTCTCTTACATAATCCGACACAGCAATATTAAGGTTTGCGCGCTCTTCCCCCAGGATCTCCGTAACGGGGTACTTCGCGGTCACTTCCTTAACCCAACTAATAATATTGGGCTTAATAAAGCTATTTCTTACTTCTTTACCCGACTGTCCTTTAAAACGCGTAAACAACTGCGTCACACGTTCAGGATCATATCTATAGGTAAAGGTCAAATCAACTCTCAGCCCCTTACCATCAGAAGTCGGTACCTCAAAACTATCATCATCTGCAGAATCACCATCTTTACCAGAAGTCAAATAACTCTGTTCAATCCCAATAGAATACAATGTAACCTTCTTAGTGGGCGAAACCACATGCCAGCCCTGCGTCAACACTTCCTCCGACACCCCGCCGTTCATATCATACACAATTCCCACATAACCTGCGGGAACTTTTTCCATCATCAATAGCAACATAATAATACAAACAAACAACACAACTCCACTAACAATTGCTCCAATAACTCCTTTATTCATCCTCGTCTTCACTCTCACTTTCATTAATCATTCCTACTAAAGCATCATAAAAATCTTTTATAAAACCGCCAATGCGCGGAAACAGCAATGACATACAAATCCACACAAAGAATGCGGCAATAAAAATAATAAAAATTAACAATGGGTTCATGCGGCCGTCGCTCCTTTCATCCTTAAGACCAGTTCCTCTAAATCATAATGATCTGGATCATCGATTTCAATAAACGGAATCCCGCAGGTCATTAGTTCAGAAATATTTTCATGATAGCGGTCTTCCGCATTCATCCAGGCCTTATAATCTTTTCTTTCTTTTGTTGTTTCATACCTATCTTTCAATTTTTTAATCCATTCATCTCGTTTCAAGATGGACGGGAAAATTACCACAAGCTTTTCTTTACTGTGTTCTCGTAAAAACTCTCTTACCGCGGCGTGGCTAGATACAAAAACTACGTATCCTTGCCTTGAAAGATGCTCCGCGATCTGGCAGTAATAAATGTACCAATTGACGGGTCGCTGGTTTAAATGCCAAAAACTCCCGCTTTCTAAATCAATATATTCATTTGATTTCTTAGCTATTGTGCTTTTTCCAATCCCTTGGTATCCTATAACAATCATTTTTGCTCCTTTTATTCTTTTGCTAATTGCGGCATAGGCATCCAAGCCACTACTTCTGGTTTCCTTGAACTGTTATCTAGGCACCATTGCCCATTATGAAAATGAGCAGGTTCAGTAACATAATAATTCTTTTCTGCACGAAAAGAAGTTCCTGGAGTAGCTCCATGAAACTCATAATAAGACCTAACGGCAACTAATGCGGCCTGTCCTTCTGTGGGATATTTATTCCATTCATTTATCTCATTCATCATTTATTACCTCAATCTGACATTGTTTCATTACGCGGAGAGCGGTCTTATGCATCTCAGGACTGGTACCTGCACAACAAGAAGCATCAACTATAATTTTTGCATAAGGAAAAAATGTTTTTAAAATTAAAGCATTATTTATTACACATATATCAGTACATACTCCGCATAATTCTATTTCATCTATTGTTGATGAGTCTATTACACGATTCCAATATTTAAATCCAAAAGTATTTTTGTGTACTATTTCTACGTTAGTTTCTTCTATTCCCTCAGGGAAAACCCCCTTATGAATCATCCACCCTTCTGTATCAAATATGCAATGTTCAATAGGTAATGCAATACCTTCGGGAGTTTTTAAATAATTATTTGTATGAGTATCTTGGGTAAAAAATACCTGCGTATCTGCGGAAGTCGCCGCTTTGGCGATTTTAGTCTGGACCTTTGGTACAATCATCCGCGCTTCCGCAGTTCCCAATGGGCCATCAATAAAATCATTTTGCATATCTATAACAATTAATACTCGCTCCATTATTACCAATCCTCCGTAAAATCACAATAAGCATCATATTGTTTTAATAACTATCTATATTTCTTTATATTACCTTGGCTTTCTTCTATTGCTTTCATTTTACAAGAGGAACAATAACAACTCTGCGCCGTCCCTATGGCCGTTGGAGAAAAAATATATTGATAACCTCCTCCGCTAACTCCGTGATAGGCGGGATACTTTCCATGATGCTCATTTTCATGAGTTTTAATCCAATTTTGAATTTTATCCTTACTCTATTTTGAAATAGGAAAACCACGATAATAATCTTTTTCCATGCGGTCGTAGCTTTCTTTTATTTTAGCCAGCTCTTCGTCTTTATAGGCCTAGGCTTTAAAATTCTTAAGCTATTCCCGCAGCCTCTCTATCTACTTTTCTTTCTCTTGATATTGCTATCCAATTCTATTTAAAACTTCCTTCACATCTTTGACTCTTGTTTGTGCCATTTTTTTGTCCCTCCTTTTGTTTATAATAAAATTATAATATAAATTTTTTCAAAAGTCAATTGAAATGCTTTTGTCCCAGTTTGACAAATAAAATTTTTTGTGGTATAATGATTATAAGAAACTAAATAAAAGAAAGGATTAAGACTGTCTTATGTAGGAAAATAATTTAAAATTAGATTATACAATACAATCGCCCCAGTAGCGCGCGGAGCTGGTCGAAAAAATCATATAGGCGACGCCCGCAGATAAATTAACAAATAGATATTTATAGATTCTTGCTAACTATATGATTTTTGCAATGACAAAACAAGAGAAAAAAGATAAAAAAATTAATACAGATAATCGTATGGTTACTATTAACAAGCGGGAAACCTCCTTTGAAGGTTTAGTAAGTAAATTTGAAAATGGAGAAGATGGAATCTATAATCTTATTACGAACGATAAAAATATTATCTTAACGCCAAAAATCAGCATAACACAGCAAGATATTGACGACATTCCTGCTCTTGCTGAATTAAGACAATAGATAGAGAAGTTATAGCATCGTATGAAAAAAGCACGTGGTAAAAAACGATATTTATTACAAAAACAATTAATTCAAATGCGGCAGGATCAATATGTTATAAAAATGTCTTATAAACAACCTGTAACGTGTTTAAACGCTACAAAAAGTTTTCATAATATGGTATTTGATGATAAGATTGAAATTAAGGATAATGAAATAAAGGATAGTAGCTTATTTTCATTTACTAACGTTAAACATGTTTCTGCTCTCTTGTGTAATTATGCGCGATTAAAATAGGCTTGTTATGGAAGTTTTCATACAGATGGATTTTATTTAATATATGATTTAGAAAATCTTATTGACAAATCTTTAAAAGATAAATACCCATTATATTTTAAAATTTTGGTATATAAAATTGATGGGAAACAAAATGTAGAAATTCAATCTTTAATCGAAGAAGAGTTTAATACCAGGTATTCAATATAGCATATTTCTTTTTTATGGCGGAACAAGATACCAAAACTTATCACGGAACAAGCTCAAAACGATTATTTATAGTGGTATTTTACGCAAAAAGAAAAAGGAAAATGGAAACGTTGTACAAGATGTAACGAAATAAAATTAGCACATAACGCCTTTTTTTCTAAAAACAATTCTAGCAAGGATGGATTTTACTCAATCTGTAAGGACTGCCGCAACAAAAAATATCATGAAAATAAAAATAAAAAAATTTTAATTATAAAACGAGTTCCTTATAAGGGCAAAAATAACGCATAAAGAAAGATATTTTTTATATTTTCATTAGGAGGTGAAAAAATGGCAAGAAAAATATGTGCAAAATGTAATAGAGAAATGGATGATACAAATTTTTATACATATAAAAATGGTGAAAAGCATAAATTATGTAAAGCTTGTTTAACAATGCATATTGATAACTTTAATCCAGATACATTTCTCTATATACTAGAAGAAATGGATGTGCCATATATTCCAGAAGAGTGGAATATTTTAAGAGATAGAGCTTATGCGAAAAGTCCTCAAAAGATGAATGGACAATCTGTTATAGGTAAATATTTATCTAAAATGAAACTAAAACAGTTTAAACAATATGGTTGGGCGGATAGTGTAAAGCTTCAGGAAGAAAGACAAAAAAGACTGAATCAAGAGGCGGAAGAGCTGGCCGCGCATCAAGAACTGTTAAAAGAACAATTTGAAAAAGGTTAGATCTCAGAAGAACAATATCGTACATTAACAAGTACAGAGTTTCAAAAGGAACATGAATATATAATGCCTTCTTTATCTACTAATCCTTTTGATGATCCTGTTGGTAAAGATAATGCTTTTAAAGAGGAAGATTTTATTAGTTAGGATGATTTACCTGATTATGCAAATGAAGTTACTTTAGAAGAAAAACAACGGATGGCATTAAAATGGGGTAGAACTTATAAGATTCGTGATTGGATTTATTTAGACAAAAAATATGAAGAAATGATGAACTCTTTCGATATTCATGATGCTGATAGTAAAAATACATTGATATTTATTTGTAAAACATTATTAAAAATGGATCAGGCGATTAACCTCTATTAGAAATCGGTCGCCTTAAAACTTTGTGAACCTTGTCAGGGGTGTAAATAAAATATTTTATTTGCTAACGGTGAAAGCTAAGTTAAAAATTTTTTAATATGCTAATACCGTGTCAAGTCAATTTTGTTCAATTTTTATTTTTATTTTTTAAAGATTGATTGAGGAGATAAAGTCACCTTAGTCAATAATTTAAAAAGGAGAATAAGATATGGAAAAACAAAAATATATTTATCAAACTACTAATTTAATAAATGGAAAAAAATATATTGGAAAACATATAGGATATATTAATGATGATTATTTAGGAAGCGGGATTATTTTAAATAAAGCAATTTCTAAATATGGAAAAGAAAATTTTAAAAAAGAAATTTTAGAAATTGTAAATAATAGCACTGAATTAAATGAACGAGAAAAATTTTATATAAAATTATATAATGCTGTTTAGAATCCTCAATATTACAATATTGCTTAGGGAGGATAGGGTGGTTTATTAATAAAAGGATATTCAGAAGAAGAAAAAAAGAAAATTTATGAAGAACGCCAAAAATATTATAAAAAAGAAAATCACCCTATGTATGGTAAGCACCATTCAGAAGAGACTAAACAAAAAATTAAAGATAGTTTAGCTAAATATTGGACTGAATAGAAACGAAAAGAAAGATCTAATCAATATAAAGGTGAAAATAATCCTATGTATGGAAAGCATAAAAGTTTAGAAAGTATACAAAAACAAATTGCTCATACGGATTATCAATCTTATAGAACAGAAGAGTATAGGAAAAAGATGTCCGAGGCTACTTCTGGAGAAAAGAATGGCAATTATGGTAATGTTGGTGAAAAGGCAAAAAATGGTAAGCATATTTTTATGTATGACAGTAATCATATTTTAATAAAAAAATTTAATACAAAAAAATTAGCATTATAGTTTTTAAAAGTAAAAGGTCATAGTAGTTTAGATAATGCAATAAAAAATAAAACTTTATATAAAAATTATTATTGGGAACAAAATTGAAAGATGTAGAGACTATCGAAAGGCATTTTTAAATGAACCGAGTAGAGTACACTTATTATTGATACATAAGTGGAAGCGCAAAGTATTACGTAAAGTAATAAAGAGATAGTCCAATCCTTTAACGAAAGTTAAAGAAAGATACGATTGTGGAGATGTAGATGGATATCAAAAGCTTTCAAGAGTATACGATTCATTACGTAAATCAATGCATGTGACCGCCGCCCAGAATAAGGAAGAGAAAAAAGGTTTTGTAGATTCTGTTGGTCAACTTGTTGCCTATTGTTAGAAAAATGGCGGGGCTATTCCGAAATATGAAATTAAGACGCCTTATGATATTGTAGATAAAGAAATTCAAGATATGAAAGATTATACAAAAAATTTAATTTATCAAGACTCTTCTCTTGCTAGACAAATAGAAGATTATATTAAAGAGGCGCGGGCTGCCGCAGAAAAGAAACGAGATCGTGAAGAAGCTAAACGTTTAGGTTTAGAGGTTCCATAGTTAACAGATGAGGACTTTATTAAATTCAAAGAATTTATAAAAGCAGAAAAAGAAAAGGACGGTGATAATGGTGAGTCTAAAGGAGATCATAGCTAAATCTATTTAGCAAGAAGATGGTATTAAAGAAGGCATTTCTTAGGAAAGATTAGCAGAACAAGTAGATAATTTAAGATATTTAATTTCTTTTTTCCGAGAATATCCTGATTTATTTATTGATTTCATAAAAGATCCAAAGAGTAAATTTAATCTTTATCATTATCAACGTATATTTTTACGAGTTGCTATGCGGCATAGATATACATATGCAACTTTTCCACGTGCCTTTTCAAAATCATTTTTAACTATGATGGTACTTATTTTAAGATGCATCTTTTATCCTGGTGCTGAATTATTTGTTACAACAGGAGGTAAAGAGCAGGCGGCTTCTATTACTATTGCTAAAGTGTAGGAAATATGCAATTTAGTTCCTGCATTAAATAATGAAATTAACTGGGCGCGAGGCGTTTCTAAAAAATCAAAAGATGATGTAAATTATGTTTTTAAAAATGGATCTAAAATTAATATACTTGCCGCGAGAGAGTCCTCAAGAGGTCAAAGACGTACAGGCGGCGTTATGGAAGAATGTGTCTTAATTGATCAAACTGCGTTAAATGAAATCATTATTCCTACTACAAACGTTAATAGAAGATTACCCGATGATTCACGACATAGCTAGGAAACAGTCAATAAATCACAGGTATATATTACAACAGCAGGATATAAAAATACATTTGCTTATAGTAAGTTGATAGAATTATTAATTCAAAGTTTAATAGAGCCTAATGAAGTTATGATTATTGGGGGAACTTATGAGATTCCTGTTGCTGAAGGGCTATTAGACGAAGATTTTGTTGAGCAGTTAAAATTATCAGGAACGTTTAATGAAGATTCATTTGATAGAGAATATCGTTCAGTATGGACAGGAGATGTAGAGAACGCTTTCTTTTCAGCGGATAAATTTGATAAACATCGAGTATTGCGGCAACCGGAAAATGAATATAGCGGGCGTTCTAGTAAAAATGCTTTTTATGTATAGGGTGTTGACGTAGGGCGTATTGGGTGTACTACTGAAGTTATGATTTTTAAAGTAACGCCTCAGCCGCAAGGATCTGCAATAAAAACATTAGTAAATCTTTATACTTATGAAGCAGAGCATTTTGAGTAGCAAGCGATACATATAAAGAAATTATATTATAAATATCATTGTAAAAAAGTTGCAATAGATACTAATGGATTAGGAATTGGATTATTAGACTTTATGGTAAAAGCGCAAGAAACAGAAGATGGTTAGTATTTGCCGCCTTTTGGTATTGATAACGATGACTAGGGTGTTTATAAGGCATATTTCCGTGGTGTTAACGATGTAGAAAAAGATGCTATTTTTCAAATTAAAGCAAATGCGCCTATAAATACAGATGCTTATTCTTACGCTCAAACTCAAATGTCAAGCGGGAAGATTAAATTTTTAATAGATGAATCTTAGGCTAAAGCTAAGTTAATGGAAACTAGAACTGGTCAAAACATGTCAACAGATCAGCGTAATGATTACTTAAGGCCTTTTGTTTTAACAACTGTTCTAAGAGAGCAAATGTTAAATTTAGTGTAGGATAATGAAGGTGTAAATATTATTTTAAAGCAAGATAGTAGAAGTATTAAGAAGGATAAATTTTCTGCTTTTGTTTATGGTTTATATTATATAAAGCAATAGGAAGAAAGAATGAGAAAACGTAAAAAAAGAGATATTGGTCAATTTTCTTTCTTTACTGCTCATTAAAAAATGAGGACAATTTTAATTAAAATATTTTTTTAATTTTTTATTATTAACATAGAAAAGAGGTGGATAATTTGAGATCGTCTAGGGCAGAAATAAAAATAGAATAGATTCTTAGTGATGCAGGATTAAATTTTAAAGAAGAATATAGTTTTCCGGATTTAATTGGGCAAAATGGACATGCGTTGCGGTTTGATTTTGCCGTATTTGATGACGATGGAGAGTTAGAATTCCTCATTTAGTATCAAGGAATTCAACATTATAAGCCAAAGAGTGTATTTGGCGGAATGTCTGGATTACATAAACAACAATTTTATGATATGCAAAAGCGTGAATATTGTAAAAAGCATGGTATAAAATTGTTATTAATTCCATATTGGGAAGAAAATATGATTAGTTACGATTATATTATGAATCGAGCTGATATATTTTAAGAAAGGATGGTATCGTTGATAGATAGACAAGAAGAAATAAAAAGAAAAGGTTTTAATATGCGGGTTGCCGCCGTTAACGATTCCAACTAGACATATACTCCATTAGATTTTGGAAAGATAAAACTTGGGGCAAAAACATTAGATGATGCAATTTTATCTTTAGGCGAATATAAACGTATAAACCCTGCACTGGGAGAAAAGAAATCAGTTCTTCAAGCTATTAATACTGGGGATTTAGATAAAATGAGAGCTATATCAAATTTTTTCTATAGAACAAGCGGTATTTATGCAAGACTATGCCGATATATGGCGCGATTATATAAATATGATTGGTTTATTACTCCATATATTGGCGGATGTGAAGGATTAATTGAAACAGATGCAGGATTAGGAGATGTAGATTCAGAGCAGGAGACTGCTGCAAAGAAAAAGATTTTTAATAATTTCTTTAACGTTTTAGGATATTTTGAAAATCTTGAAATAAAGCGTTTTTGTGGCGAAGTTGCTTTAAAAGTTATACGACATGGTTGTTATTATGGATATTTAGTTCCTGCGACTAAGCGGATGAATGTTCAAGAATTAGACCCTCATTATTGTCGGACTCGTTTTAAAATTAACAATAGACCTGCTGTAGAATTTAATATGAATTATTTTAAAGACAATTTTTCTGATGAAGAAACTAGAAATAGAATTTTAAACATGTTTCCTGAAGACTTTAAAAAGGGGTATAAATTGTTTGAAAAAGGTAAGTTAAAACCTATGTTTGCGGGAGATGGTACGGGATGGTATTTATTAGATCCGAAACGAACTATTAAATTTAATATAAACGAGGAAGATTCCCCACCGTTTATGTCGGTGATTCCCGCAATTATAGATTTAGATGCAGCTCAAGATCTTGATAGAAAAAAGATGGCTCAAAGATTATTAAAGATTATTATTCAAAAGCTTCCATTAGATAAAAATGGAGATTTGATTTTTGATGTAGATGAAGCACAAGAGCTACATAATAACGCTGTAAAGATGTTGAGCAGAGCAATTGGTGTTGATGTTTTAACTACTTTTGCGGAAGTTGATGTTGCGGATATGTCCGATAAAGGTAATACAACTACCGTTGATGAACTAGAAAAAGTCGAAAGAACTGTTTATAATGAAGCGGGTGTTTCTCAACTTCAATTTAATAGTGATGGAAATATTGCTTTAAATAATTCTATTTTAAATGATGAGGCTTCTATGTATGATTTATTGGTTCAATTTGAATCATTTTTAAATTTAATTATGTAGCAGTTTAATAAGTCTCCTAAAAAATGTTATTATAAAGCGCAGTTCTTAACAACTACTATTTATAATTATAAAGATATGGCTAAATTGTATAAAGAGCAGGCTCAGATGGGATATAACAAGATGCTGCCGCAGGTAGCATTAGGACAAACTCAAAGTTCTATTTTAGCAAATGCATATTTTGAAAATGATGTTCTTGATCTTGTTAGAGTATTTATTCCACCGCTTACTTCTAATACTATGAACGCGGAAGCTTTACAGAATAGAGGTAATACAAGTGGTAAAAACGGAGATAATAAGCAGGGCCGTCCTGAAAAATAGGCAAATTAGCAATCTGAAAAAACAATACAAAATAAATAGAGTATGTCATAAGGAGGAATAATATGGCTTTAGCACATCAAAGTATATCGACTATTAGTTCTCCAGAATTTATTAATCTTTCTCCCCTTGACATAAATCCTTTAATGTCATCCTGTGAGATTAAGGTTTTTTATCTTGGGGAGAACCGTAATGGAAGTTATATTTCTAAAGATGTTGCTGCGGAAATGGCTAAAACATTACGTGGAGCGCCGATAGTTGGATATTATAAAGAAGAAAAAGAAGATTTTACAGATCATGGTAATCAAATGATTTTTGATGATACTGGAATTCATTTTAATTGTTTGACTAAACCTTATGGTTTTGTGTCTCCTGACGCAAAGGTTTGGTTTAAAGATTTTGATGATATTGATGAATTTGGTAATGCTGTCACAAGAACATATTTAATGACAACAGGATATTTATGGACAGGACAGTTTTATGAAGTTCAATCAGTTTTTAAAGATAATGGAAAGTCTCATTCTATGGAATTGGATGAAAAAACTTTAGATGGACATTGGGCAAAAAATGAAAAAAAAGATTTAGAATTTTTTATTATAAATGACGCAATATTTTCTAAACTATGCATTTTAGGTGATGATGTAGAACCTTGTTTTGAGGGATCAGGAATAACCTCGCCGCAAGTTAGTGCATCATTTACTTTAGACAACAATTTCAAACACACTCTGTTTGAAATGATGCAACAATTAACAGAGGCTTTAAAGGGAGGTAATGAAGTGGCTAATGTAAATGAAAATATTAAAGATTCTACAGTAGTTACGACTGATTTTTCAGAATAGGACAAAAAGGATAAAGAAAAAGTTTTTGAAAATGAATTAAAATAGGATTCTTCAAAGGATAATGCTTCTACTTCTTTTGCTAATAAAGAAGATGAGAAGAAAGAAGACGAAAAAGAGAATAAAGAAGAAGGCAGTAGTGGTACTGAGAATGATGATAAAAAAGAAAATGATGAAGATAAGAAGAAATATAGTTTGTTAGAAGAACAGTATAATGAATTAAAAGATAAATACGCTCTTCTTGAACAAGAATGCAATGAACTGAAAGAATTTAAACAAAAAGTTGAAAATGATCAAAAGGATGAACTGATCGCACAATTTTCAATGCTTTCAGATGAAGACAAGAAAGATGTTATTGAAAATAAGGCTTCTTATTCTCTTGATGAAATTAAATCTAAATTGGCTGTTATATGTTTTGAAAAGAAGGTCAATTTTAATTTAAATGATACAGTCGAAAATGAAGAAGATAAGAATGAAAAAGTTGTGACTACTTTTAATATGAATATACAGAGTGACCTCAGTGTACCAGATTGGGTAAAAGAGGTTGAAAACACAATGAATAATATTTAATAGGAGGATTGTGAAGATATGAAACGTAAGGGATATGCACAAGTAGAACCTAATCATCTTTCTGCACAATATACCGGTCAAATTTATGCACAATTACCTGCATTAAAGGCTGACGGCAAGCCAATTGAACAGCTTGAAAATGGCCAGTTTTTAAAGTATAATTATGCGGCAGGTAGAGCAAGTGTTGCTGGTAGTGGAGAATGGATGCTTGTTTATAATGAAGAAAAATTATATGATGAAAGACGTCAGAATCATAAGGACTTTGTTATGAAGGCTGAAGATATGACGGACGGAAAGATTTATCCTAGATTATTAAAGACTAATGTAGGAGATATCTATACTACAAATGCTTTTAAAAATAGTGGTTCAGATGCTGCTACTAAACCAACTGTAGAAGGCCCGGATCAATCAATTGAAATGGCGGATCTTTCTATTGGTGATTATCTAGTAATTGGAAATGATGGATGGTTAACAAAAGCTTCTGGTGAAGGTATGCCGGCAGATGCTGTTGTTTTCCAGGTTGTACCTCATTTTACTCAGCTTAATGATGATGGTAGCGTGGACCCTTCTTATGAAGCGAAACCCGTTGGTAGTGAAACTGTGAATGTATATAACTATACTCTTGCAGATATGCAGGATGCTGTAAAAATACAACGTGTGAAATAATTAATGATAGGAGGATAACGTAATGGCTTTAGATAGAACACAGTTAATTGCATTAGCTAAGGCTACTGCTAAGGCTTCCTTAAATCCTTCTGTCGCTTTTTCTTTTGGTGACAAGAAGCTGACTTATGAAGCTCTTAATGAAACATTTAGAAAAGAAATGGACGAATTGGCTGGAACATATGCCCAATATCGTGAAAATAAAAATTTAATCTTTAATTTAATTGAAGTAGGTCTTGATGAAGTTCTTCCTGTGAAGGTTATGCAGAACTATGGACAGTTTGCAGATGTTAAGACTTATGCACAAGGCGATAAGCCTGTATTTAAAGTAAGAGTTAGCGAAGCTTCCAGAAAGCGTGCTAAATCATTCGTAACCAGAGTTGGTCTTGCCGGTAGATATGAAGTGTTTAAACTTGATGGTTACACTTTAGAAGTGCCGACAGCTGCTTATGGCGGAGCTGCTCAAATTGGATTTGAAGAGTTCCTTGATGGTCACATTACTATGAGTGATGTATATGATCTTGTTCTTGAAGGACTGGATGAAGCAGTGTATCGTGAAATTGCTAAGAGTTTAGTAGCGATGGCGGAAGACGCTAGAATTGGTTCTTACAACAAAGCGAGTGTAGCTGGCTTTGATGAAGCCGCTTTTGATCGTCTTATAGCTACAGCAGATGCTTATGGAAAGAGTACTATTTATTGTACATATGAATTTGCTGCTCAGATCGCACCTACCGCCGCGGGAGCAATAAATTGGAATGCTATGTCTAATAATATGAAAGAAGAACGTTGGAATAACGGTTACTTTACTCGTTATAAAACTCATAATATGATTGTTCTTCCTCAGAGTTTTGAAGATGTCACAAATGCTAAGAAAGTTATTGATCCTAGATATGCATGGATCATTCCTACTGGCGCTGAAAAGCCCGTGAAGGTTGCTTTCGAAGGTCAGACCGCAGTGCGTGAGCATGAAAATGCTGACTGGTCAAGAGAAATCGAAACCTATAAGAAAATGGGTGTGGCTGTTTATAATGTAAATCCTGGCATTTGTGTTTATAAGAACACTTCTTTAAAGACTAATAATGTTCTATAAGGTTAATAATTAACATATTATACCCTCCTTCTTATGAAGAAGGAGGGTATTATTTAATAAAGAGATAAAAGGAGTTTAAAAAATGGATAAAAATACACCAATAAAAGTTTTAAATAGAGATAACGGCGCGGTAGTTTATTCTATTCCAGAGATGAATGGGTTAACAAGAATTTTTCAGGCGGGAGAAACTAAAGAGGTAACTTATGAAGAGTTACAAAAATTATCTTATATTCCCGGTGGAAGTGAATTATTAAGAGATAGCTTAGTAATTTTAGATAATTCAACAACAGTTGAAAATTTAATTGGTCACGTAGAGCCTGAGTATTATTATACAAAAGATGATATTATTAATTTAATGAAAACAGGTTCTTTAGATGCTTTTTTAGATTGTTTAGATTTTGCTCCAGAGGGAGTAAAGGATTTAATCAAAACTTTAGCAGTAGACTTACCGTTAAATGATGTATCTAAACGAGAAGCAATCCTTGATAAATTAGGCTTTAATGTTGATAATGCTATTAGAATTAAAAATGAATCTACTGAACCTCAAGAGGAAGAACATGTTGCTAAGCGAAGAGTTCAAAAGGAAGAGACTAAGCCTGCGGAAACAATTACCCGTCGCCGCACCGTTGTGAAAAAAGAGAGTTAAATAAAAGGGGAGGTGTATTATGGAAGATATAAAATATACGCCCTTTTCTGAAGTATATGATAGTTTTCTTTCAAAGATAACTGATGATATGTATATGGAATTAACCGAGGAAGATACGTTTAAAATTTTACAATAGTTGTTATTTTCTGCTATTGGTAAATTTGAATTTCCTCGACAAAGTTTAGATTATTAGTTTAAATAGCCGTAGTAGGGAGAAACGTAGGGAGAGTGGATTTTTATCAATCTTTTAACTCAAGAAGAAATAAATATCTTAGCTACCTATATGATTGTAGAATGGTTAGGACAGCAATTAGCTTCAATAGAGAATGTAAGAATGAAGTATAGTGGGGCTGATTTTAAGTTTACGAGTCAAGCGAATCACATTCAGAAAGTTTTACAATTAAAAAAGGATTATGAGCGAGAAGCTTTTCATTTACAGCGTTTATATAAAAGACGTTTGAAAAATAGTTAGGGTATTTATAAATCTACTTTTGGTACTATTATGGAAAATCAGCCGTAGGGAGGTACTGGAACATGGAAGAATTGGTTTTAAGTACTGGAATGGCTGTAGATATAGAAGCTATACATTTAAGTATAAAAAAAATAATTAATCAAGTTTATAAATTATTACCTATGAGAGAAGAAGGTAAGGACTGGCAAAAGTTACTTGAGACGTTAATAGAGTAGATATCGGGAATGAAAAGATTGATAAAAGATCAGGACCGTCTTTTCTTTCTGTTGTTATGTAAATTGGAAGGATTATTCAGTTTAGATTCAGAAGATAAAATGAGTTTATTTCGTAGAGTTATTTTTGAAAGTTTGAATTTACTGAATAATTTAGATAAAAATGTCTGCGATTGATACTTTAAAGAATCGAGTTAGAATTAATAGTGATAATTTTTATACTCATTCCACTGCGGGATCTGCTTTAGCTACAGTAGCGAAAAGATTACAGGTGCGCGGGGGACCTGATCAATGGGTACGAATGCGGGAAGATAAATTACGTAGTTTAAAGAAAGCATTACTTTATTCTTACCAAAGTGCCGTTGTACAAAGGTATGACGTTAAAAAGAATAGTAAGGCTAATAATATTATTCAATTAATTACTAGGTTACAAGATGTAATTGAATTAAATGATAATGAAAAAGAGTTTTTAACTGATCTTGAGCGGGAGCATATGATAGAATTAGAACGTGGAAGTTCTGAATATATAGATAGATTGAAATAGATTGTTGATGAATTAACGAATTCTTCTCCGTTATTTAGATGCTTAATCAATCATGATAAATTAAAGGTTGATTATGAAGATAAAATTATTTCTATTCCTTTTTAGTAGATACCTTTAGGATCTACAGAAATAGCACAAACAGAATTTCATAATGGAACTGTTTTTAAATGGGTACATGGGAATAAGGAAGAGTGGACTCCAGACACATACTGGATTGTATATATGCAATATTCAGAGGAAACGGCTTATTTTAGAGCTGAGATAAGAAAAGCCGATGAATAGATTGAGATTGTAACGATAGATGCGGAAGGTAACGAATCTACTGTAACTTATCGCGGATGGATGACTGGACCGAATGAGACGACCGCTCTGTGGAATACTAAAAAAGATGTTACTTGGAATGATATGAATTATACTAAGTTGCTTTATATTACGAAAGATTAGGATACGTTGGCCTTTTTTCAACGTTTTGATAGAATTATCATTAATGGAAAACCTTGGGAAGTACAAGCATATAATGAAAATTATAGCACAAATAAAAGCGGCGAGGTAGATTCAGGGATTATTCGAGTAGCACTGAAAGAAACTTATACTGGGTCTACACAATTTATAAAGTAGAGAATGGATGAAGCGGACGCCGCCAAAGAAAAACAGACCTAGTATGATGAACAACATACCGATCCCCGCATAGATGGACCAATTAAAGTTAAACCCTATTCTATTCTTACTTTTGTTGCTAAGAATTTTGAAGAGCAAGGCAGTTGGAGCATATCTAATACGAAAATTGCAAAAATTAAAACTATATCTGAAGATACTAAAACTGCTACGGTATAGATTTTAACAGGGTTTTCTAATAAAGAGGGATTTTATATAAATTATGGAAACAATGATGATACAAAAATTCACGTTATAATAGAATCATTTTAAGGAGGGAAAAGATTATGAGAAAGGATTTAATTTTAAATAAGCCGATATATTCTTCTTTTTTCTCTTGTGGACCCGATATTCAAATGATTTTAAAAACTTTATTTGTATCAAGTCGTCCTTATAGTGATATTTTAAAACGTTTATTAATTATAAATAATAAAGATTGTTTAAAATCAATGGATGATGATATTGAATAGGTTTATAAGAAAACAGTTAATAGTTTTTCGTTAGGAGATTTAATTGATAAAGGATATGTTAGATTAAATTCAAAGATTTCTCGTGGCACTCATGAATAGATTAAATCTTATATCTTAATTTCTTTAGATAATTTTTCTCCAGATGGAACAAGTACAGAATATAGAGATTCTATTATAAATTTTGATATAGTATGTTATAATGATGCTTGGGTTTTAAATGACTATAAAATACGTCCATTAATGATTGCGGGTTATATAGATGGTATTTTAAATAGTTTAACTCAGAATAATAAATACTTAGCAACAGGGTCCTTAAAATCACAAATTAAATTGTCTGGCATTGGTGAATATCAGTTTTTAGGTTGTAATTATCATGTATTAAATGAAGATTTAGCCATGTATACGTTATCGTATTATGGTAAACATTTTTCAGAGGATGTTCAAAAGATTGGAACGGTGACTAATGATTGATTACCTTTTATTATTGTCTAAAAATGATATTCCATTCATTGAAGCGAAAGTTGTTGTACATCAACCTACTATAAGAGAAATTGCTTTTATTGGTTAGGAAAAATTTTTTTTAGGATGTTAGGTTATTAATTTTTCAAAAAAGAATTTGATGATATAGGACAAAACGCAAATAGAACAATTAAGTGATTTTGAAATATTAATGGCAATAATAAACAATAAAGAAGGCGGAGCTAATATCAAGAAAAATAAAAAATGCCTTTAGTTGATTTTATTATTACTATTTCCTGATTTTACTATTAATTTTTTGCCTACGAGTATTATGCTTACAAAAGATAAGTAGAGGCATTTAATAGACAGAGACAACTTTTAGAGTTTTAAAAATATCGTTAATGAGATGTTTTGTTTATCTAACGTTTTAAAAGACGGGGCTAGTAAGTATAATCCTGGTGGTCCGCAAGCGCAAGCATTAGTTTAGAAATTTAAAAAGCGTCAAAAGAAACTTGCATAGTTAAAAAATAGAAGTCAAGAACAAAAAATTGAAATATTATCTCGCTATATATCTATATTAAGTGTTGGAGAACAGAAGGATATGAATATATTATTAAACTATACTGTTTTTCAATTATTTGATGAATTTAATCGTTTTAAATTACGAGAAGATTTTAATATGTATGTAAAATGTAAATTAGCGGGAGCTAAAGATTTAGAAGATGTTAAAAACTGGATGGATAATTTGCGTTCAGAAGATTAAAATTAAAAATAAGGAGGATAATTCTTATGAAATTTGGTGTAAGATAGTGTGCAAACATTGTTTTTCGTGCAAAACAGAAGACTGTGATTGGAACATCTACTTTTAATGTAGGTCAACCAGTTCTTTATATTGATACAGCCACTACTTCCTCTATGGAACAGGCGAGTACTTCAGTATACGCACAAGGCGGACGCGGTAATGCTCGTTTACTTGCATGGGAAGGTGATAAGACATTAACATTTACTGTTACTGATGCTCTTATTTCTCCTGTTTCGTTAAGTATGTTATCAGGGGCAGGATTAATTAAAACAACTGGAGATTGGGTTCATGTGCATGCAACAACTGCTGCAACGATGACTCTTACTGGTACTGGTAACGGAGCTGTTGGACAAATTGATTTAACAGATGCATTAGCTGAATTTGGTGCAATTAATAGTTCTAAGACTGGTGATACTCAATCAGCTGGCAATGGCGGTATTTATGTGGATGCTGGTACAGATGCGCCACTGTTTATAATTGAAACAGAAGACGATGGTTCTATTACTGGTAGTATCATTACTTCTAATGCCACTGGTGGTATTACATATGAAGTTGAAATGGATACTGTTGATAATACAAAAGTAAAACGTGCTTATTTAAATATTCCACAGCCTAAAGAAAATAATACTACTGCTTTAACTGAATCAGATGGTAGTATTAATGTATTAGTAGATTATTATGTAGTTAAGAAATCTGATCAAGTATCTGAAATTCAGCTTACTCCTCAAGATTTTGCAGGATATTATTATGTAGAAGCTGATACTTTATTTAGATCTCAAGCAACTGGTATTGATATGCCTGCTAACTTAACATTCCCGAATGTTAAGATTCAGTCTGGATTTACTATTAGTATGGCTGGTACTGGTGATCCTAGTACATTTGACTTTACTATGGATGCGTTCCCAGGATATACTTATTTTGATAAGACTAAACAGGTGCTTTGCGTAATTCAGGTTGTTGAAGATAGTTTAGCTGCAACTTCTGAAGGACATAGCGTGATGCTTAAGAATACTGGTATTGAACATCCAGATATTTTTGATGATAGCGATTTAGTAGATCCAACAACAATCTAATTTAAATGGGAGGATAATTAATAATTATCCTCCCATTTTTTTGATATGGCGGGAAGAGGTGATTTTATTGCAAAACAATATACAAAAACCAGTTGTTACAATTAATAAAGGAGGCATTTATGAAGCGATCAAATCTACTGCTAAAAATAATATTAAGCCTGTTTTAGATCAAGAAATGTTAGATTATTATACAAGCATGACTTTAGAAATGAAAAAAAGAACATTGATAGAATATCAAAAGAAAATGGAATATCAATTAGGGGTCTTAAATGGGACTGAGTAGATCAATGAATATTTTAAAGCTTATGAATTAATATTAGATTTTCGTGAATTTATTTTAGGAAAATTAGGAAAAATTGATTATACTTTTACTTGGAAGACTACTTATGATGGTCAAGCTTTTATTAGAACTATGGTGATTGGTAGAAAAGAAATGGCTGATTTAATAACAGATGAAAATGGAAAATTATTTGGTCTTTCAGGGAAAAAAAATGTTCAAAGAGGACCTACTGTAGGATTGCGTTTTAATCGTAAGTGGTTAAAACAGATTAATAATTTAGTTAAAAATTTAAATGCTCAAGATATAAATATTACAATAAATCAAGGGGAATCTTCTTTTTCTATTATTAATGAAAAAACAGGAGCAAGACAAATTTTTGTAAATTCAGGAATGTTTAAAGCAGAGATTAATAATCAAGAGAATAAAAGAGAAAATAACCAAATTTGGTATATTTTTACTATAGAATTAGAAACTGATAAAACTAAGGATGATGATAAAGAAGTATTTTCTTTTAAAACAAAAACAGTAGAAGCAAAAAAAGATGCCTTCTCTTCTACTGTTTTTTCAGCAATTGGAAAATATTTTGCAGATGAAATGAGAACAAAGAGAGAGTTAATAGCAAATCGTCAACTTAGTATAGATCCTAAATATCCTAACGAGGGAGTTTTAACAGAGATGTATATTCGAGCTAAAGTAGAATTAAATCAAGGTCATAATCATTTTAGTTCAGATAGAGTGGTGTCTGGAGAAACATTATTTAATCTTTATCAAAAAGCAAAAGGAAATGCGTTGTTTTCTTCTGGCGGGGACTTTTTAATGGAGCAAATAAAATCTTTTTTAGGAACTAATCCTACTTTAACTTAGTATTCTACAATACGCAAAACATTATAGTCTTTGGTTGAAGATTTAAAATAGAGCGATTTTCAGAAAATGAAAAAAAGTCTTTCTAATGAATTATTACAAACTCCAAAATCTACTAATAAAAAAATTGATGAAAATGTTGAAAACACTTTATATCGGACATTATCATCAGCTTTATAGACTTTTTTTTCTGACTTGACAACCTAAAAATTTTATGTTATAATTAAAAGAGAAAAGAAAAAAGGAAAGGAAGTATCATAATGAAATATTCAGATTTAAATTTATCTATTAATAACGATACAGTTACTACACAAACTCCTTTCGGAGATATTGAAGTGCGGAAGTATCTTCCAGTTGAAGATAAAATTGATCTTATTGAAATTGCTCTTCAAAAATCAGAAGAAAACGGTATTTATAATGAAATGAAGTTAGCAATGTATTTTAATCTATATATAATTTATATGTATACTGATCTTGAATTTACAGATGAAGAAAAGGCGGATGAATATAAATTATATAACGAGTTAGAAAGTAATAATATTATTATCTCTGTGTTAGGTGCGCTTGATGAATATGAGGAATTATTCCATTATTTGAACATTATGAAAGATATTAAAATGAAATATAAGACAAGTGCGGCCGCCATGGTGCAAACATTCATCCAGGATATGCCACGTAATGCCGCTGCAATGTCTGAGATAGTAGATAATTTCGATAAAGAAAAATATAAAGAAGTTGTTGAGTTTGCTAAATACGCTAATGGCGGAAGACCTATTTAATTTGCTTGGACAAAAAACTTCAAATGTTTATTAGACCTTTTGATATTAAGTAGTATTAATATTAAAAGGTCTTTTTTTATTTTTAAAAATAAATAAAAAGGAGGAATAGGTATGCCTAATGGCGGAAGAATAGATTTTCAAGTTGGTTTTAAAACTGACAAAAGCGGTTTAAATTAGTTAAATAAAATTATTCAAGACCTTCAGGGAAAATTAACTAATACAGCTAGTAAGAATGGAATGTCTGATAGTTTACGAAAAGCAACTGACGCCGCAAAAGAATTATAGAAAATTATAAACGGATCTTGGAATGATAAGCTATAGCAATTAAATGTAAATAAATTTAATACGAGCATAAATAAAGCTTTTGGATCCGCTTCAAATCTTAGAGACATTTTAGCTCAATCAGGAAAAGATGGAACTGAAGCTTTTTTAAAAATTAGCTCATAGGTATTAAGCACTAATACTCAATTAAAACAAAGCAATAAGCTTTTAGATGATATGGCTGATACCTTTGGTAAAACAGTTAAGTATGGTATTGCATCTAGTGTTTTTAACAATATTAAGAATTCTCTTCAACAAGCTTTTTATTTTGCTAAAGACTTAGATTTATCTTTAACAAATATTAGAATTGTAACTGGTGACAGTGCAGATCAGATGGAACGGTTTTCTAAAACTGCAAACTAGGCTGCTAAAAATTTGGGCCGGTCTACGTTAGATTATACCAATGCCGCCTTAACTTTTTATCAACAGGGTTTAGGATAGTAGGATGTAAATGCTAGAACTCAAGCCACTATGATGGCTCAGAATATTACTGGTGTTGGTACTTAGATGGCAGATTATTTAACTGCTGTTTGGAATGGTTATAAAGTTGGTGCAGAAGAAGCCGTTGAATATGTTGATAAGTTGGCTGCTGTTGCTGATAGTAGTGCGTCTGATATGTCATAGTTGGCTATTGCTATGTCAAAAGTGGCGTCCGCAGCTAATGTAATGGGCGTTGATTCTGACCAATTAAATGCTCAATTAGCTACTGTTATTGCTACGACTAGATAGGCTCCTGAATCAATTGGTACTGCTTTTAAAACTATTTATGCTAGAATAAATGATATTAAGGCTGGAACTGATTAGGCTGAAATTAGTTTAGGTAATTATTCTGGTAAAATGGCATCATTAGGATTTAATGTATTTGATACTAACGGGAAACTAAAAGATACCGGTGATGTTATTGAAGAAGTTGGTGAACGCTGGGGTACGTTATCTAAAGAACAACAAGTTTATTTGGCTCAAGTAATGGGTGGTACTCGTCAATACAGTAGATTAATTTCTTTGTTTGACAATTGGAATATGTATTCTGAAATGTTAAACGTATCATTAAATTCATAGGGTACTTTACTTGAAAAAAATGAACGGTATTTAGATTCTGTAAAAGCCCATTTAGAATCCTTAAACACAGAGGCTGAACGTACATATATGATTTTATCTGATACAGGTGCGATTAATGCGGCTGCAGATGCGTTAAATGTTGTTTTAACCTCATTTAATAATTTTCTTAGTGGTTTAGGTGGTGGTATAACCAGTATTACTTATATGGGTTCTCTTATATCAGGAGTTTTTAGTAAACAAATAGCTAAAGGAATTCAAGATGCTAAAGTACAATTAGATCAATTCTTTTCTACATAGCGAGCGCAGAAGGCTCAAAAGAAATGGGCGGAAGCTACTGTTTTAGTAACAAATGCTATGAATGGTGGAAATATAAATAGTAAGTCCGCGGGATATAAAGCACAAATTGAATAGGCTTTAAAATTGCAAAAAGTCGCTTCTGCATTAACAGAAGAAGAACAAAAAAAGGCGGGTTAGTTACAAAGATCTGTTGGTTTACATACAGAATTATTAGTTAAAGCACAAGAAGAACAAAAACAAGCGGAACAGACAAAAGCTCAATACAATGATCTTTATAAAAAATATAATGAAAATAAATATACTCTTGAATATAGTATAGAACTAGAAGAAAAGAAAAATAAAAAAATTTAGCAATCTTTAAGTATTTTTGGACAGATTAATTAGATTCAAACACGAGGGCAACAAGAATAGAAAAATAAAAATGCTGCATTTGATTTAATTAATAAAAAAGCTTCTATCTTAAAATAGACTTGGACAAGTATTGGGGTAGAAGAATCTCAAGCTGAAGAATATATTAAAAAAATAAAAGATAATATTAAAAATGGAGATGATTATCTTAAAGATATTGAAGATGTTCAAACTGATTTTGTAGATGATTTAAAAAGAGGAAATACAAATCTTGAAAAAAGAAAAACTCTTTTAGCTGCAGTTTTAACAGATACTTCTAAATAGCAACAATAGAATTAGGAAGGTTTAAAAACAGATAGAGAACGCTTACGAATACTACGAGAAATGGCGGAGCAACGTCAAAAAACTCAAAAAATCGTACAATCTATTTCAGCAATAGGTCAAGTATTTTCTGCTGTTGCTGGAGCAGCAAAAGTTTTTGGAGATGAATCTTCTACAGGAGCAGAGAAAGCAAATGCGGCTTTTTCCACTGTACAAGGAACTATTTCGGCTATAGGGACTTATATAGGAGGACCATTTGGCACAGTAGTAGCTTCTGCGGTAAATTCAGTATTATCCTTAATAAAAGAAGTGACTCCTTTAGGTAAGGTAATGGAGGATTATTTTTCTTCTACTGAGGAAAAACTTCAAAAAATAAAAGATTTACATAAAGAAATAGATAAGGCTTCTCAAGATCATAATAAATCTAAACAAGCTTTAAAAGATATTCAAGAAGAGTATGATAAATTAACAAGTAAATCTGGATCTTTAACTAATGCTGAGCAAGAGCGTTTAAATGAATTAGCTGAAATATTTAATAATTATAGTGATGGAGTTATTTTAGGCTATAATCAACAAGGCGATGCAATTATTAATAAAAATAGAAAAATAGATAATACTTTGGAAAAAATGGATCAATAGTATGAAGCTATTTTACGTAATAATCAAGCTAGAATGGATATTTCAGCCTAGGATAAAGCTTATCAAAATGCTTCAGACAGAGTTAAAGAATTAGAAACAAATGAAGTCTGGACAGGATAGACTCCAGAAGAAAATTTTTCATCTTATCTTACAACTATTAGACAAAATTTGACAGATCCTAATTTATATAGTTTTTATGACAATATTGATGGGATGCAAAAAACATTATTTGATACCCATGGAGTTGCTGTTCCTAAAATACAAGCCATTTTGGATAATTTTGAACAAGAACTCGCTGAAGCAGAAAATATTTAGGATTTGGTTGCGGCTGCTTAGCCGTTATATGGAATTGCTACAAAAATAGATAATTTTAAATATGATGAAGAAAATGGTGATCAGCAGAGAAAAGACGAAGCTGCCGTTACAGAACAATTAAGAACTAATGTTCAAAGTCTGATATCAGCTGTTTAGCGTTTGAATAGTCAATATGTTGAAGCAAAATAGGAAGTAGAATAGTATACTAAAATTGATACTGGATATGTATTTCAAGGATTAAGATTATCTAAAGAATATAGTTCTTTTAAAAAGCAGGCTGGAGATAAATTATGGAATAACGGCTTATAGGAAATTTTAGATGGTATTATTACAACCTTAGCTGAAGAAGCAGAAAGATCGGAAGACACTCCTACTGGAGATGCAGCAATAGAACAAGGTCAAGAATATCTAGCTAATTTATTAACCATATTTGACCCTAAAGTAATTAATTAGGCAATGTAGAATCAACAAAAAACTATAGATAATATTATTGAACAAAATGGAAAAATTTCTGTAGGAAAATTGATTCAACAAACTAAACAAACTGCTACTTCTTTATATGAAAGTTTAATTAATGAATAGTCTACTTAGTAGCAAAAAGAAGCCGTTACTAAATTATTAAATATGTTATTTGGCTTTGATATGACAACAGGCACCTCAGAGTTAGAAAATAAAGTTAATGATTTTGTAAAAACCGCAACCGATTTAGTAACAGAAAAGGCTAAAGAAAAAGGAATTGATTACACCCCAACTCAATAGGAAACACAAGCTTTTACTTCTTTTGCAAAATCTTTGCCAGAAGCAGAGTTAGATATGAAATTAACTAATATTGATGACATGATAGCAGATAATATTTTATCTCTTACAAATTTAGTTAATGCTTATAAAATGGCAGGTAATGAAATTTCTAATTTTGGTAATGCAATAGATTTTAGTTGGGATAATCAAATAAAATTGTCAACTGCTTTAGGAAAAGCTAAAAGTTATAGTAATATTGAAGGAGCTAATGATTTTTTAAGTTATTTGGAAGCTAATAATCCTAAATTAAAAGAGTTGGCTTCTAAATAGGGTGGGCGTTATGGAGAACTTTATGTTCAAGAATATAATCGAATTATAAAACAAAATAAAGAAAAAGAAATTAAAGAAACAGAGACAAGAATAAATACCCTTTAGAAAAGATTAAATACATATAAAGATAAGGGAGTAAGCTCAGAGAGTGAAAAAGTTAAGAATGCTACAACAGAATTAGGCTCTTTACAAACTCAATTAATTTAGCAACAGAGTGATTTAGCGAGATTGACAGAAGAGACAAACTAGTCATTAGATGAACAAAATGAAAAACTTGAAAAGCAAGTTTCTTTATTAAAGAATTTTAAACAAAATAATGAAACTAATAATAATGCATTAAGTGCATATGATAAATTAAAATCAGACTCAGGCTCAAAACTAACTGATAAAGAAAGTGCTGCTATAGCAGATTTAACATCAAGGTATATAGAATTAGCTTAGGCTTAGAAAAAATATGGTGTTGGAACCATATAGTATATGTATGTTTTAGAAGATGTTTTAAAATTAGAGCGGGAAAGAGTTAGTGCTTTACAAGCGCAGTCAGCAGAAAAATTAACGGCTTTGTCAGAAATAGATGAATAGGATTTACAAAATAAAATAGATAAAGCAGATGCTATAATTGAAAATAATCAAAATAAATTAGTTTAGGTATAGAAGTAGTATAGTGCTGAAATTAGTCGGGCTTTGCAAGCAGGTCTTAATGGAGAGCAAATACAAACTATAACTGATAAATATAGCACAAAAATTAAAGAAATTTCTGATAATATTGATAAATTTACATAGAAAAAAGCTAAATGGCAAGAAACTATGGATCTTTTAAAAGAAAATCCATAGGCGGCCGCGGATGCAATGTAGGCTTTAGGTATGACTGTTGATGGTTTAGATGAAAAATATGTTAATTTATCTGATAAACTTAATGGATTAAACGGGTTTTATGAAAAATTATCTGAAGGCGCGCAATTAAGTAAAGAAGAGCTTCTTGATTTTAGCGATTTATTAGATTCTATCCAATAGCAATATGACGGTTTAGATAATACAATAGAAACTCTTAGAAAAACATGGATGTCTGGAACAGAATAGTATTCAATAGCACTATAGGAACTTCAGTCAAAATTAACTAGCTTATCTCTTCAATAGGCATATGATAAGTTGACTTATGATGCTAATGAAGTTGAACATATCTTTATTCAAGTAGATGATGAAGCTTTTCAATCATGGAAAGAAGATGTTGAACGATTTTTTGAAGATGATAAAACTATGTCTGTTAGAGTAGATAATGCATTAGATCAAGAAATTAATAAAATTAAAAAGGATTTTGATGAAATATATAGTGCAGCTAGTAAGATAGGAGAAGGCTTTAAAGTTTCTGCATCTGATATTGGTGAAATTACTAAAGTATTTCCATAGATTACAGAAGGCATGGTTCGTTTTGCAGACGGGTCTTATCAATTAAATCAGCAAGTGGTCCAACAAGCTATTTCCGCGGCGCAGGCAGAGGTTTCTGCAAATGGATAGGCTATTGCTGAAAAAATTAAACAATAGGCTGATTATCACAATGCTAAAGCAGACATATATGACCAAATAGCAGCTATTGCAGCTTAGATGGCTGAGAATTAGGTCATGACCGAAGAAGACAAAAATTAGCGTATAGGTCAAATCAATGGTCTTTTGAGTCAACTGCAAGAATAGAATAAAGGAAAAGTTGTTGAGTATTAGAAAAAAGCTAGCGATGAAATAAAAGTAAAAGAATAGGATACTGCTACTCATAGACAATCTATAAATGCTAATATGTATAGAAGTCTTACTGAAATGAGTAATGCTAGAGCGCAACAAGATGTGGCAAATACGCAAGCAATGTTTGATGCAGATCAAGCGCGCGCTAATAATATGCGGCCTGCAGATTATGTTGCGGGAAATGGTTTAGATGCATTTAATGGACGAGCTCCTATTCAAAGTAGTTATTCAGTTATTGATCCAGGGTCTACAGCTCAAGATACTTTTACTATTAACCCAGACTTTGGTACATATTCTACTCAAGATTGGCGAAATTTATAGAGTCAAGCAAGAGCGCGTGCAGAGCAAGAGAGACGCCTTGCAGAATTAGCTATGTCTAAATATTATGATATTATGGGCAGGGCTAATAAGACCATTTACGGACTTGGAAATGTGGGTCGTGGAGAAGGTATCGAAGGAGCTAAACCAGAAAAAGAAAAAGAAGAGAAACCAAAAGAAGAAAAAGTTCAGGAGCCGCCAGATCCTAATATTGAAAAATATTTAAAGGATGAGTTTGATAGATATCATGATATTAATATTATTATTTAGAGAATAAATCGTCAATTAAAAAATATGTAGGCTCAACAAAAGAAACTTGTTGGTAAAGATTTAATTCATAATTATCAAAGACAATTAGAATTATTAAATTAGCAAATTGAAGCTCAAAAGCAAAAAATGAGTATTGCTCAACAAGAAGCGGGAGAGCTGCGGGCGAGTTTAAGCGCACAGGGGTTAGCGTTTCAAGAAAATGGATAGATCGCAAATTATCTTGGTGTATTATCAGCAAAACAAAATGCAATTAATGAATATATTGGTTTTTATAATTCTTTAACTAAAGAAGAACAAGAATATGCCAAAGATGTTCTTGATTCTATGAAAGAACAATATGAGGACTTAAAGAAAGATATTGCTCGTTATGATGAAGTTGTTAATACTATGATTCCTGATTTAGCTGATCAGATACGTGAAGAAACTTAGAAAAAGGTTGAAATAGCTATTTCTAAGAGTAAAATGGCGGTTGATATAAAAATTGATATGTCTCAATTACAGCGTGATTATAATAAATTTTTGAAGAATATTAAGTATCAAATAAAAGATTGGGATATATTAGGTAGTACAAAGTATGCTTTTAAAGATTTACAATCTTATTTCCAAGATGGTATATATAATTCAACAAAAGCGCAAACTGATCACATTTATTTTCTTATAGATCAACTTCGTCAAATAAATCAATCAGGTTTTTCTGATGTATATGGAGATAATAAAAAACAGGCATTAGACGATTTATAGCATTATAGACAAAGTCTTGAGGGAGATTTAGAAAGTATTCTAGGACTAATTGATCAAATTAAAGAAAATGTTATAAAGGCTATTGAACAAGTAGAAAAAGGTTTCCAAGATAGATAGAAATATTATAATCACGTTTCAAGTTTATTAGATCATGATTTGAAAGTTGTTGAATTAATTTATGGCAAACAGGCTTATGATAAAATGGATACTATGTATCAAAGACGTTTTGAACATGATGTAGATCATTTAAATAAGCTTGCGGAAGAAAAGGAATATTGGCGGGAACAGTTAGAAAAAGAAAAGGCACACCAAAAATTATTAAAGCAGGGAAGTAATGTTTGGCAAGAATCTCAGGAGCGGATTAAAGAGTTTGAATAGAACTGGATGGATGCAACAGATAGACTGAACTCCGCGTTTGAAGCTTCTCTTGATAATGTTATTAATAAATATAAAAATGGTGTAGATCAAATTTTTGATAAGTATGAAAGATAGATGTTTGGTGGTCAAACTATTGATGAACTTATTGAAGATTGGGAATTAGCAAAAGAAGCAGCAAATATATACTTAGATAATGTAAATAGAACTTATGCTATTGATAAGTTAAGTAATGGATATGATCAATTATTTGAGAAAGCTAATGGTAATCTTAAATTACAAAAGGAAATTAATGCTGCAAAAGAGGCTGAGGTTTAGAGTTTAAAGAAAATGGAAAAAATAGATCAAGGCACAATTGATGTTGCTAATAAAAAACTATAGGTACTTCAAGCCCAAATTGCTTTAGAAGATTCTCGTAATAATAGGTCTACTTTACAATTAAGACGTGATTCTCAAGGTAATTATTCTTATCAATATGCGGCAGATATGGATGATGCTGAAGATAAATTACAAAAATATAAAGATGAAACAAATGAGCTTTATAATCTTGCTAAAAGGTTGCAAAATTAGTATGAAGAAAAAACTATGTAGGCAACAAAGAGAATGATTGATAAAGTTAAGGAACTTCGTTATGAAGCTTATTTATTTGACATAGACACATCCGCAAGAGAATAGGAGATCGTGAAAACTTATTTAGGTAATATATAGGCTTATGCAGGAATTTCAGAGCAACATAAAGTAGATACAGCCAAATAGGCTCTTGCTACAATTACAGATAATGACCCTAATTATAGCTATCGAAGAGTATTTGATCCTCAATCAGGTAAATTATCTACATATTATGGTTATGGATAGACAACGGTTAAAGAATGGGCTAAACATAATGAAGAAACTATAACTAAAATGATGCAAAATTTGGAAGCGGGCCCATACGCAGCCAATAAAAAAGCTTTTTATGATATGATTTATAATAATGGTAATGGTATGGTTCCAATGTGGAGTAGTGGAGTTTCTAAGTATATTGAAAGAATTAATAGTGGTCCAGATGGATTACGTCCTGTTATGAGATAGGCTATAAAAGAATTAAATGGGCTACTTGTTAGTTATAAAAAAGAATTTATTGAATTAGCTAGTTCCGCAAAGAAAGATACTAAAACTATAGGAACTGGATTAAATGATGATATTAAATTAACTAAAGAACTTGTTACAGATAATGAAAAATTATTAGATTCTTATCAAGATATTTTTAATGATATGATGAATCACTGGATTCCTACTTTAGAAAAATATATTAAAAAGCATGAAGAATTACAAGCTGCGATTGAGGCTGTTACTAAAGCTTATAAGATTCAACAAGAAGAACAAAGGCGGGCGGCAGAAGCTGCTACCCAAGTAGCTGGATCTGCGGCGGTTTCTATAGGAGACACTTCTTTATTTGATGGAACTTATAATCAGGTACATCCTGATGTAAGCTATAGCAGCCACAGCAGTAGTCGTAGACGAAATACTGTCGTGATAGATCCTGGTGCTTATGGAGGCGGGGGCGGTTTTGGAATAGGCTCTACGGTAAGGTTTTTATCAGGTCGATATACAGCAAATTCTTCTGGAGGAGGTACATCTGGAGATGCTTCTTTAGGAAGCTATGTAACAATAACTCTTACTAATCCTGGAGCTCCTCGTCCTTATCATATCTCAGGATCAGATTATTGGGGAAATTATTCTGATTTAGGATGGGTTTCTGAAGATCAATTAGGTTATAGATCAGGAGGTTACACTGGAGAATGGGGGTCTTCTGATGGAAGATGGGCATTACTTCATCAAAAAGAACTTGTATTAAATGCTCAAGATACTTAGAATATGTTAGAAGCGGTAAGGACTGTCCGTGACTTAACTGCTGAAATGCAAGCTAATTATAGACAACGTTTATTACAATATCAACTTATGCAAGAATAGATGAGTGCATTACAATCAAAAATGCTTTTTGATATGAATAGTTTCTTATTTACTGATAGAGAACAAACTCCAGTTCAACAAAATGTTTATATTACGGCAGATTTCCCAGCAGCTCAATATCATAGAGAAATTGAATTAGCATTTGAAAATCTTACAAATCGTGCTTCTCAGTATTTATTTACTAGTAGATAAAATTAAAGGAGGGGTTTATCCCCTCCTTAAAAAAGGAGGTTTAATATATGAGTGATATAACTCAAAATTTATTAGATACAATATCAATGATAGCAGCCCATGCTGTATCTAATGCTTAGTTTGATAGAACAATACAGGCGGTAATTGTATCTTGTGAAGATTAGGCGTTAGGAAAATATAAAGTTAAATATCAAGATTCTTTATGGATGGCTTATAATAATAATTCTACTACAAAATATAGCGCAGGAACTAGCGTATATGTGCTTGTGCCTGGAAATAATATGTCAAAAAATAAAACAATTATAGGTACAGTTAGTGCATTAGGAGAAAATTACATTAATTATATTAGTAATGAATAGAATTATATTGAAAATGGAAATAGTATTGTAGAAATGTCAGAAGAAACAGAATATGGATTATGTTCTTATGAAATAGAAGATAGTAAAACTTTAATAGGAGAAGAAGGTTTTATACTAAATACCGATGCGGCTAATGAATATTTAAGTACGTCTGAATATATATTATTAAAAGCTGATTTCCGCACTAATCTTGCAAAAGAGCAACGTCGCGCAGGTAACTATGGTTTAAAAGCAAGATTGATATTTAAAACACAAGAAGATCCAAACAAAACATATGGAATGGATTACGTATTAGATATAGATAATATGGTTGGTAATCCATATTTATTATCTGCTCCACTAACTCAAAAAGCATATTTTCCTATTGATGGAGCAAATTTTGTTAGAGTTGAATCAATTAGTATTTTTAGTGAGGGATTTATTAACCATATAGCAAATAAATCTGATGACATTTTCGTTTCTGGTATAGAAATAATAGGCGCAAATACTTTAACAGAATAGGAAAAACAAGGTATTTCTTTACGTTTTAAACGTCCAAAAGGATATATTTTTACTTCAGCCGATAATTCTTAGGCTATAAAAACAGTAATTGCACAGATTAGAGTGGCAAATAAATTATTAACGTCTACTGAAAATGTAGAATATTATTGGTTTAAACAAAATATAACTGTTGAGGCGGGTAGTCAACGTTATAGTAAAGCTGGTGGAAAAGGTTGGGAATGTTTAAATTAGTTGAATACATCATAGGCAACAGATATTAAATTTTTACCTGGAATAGATACATTTACAATTAAAAAAGCGGATGCTATAGCGGAACATACTAAATTTAAATGTGTTGTTGTTTATGATGGAAAAGAAATTTCTAATACTTTTGAAATAATAAATAAAGATTCTCAGTATATTATTGAAATAATTTGTGATCAGTAGCCAGTCTTTTATCCAAATGTAGATACTTTACATTTAACTTGTTTAGTTAAAAATCGTTAGGATGGGTCTGAAACAACAGGGGTAGCATATAATTGGAGATTAATAACTTAGCATAATACTTATTATTCATTAAGTGAAACTACTAACGTTTTAACTATACAATCTGATAGTATACGTAATTATAATGATTATTATTGTTCAATATATAATTCAGGAACTTTAATTGGAACGGCAACTTTAAGAGTAACAAAAAATGCAGAACCATAGAATAGATATATTCTTTCTTTAGTAAATGGAACACAAGTATTTAATTATGATGAAATGGGACATAGTCCTTATGATATATATCGTCAAGCGGGAAGAACTATCCCGCAGCTTAGCTTTACTGTTGCGGATGTTGTAACCGGAGCAGATGTAACAAATTAGGTTAAAGATATCATATGGACAATTCCATTAAAAAATACTTTATTGACTGATGAAAATCAAGCAGAAGGACAAATGAGTGAAAACGGAGAATATAAAGAATATACTAATTTACAAGATTTTACGTATGGTATTGATAGTAGATATTATCATAATTTTACTAATAATGAAATTAAATTAAAAGTAATTATTCATGGGATAGAATTGTATGCAAAAACTAATTTTACATTTACAAAAGAAGGAGATCCTGGTACTAATGGAACTGATATAATTTGTAAAATTGTAGCATCAAAAGATGATAATATTGTTCCTGGTTGGCTAATTGCGGATTATAAAAGAGGAACATATAATTGGGATAATATGATTGTTTAGTTGTGGCGGAATGGATAGAGAATTTTTGGAAGCAGAACAAGTCGCGCCAAAGCTAATAATTAGCCAGAAATTAAAGTTACTTGGGAATTTTTAAGTAATACGGATAAAACATTGTGGTTTAAGATCCCAGAAGGCGCCTCTACTATTACAGATCATCAAGATGCAACAGAAAATAAGGTAGTGCTTTTTAATGATAAGACATTGTCTATGAATTCATTAAATTGGACTGAGGTAGATGGTTACCCCGCCAATATACTAAAAGTGACAGTGTAGTATGATCAAAATAGAAAGTATTATGATACTCGTCCTATTGTTACCGTATTTGAAGAATCTTCTACCAGTAATGAAGTTACTTTAGAATCTTATTCCGGTTTTTAGTATGCAGTATATTCGGAAGATGGTGAAAATCCATTATATGATGATTTAAATCCTTTTACTATTGTACAATCTGCGAGTAGTCGATAGAATGTAACATGGTCAGTTATAGGATCTGTAAGATCTGGATATGAGAAATTTGCAGCTATTTCCGCATCTAATTTTGAAATAGACAGATTTAAAAATAGTCAAAATAATATTACAGATAGTAATGGAGATAAAATGTATTTTAGACCTAAGCCTACTTATGATGGGTTATGTGTTACAAATGCTATTTTGGCTAAAGGTTCTCATTTTTGGTTGCATATTCCTATACATTTAATGTATAACAGATATGGGCATAAACAGTTAAATGATTGGGATGGAAATTCAATTGTAATGAATGATAAAGAAGGATAGGATCATTATATTTTAACTCCTCAAATTGGAGCTGGTATGAAAAATTCAGAGGACAACACTTTTACTGGATTAATGATGGGTACAACTAAGGTGATTACTGGCGATCCGGATGGTTATACTATATAGACTGGATTGCTTGGGTATAATAATGGAGAAAGAACAATATTTTTAGATGCTAAGACTGGTAAAGCTGAATTTGGAAGAGCAGATACTGGAAGAATTATTATTGACCCTTCTCAACAAAAAGAAGGAAAACCTCAAGCTTTAATATATGGAGGTGTTTATAGAGAAAAGGGTATTGACGATGATTAGGGGTCTGGTATGATCATTAATTTAACCAAACCTTCTATTGAATTTGGCTCTAAAAAATTTACTGTAGATGAACAAGCATTTACAGTTGGTGAAGATAAAATTATTTACGACATGGATAAAAACAAATTATCTTTAAAATTAGATGAATTTTCTTTAGGAGGTAAAGACTTATAGGAAATAGTTGATGAAGCTGATAATTTTTTATTAGATGCGAAAGGATTATCTAGTACCTATTGGACAATAGTTGGTACTTTAGAAGATAATCAAGATGATCCATTTGGAAAAAAAGGAGCTTGTTTGTTATCTCCTGAATCTGGAAAAAGCGCATATATACAAGCAAAAAAAGATAATAATAATCCTTTTAAAGAATTAGGTAGACGTTATCAGCTATCTGTATGGTTAAAAACATCAACATCAAATAATTCTAATAATTCAATAGATATTTATTTTAATGGAGTGGCACATACTGTAACTCCAACAAATATTTGGAAACAATATAGTTTTGAACAATAGGTAACTACTTTAAATACTAGTTATCCCAATGATCTTGTAACAATTGGTGGACAATCTTCTTTTTCATCTTCTGATGGATATAATTTATATATATATAATCCTTATGTATCTTTTGTAGAAACTCAATTAGAAATTTTTAATAGATTAACAAATGATGGAGCTGCTCAAGGTATACAATTAAAGAATGGGTAGCTATA
>Ga0326511_10000044_pt1 | contig 94476 bp, 70 predicted proteins | sample 0_2496_0518_D_FD_203701 | JGI IMG/M metagenome (GOLD analysis project Ga0326511, IMG submission 203701) | Bovine rumen microbial communities from UC Davis, California, United States - 0_2496_0518 | ecosystem: Host-associated > Mammals > Digestive system > Stomach > Rumen | place: USA...
GTGTGTATAACGACAAATATCATCCTCTGCACCGCATCCGCTTCTCTTTCCTTAATCTACAGTCAAACGGTGGGTTGCTCAGTTGTCCATCACCTCTGGCTGAGTGGTTCTGGAAATGGATTTAAAATGACATATCAGCAATGACGCATCATTACGACTCTTCCGCTTCGGGCTATATCTCGGATTCGTTTGAGGGAATCAGCCGCGAGTTTACGGATGTGGAGATATTGAGCACATCCGAAGTAAACATCGTGGCAAAAGGGAAACGGTATGGACGATGGTGGCTGTTTATTTCCTGAAACCGGCAGACATGCTGGTGATGAAGGAATGACAACAAGCAATGCGGGCGTTCTCAACATCGTTGAAAACGCCCGCTTCATTATCCTATTTATTAACTTTTTCTTGTGAAAGACTGGCCTCACGGCTGGTCATTCGCTCCTGAAACAATCTTTACATCTTACCTTTTAACTAAAAACCTAATTGATAAACTAAAAAACAAACCTAATAACTAACCTAAAACCTATATTACTAACAAAACTTTATTCAAATCTATATTTATTGCATCTGTAATCTCTCAAACAATCTTTTATCTGCTAAAACCTATTCAAATCGAATGCCTCGACAATTTAAATCAATCTGTCTTTGACAATTCTTATTATCCTGTGAACACCGCTTGTGTCCTTTTGACGATGCAAAGGTACGGCTGTTTGCGCACACAATCCAAATATTTGTTCGATTTTTCTTTGAAAATATGCATTTTCTTGATTTAAATCAAGAGATGTGTGCGAACACAATGTTAAAAAAGAGGGTTTAAATGATCTTCAACCACCGTCCACGATGCAGGCGGATGAGGAAGAGGATGCCGCGAACGGTGAGTTCGACAGCCATCGCAAACCAGACACCCTGTAAGCCGTAGGTGGTGGCCAATAATGCTGCTAAGGTCAATCGGATGGCCCACATGCTGAACAGGTTGATGACGGCTGGCTTCAACGTGTCGCCGGCACCAACAAACACCTGATAGGCTACGATGCTAGCTGCAAACATCGGTTCTGCAAAGGCCTCGATGCGCAGACAGTCGGTACCCAGCGAGCGAATGGCTTCTACGGGTGTCATCACCGCCATGAGATTGGGGGCTGCGATATACATGATGATACCCATGAGTGTCATCACGATCATACCTGTGATAACGGCCATGTTGGCAAAGCTGCGGCACAGGTCTCGACGGACGGCTCCAACACTTTGACCTACCAGCGTGGTGGCAGCTTCACCGATACCATAGCCTGGCATATAACAAAGACTCTCGGCGGTGATGGCAAAGGTGTGGGCAGCAATCGCAAAGTTGCCTAACGGAGCCACAATCATGGTGCTGACAATCTGGGCACCACTCATCAGTACAGACTGACAGGCAATGGGAATGCTGATTTTCATGGCATTACGGATATATGATGCCTGGAAAACCATTTTCGTTTTCAGTCGGATGACACCTAATACTTCTGAATGGTAAAAGGCAAACCAGCACTGTATCAGCATCACGATAGCGAAAGCCAACGTGGTGCCCAAGGCAGCACCTGTGACGCCGAGTCCTAATCCTGGTATATACCATTCGGTACCCAACAAGGTGATGTGTCTGGAGGGAAAGATGAAAAGGAAGTTGAAAAGCATATCCAACGCACAGAGGGATACGCTCAAGGCGCTGGAGATGCGCATTTTGCCTTCGCATTTTAGCATCGCCGCCGAGAGGTTGTTCATCTGCATCAGGGGGATGCTGAACGCAAAAATCATGAAGTAGGTGCCTGCATCATCGACGATATCATCGCCTCCACCCAACCAAACGGGGAGGGAACGCGATATCAAGGCTGCAACGGTCATCATCGTCAAACTGAAAGCCAGACAGCAGACGATACCGTGACGCACTACTTGTCTGGCTTTGACGAAATCGTTGGCACCGATGAAATGAGACGCTTGCACGGAGAAGCCCAGCGAGAAAGCGCTCGACAGACCGCCAAAGAGCCAGATGGTGGATTCTACCAGTCCGATAGAAGCAGGTGCTTCGGCACCCAAGCTGCCCACCATTGCCTGATCGATGAGGAACATTACCACATTGGTCATCTGCGCCAGGATGGAGGGAATGCTCAACAGCCAGATGAGGTTGAGCTTCTCGCCACCAGTCATGCTGATGCCGTCACGAATCTTGGAAAGAAGGTAATCGCTCTTCGCCGATGTGAACATGTGTTCTTATTTCATTTCCGGCACATCACCGTCGGCACGCCAATAGGCTACAAGTCTGATGTCGAAAATCAGGGTAGAGTAGGCAGGAATGTTGATGACACCAGTTGTTAAATTCGTGTTTGTGGTGCCATATCCTAATGTGTAGGGAATATACACCTCCCAATGGTCGCCGATATGCATCTGCATCAGGGCTGTTGCCCAACCGGTAATGGTACCATTGACAGACAGGTCGGATGGTTTCGACGATTGTGCGTTATAGCTACCGTTCCATGAGGAGTCGAAGACGTATCCTTCGGGATAGCTTGTTGACGGCAACAGACGACCGCTATAGTGTACGCGTGTATAATCGGAAAACATCGGGCAACCGCTGCCTGTGCCTTCTTCCAATACGTGTACGACGATGAAGTCGGTGGGTTTGGTTGCTGCGTCAGGAACCAGTGCCCATGAACGGAAAATCTTCCACGAGGTGTCGCCGGCAGCAATCTTCTGCTTGGCGGTGTTGTAGATGTCGTTGAAATACGTATCGTTCTTTTTTTGCCAATCTACATATTCCTCGACGGTGTCGTCTTCCTCTGAGCAGGAGGTGAGCAGCGGACATGAAACGAGGAGGAAGAATGGCAGTACGATTGCCATTCTTCTCACCTTATTATATAGATAGGAGATGTTCATGCTTATAATTTCTTCAACAGACTGGTGATGCTGACTTTGTCTTCGATGATGTTGCGCAATTCGCTGATGGGCACACGGCGCTGCTCCATCGTATCGCGATGACGCAGCGTTACCATGTTGTCGTTCAGGGTGTCGTGGTCAACGGTCACACAATACGGTGTACCGATGGCATCCTGACGGCGATAGCGCTTGCCGATAGAGTCTTTCTCCTCGTAGTGGGTGTTGAAGTGGAAACGCAGGTCGTTGACAATCTCGCGTGCCTTTTCAGGCAGACCGTCTTTCTTGACCAACGGCAGTACGGCGCACTTCACAGGTGCCAATGCCTCTGGCAACTTCAGTACGACGCGTGTTTCGCCATTCTCCAGTTTCTCTTCCTGATAGCTGTGGCACATGATGGAGAGGAACATACGATCGACACCGATACTGGTCTCGATGACATACGGTGTGTAGCTCTCGCCGCTCTGCGGGTCGAAGTACTTGATGCTCTTTCCGCTGTATTTCTCGTGCTGCGACAGGTCGAAGTTGGTACGGCTGTGGATGCCTTCCACCTCTTTGAAACCAAACGGCATACGGAACTCGATGTCGGTAGCGGCATTGGCATAGTGAGCCAGTTTCTCGTGGTCGTGGAAACGGTAGTTCTCAGCACCGAAGCCTAATGCCTGATGCCACTTCATACGTGTTTCCTTCCACTTTGGGAACCAGTCGAGTTCTGTGCCTGGGGCAACGAAGAACTGCATCTCCATCTGTTCGAACTCACGCATACGGAAGATGAACTGACGGGCCACAATCTCGTTGCGGAATGCCTTACCAATCTGTGCGATGCCGAAAGGAATCTTCATACGACCAGTCTTCTGTACGTTCAGGTAGTTGACGAAGATACCCTGTGCCGTCTCAGGACGCAGATACACTTTCATCGCACCGTCGGCGCTGGCGCCCATCTCTGTAGAGAACATCAGATTGAACTGGCGCACATCTGTCCAATTGCGAGTGCCGCTGATGGGGCAAACTATCTCCTCGTCCAGAATGATCTGCTTCAGTTCCTCCAGATCCGGTCCCTGCATCGCAGCCGCATAGCGTGCATGCAGAGCATCACGCTTAGCCTTTGTCTCAGCCACACGTGGAGAGGTCTCTAAATATTTTGCCTCGTCGAAAGAGTCGCCAAAGCGCTTGCGAGCCTTTTCTACCTCTTTCTGGATTTTGTCGTCATACTTGGCAATCTGGTCTTCGATGAGCACATCAGCACGATAACGCTTCTTGGAGTCGCGGTTGTCGATCAGTGGGTCGTTGAAAGCATCCACGTGACCGCTGGCCTTCCAGATGGTGGGATGCATAAAGATAGCAGAGTCGATGCCCACGATATTCTCATGGAGCAATACCATCGCCTGCCACCAGTACTGTTTGATATTGTTTTTCAACTCTACACCGTTCTGTGCATAGTCGTAAACGGCGCCGAGTCCGTCGTAAATTTCGCTACTTGGGAAGACAAAGCCATATTCCTTACAATGACTCACAATCTTCTTGAATACATCTTCTTGTTGTGCCATAATCGTCTTAATTTTCTAATTTTGCGTGCAAAAATACACAAAAACCGCGACTTACAAGCCTGTTCTGTTAAGAAATTAAGTTTTTTATTGCATTTTCCTAGATAGTTTGCAAGAACCGTTCTGCTTCCAGTGCAGCCTTACAGCCGCTGCCGGCAGCAACGATAGCCTGACGGTAGTGTGGATCAGCACAATCGCCTGCAGCGAAGACACCAGGGATATTGGTGCGTGTCGAATCGCCTTGCGTTTTGATGTATCCTGTTTCATCGAGGTCGAGCCACTCGCGGAAGATGTCGGTATTGGGTTTATGACCGATAGCGAGGAAGAATCCATCGATGGGCAGGTCGTAGCGCTCTTCGTCGGCTTCGCCCTTGCGCTTGATCAGATGTGCCCCTTCCACTTTTCCGTCGCCATAGAGGCCGGCTGTGTTGTGCTCATAGAGGATTTCAATCTTCTCGTTGTTCTCCACGCGTTTCTTCATGATGTCGGAAGCACGCAGGAAGGGTTTGCGTACGATCATATATACCTTCTGACAGAGTTGTGCCAGATAGACAGCCTCTTCGCAAGCGGTATCGCCGCCACCTACGACAGCGACCGTCTTCTTGCGGTAGAAGAAGCCGTCACAGGTAGCACAGGCGCTGACGCCAGCTCCGTTGTATTTCTTCTCGTCGTCCAAACCCAGGTATTTCGCACTGGCTCCTGTCGCGATAATCACCGTTTCGGCTTCAAGTTCCTCACCGCGGTCGGTGGTAAGCACGTAGGGACGTTTCGAGAAGTCAACCTTGGTGATGACGCCGTCGCGGATATCGGCTCCGAAGCGTTCAGCCTGCTGGCGCAGTTCCATCATCATCTGGTTGGCATCGACGCCTTCTGGGTAGCCTGGGAAATTCTCTACTATTGTGGTTTGTGTGAGCTGGCCGCCCATCTGCATACCGCAGTAGAGTACGGGCTGCATATTTGCGCGTCCAGCATAAATCGCTGCGGTATATCCGGCAGGACCGCTACCGATAATGAGACACTTCATCATAACAACTCCTCTATGGCCTTTTCGATGACTTCAATTTTTTCGGTTGGTTCGAAGCGAGCAACGACCTGTCCTTTCTTATTGATGAGGAATTTGGTGAAGTTCCATTTGATATCTGGTTTCTGCTTATAGTCTGGATCAGCCTCGGTGAGCATTTTGTCGAGAATCGGAGCAATGGGGTGCGTCTCATCCCAGCCTGCAAAACCCTTCTGCTCCTGCAGGAACTTGAACAGCGGGTCGGCATCCGGACCGTTCACCTTCACCTTCTTGAAGCGTGGAAACTCGGTGCCGTAGTTCAGTTTGCAGAATTCATGGATGCTCTCATCGGTACCAGGAGCCTGCTGTCCGAACTGGTTGCAGGGGAAGTCGAGAACTTCGAACCCTTGTGCGTGGTATTTCTTGTAGAGTGCTTCCAACTCGTCGTACTGGGGGGTGAACCCACACTTCGTAGCGGTGTTGACGATGAGCAAAACTTCATTTGCATACGCTTTCAGAGATACCTCTTTACCTTTTCTGTCTTTCACTGAGAAATCATAAACAGTTTTCATTTCTTGTTGTTCTTTATGGGTTGATAAATTAAATAATGCCAAAATTCCAAAGATAATAGCCAGTAAAGCTTTCATATTCATTCTGTTTTTTATGCCACAAATATACGAACAAACGGGTATATTACAAAATAAAAAAACATTTTTTAGGGATTTCCCTATTCAAGAATATGGAATTTACTTTTGGCTGTACGCATAAATCATAGTATCTTTGCATCAGAAACTTTAAAAACCAACAATATGAAAAAGATTACTACATTATTCATGATGCTGATGGCAGCCGTAATGACGCTGTCGATGAGCAGTTGCACCGAGGACCAGGAAATCGGTATGACACTGGAAGGAACATGGGAAGGCTACACACATGCCTATCATGAGTACAATGGACAGTTGTACCAGTCGAACCGAACGGTATTGACTTTTAATGCTGATCTTTTTAAGGTTAAGAGCGGTACAGGTTACTGGGTTGATTACTATAATGATTATGGATGGGGACGTAATTATATTGCCAACCGTATCTCTTGGCGCGTTCAGAACCAAATCATTTACATCCACTTCAAGGAAGATAATTTCGATATTGAAATTCGCAACTATCGTCTCAGCAGTGGCCACTTTGTTGGAACTATCTATACAGCAGACAGCGACATCGACTTCGAACTGTATAAGGTTCATGATCCTAATTGGGACGACTACTACTATGGCTTTGGCCCTTACTATAGCAAGGGAACACGTGCCGGCAGTGACAAGGCTGCAGAAGCACCGAAGCGTATGTTCATTCCTGATGCAAAGGAGAAATAAAAACGAAGAATCATGAAAACAACGAAGATTTATATGGCAATGATTGCGATAGCAATGGTGCCGTTTACAATGATCAGCTGTGGCGATCCCTGGTATTACGACGACCCCTATTACCACGACCACTATGGTCCTGGTTACGATGATTACGGTCCTGGATATAACGATAACCGTTACGATGAACCCTATTACGACAATAATGCCGATATGCTGGCTGAGGCTCAGTGTCTGCGCGGCCACTGGCAGGGCACGATGGTTGATGAGTTCACTAACAACGAGGGACAGCGCCAGCAGGTACAGTATGATGCCGATATCGAGTTCGACCAGTACAATTCTAATTCGCTGAGCGGACGCGGAAGGGAAATCGATGTTGCCGGCAGTGAATCACAGGAACTGGTGTTCACTTGGTTTGTTGATGCCCAGACGGGAAACATCCACATCAAGTATGACGGAGGCTCTGTCGTTGTCATCGACGCAAACAGCAAGGATCTCGGCTTCTATCTCGACGACAACCAGTTCTATGGTTATATGGTGGGGCAGAACATCGACGATGTCATCTATTTCGACCTCGCACGCTATACCTACGCTAAGGAGAGTGACTTCTCGGCTGTCGCAAAGGCAAAGGCGAACCCACAGACTGTCACCTCAACTAAAGCGGTTGCAGGCGTACAGGCCGACCGCCAGACAATCGACCTTACCAACATCCCTGTAGGACTGCCGAAGAGGAAGTAAAAGACCCCTCCATCATAAAAAATGCATCGTGATAAACGATGCATTTTTTATGATGGGGAGGGCTTTATTTCAACCCTGCTCTGAAGCTGGAACCAACGGTTTTTTCAACAAGTTCCTCCGTCTTATCAGGGAGGTTGCAGAAGAAGTCGATACCAGTCTTCTGCTCCAGTTCATCAATAGAGATGAGGTATTTGAGCAGATTTTCATCATAGCTTACCTTGTGTTCAATCCAGAAGGCTGCGGCCTCATAGCCACCACCCTGTGATGCTGGCTTCTTGCAGAGGAAAGCCATATAGAAATATTTTGGAACAGGAATACGATTGTTGCCTGAGCCAATATATGGTGTTGGCTCATAAAGGTTAGCTTCGCTGTCGATGGTACCACCTTTACAAACATAGAGTATTTCGCGGAAATTGCTGTTATTCCACTTACGAGCTTGATTTTCCATATTAGACCATACTCCAGCGTTGAAACCATTTACTTGTGGTTGCATGTTGGTCATGTAAAAGGTTTGGCAGTTGGCCGTCTCGTTATAGGCATAAGACCTGTCTGCAGAGGCCATGATATGTCCATGATCGAATCCTGACCCCCAATAAGGATCTACCGTAAAATGATACTGTGAGGGTAGGCTTGGGTCGTTAGGATATTCAGAGAACTCTTTACCAGAGGTATCTTTTGGCTTTCGCTTCGTTGATGAATCGCTGTTGCCAGCATGCCAACTGAAGCACGTCCAGCGTTGTGAGTGCTTGTTGATATCCCATTCTGTACTGTTGTTGAGTCCGATTCCCTGTGCGATATGTACAATCAGATAATTACTGCTGCCATCTTTCACATGTGGGAACTCTAAGTTGTTGACGTAGGGAGCCACCAGGGAGTTCTGTTTGCTTGGGTCGTTAGCATTGGTGTTGCTTGCAGAGGGAACATTTGGATTGGTGTCGCCGCCAGGCTGATCGCCGCTCTTTCCGCTACCGCTGCTACCATTGTCATCATCACCACCACAGGCAGCGAAGGCCAGTGAAAAACAAATAAGGTAAAAGAATAGTTTTAAAGTTTTCATAATGGAAAAGGTTTTTAACCCCAGTAGTTGATTCTAACTACTCCCCTCCATATAGAGAGGGGCAAGGGGGAGGGTCATTTAATACAAAAAGTGCTGACAAGACGCATATGCAACTACGCTTGACAGCACTCTGTCTTTTTTCTCTCGGTAAGTGACAAATGTCAATTATATAGAGGAGTATTACTTCTTGATCTTACCGTAGCGGTTCATGAAGCGGTCAACACGTCCTGCGGTGTCAACGAGCTTGCTCTTACCAGTATAGAACGGGTGAGAGGTACTTGAGATTTCTACTTTTACCACTGGGTAAGTTTCGCCTTCAAATTCTACTGTGTCGTTGGTTTTTGCTGTAGATTTTGTAAGGAACATATCGCCGTTGGACATGTCTTTGAACACGACGGGGCGATAGTTTTCTGGATGAATACCTTTTTTCATTTGAATGTTTAAAATTTATATGTTATTGAATAATATACGTCATAATGGGCTGCAAAGGTACGAAGTTTTTTGGATTCTACCAAGAAAACGCGAAGATTTTTATTTTGACAGCATAAAAAACAGGCTGCAACCGAATGTCGATTGCAGCCCGATATTGAAGATTTGGAGAGATTTTACTGTACGTAGAAGATGGTAACGGTTTTAGCGCGGAGCTGTACGCCGCCAGAAGATTGCGTGTAGTCATTCACAATAGTGAACACGTTGCCGTTTACATTTCCATACAGTTGTTCGTTTCCAACATATTTGGTTCCGTTATACTCATCGCAATTGATTACAACCTTTGCAATTGCTTTTGAAGAACTTGTGATCGTGAATCCGTTTGTAGCATAGAAGCGAACACCCTTTGTTGCTGTGTAGAACTTCGGTGGGTTAGTAGCAGAACCCTTTTGGAAGGTGATGACTGTACCATCATTCAAATTGATGGTTTCAGCAGCTTGCTCATTGGCCCATCCCATTTCATTGAAGTCAACAATAACACTTTCACCTGCAGTAGCGTTCGGATCGGTCAACGTAACGACAGTTCCTTCGACAGACTTCGTGGTGTTAGAACCTGTGTCGCCACCAGGTGTGTCACCGCCAGGCTGGTCACCACCGCCACCACCTTCTGTAGTGCCGTTGAGCGAGTAGAGGTAAGCTTCGTTCTGAACAGTCTCAGGCGTGTTGCCCTTGTAGTTCATCAACTTACCGTAGATGACAACATCGTCGCCCACCTTGATGTCTGTGTCACCGCTGGCAAACTTCTTGTTGCCCAGATAGAGAATGCGGTAGCATTGGAACTGTTCAGACTCTTCTTTACCATCCTCAGAGATGAAGAAGGTAGCGTTGCCGTTGAGGCCGCTCTCGTTGTAGGTACCATTGTTGGCAATTTTGCAAATCTTACCTTTTACATATACATCGTCCGATTTCTGGTATTCGGTGTTAGAGGTCCAAGTCAGAGCGCTTGCAAGCTGATTTGCTGCAGTAGGATTGTACGGATTCTGGAGTCTGCCGTCGCCAGAAGGTTGGCCAGGTGTGCCGCCACCACCGCCGGTGCTGGTTTCGTCGTTGAGTTTGTAAACGTAGGATTTGTTGGCAACAGTTTCAGGTGTGGTTCCCCTGAAGTTTACAACATTACCGCAAACAATGACATTGTCACCAATCTTAATCTGGGTGTTGCCTGACTTCCATTTCTGGTTGTTCAGGAACAAGGTACGATAAACATAGAAGGTGTAGTTTGTACGTGTGTCGGTAATGTGGAAGGTTGCATTACCAAAGCTACCAAACTCTTCCTCGATAGAAGAGATAACACCCTGGATGAACACTTGGTTCTCTGTTTCTACGCCTGGCTCCAAAGTACTGATGAACTGGAGGGCGCCGGCTACGTTGTAGGGAGTGTCTAAGGTGCCGTCACCCTCAGCTCCCTCATAGGTCTGACCGCCACCATTCACCTCTGGTTGGGCGTATGGCATAGGTACGTCGTCACAGCTTGTGAACGTGAGTGCTGCAAAAACTACTGCGAGCACTGAATAAAAGAACTTTTTCATAGTCTTATATTTTTTTGTTTTTATTGTTTTTTACTTATGATTGTTATCGGAAATAGGTTATTGTCCGGTAATTCCGTTGAGCGAATAGATATATGCTTTCTTCGATGCCGTCTCCGGAGTTCCTTTGAAATTGGTCAGTTTTCCGTAGATGATGACCTCATCGTTAAGAGCAATCGGTGTGTAGCCCTCTACCCAAGGTCTGTTGGCCAGGTAGTAAGCACTGTAAATCTGGAACTGGTTCGTTGTAGTACCATCATCGGAGATGAAGAAGGTAGCTGTTCCGTGCTCAGAATCGAATTGGTACTTAATCTCGGAAATCTTACCCTTGATATATACCTCGTCGGTCTCTGCACCGCTCTCCAATGCGCTGGCTATTTGCGTAGCTGCAACAGCATTGTACGGATTCTGGAGTGTACCATCGCCAGTAGCTGTACCACCGCCACCGCTTGGATCATCGCTGTCAACGGGATCGAAGGTGATGTCGGCACCCTTACGAATCATCAACTGCCATGTGGAGTTGAACTTGCTCAGCACACCGATGAGGTTGACGGGAAGCTTCTGTCCATCCTTGAATGGCAGGATGGTAGCTCCAAAGTCAGCATAGCTGCTGGTACGTACAACCACATCCTTTGTGAAGTTGTCGAGTTCCTTGTGGTAGTAGTTACCGTTTGCCGGAGAACCGCTAATCAGCGTCTGGATACCATCGGCATTTTTAAAGGTAACGTTCTTGAAGACAACAACTTTACCAATCATATTGTCTTTCAAATCAGATTGCTTGGTGATGCCGATAGGCTTAATCTGTGTTGCATCGGGCTTGCCGATGAGTTTGAAGTGCGTCATCCAGATGCTCTCTGCCATACGGCCGATACCGCCGTTGTAGGGAGTACCAAGCTGTGGAGCACCACCGTAGCCACCGATATAGAGGTCTTTCAGGGCAATGAGCATTTCCTGACCTTCAGCCATGTAGCCGGAGAGACCGGATTTGTTGATACCGATGATGATAGCACCGGTTTCATCCTGTACGAATATCTGCTTGTAGATATTGCCAGCGATGTCGTTGCCGACTACGCGTACCTTTAATTTAATATCGTCTTCAATTTGGGCATATTTGCCGTCTTTGATGGCTGCAGCGTATGCTGGAATAGCTTTCAGCTGGGCAAGGGTGATGACGTTGTCTTCTGTAATGGAATTGTTGCCATAGGGAGCATCATCGCTTTCTATCGGTTTCCAATCATCATTGAAAAGACCGTCGTCTCCGTTCATACAGCTTGCCAAAGAGAGGCTCACTGCTGCAGCCATGAAAATATATTTTAAACTTTTCATATTGACTTCTCCTTTAGAATTTATAACTTACGTTGAGCATAGCGTTGATTCCGTTTGCATAGAATTTCTTCGGGTTGTAGCGGAACTTGTATGCGCGCATATCTTCGTCTGTAGCAGATTTACGGTCCTGACGGTTCTGTTCCATACCACCAGTTACGAGGTTGCGGTTGTTGAGGATGTTGGTCAGCATCAGGTTGATAGACAGAGAGCCTTTACCTACGTAGATACTCTTGCCAATGCTGGCGTCAACCATGAATCCACCGTGACCCTTTGCCTGCTTGTAGCGGTTCAGAATGTCGTTGCCGTTCTCGTCCTGACCCATGATGTTGTTGGAACGATAGCGTGTCACGGGTGAGTAGTACAGATAGATTTTGTCATAGTAGTTGCCAATCAGGTCGATGAACCAACCTTTTGCGTGGTATGAGAGGTCAACGCTTGCTGCGGTCATCGGGGTGCATCCTTCGTGGATACCTTCCGTGAGGACTACATCCTGCTTGTAGATACCGTCCTGTGAACGCATATAGACGATGTCGGCATCGTTGATGTATTCAGCATCGCTGATGGTACCCAGCATCTTCACGTCGAAGTTGTCGGTCACCTTTACGTTGACACCAGCTTCAGCTCCGTAGTGACGCTTGTTGATACCTGTGATGGAAGCGTAGGTGAAGGAGTTCTCTACGTCGTCGTAGTACATGCTGTACTCGGTTACGTTCTTCATGTAGCTGTAGAACAGGTTGATGTTTGCGTGAACCCAAGTGGTGTTCAGCTGGTAACCGATTTCCGAGCTGAAGATGTCTTCTGACTTCAGACCGTGTGCAAAGTCGTTGTTGATCTGTGGAGAAGCGAAGGCAACACGTGCGTCGGGTGCTTTCTTCTCGTAGCCGATACCCAAGCTAACGGTATGGCCGCCGCCGAGGTTCAGTGAAGAACCGAACTTGAAGCCACCGTCAACGAACTCAGCCTTTCTGCCCTTACCATAAGAGTTTTCAGGATCCAAACCGTTGCGCATCTTACCGTCGCGCTGCAGTGACTTATAGCCTAAGCGACCAGAGAGTGCGTAGTGCAACGGGCCAAGGTTCTCAGAATAGGTAGCCCAACCTTGTGCTTTGTTCACCAGTACATTGTAGTCGTAAGCGAAGCGGTCGCCTACCTTTACTTCTTTAGCCTTTCCGGTAATGGGGTCAACAGTATTCAAGTCGTACTGTGCCCTGGGGTCTGTTTCCAAAACGGTACCTACCAGATAAGTGTTGGTGTTGGTCATGTAGGTTGCACCCAGCATGTCTTCCAGTGTCTGATAGTGCATACCCTTGTTGGCAGACAATACGAAACCTCCGACAATCTTGGAGTTCTGGGTCAGCTGGCGCTTGATGGTTGATGCCAGGCTGAATGCCAGCTGGTCATCGTGGTAAGCCTGCTGGAAGTACATCGCTTCAGCTCCCTGAGCGGAAGCCGACTGGTTGGCGAAGTACAGGCGATCCCAGTTGATCTGACGGTTGGCCTTCGAAGCGTTCAGGTAGTCATAGGAAGCCTGCCAAGCATCGAGGTTAGCCTGTGTACGGTTAGCAGCATCGGTCGGGTCCCAAACATTGAAGTTGTAACTCGGCATCATGCTGTAGTAGTCAGGTGACGGGTTGGTACCACCGTTGTAGCTCAGACGTGAGCTGCTGTACATGGTGTACTTGCCCAGCAAAGAGGTTGTCAACTGGGTCTTGTCGTCGATTTTCCAATCCCATGTGAACAAACCGGTAGGTTCGAAGTCGTTGATGATACGGGCATTACGCTTCTTGCCGTTCTGGTAACCCCAGCTTGGGTTGTAGTAACGGTTGTTAGCAATCCAGTACATCTCATCGGTAGAAGCAGCCTGTCCGCCACGTTCTGTCGGGTTACCCCAAGTAACGAACGAGAGGTTGTGGTTGCCGATGACCTTCTCAACGCCGAGGAAATAGGAGAGGGCATTGTAGAAGGTTCCTTCTACGTAAGCGGTCTCAGTATTTGCCCAACGATAGGTCAAACCTACTGACCACGCCCAGCCCTTGTTGTTCAGGCCGGAGTTGTAGCCATACATCGCGCGCAAGGTATAGTTACGGTTTCCGCCTGCGAGAGAAATACGGTGGCCGGCAGCCATCGAACTTGGGCGGAAGTTGTAATTGTTTGAACCAGCCATTGCGGACATGCCGAAGCTATTGTCCTCGAATGGCAACGCGCTTTCCATGGTGCGGGTCTGGTTGTTCAAACCACCAATAAAAGAGTAGCGGAATTCTCCACGCTCAGCGTCATTGGCGGGGTTGCCGTTGATGTACACCTCGCTGTACCTGGAGCCGAAGGCCCTGTACTTGAAGCGTACTGGACTCCACCGATAACCCACATTGCTTGCATAAGCATTGTTGTTGGAGCCGAGAATCGTCACTTCCTGAGCAACGTTATCGTCCTCGCCCAACTGCGATTCGGTAAATGTGAAGGCCGACTCGTCTGTCGTTTGTGCGGCTTTTTGCGCCTCTGTCTCCGGTGTCTGCGCAAAAACAAACATTGGGCAGCAGAGGGCTATCACAGCTAATTTCAGCTTTGTTTGCATAAAAACTTTTTTTAGGTTAATATTAGATTATTTGCTGCAAAGGAACGAATTATTTTTTGAATAAACGAATGTTTCCTGTTTTTTTTTTACTTAAAATGATACTTTTCTCAAAAAAGTTTGCATCTTTGACGATAAACCGCTATATTTGCAGCATCATTAAAAATTTAAATCATGAAAAAACATCTATTTTTAGTCCTTTTGCTGATGCTTACCTGCATCACGGCTAATGCCCAGAAAAAGTTTTCTGTGTATGGTGTTGGCTTCTACAACCTTGAGAACCTCTTTGATATAACACATGATGAGGGAAAGAACGATTACCAGTATCTGCCCGATGGCGCCAACCACTGGAACGAACTGAAGTACACACACAAGTTGCACAATATGGCAAAAGTGCTCTCAGAGATGGGTACCGATGTGCTGCCGAACGTTGGTTGTGCATTCATTGGTGTCAGTGAGGTGGAGAATGCCCATGCGCTGACCGACCTCTGTAACCAGCCTGAACTGAAGGCACGCAACATCCAGTTCTGCCATATAGAAGGTCCCGACCGTCGTGGTGTTGACTGCGCTTTGCTCTACAATCCGGCTTTGTTCTCCATCCGTGACGTGAAGCTCGTACCTTATGTATATGAATTGCCAGAGGACAGTAATAAAGCCACCCGTGGATTCCTGACCGTAAGCGGTACGTTAGCCAATGAGCATGTATCAGTCATCGTCTGTCACTGGCCCAGCCGTTTCGCAGGTTCCTACTATCGTGAGATTGCAGGCCGTCAGGTGAAAGTTGTCAAGGATTCCCTGTTGCGCGACGATCCTAATGTAAAAGTATTTGTCATGGGTGATATGAACGACGACCCTATCAACAAGAGTATGGTAGAAGGTCTTGGCTGTAAGCCGGAGATTGACCAGACGGGTCCCGACAACATGTATAATCCTTATTATAATGTGTTGGTGAAGAAAAAGACTGGTACCTTGCAGTATCAAGGTAAGTGGAACCTGTTCGACCAGATTGTCATGACACCGAACCTGTTGAATAAGAAAGGTGTAAAAGACTTCACCACATTGAAGTTCTGGAAGCACGAAGTGTTCCGTCGCGACTACCTGTTCCAGACAGAAGGCAAGTTTAAGGGCAACACCAAGCGTACACATGCCGGCGGCGTATGGCTCGACGGTTATAGCGACCACCTACCCGTAGTTGTTTATCTGGCTAAAGAGCAACAGCAATGAAAAACAAAGTAACCATTATCGGCATCGCCGGCGGAACGGGTTCAGGAAAGACCACCGTTGTACAGAAAATTGTAGAGGCGCTGCCCCCGCATTATGTGGCCGTTGTGCCGTTGGATTCCTATTACAACGACACCACACACATGACCGACGAAGAGCGCCATAACATCAATTTCGACCATCCTGACGCCTTCGACTGGAAACTGTTGAACAAGCAACTCAATGACCTGCGAGAGGGTAGGGCCATCGAACAGCCCACCTATTCTTATATACAGTGCAACCGTATGCCCGAAACCATCCATGTTGAACCGAAACCAGTGATTATCATTGAGGGCATCATGACGCTGATCGACAAGAAACTTCGCAACCTGATGGACTTGAAGATATTCGTCGATACTGATCCCGATGAGCGCCTAATACGTAATATCCAGCGCGATACGATAGACCGAGGACGAACGGTGTCAATGGTGGTAGAACGTTACCTGAGCGTGCTGAAACCCATGCACGAACAGTTTATTGAGCCTACCAAGCGCTATGCCGACTTGATTATTCCACAGGGCGGTGAGAACAAACGCGGTATCGCCATCCTCTGTAAGTATATCGAAGGACTGGTACCGGCTTCGTTGAAGTGAATTAGGAGCCTACCTTAAACCCATAAAAAATGCATCGTTTTATAGAGCGATGCATTTTTATTTTCTCCAATAAGAATACCAATCACTCCCCTCCCTAAACAGGGAGGGGTTGGGGTGGGTCTTACTCCTCTACTATCTCCGCATCCTCAATCTCAGCAGAAGGAGTTAGGGACGACTGAGACTCCTGTGCGTAGCGTTGCCTTATCCGATGGATAAAGAAGGCGTTGACAGCTTCTATCACACCGTAGAAAATGAAGCAGCAGCCAGTAGCGAGAAGAGGAAGACTGGCAACATCCATCGGATCGCACATGATCCAAATAGCGATGATAAAAGTCAAGCACGGGAACATCCAATACAATATAGGTACATAACTATATTGGCGTGCGCGGGCAAGACTGAACAATTGATTGATGGCTCCTAAGATGAGGATGGCTCCCAACAGATACACCGCATAGGTGATGAAGGTGTTGGGCATGAGTGCCAGGAACAAACCTAAAATCATGCTCCCCAATCCTACGATGGGGAAGAACGGTTTTCGTTGGATGATTTCATTTCCCTCCGCATCAAACATCGGTGTGGCATTCTTGATGCGTTTGTTTTCCACATAATATACGACGCAGGAAATCAATCCCGACATAAAGAACATGATACCGATGCAGCAGATGAGCCACGTCATCATCGTTTCACGATACTTGATAAGCAGAACGCCGACAACAACGGCGATTACTGCACGAAGGATGGAGCTTTGAACGACTTTCATAAGATAGTTGTTTTTTCCGTTTATACGTAAATCTGTGCAAATGTATAAAAAACTTTCACTTGCAGCAAGTTTTTTAAGTTTTTTACTATTATCTTTGCCGCAAAAATAAGAAAGACAAACAATCATGACGACACTTTATTTAGTCAGGCACGGGGAGACCATTGACAACCAACGGCAGATTATGCAGGGACAGACGCAGGGGAAACTCAACGAAACGGGCATCCGACAGGCTGAGGAACTGCACGAGAAACTTGCCGATGAGGGAATAGATGTCTATGTGTCGAGCGACCTGAACCGGTCTGTTGAGACTTGCCGCATCATCATGGGGCGCAAGGGAACGGAAGTACGAGGGTGCGGGGGTATGGATAAGCCGTTTGTTACGACTCCCTTGCTGCGCGAACGCGACTGGGGTAGTTTTACGGGCAGGTATATTCCAGACTTGAAAGATGAGGTGTGGCCAGATGATATAGAAACACTGGACGCATTGAAAAAGCGCGCCCAGTGTTTTTTGAACTTTATAAGAGAGAGTTATCCTGAACAGAAAGTATTGGCTGTCGGACACGGCATCATCAACAAAGCCATTCAGAGTGTATATTTCGATAAACCGATGAATGAAGTGGCTCGCATGATGAATGCCGAAGTCCGCGTGTTAAAACTTCGTTAGCGTCGTCCACCGAAGCCACCGCTTCTGCCGCCACCACCGTGACTGCCACCGCCGTGACTTCCTCCGCCGAAGCTACCGCCGCTTGAACGGCTGCCACCTCCAAAGGAGCTACCGCTTGAACGGCTGCCTCCTCCAAAGGAGCTGCTGCCGCTTGAGCGTGTGCTGCTACCGCTGCTATAGGAACGTGAACTGCTACCGCTGCCGTATGAACCTCCATAGGAACGTGTGGTGCTGCCGCCACGATAGGTACTGCTGCTGCTTGAGCGTGAGCTGTTGTCTGGTGTGAAGGAGCGAGAGGGTGTTGAGCTGCTGCCAACAGAGCTGCCACGATTGCCGAACGAAGAGCTGCTGCCTGACGTGTTACCTCTGGTTACGGTTGTACGGGTAGAACTTTCGCGGTTTACAGAACCGTTGCCGAAACCTCTGCTTCCTTGTGAGCTGCCATTGTGGTTGCCGTTACCGAAAGAGCTACTTCCGCGATTGTTGCTGCCACCATAACTATAGGTATCGTTATGGTTACCATTATGGTTACGGCTTCCGTTATCATTCGGTTTGCTTGGACGGTTGTTGTCACCATGTCCACCATGTCCGAAACTGGTGTTTCCGCGTGAAGACATGCTGCCGTATCCGCGTCCACGATAGTCGTGGTTGTGCGTATTCTTGTCAAAACCGTGCTTGTAATGACCACGACCGTGACCGTCTCTCATGCCTACATGATGGTCTCTGGGGCGACCTGGAGGCGGTCCCCAGTTACGGCCATGATACCAGGAGCGACCGCCGTTGTGGTGCCAGCTGTGACCACCATAGTAGCTATAGTAGAAGTGTGGGCGACCGAAATAATAGTAGTCGCGATACGGATAGCGGGCATAGATGCCGAAATGCCAGTAGCCTGCCTCCCAGTAGAGTGGGCGATAGAAGTAGCTGGCTGCGCAATAGGCCGCATACTGCCAGTCGAGCAGAATATAACTGAGGTCAAGGTTACGGTGCGTCCAGTAGGTTCCATACAGGTCGTCGTAAGAGTTGACACTCATCAGATAGTCGAGGTTTATCTCGTAGGCGGCCTCGTACTGATCCTCTGTGAGGTTCAGCTCGTATGCCATCTTGTCCGTAAGGAACAAGGCCTGCTTACGTGCCTGCTCGTAGCTCATGGCATTGGCCGATACTGTCATCATGAACAGTGCTGTCAGGGCAAATATAAACTTCTTCATAATCGTATGTATTTGATGGTTAAAATTCAATTATTACCTTTTCACGTTGCAAAATTGCGAAGAAAATAATACCTTTGCAAAGGAATTTCCCTAAACGATGGGGGGATTTCCCTAAAAGATGGGGCAAGGGGCAAGGAGCAAGGAGCAAGGAGCAAGGGGCAAGGGGCAAGGAGCAAGGGGCAGGGAGCGAGGGGCGAGGAGCAGGGAGTAAAATCCCTAAACGACCAAACGACCAAACACCCAAACGACCAAATGCAATAAAGGGAGAGGAGGAACGTTATTATATAAAATGTACGTGTATAGCATGAAAAGAATCATACAGATGGGAGCCGCATTCCTCTGTGCTACGGTAAGTATGGCGCAGTACGACGAGGGGGATGTGAAGTCTCCGATGAAGCCGTTCGAACAGGTAGAATATAAGGTGGAGATGCAAGGAAGTTTCTCGAATGGAAAAACTCCCCTGTGGCTCAATGCCAATAAATACGGTCTCAGTTCGCTGGAGAAGAACAACGGCTATTTCCGTGCGAGCGTCATCCGTCCGTTGGAAGCCGACGAGGACCGCAAATGGGGACTGGGCTACGGACTCGACCTTGCAGTGCCTGTCAACTACACCAGTAAGTTTATCGTCCAGCAGGCCTACGTGGAAGGACGTTGGCTGCATGGTTCCTTGCTCATTGGTGCCAAGGAAATCCCGATGGAACTGAAAAACAATAATTTGAGCAGCGGTGCACAGACTTTGGGCAAGAATGCACGACCAGTGCCGCAGGTGCGTCTGGCACTCAACGACTACTGGTCGATTCCCGGCACCAAGGGGTGGCTGAAGCTTAAAGGTCACATCGCCTATGGAAAGATGACTGATGACAACTGGCAGCATGAGTTTACGGCCTGTCAAAACAAATATGCCGACGATGTGCTCTTCCACAGCAAAGCTGGCTATCTGAAGATTGGCAACGAGGAGCGCTATTTCCCCTGGTCGCTGGAGTTAGGCTTGGAGATGGCCTGTACGTTTGGCGGCACAGGATACATCTATGATTCGGGTTACTACGCCGAACACGGCACCCTGATGCCTGTTAAGGGCGGCACCAGCTTGAAAGACTTTTTCAAGGCCTTCGTTCCTGGCGGTGCTGAAAAGATTGAGGAGGGCACCTACTACCAGAATGCCGAAGGAAACCACATAGGCTCTTGGCTGGCACGCATCAACTACGATGCCGAAGACTGGCGGTTCAGCGTCTATGCCGACAAGTTCTTCGAAGACCACTCGTCGATGCTGCAACTCGACTACGACGGTTATGGGACCGGCGAGAACTGGGATGTGAAAGAGAGCCACAGCTACTTCCTCTACGGCTTCCACGACTGGATGCTGGGTATGGAGTATCATAAGAAATACGACAGTTGGCTGAACACCATCTTGTTTGAGTATCTATATACCAAGTACCAGAGCGGTCCCATCTACCACGACCATTCACCAGGCCGTCCTGACAGTCATATCTGCGGTATGGATAACTTCTACAACCACTATATCTACACCGGTTGGCAGCACTGGGGACAGGTGATGGGCAATCCGCTCTATCGTTCACCTATTTATAATACTGACGGTACCATCGAAGTCAAGGACAACCGTTTTATGGGATTCCACCTCGGTATCGACGGACAACCCTCAGAATCCTTCGGCTATAAGCTGTTGGCAACGTGGCAGGAGGGTCTCGGCACCTATATGCAGCCCTATATGGACAAACACCATAACTTCAGTTTCCTCTTGGAAGGCAACTATCAATTTATCAGCGATAAGAAATGGCTCGACGGCACCAGCATCCGTGCCGGCTACGCAATGGACTTTGGTTCCATCCTGGGCGGTACCAACTACGGTTTCCAGCTGACCATAGCGAAAACAGGAATATTCTGACCCCACCCCTTCCCCTCCCAAAGGGAGGGAGCTAGTTAAATTGTGAAATAGTCAAATTGTATAATATGAATAATTGTAAATATCCCCTCCTCATTCTGTCAGTCATTTTTTCCCTGACAGCCTGTTCCTTACACCACGACGACAGTGGAGACTTAGGTGGCTACTGGCACCTGACAGGCATTGACACCCTCGCTACCAACGGACATTGTGATATGTCGAAGGAACCCGTCTTCTGGTCGGTGCAGGGAGTCATCCTTGAAGCACGCGATGTGGATAAAGTAGAGTATGTCATGTTCCGCTACAACCACGAAAATGGTACCCTGTCCTTGTATGATGCCCGTTATAACAATCGTGACATTGGTGACGAGCAGATTACCGATGTTTCCGTCTTACAGCCCTACGGCATCAACAAGCTCGAAGAATCGTTTACGGTTGAGGCTCTGAGCAGCAGCAGGATGATTCTTCGCTCTGACATGCTGAAACTCTATTTCAAGAAATTTTAGCAAGGGCAGGGGACGAAAGCGGCGAGATAAGGAAAACAAAAAGGGAGCTGAGGCTCCCTTTTATCGTTTATAGTTCGTTCTTATCTTGGAGGGCTTTATTCATTCTCCCATCCCGTTGTGGTTTCTTCTTCCAAGGTAAACGAATGTTCTTTTGAGAATTGCGGTTCATTACTTATGGAGTTGTAAATGTTTTCGTCGCTACAGAGATGTTCAAGGATTAGTACGTTGCAGCAGGGGCGTATATATCTTTCTTTTTTCATGATGGTTCTTATTTTACAACAAACTTTTTACCATTAGAAATATAAATGCCTTTAGGCAACGACTGAGACGTAGAGAACCTTCTGCCGCTGAGGTCATAAACCCACTTCGTTCCTTCCGGAGTAGGGAGGGAGACATTGCTGATAGAGGTTGTTTCGCTGAAATCTAACAGGAAGGAACGAATGTTTGCTGCAACATCCTTTTCTACAGCGAGGTAGGCCTTGTGAGCAGCCGAAGTAAAAGCTTTCCCTTCGTTGACTGCCCAATAGAAACCGATAGTTTCTGCTACGTTGTTTTTGGTCGTCAGCTTATAGAAATAATATTTTGCATCTTCAGTTGCGCCTTTGCCGGTTGTAGTTTCACCACCATTGTCAAGACCCAGCAAAATGTTTTTATCATCGCGGTCGGGGTTGTGGCGATTGGTCACAGGGAAGGTGTAGGTGGTAGTTAATGGATACGTGGTAGTTGCACCATACAGCACGACAGCAGAGTTAGCAGGAATAAAGTGCTCGGTAAGGTACTCCGAATGACTGGTAACTGCCTTTTTGTCGTCATTAAGCGTATAGGTCCTTGCTGTTACCCCGTCTGGTACCATCAGCACCTTGTCGCTGTAGTAAAGTGTTCCGTGTCCTGTGAAGCTTGTCGTAGCCTCAACGGTTTCCATTTCCTTGTAGAGCATCAGGTTTCGCTTCTCAGCTGTGGTGGAGGCATATACTCTAAAGAGACCAGCCTCATCTCCGTAGCTGTTGGCATCGTATTTCAGATAGTAGGTCTTTCCAACATTTCGAATGAATGCTCTTAATTCTAAGTCATCTATGCCTAATGAGATTGTCCAAAGGTGAAAATGATCTGCTTCGTTTGTACTTGATGCTTCACTTCCGATGAGATAATGTTGTGATTCTCCAGTGGTCTCAGCATTTACACCTACGAGTTGGTTATCTGTTCCAACTGACTCATCAACAAAATTCCATACAGTATATTGAAGCTTTTCAGTTTTCGCAGCATTGATGGTCATCTTCAATGGTTTGGCCGCATTTCCATCCTTCCCAATATCGATGATTCCAGAAAACTGTGAGGGGGTAATACCAGCTTGTCCATGAAGTTCATTGGGCGTAACTATACCTGAATTGCCTTTGTGGTCTGATGTGTTAAAACCATTATATGCTTTGCGGAATGAGAACGATCCAGCTTCGGGTATCGCCACGATGACATAGTATTTCCCACTTTCCAACTGGTCGGCACTGGTCACCAACTCATAATAACGGGGAAAGCCATCTGCCAATACATACAACGCAAACAGTTGGGATAATGCCAACAATAAAAATTTTTTCATCATTTCTAATTTCTTACTTCTTACTCCTTATTCTTTACTTCTTATTTCTTACTCCTTATTTGTTCAGACCCCACCTAACCTCCCCTAACTTAGGGGAGGAAAGGGGAGGGAAGGGGGAAAAACTTACTTTCTATACTTTACGGTCTTACCATTTCCGTATTTCACAATATAAACCTGTCCTTTGTGAACCGCAGACTTCTCAACTTCGATACCGTTCGGCAGGAAGAAGCGGGCATCGCTGTCGTCAGCATTGTCGCTGTCAATCGTCCAAATGCCACTTGCATTGCCTAAGTCGATTACGTACGGGTTCCAAGGAAGACCGACATTGGTGTCGCTCTCGAAGATCAGCGAGCGGTCGATGACTATCTCTTTGTCGTTGAAGATGGTACGCAGTTCGATGCTGCCATCACCGTCTTCTCCATGTACCATGAGGTAGTAGAGGCCATTCGTTGCCTTCGCCGTAGCCCGACACTCATCGTTGATGAAGGCTGCAACCTCGGCGGTATCAACTGCCTGAGCGTCGTAAACCAGTTTCACCACGATTGACATGTTGTCAGGATATATATTGCTGTTTTTAGGCGTGAAGTGATAGTCTTCGCTCTTCATAGGTGCAGCAAGATATCCCTTGCTGTTGTTGGGGGTGACGTTTGGATAGACAAACGTATGACTTCCCATTACCTGCGTGAACATCATGTATCCCTTGCCTGGCTCCAATACCTTCAGGTTACCTTCCCATCCGTAAGGACCATAGATGGCGAAGGCGGTCTTCGACTTCACATAGTCGCCTTCCACAGCACCTGTGCCGCTCAGTGCTTCATTGACATCCATTGCGCTGGTAGGTGTATAACCAATCCAGTTCCATCCGAAGTCGAGGTTGACAGGTGTCTCAGCCGGATTGCAGGATGCTCCGCGTACCTCGATGTTGACAGGCTGCTGTACGTTCATCTTGTACATGTTGCCCACGTGGAGTGATGTCATGTTGCCGTAGCTCCATCCGCTACCGTCATAGTAGCTGACATGATCGCGGTCTTTGATGGCATCGCCTTCTGTCATACCGCTGACACTGATGATGTCTTCAACGCCGTTGGCCGGTTTTACATAGAAGGATATCCAGTTCCAACCAGCAGGCAGGTTCATCGTCTGACTGATTTCATCCTTGTTGGTCAGCAGTACGGGGTAGGAGTAGCTGCCCTTCATGCTGTCTTTCTTGAAGATGATATTCGGTTCGGCATCCATACCGGTATAGGTGATGCCTGTGGCACCGTCCCAGTAGCGGAACTCAACCTTCTTGCCAGTGTGCTTCTTGGCATCGCCGTAGATGGTCATCGGGAGGAAGAAGGTGTTGCGGGCCTTCTCTGGTGTAGCCACACCCACACACTCGTTGTCGATGAAGGCAGCCAGACGGCTGTCGGCATTCTCGCTGACCACATTGTTGATCAGTACCTGTGACACCATACTCATGTGGGCATCGTACTTATCGGGATCAACAGTCCAGTCGGGTGCCTGACCTTTCACCTGCATGACGATGCGCAGCGGTTCGCTGATGCCGTTGTTGCCTGTGAGCGACAGGTTGGCATCGTAGTAGCCGACGGCAGCGTTCTTGTTGACGCGGAAGCGGATAATTTGCTCGCTTTCAGGTGCCAGGTCGCCTTCGTTCTGCTCGGTGGTGAGCCACGTCGGTAGGTTGTTCACGCTGAAGTATTCGGTCATATAACCGGTGTTCTTGATGCTTACATCGAATGTAGCCTCTTCACCATAGTTCTTGATGACGTTCACACTGTCTTTCGCCCAGCCCAGGGTGTTCTGATGAACATACGCCTGCCAGGTGATAGGCAATGAGGAGTTGCCGTTCTCATCGAATATCTTATTGATCGTAATGTCGAGGGTGGTGCCTTCGATTTCACTCAGGCTGGTGGGCTGCAAGGTAATAGCTATCTTGCGGTCGGAAACGGTGGCATTGCTGAAGACGGTCTGCATGATAGGTGCACTCTTCAGCGGTGCACTGTTTGTGGTGCATGTTCCCATCGCATTCTCCACACCCGATACAAGAGCTTCCTTCGCATCCTTGATGCCCATCGGGTAATAGACAACCAATCCTTGCTGCTTAGCCGTTGTGGTGTCGATCTCATGATACATATTGTTCTTGATGAAGTCGGATGACAACATACCCTTCCACAGACGGAACTCATCGAATGCTCCCGACATGTAGCTGTTGAAGACGTAGGCGTTGCCAAGCGGAATCTCGAATCCGGCTCCTAACATCAGACGGGCACCTTCTACAGGAGGCAGGTCGCCTTCTGAGATAACAGCCGTACGTTTGCCATCGATCATCACTGATGCAGAAGCACCGCGCTGTACGTTCAGGGCGAAGTGGTGCCAGCCTGTTGTGGCATCGAAGTCGGTACCTGTTACAGGAACCAGATAGACACCGTATTGCAGGGTCAGCTCACCTGTATCGTTGCCATAGAGACGCAGGATATTGTCGGCATCGGTACCACTCTGGAAGATGGTCTTACCCGTCAGGTCCTCATCACCGCGGAACCAGAATTCCAAAGCATAGCTTTCGTTCTCGTTGGTGATAGCTGGCGTGATGTCCAATTCCAGGTACTCTTGCTTAGCCGCATCGACTGCAACAGCATAGTTGTCGTTGTCAATATGCCAGTTCGGAGCCGACAGAATCAGCGGATGGGCGTTGTTGCGCAAGTCGCGGGCTTTTGTACCCTGACCTTCGTCCATCGGCCAGCGAGCCATCAGTCCGGCGCGGTAGATTTCCTTGTCGTCGTATTTCTCTGAAGCAAGGTCTTCTACATCACGCTTGATGCTGTAGATACACAGATTGTGGATGTCGCCTTCCAATCCGTCGCCACCGAGGAACAGACGCTTGTCGTCGGCATAGACTACCTGCTGCAGGCTTCTGCCAGCACCCAGTACTGCATTGTATTTGGCGTTGGTGGTACCATATTGCAACATCAGATCGACGTTGGTGGTCTGCTCATCATAAGAATAGGTGAGGTATGTCCACTCATCCTTCGGAACCACTGCGCTTTCTGCGACGACAGAGTCGTTGCCGATGACCAGTACCAGATGTCCTGTGTCATCGATACCCAACGTCAGTGCATTGGCACCCGTACAGTGACGGAAGATGGTGCCGCCTTTCGTGTATTTGAGCCACATACCCATGCTGCTATTGCCACGCATATACAGACCTGTTTCGGTTTGTGCCGTTGGTTCGGCACCACTCAGGTGCATACTTACCTCATGGCTGGTAGGCTGATTGTTCACCTTTCCCGTTACCAGTACATTCGATGCGTTGACGTAGCCAGGTACGATGTTCTCATTGAACTCAACCATCAGGTCGTCGCCGAAATGCAGGATGCCGTCGGTGGGTTGCGGTGTGCCCAATGCGGTTGGGCGAATCATGTCTTTCACGACAGTCACCTCGTCGCTATAGACACGTACCATCTCTTCGCCGAATGGTGTTTCTGTGTAAGCACGGAACTGATAGATGCCATCGGGATATGCGCTGTTGTCGTTCATGTCAACCTCCAGCGTGATATCGCCTTTTTCGGGTACCAGCGGAATATCTTCGGTTACCTTTTTCTCGTCGAAAGTGTATTCCTGTTTCAGTGCCCAGTTGGTTGCGTAATCAGCCTTGTATTCTACACCCATCTTCTCCAGTCCCTGGAAACTGCGGTTGAAGTTGGTGAGCGTGAGATTCAGTTTGCCGGAGGTCATCGTATTGACAATGGTGGTATCGGCAACCAGATCTACAGGCGAAGAACTGGGTTTGAAGAATACGTTGAACGAACATTTGTCATTCAGAATACCATTGATGCTTCGCGGATCGTCCTGACACTCAGAAGCAAAGAGCAGGGTGACACCTTCGTAGTTGCGAACGCTCGTAGAGGTTTGCATCACCTCCAGCGTCTTTGTGACCGTTTTGCCTGCAGGGATGATGATCGAACGGCCACCGCTAAACGGTTCGCCGTCGATTCTGAAGTGCAGACCGTCGGGGTTTGTGCTGTCGTCTTCCTCCAATACGAACGTCATATCCATATCAGATGCGGCATCGTTGGACAGACTCAGCGTGAAAACTGCCGGCTGTCCGGTAGGAACGTCGTTCAGGACAGCGTTTTTAGAAGGTGCCTGCTTGCCGTCGGAGATAAAAATCTGCGGATTCTGCATCTTCTCTGTCGCATTGCTCAAAACATGCTTGCCCGGTTCGTAGTATTTCGAGGTGATCTCGCCTTCGTACGGACAGTAGGTCTGTCCGCCCAAGACGCTGAACACATCCGTCCAGTTGCTGAGTGACTTAAAGACATCAACCGTATAGTCGGAACCGATGTTGTCGTCTTCGAGATGATAGGTAAACTCGGCGTAGTTTTCGTAGTTGACATCGGAATTACCCCAAGCAGAAGAACCTTTGTATCCGAAGTCGCCACCAATCGTCAGATTGAGACCGAAAGCAGCGCCGGATTTAAAGTTGGCACCGAAGTTTGCATCGCCTTTCAGAATCACGGAATAGTCCCATTGATTCATGTTGGTGTGTACGGTATCGTTCTTCTCGGAGTAGCTATACGATGTACCGCTGTCGAACGAGAAGTTCTTCTTCTTCGAATAGAGTGAGGACGACGAACTCATGGAGTTCACCTTGTCCTTCTCGTTGTTCGCCATAATCTGTTGCCAAGCTTTCACCTGCTGGGTGTAGTAGTTCACCATATCGGTCTCAGCATGACCATCGGCTGGCGGTATCTGCATATAGGTCTCTTCAGGTATCCATACTTCGCTGTCGAGCGGCTGCCATGTGACGTAGAGACTCTCATTGGTGGGGTTCGGATAGTTTTCTGCCTCTTGCTTTGAAGCAACAGGAATGAGCAGTTGTGAACGCATTGTCTCCCATTCCGGAATCTGCTTCTTCTCAATCTCGCGCTGGCTGTACATGAAAGAGGTGGTGACGCTGTCGCTCACGCTTACCGCCATCGAATCTTTCACAGCGAAGGTGTCGTCGGCAGGACCATCTCGGAAGAATCCTACCTTCTTACAGTCGCCGAGAATCAGGTTGGTGGAAACACCGATATAGGTATCGCCGTTGGCACCCACATATTCTTTGTCGGCACTTGTCGAGATGGTCTCAGTCGAACTCATCGTGTAGGTCGTTGAGGTCGTATTGTTGTAGCTGACGCCTATGCTCAAACCACCATGGAAAATCTGTTCGGCCTCTTGTGTTGAGACGAGGACAAAGCCGAGTCCTGCTCCTGAGGTCAGACTTAAACCCGTAAGGACTTCAGCCATGATATTGAGATCGGCAGTGAAGCCGTTGCTCCTGATCATACTGATATCGCTATTGGCATGACCGCGTGTCCAGGTGGTATAGGATTTGCTGCCTGGGGGGTCGCGAAGTACCATCAGCACGTTGTCGGGACCCTTCGTTACGAAGTTGTTGCCCAACGGTAAGGTACCGAACACCATTGCATCGATACCGTCCCAAGAATAGGTGCGGTTATGGCGATTATAGGTGATACCCACGTGGCGGGTGTAGGGTTCTATGGTATTGGGCATACCGGCTGTCCACTGGTAGGTGAACTCACCGATGCTGTCGAGGGCGAGCTGGTTGGCCTGCAGGTCATAGACCTGACCTTCTTGCATCTCACTACCTTCCTCGGGATCTACCACGATGCGCTGGTCGGAGCTCATCTCGTTTTCTACGGTGAGCACCTGATTGCTCATCGGTAGGATATCATAGACGAGGGCATTCTCACCCTTGTCGTAGTTGGTATATTTCTCGTAACCTTTTATCTTATAGGTATATATATCCTTCATCTTATAGATAGGATAGTCGTAGAAATAGTGCGGCTTGTTGCCGTTGGCCTCATAGACAGGGATATCGTCGATGGTACCGTATTCGTCCTCGTAGCCGTAATAGTCTTTTACGCCAAATGCACCGATATTCAGTTCGTCGTTGGCATCGGTCACCTCCAGTGTCGGTGTACAATACCACGCTTTCACCATCTTCTCGTTGTATTTATAGGTAGCGATGACGAGTTTTTCGCCACTCTCGTTCTGTGCATGAACATCCATCAGCGTATCTACCTTGAAGGCGATGGGGTTGGTCATGTTAATCTCTGGCAGAGATGTGAAACTAACTTCTGGGTTCTTAGGTACATCGATGCTCATAACCGTATATTTCAACGGTGGAAGTAGCGCTGAGAACTCACCCGTTTTGGCATCAGTCTGGATATAGATCATTCCAGCCGATGCATCTGCGCCAGCCCATGTGGTACTCTTGATGGTGTCAGGGTTTTGTGCATAGAACGAACGGGTGGTGCTCTTGTTGACGGCTGTTCCCTCCTCACAGTTGAAACTGAGGTTCGGGTTGGTCAGCCCGAGGGTGATAACAGCCGTACCGATATTGTTCAGTGAACCGCTGATGTCACCGAAACCTACAGGCAGATTCTCCTGAATCTCTCCTCCGGCGATACGACCGCAGAAGTTGACGACGGTAGAGTCGGAGAAGTTCTGCTGTACAGCCTTTTGGAAGTCGTGTGTGCCGCGTACGGGGAATCGTCCGCCGTCTATCAAGGTGTGACCCGATTGTTTGGCTTCAACGAAGTGCTCACCGATAGGAACGGAAATGCTGTAGTAGCCGCGGTCGTCGGTCATGGCCACCTCACCGCCCGTCGTTACCAGCTGTCCGTCTATATAGAAGTATATACCCTTGGCAGGGATATTTGTGTTGGTATAATAGATGTATCCGTTCATCGGGAAACTGGACTCATCATTGAAATCGACGTGGTTGGCAGTGAGCGATGATGGACTGATATACAGGTTGCGTGAAGAGGGGCTGAACGCGTGGATGCCAAACTCCGGCACAATCTTATAGTTGGTACCGCCGGCATCGAAGGGAACACCCTTGATGATGTAATTGCCATCATTATCGGTAATGCCGTAAAGACCCAATTCGTTGGGAGTGATTTTTGAAGGTCTGGCATTGGCATCTATCGTTGCATGGTTTTCGTTATTGATACCATTCTGCTTGGAGATATCGAAAACATAGCCATTGAGTCCTTCATCCAACGGCCAGTAGAGGATCAGACCATTTTCCGAACCGCCAAGCAAGCGGTCGTAGTTGGTGCTAACCTCATCGGCGCTGAGGGCTTTGTTCCAGAAACGTACCTCATCGATGATTCCGGAGAAGTTGCTGCCGTCGGTGGCGGCACCTGCACGGAAGCGGTTGGCATCATTGGCGAACGTCCAAGCCTGTGTGTTGGTGGCTGTCGCTGTCTGCGTGCTGTCGCCGCTGTTGACGTAGAATGTCCAGTTGCTACCGTTATAGGAAGCGGTGATATGTGAGAACTGGTCGGCTCTCACTTTGGCCTTCAGGTTTTGTTGCGTTCCAGACTGGTCTTTGTAGCAGAGTTCGTAGTTGTTACCGTTTTCCATAAGACCAACCTCTATGATGCCGTCAAGACTGAAGACTGGCATATAAGTTTTTCCGCTAATCGGAGCAGCCCACATCTGAACAGACAGAGGGTTGTTACTGGTCAGCACATTACCATAGCGTTTGGAATCTGGTGTCCACGTCAGTGCTGATCCGCTACCGCTGATGTACTCAGAGTAGAATTGCTGCAGGTTGCTGTCGGTACCGCTCTTGACGAGGGAGATATGAACTCCTTCTACTGAGTTTCCGCCATTATAGCTGATATGACCGGTGATGGTTCCGGAAGCCTGGCTGAAACCTATAGCCGTCATCTCGTCGCTCTGTACCGTTTGTTCTTCGCACTGGGCACCGAAAGCAACAACGCGGTATTCATAGTAGCTGCCAGCCTGTACGCGTTCGTCGGTATAGGAATATTCCGACAGGGTGCCGTGAGCCTCTCCTACCTTCACCCAATCGCCGGAACCATTGTTGGTGATGGTGCGACGTTCTATATTAAAATAGGTGTCGTTGGTACCTTTTTGTTCTACAGTCCAGTTGACGATGACCACCTTTTCCTCAGTACCCTTGGTAGCATCGATGCTGAGTATCTTGGTACCTGCGGGCAGGTTACAGTTGAGCAGCTCGTTGCTATTAAACTCTGTGTCGAGGGTGGTTGCTACAACACGATAGTCGTAGAACTCGCAGACATTTGCCGGGGTCTCATCGATATAGGATGCGGTCGTTTGTGAGGTGATTACGCTCTGTTGCGAACCGTTGAGCGTGACCCATCCTCCATCGCCACTTCTGCGTTCAACCCTGAATTTGGAACCGCTCTGCTGAATGTTGTAAGTCCAATCCAGTTTGATGCCTGCAATATTGGGGTCTTTGTCCTGTGACAGTTTGATGCTGACATCGCGGGTCGTAGTGACATTAATGGAGGGCTGTATGTCTTCATCAAACCAAGAGATATCGTGATCCTTGTAAATGGTAGGCACAAAGACAACACGATAGGTATAGATCTTATCGTATTCTGGTGGTGTGTCGGTGGCGTGTAATTCTGCATCACTTTTATTGCCGGATAATTTGGCGACGACGGTGGAGTCCTTGACTCCTGCTTCTTTCTCCCATACGCGATACAGACGCCACTCACCATCACTGCTGCGTTCACCATAAATGCCGCGGTAACCTGGGCACTCTCCTCTGACGGCTGACCAGGAGATAGATACCGATTTAGTCCATTGGTTGAATCCAGTTGTCTGTAGGTTCTGCGGATAGATATAAGCGGGAAGCAGTTTGCTGAAATAATAGCCATAAGGTGCATCGGGACCTTCGTATGGGTTGATATATTCATCTTTCCTTTCGCTACATTTCTGGATACCGTTGTAGCATATCCAGTATCCGTATTTAGGCTGCAGGCGCAACTGGTCTGTAGTAACTGAAATGTCATTGTATTGTTTGTCCTTATTCCATGTGGAACATTTAGTGATGTCCAGATTGTAGTATTGTGAGTATACGTCCATGTTAGAGGCCATATACTGCCATTTATAATAGCTTTCATTTGCACCACCAGGAACATTATTTGCATTGAACGTCAGAAAACCGTCTTTATCAGGACCAACATCAGCTTCCGGCAGGGGCGTAAAGTCAAAGTGCATACCTTCCTGCAAGCCTTTGTACATCGTAATCTCGTATTCCTTGTCCTTCTTGTTATTCCTGTTGTGATTATACTTGAAATTAAACTTCAAGCCGTTGAAACCTTTCGACGGATTCAACAAAACATCCGTAGAAGGATAGTACTGGTAAACACCAGTAGCACCATCCTTCTTCTTCAGCGTACCATAGTCCGTATGGGCATCTTTTATGTTACCGTTAGCGTTGTTCTCAATCGTGCCCAGCGAGTTAGTCTTACCATCCTTCGTCATAATCCATACCTTGATGTCCGAATCAATGGAATTGTATTTACCTTCGCTATCGTGGGCATTCGGTTCATACTGGTGAATGTAGAACTCATAACACCATCGACCCAACGCGTTGTTGAAAAATGAAATCGTGTAAAACTGATTTTTCAAAAAATCGCTCTCGCAATCAGGCCAGTCATCTTCATCACCGTTAATGCACAAATGAATCTTGCCGTTCGACACATTATTTTCATTCGGGGAATAATCTATGTCCCAGCCCCATCCGGACATAGACGTCAGAAACGTAAAAAACGTTAGCAGCCACAGCCTGTTGTGTATCTGCGGAAAACGCCACTTTTTGATAATTGTAGTTTTCTCTTTCATAATGAAGTGGTTTATTTGTTAGTTTCAGTTTGTATTTTTTTATTGAAGATTTTCGGGTGCAAATGTAAAAAGATATTTTTTATCACAACGAAAAATTCAGTACAAAGATGAAAAATGTAGTACATAAAATGAAAAATTGTATATCCTACGTTCAAAAAATGTCATCATCAGTTCAAATGAAAGGTTAAAACATGTTTTTTTTCGTACTATTCTTTAAATAATTTGCCGATGAAATGATTATCTTTGCAGCAAGAAACGATATTTCATACTCAATTCTTAAATATTCTGATGAATAGTATAGAGTATTTCTATGGGCTGACATTGTTCGGGTTCATTGTATCCTGCCTCTTCTTTGCGGCCATAAGATGGTTCCACATGTGCCGTCCTTATCACAAGAATGTGAAATATTATTATCCCGCACGTACTACAGTAACGCTCTGCTATCTGTCGTTCATCGTCCTGCTGCCTTTTGTCATTCATCCGCTGGAACCCAGGGCATGGCTCTTTACAAAAACTTTCTTGCTGGTGATGATACCTTTCTACGGAGCACAGATGCTGTTCTGCTATTTTGGAACCGTGAAGAGTTGGTATGCGTGGCGAAAACCTGGGTGGGTGATACAGACCGTGCTGGCGTTGGCAACGGCGGCGTTGTGGGGCTGGGCACTGTGGCCAGGCATCACACCCGATACGGATACCCTCAACAAACTGGTCTTGGTGATGATAGTATGTGGTGTTGTCAGCTTCATCTACGTAATCTGGATGTTGCATTGGATATACTGGCAACTCAAGAACTTGGAACTGGAAAGTTATTCCAATCCCAACGACTTCCCCTCGCGCCTGGCTCGACAGGCATTGGTGCTCATCGTGCTGTCGCTCATCTTCTTCCTGCCGCCTGTCGTAGCCGACAGTCCGTTGCTGATGAGTATCACGCTGTTGCTCTCAATGGGTATCAACGTCTATCTGCTCATCCTGATTCTGCATCCCCACCGGCATCATCCCATCATCGATGAATTGATTCAAAAGGAAGAACCTATTGGCTCATTTGAAATTCTTTCTGATACAAAACAACCGAAGGATGATGCATCATGTCAAGAAACCTCCCCGTCAGAGGAAAAGTTGGATGGGGCATATCCCTTCTCCGATGAAACCGTCGGTTTTATCAAGAAAGAGATTCAAAAATTCGTTGAGGGCGAACATCAATACCTCAACCAGCACCTTACTGTCAAAGAAGTGGCTGAACACTGCAGTTATGGTCGCACCTATGTGTCATTCGTGTTCAAAAACGAGATGGGCGGTTTCTTCAACTACGTCAACAAGTTACGCCTTCAGCATGCCGACAGCTATCGCAAGGAACATCACTTAGCGAGTCAGGAAGAGATTGCCCTTGAATCTGGCTTCTCATCCCGCCAGTCCTATTATGCCATCCGTCGAAGAATGGGGTGGAAGTGAGAAAAAGGGAAGGAGAGAAGGAGTAAGGAGAGAAGGAGTAAGGAGGGGATTAGAATTTTTTTCCGAAGGCAATGCCGAGGAATGTTTTGATGAGCACTTTGGCATCAAACCACCAGCTGCGGTGCTCTAAATAATATAAGTCCAGTTCAAGACGCCTCAGCATCTTTTCCATCGTATCTGTGTAGCCATTATATAAGGTAGCGTATGACGTTACACCAGGACGAATCTGGTACAGATACACATAACGTGGGTCATGTTCTATTATCTGATCGATATAGTATTTACGTTCTGGACGCGGGCCAACGAACGCCATGTCTCCCTTGAACACATTCCACAACTGCGGCAATTCGTCTAAATGGTGTTCGCGTAGGAACTTCCCTGTTTTTGTCAATCTGGGGTCGTTCTCAGCCTGTAGCAGTTCTTCTCCATTCTGTTCTGCATCCATCTTCATGCTGCGGAACTTATAGATATAAAATGGTTTTCCTCCCTTGCCTATACGTTCCTGTTTGTAGATGGCATCACCTCTGTCTTCCCATTTTACCGCAATATAGCATATCAGAATCAGTGGTGAGAAAACAATAAGACAGATAATGGAAAGTATGATGTCGGTCAGTCGTTTCATTGAGGTGTGTTTTCTGCAAAGACAGGCTTTCCTTGCCGGCGTAAATAATGATTAACTACATAGTGGAAAGCAATATATAAGAAAATGTCTATGATGAGGATATAGGTAATGTCTAAAAACAACATCAAGGTGTCGTTAACGATGAAAAATCCTAATGCCAATGCGATAATTGTCCATAGAGCCTGATGCTGAGACATACCGGCACGAATCAGTTTGTGATGGATATGGTTTTTGTCAGCCAGAAATAACGGTTTGTGATGCTTCGAACGGACAAGAATCATTCTGGTGACGTCGAAGACGGGTATGATGAGCAGGGTGACGGGCAGAAATAATGCATCAATGCGGAAAGGCATGACTTGCGGATTATTCATGGCAAACTTCACACTGAGGAAAGCAAGGATAAACCCTAAAGAAAGACTGCCCGAATCGCCCATGAATATTTTTCGGTTTTTCTCAACATCTCCAAAATAATTATAGTAGAAGTATGCCAGCAACACACCCATCAATCCTGCGATGAGAATGCTGTACACGTATAATTTTTCATTCGTGAAGCAAAACAGAAATCCTCCAAGTGCCAAAAACGACAGCCCTGAGCATAATCCGTCGATGCCGTCAATCAGGTTGATGGCATTTGTTATATATACAACGGCAAAAATGGTAATCAGTATGCTGATGACAAAAGGAATTTCATGAATCCCGAATAGCCCATAGAAATCGTTAATGCGCAATCCTGCTAATGGAAGTAGCATGGCAGCAGCTATCTGTACGGGAAATTTTACTTTTGCGGTCAGTCCTATCAGGTCATCGATGACTCCGACGATATAGATAAGAACCAAACTGATAAAAAAAGCGATCGACCAAGTGCTAATAATGATATGCTGTTTATTAGACAATCCATCGAACAGCGTGATAGCAATAAAGAAAGCCAACAACATGGAAGGGATGAAACTGATTCCGCCTAATCGGGGAATGGCATTCTTATGTAGCTTTCTGGCATTAGGGATATCATAAAGACCTTTTCTTTTGCAGAAGTCCAGTATAAGTGGAATCAAAATAACTCCACTACCGACACTCGCAAGAAAAGCAATGATAATCAAAAGTATTTCTAATGTCATAGGCATTTCTAAGTTGTTGAATCAGTTTAAGACTTACGTCTTATAATGATAACGTTGTTCGCTTATACTATATTGTATTCGTTGTTTCAAATTGGTATTTTTGACAAAACGGTTGCAAAGGTACGATTAAGTGAGCGGAAAACCAAATAAAACTTGTTTTAATTTGTTTTCCTGAGCGTAAGTACTTTCGCGACAACGTCTCAAAATACGATTAAGTGAACGAAAAATACACAAAAATGCATTTTTTTTCAAGATTTTTTGTGTTTTCATCAGATTTCATTACTTTTGCAGGAATAATAACCGTAACGACAACTAATGCCCCATATCCTGAAAAAAATACAGCAGCCCATCAAGGCACATGCCAATGTGACCATCATCATCATAGCAGCATTGCTCATCGAACTGATATCGTTGGGGCAGTACCTCTATATCAGGCAAGACCTGACGAATGACTTGGAGGGGGACGCTGAACGATACCTGATGCTCAAGGGCGTGATTATTCAGGATGTTATGAACACCAGTGAGAAGACGCTGAAGACGCACATGCTGGAGATACAACACAACCTCCAAGAACCAGACTCGATGTTTGAATCGGTGCGGAAAATTCTGCAAATGCACCCTAATGCCATTGGAGCAGGAATTGCATTTGTACCAAACTATTACCCCCAAAAAGGACAACTCTTCGAACCTTACGCCAGAAGACATAACGGTAAGATTGCTGTAAAACAGGTGGCAGGTGAAGACCACGACTACACGAAGGCTGATTTCTATAAAACCGTTGACGAAAAGCGGACGACAATTTGGACGGACCCCTATATCGACAAGATTGACGGCGACACACTGGTGACAACACTGGTGGAACCGTTAATCATCGGACGGCATTTCATAGGTGCGGTAGCTCTTGACATCACCTTGAGCCTGTTGGACGATACGCTGAACACCAAGCTCTTGTATCCATCATCGTATTGTCTGCTGATGACAGAAGACGGAAAGCTCATTTCGCAACCGTCGAAGGAGGTTTCCCAGAAACACGACATTGCGCAGATTGTGAACTTAGTCAACGACAGCACCGTTGAACGAAGAGAGAGTTCCAGAGTATGTGAATTTATTCGCTTCCACGACAATCAATTACATAAAAAAGGTACCATCTTCTACAGAAACGTGGAGGGTGGCACCAATTGGAAAGTGGTGTTGGTATGCTATGACGAAGAAGTATTCAGAGACATGTACACGATGACGGTCGTCGTGTCGTGTGTAATGCTGGCAGCAATGGCGATACTGGGATTTATCATTCTCCGATATATCAGAAACGAACGACGACTGAACAAGGTGAGAAACGAACAGGACCGTATTTCCAGTGAACTGCGCATCGCTACTGACATACAGATGACAATGTTGCCGCAGGAAAGCGATATCCCTCAGGAATGTCAGGATATCATGGTGGCAGGGAAACTGTTGCCGGCAAAGGAAGTAGGAGGCGACCTGTACGACTATTTCGTGCGCGACGGCAAATTGTTCTTCTGTATCGGAGACGTCAGTGGAAAAGGGGTGCCCGCTGCACTGGTGATGGCTGTGACACGCACACTGTTCCGTGCATCGGCGGCACGTGAAAACAAACCGGCCCGCATCATACAGACCATCAACGATATGGGAAATGGCAAGAACGGTATGAACTACTTCGTAACGCTTTTTGTGGGCGTTTTGGATCTGCCCACAGGACGACTGCGCTATTGTAATGCCGGACATGAAGCCCCGATTATCATAGGGGAAAATGAGGTTTGGGACTTACCCGTGAATCCGAACTTGCCAGTGGACGTTATGCCAAAATACGACTACCAGGGACAGGATTGTACAATCAGCAGAGATACTACACTCTTCCTCTTTACCGATGGCCTGACCGAAGCCATGAACAATCAATATCAGATGTTCGAAAGAGAGCGGGTGATACAAGAAATTCAAGAGGTTCAAAAAGCTAAAAGGAAGCAAGGAACCCAAGGGGTTCAGCATCTGTTGCAGGCGATGACAGACAAAGTGCAGCAGTTTGTAGAAGATGCTGAACAGAGTGACGATTTGACAATGCTCGCCATAAAATATGTTCCTGTCAAGGAGGAATATAAGGTGCATGAACGGCTGACGCTGAAAAATGACATCAATGAGGTGATCAGACTCACCCAGTTCGTCAAGGAGACGATGGCAGGCCTGGAAGTCGATAGCGCCACCTCTTATAAAACACTTCTTGCACTGGAAGAGGCAGTGGTCAACGTCATCAACTATGCCTACCCCAAGACAGAACAGGGTGAGGTAGATATCGAAATGATGGGAGACGATAAACGACTGAGGTTTATCGTTAGCGATAGTGGAATAGCCTTTGATCCCACATTGGCGGTAAAGCCCGACACGACGCTGACAGTAGAGGAAAGACCAATCGGGAAATTGGGTATCATGATGATGCGAGAACTGACGGATACCATCAACTATGAGCGCATCGACGGCAAAAACGTACTGAGAATGGAAGTATTAATTAAACAATCATCATCATGACAAACATCACAATTCAAAAACTGAACAAAAGGAACGGGAACGTGCTTCTCAGCCTCTTGCTGATGACGGCTGGCTGCGCTGGGGCTGGATATCGGTTAACATATCACCCCGCATCTTCTCGATAAAATGGTAAAATAAAAATGGTCTATATTGATTCCCATCCTCAACAGCTGAATCTGACAGAAGCCTTAGCTGCTGTCAGCACGGAGCGGCGCAAGGCAAAGGACAGGACATCTCATTCCAAACAACCTGTCACAATCGGTATGTCTATACGGTATGTAGGGTCAAGGAGCAAGGAGCAAGAGCAAGGGTCAAGGAGCAAGAGCAAAAATTAAGTATTAAGAATAAAATATTATGAGTATCACATGTAGTCGTTGCGGAAATCTTCTCGCACCAAATGCACGCATCTGTCCAAGGTGTGGAGCGCAAGTCAATTACACCGATCAGACGGTTAAAATCCAACAGCCACAGCAGCAGCCGTATGTGCCACAACCATTCCCCCCAAAGAAAGGTAATAACACCATGCTGCTAGTTATCATCACGTTCCTGTTGATTATCGCCATCATCTTCCTGGCGGTGTTCCTGTTTAAAAACTCCGACAAGAAAAAAACAGTCACGCCTGCCAAGACCGAGCAGACGGCAACCATTCAGAAGGATGCCCCCAAAGACCGGCTGGAGCAGCTACAGGAAGTCGTCGATCAGCGCAACCTGTCAACGAGTGAGGTCGATGAACTTAGCGTCAACGACAAACGCCTGTTGCGCAACTATATCTATGCCCGTCACGGATATGTGTTCAAAGACAGTCAGTTGAGTAACTATTTCCGTCAGTTTAGCTGGTATTCAGGTCGTTACACCTCAACAGATCAGGTAGAGCGGATGTTCAACTCTTACGAACGGGCTAATGTGCAGAAATTGACGGATAAAACTGCTACGCAGTCGTCAACCCTTTCTACTGCCAACTACTATGAGTTTATCGGTCATTGCAACATCCGTGCCTATCCCACTGAGTCTTCAGCCATCATTGCCACGCGTGAAGATGGAGAAATCTGCTATATTGCCGACCGCAGCGGTGACTGGTACTACATCACCTTAGCCAATGGCACCCAAGGATGGACCCATCGCCAGAACCTCCGAGCTGGAAGATGACATAAAAGAAAAGGACTCGAAACGATTGCGTTTTCGAGTCCTACTCAAAACATGGACTCACGTCCGGGCTTGAGTGCAAACTTCAAACATTTGAGAAACCCTTTTTAAACGGAATCTTGACGTTGCGAAAAGGGTTCTCAAATTATCTGATGAACAACAGTTCACGATATTTCGGCAGCGGCCACAGGCTGTCGTCAACGATGAGTTCCAGTTTGTCTATTTCATAACGGATACTGTCGAGCTTCGGTTCTACAAGGTCATGATAGGCAACTGCTTTGTCATGCTCGTTATCAATTTTGTTGGCCTCTTTACGGGCGTTGACGAGTTCTTCAACACCCCTTTCAATAGCAGTGGTGCGCTCAGCAATTTCCTCAATGAGTTTCATATTGCGTGCACTGAGTTTCCCGGCTTTGTCGGCAGGGAATAAGTTTGCCATATCCTGCACATTTTTCAGCAACGCACTCTGGTAACGAGTGGCAACGGGTATGATATGATTCATCGAGATGTCGCCCAACACGCGAGCTTCAATCTGAATTTTCTTGGTGTAGGTTTCCCATTTTACCTCATTACGGGCCTCCAGTTCCTTCTTGGTCATCACGCCCAGACTCTCAAACATGTCGATGCTCTCTTTGTCGAGGTAACGTTCGAAAATCTTCGGACATGACTTTTCAACGTCCAAACCGCGCTTCTCTGCTTCAACCACCCATTCGTCAGAGTAGCCGTTGCCATCGAAACGGATAGGTTTGCAGGTCTTGATATCTTCGCGCAGCACATCAATGATTGCGTGGAACTTGGCATTGTGATCAGTACCTGCCAACTGCTTCTCGAATTCAGGAATGCGGGCATCCACACGCTTTTTGAAACTAACCAGCGCCTCGGCAACAGCACTGTTGAGTGCAATCATCGCACTGGCACAGTTAGCTTCTGAACCGACAGCACGGAACTCGAAACGGTTTCCTGTGAAGGCGAAAGGAGATGTGCGGTTTCGGTCGGTATTATCGATGAACAATTCAGGAATCTCAGGAATATCCATCTTCAAACCCTGTTTCCCTGTCATGGCGAGGATGTCATCCTTGTCTGCTTTTTCGATGTGGTCGAGCAGCTCACTTACCTGTTTACCCAAGAAACTTGATACGATAGCAGGAGGAGCCTCATTGGCACCCAGACGGTGTGCATTGGTAGCACTCATGATAGAGGCTTTAAGCAGACCGTTGTGACGATAGACACCCATCAGCGTTTCTACGATGAACGTAGCGAAGCGCAGGTTTTGTTCTGGGGTCTTGCCAGGAGCATGCAACAGGATTCCGTTATCAGTAGAAAGACTCCAGTTGTTGTGTTTGCCAGAACCGTTGATGCCGGCAAAAGGCTTTTCGTGGAGTAGTACGCGGAACCCGTGTTTGCGAGCCACTCTTTTCATCAATGACATCAGCATCATGTTGTGATCGACGGCCAGATTGGTCTCTTCGAAGATTGGAGCCAACTCAAACTGGTTGGGAGCTACCTCGTTATGACGGGTCTTACAGGGCACGCCCAACTCCAGCGCCTGGATTTCCAAATCGCGCATAAAGGCTGCCACACGCTCAGGAATCGAGCCGAAATAGTGGTCATCCATCTGTTGGTTCTTAGCAGAATCGTGTCCCATTAGCGTACGCCCTGTCAGCAATAGGTCTGGCCGGGCGGCATAAAGACCCTCATCAACGAGGAAGTACTCCTGTTCCCATCCGAGGTTCGACTTAACTTTCTTCACTGTTGGATCGAAATAATGGCATACGTCTGTTGCTGCAATGTTGACAGCATGCAGCGCGCGCAGCAATGGAGCCTTGTAGTCGAGTGCTTCACCGCTGTAACTGATAAACACGGTGGGAATACACAGTGTGTCATCAATAATAAAGACGGGTGACGTGGGATCCCAAGCCGAATAGCCACGTGCTTCGAAGGTAGAACGGATACCACCAGAAGGGAACGAGCTGGCGTCTGGCTCCTGCTGCACGAGCAACTTGCCTGTGAACTCTTCTACCATACCGCCCTTGCCGTCGTGCTCGATAAATGAGTCATGCTTCTCAGCAGTACCTTCCGTCAACGGTTGGAACCAGTGTGTATAGTGTGTTACACCTTCCTCAATGGCCCACTGTTTCATGCCTTCTGCCACCGCATCGGCTACAGTGCGGTCGAGCTGTGCACCATTATTCATCACGTCAATCATTTTCTCGTACACATCTTTCGACAGGTACTTATACATTTTTTCATGATTGAAGACCTTTTTCCCAAAATACTTACAAGGTCTCTCTGCTGGTGCTTTTACTTCGAGGGGCTTCTTCTTGAAAGCCTCACCGACAACCTGAAATCTTAATGCTTCCATAATTCAATTACATTTTAATGTTTGGCACTTTGTTTTCCAATTTATTTTGTGTTATTTCTTTGACCACGCTTCAATACGATTGAGCGCTTCTTCTGTATGCTCATGACTGTTGAATGCAGTAAAGCGGACATATCCCTCACCGCTGGGACCAAAGCCGACGCCTGGTGTACAGACAACGTTGGCACCATAAAGCAGGGCTTCAAAGAACTGCCAGCTTCCAACACTATCTGGTGTGCGCATCCAAATGTATGGCGCATTCTCACCACCATAGCATTCGTAGCCAAGCCTACGTAGGCGGTTCAGCATCCGTTGGGCATTGTCCATATAATAGTCGATCGTTGCCTTGATCTGTTGTTTACCCTCCGGGGTGTATATGGCTTCGGCTGCACGTTGCGATATGTAGCTGGTGCCGTTGAATTTCGTACACTGACGACGCAACCACAACTGGTTCAGTGGGATGCGCTCACCTTCGAAGGTTGATACGCTCACGTCTTTCGGCACAACCGTATAGCCACAACGTACACCTGTAAAACCGGCAGTCTTCGAAAACGAATGGAACTCAACAGCGCACTTGCGGGCACCGCGAATCTCATAAATAGATCGTGGTATCTCCGGATTGCGGATGTAAGCTTGATAGGCTGCATCATAGAGGATGAGCGCGTCGTTCTTCAATGCATAGTTTACCCACTTGCGCAATTCTTGTTTGGTGATCACCGTACCTGTTGGGTTGTTAGGATAGCACAGGTAGATGACATCGACGGGACGCCCTTTAGGAACTTCAGGTATAAAACCGTTTTCTGCTGTGGTGGGCAGGTAGCGCACATTCGTCCAACGTCCGTCGCGATAGGTACCACAACGCCCAATCATCACATTCGAATCGATATATACGGGATAGATGGGATCTGTCACGCCGATGAAGTTGTCCCAATGAAGCAGTTCCTGAAAGTTGCCAGTATCAGACTTTGCTCCATCATTGATGAAGATCTCGTCAATGTCGAGATGGATACCACGCGGCAGGAAGTCGTTCTTGAGAATCGCTTCGCGCAAGAAATCATAACCCTGTTCCGGACCATAGCCTCGAAAATGCTCAGCGGTTGCCAGCTCGTCGGCAGCTTTGTGCATCGCCTCGACAACGGCAGGAGCCAGCGGTTGTGTTACATCGCCTATGCCGAGTGAGATTACATCAGCTTTGGGATGCATCACTTTGAATGCATTTACCTTTTTGGCGATGTCAGCGAACAAATAATTGTTCTGAAGATTCAGAAAATGAATATTAACTAATGCCATATTTCGTGCCCCCTAAGTTAGGGGGTTGGGGGTCTGAACAAGCGTTTATCAGACCGTTTTAATTACTACTATTCGCAGGGGACTGCGCCTGTTCAGACCCCTGTCGCCCCCTAACTTAGGGGGCATAGATTTCTCCGTCAAAGACGAATTCGGCGGGTCCTGTCATATAGACGTGATTGTCGCTTTCGCGCCATTCGATGTTCAGCATGCCGCCATCCATCACGATTTGAGATTTGCGACCAGCCTTGCCGGTAAGTGCTGCTGCTACAGCAGTGGCGCAAGCACCTGTTCCACAGGCCTGTGTGATACCGCTTCCGCGTTCCCAAACACGGGTGCGGATGGTTCCGTCCGACTCCACTTTGGCAAACTCGATGTTGCAGCGTTGTGGGAAGGCGGGGTGATGTTCAAGCAGTCGTCCGGTCTCACCAACCTGATCCACGTCATCGGTGAAGATGACGTAATGAGGGTTACCCATAGACACGAAACGACCCACTTCCTGCCCCCTTCCCGAGCGAAGCTCGCCACCCCGTAGCCTTCCCCTGTGAGGGAGGGGAGTAGATAGATTTGGGTTGAAAAGTTTTTCGTCCTCTAAGACAGGCTTACCCATATCCACCGTCACGCTCTCGACAATATCATCTTTAATATGGAGGAATAATGTCTTTATACCAGATTTCGTGAGCAACTTTATCTGCATTCCTTGGTGACTACTCCCCTCGCCCCTTGGAGAGGGGTTGGGGGTGAGGCCCCTTTCATACAAATATTTCCCGATACATCTGGATGCGTTGCCACACATCATAGCTTCACTACCATCAGCATTGAATATACGCATGCTATAATCGGCCTCTGGAATCGGAGAGGCTCCTATCAGCACCAACCCGTCTGAACCAATGCCCTTGTGACGGTCGCTCCACGCAATGGCAGCAGTCTGTGGATTGGGTATATCAAAGAGCATCGTGTTGACATAGATATAGTCGTTGCCTGCTCCGTGCATCTTGGTGAATTGTATCTTACTCATTTTTTCAGGAATTTGTCAACTTTTACGGCTGTCTGCTTACCGCTTGCCATTGCGCGAACGACAAGAGAAGCGCCACTGGCTGAGTCGCCACAGACGAATACATTTTCAGGATATTCAGGATGTTCCGGTTTGAGGAAGCCCATCGCCAACAAGACCAGTTCGGCTTTGATAATCTCAGGCTTGCCCTTCTCCACCATGATGGGGCGGCCACCTTCCGGATTTGGTTTCCAGTCTATCTCTTGTACCTTTACACCCGTTAACTTACCATCCTTACCTAAGAACTCCAACGTGTTGATGTTCCAGCGGCGTGTGCAACCTTCTTCATGCGATGAGGTGGTCTTGAGGGTACGTGGCCAGTTTGGCCAAGGGTTCTGTGGGTCTTCAGGACCATCAACAGGCTTAGGCATAATCTCAATCTGAGTAACACTCTTGCAGCCCTGTCGGTGGGCTGTGCCGATGCAGTCGGAACCTGTATCGCCACCACCTATCACGAGGACGTTCTTATCCTTAGCGGTGATGCGCTCATCTTTTGAGAACTCCATACCTGCCAATACACGGTTCTGTTGAGACAATAGTTCGAGGGCGAAGTATATACCCTTCAGTTCACGACCAGGAGCTTTCATATCACGGGCGGTAGGAGTACCTGTGGCAATGATGATAGCATCATAGCACATCATAGAATCGCCTAGGTCATCTAGGTCTATAGCCTTGCCATAGCGGAATTCGATGCCTTCCTGCTCCAGCAACGTGATGCGACGATCGATGATGGCCTTATTCAGTTTGAAGTTGGGGATGCCGTAACGGAGCAAGCCACCGGCAGCCTCGTTCTTCTCATACACGGTTACTTGATAACCCATGACGTTCAGGTCGTTGGCTGCAGCCAGACCAGCAGGACCGGCACCAATCACGGCCACCTTCTTCCCATGACGCGGAATGTCGGTCTTAGGCAAGATATAACCCTCTCGGAAGGCGGCCTCAATGATAGCTGCTTCGTTTTCGCGGTTTGTCGTCGGCTCGTGGTTAAAACGGTTGAGCACGCAGGCATTCTCGCACAAGGCCGGACAGATGCGGCCGGTGAACTCAGGGAAGGGGTTCGTACTATTCAGCAAGCGGTAAGCCAACTCCCAGTCACCTTTACAAAGTGCATCATTCCATTCAGGGGCTTTGTTGCCTAATGGACAAGCCCAATGGCAGAAAGGCACACCGCAGTCCATACAGCGTGATGCCTGCAATTTGCGTTCACGAGTGTTGAGCGTTTGCTCAACCTCGCTAAAGTCGTGGATTCTATCTTGTATCGGACGATAACCAGCTTCCTGACGGTGTATCTCTAAAAATGCTTTTGGATTTCCCATATTTATTAGTCGTTTTGTTGTTTGGTCGTTTGGTCGTTTGGGGATATTACCATAGTCGTTTTGTTGTTTGGTTGTTTAGTTGTTTGGGAATACCCGAAACTCTAATTTTCCTAAACGACTAAACGACTAATATCCCAATTTACCAATTAATAATCTCGCTGCATGTCTGCAATCTTCTTGCGTAACTTGTTCATCTGTTCTTCCTGTAACACTCGTTTGTACTCAATAGGCACAACCTGTACAAACTCCTCGCAGTAGTGACTCCAGTTGTCGAGCATCCGTCCGGCAAGGGGCGATCCTGTGTGCAGATAATGCTGACGGATCAGTTCGAGCAGCTCCTTGCGAGATACGCTGTCCTCAACCAAATTGATTTCAACCATATCCATATTACAGAAGTAGTCGAAATTTTGCCTGCGGTCCCAAACGTAAGCTACACCACCACTCATGCCGGCAGCGAAGTTGCGACCTGTATCGCCCAAGACGACCACACGGCCGCCTGTCATATACTCGCAGCAGTGGTCGCCAGCACCTTCAATCACGGCGATAGCACCTGAGTTGCGCACACCAAAGCGCTCACCCACCTTACCATTGATATAGAGTTCGCCAGAGGTGGCGCCATACAATCCTGTGTTTCCAGCGATGATATTTTCTTCTGCATGGAAATCCTCACCACTGCGCGCTGGAGGCAAAATAGAGATGCGACCGCCTGAAAGTCCTTTCCCAAAATAGTCGTTACACTCACCTTCAAGTCTTATATTTAAGCCTTTCACGGCAAATGCACCAAACGACTGTCCTGCTGAACCTTTAAACTTGATGCTTATCGTATTATCGGGTAGTCCGGCTTCGCCATATTTCTGGGCGATGACACCACTCAGCATGGTCGTAACGGCACGGTCGGTATTCTTAATGGCGTACGAAGCCTCACCCCCGTCCCCTCCTTCCCGACCAGTGGTCGCCACCCCGTAGCCATCCCCAGAGGCGAGGGGAGTAGATAGTATCAACTCCGAAAAGTCTGCGAGTATCTGTTTGTTGAGATGATTGCCACCAACTTCTGTATATGCCCCGCGGTCCCAATAAAGCGCCTTGTCTGTTTCGGGCTTGTGCAGCAATCGGGCGAAGTCGATGGTCGCCCATTTGTCGGTAACTATTCCCCTCTCCATTAGGAGAGGGGCTGGGGGGGTGAGGCTTTCAATCAACTCCGTCCGCCCGATAATCTCCTTCAGACTATGCACGCCAATCTCGCTGAGGTACTCGCGTACCTGCTCGGACAGGAAGGTGAAAAAGTTTACCACATACTCGGAACGACCTTCAAAGTGCTTGCGAAGCGCTGGGTCCTGTGTGGCTACACCCATCGGACAGGTATTGGTATTACACTTACGCATCATGACACAACCCAAGACGATCAAAGGCAACGTACCAAACGAGAATTCGTCGGCGCCTAACATAGCCATGATGATCACGTCTTTGGCAGTCTTTAACTGTCCGTCGGTCTGTAAACGAACCTGATTACGCAGCCCGTTGATCACTAAAGTCTGTTGGGTTTCTGCCAGACCAATTTCAGGCGAGATGCCGGCAAATCGCATCGAACTGGCAGGACTGGCACCCGTACCACCTTCAGCACCACTGATGACTATCAAGTCGGCCTTCGCTTTGGCTACACCAGCTGCAATCGTTCCGACACCACTCTCAGCTACCAGTTTTACACTCACGGCAGCTGTTGGGTTGATATTCTTCAAGTCGAAGATGAGCTGTGCCAGGTCCTCAATCGAGTAGATATCGTGATGGGGAGGGGGAGAGATGAGTGAGATGCCAGGAATGGCATTACGCGTCTTGGCGATGATATCGTTTACCTTAAAGCCAGGCAACTGACCGCCCTCACCAGGTTTTGCACCCTGTGCCACCTTAATCTGTATTTCTTCAGCATTCACCAGATACTCAGCTGTCACGCCAAAACGTCCACTGGCTATCTGTTTGGTCTTACTTGAAAGTGAAACACCATCAACCTCTGTATGATAGCGGGCATTATCCTCGCCACCCTCACCAGTGTTGCTTCGTGCACCCAATTTGTTCATGGCCAATGCCAGAGCCTCGTGGGCCTCGATGCTCAGTGCGCCGAACGACATGGCACCTGTTACGAAGTGCTTTACAATGCTCTCAACAGGCTCCACCTCGTTGATGGGAGTTGGCTTGTCAGCTTTCTTAAAGGTGAGGAAGTCACGGAGGAAGATAGGACTCTCCTTTTCATCAACAGTCTTGGCCCAGTCCTTGAATTTCTCATAAGAACCCTGACGACAAGCCAGCTGCAGTTTTGCGATTGTCTCTGGGTTCCAAGCGTGCTTGATACCGTCCTTGCGCCAGGCAAATTGTCCCTGATTCTTTAGGAAACCACTCCCCTCGCCTCTGGGGATGGCTACGGGGTGGCGACCACAGGTCGGGAAGGAGGGGTTGGGGGTGAGGCTTTCCTCGTGCAAACGAATGGCATCTCTCGCAATCTCTTTCAGTCCTATACCGCCGATAGTGCTCACCGTTGTACCAAAATATTTTCTCAGAAGATCTTCACCCAGTCCGATGCTCTCGAAAATCTTGGCTCCACGGTAGGAGCGGATGGTAGATATACCCATCTTACTCATAATCTTCTTCAGACCTTTATCCACTGCCTTGATGTAGTTCTTCTCGGCGGTGGCATACTCCTCCTGAATCTTGTGGTTCTTTACCAAGTTGTCGAGGATAGCGAATGTCATGTATGGGCAAAGGGCACTTGCCCCATATCCAAGCAACAGGGCAGCATGCATCACTTCGCGAATTTCACCGCTCTCAACAATCAAGGCTGTCTGTACGCGCTTGCCCACACTAATCAGGTAGTGGTGAACAGCTGAGACGGCGAGGAGAGAGGGGATATAGAAGAGACCTTCCCCCTGCCCCCTTCCCGAGCGAAGCTCGCTACCCCGTAGCCTTCCCCTGTGAGAGAGGGGAGAGGATACCTCGGCATCGTCTATCTTATCTGTCAAAATAATATAGTTGTAACCATTGTCAACAGCTTCCTCTGCATCCTTACAAAGTTTATCGAGAGCCATCCCCAATGCTTCTCCAGCTTGCGAGTAATCACTCCCCTCCTTCCCGACCTGTGGTCGCCACCCCGTAGCCTTCCCCCTTGGAGCGGGGCTGGAGGGGAGGCTGAATGTCATCGGCAACTTAATGGTTTTAAAACCCTTGTAGCGGATGTTACAAAGTATATCAAGTTGAGTGTTGGTCAATACAGGCTGAGGCAATCTCACCATCTTACAGTTCGAAGCATCAGGTGTCAGGATGTTGGTTCCTACAGCTCCGATATACTCCGTCAGACTCATGACCAGCTCTTCGCGGATGGGGTCGATAGCAGGGTTGGTAACCTGTGCAAACTGCTGTCGGAAGTAGTTAAACAACAATTGTGGACGATCGCTGATGATTGCCAGCGGCGTGTCGTTGCCCATTGCAGCTACAGGCTCCTGTCCCCCTGTCGCCATTGGCACGATGGTTTTATCAATATCCTCCTGTCCAAATCCGAAGGTTACGAGTTTCTGCTCATAGTTCTTCACGCTGTTTTCTACATGGCGACCACTCTTTAGTTTTTCTAACTGCACGCGGTTCTCGTTTAACCATTCGCGATAAGGATGCGCTTTGGCTAACTTCTCCTTGATATCGCCATCATAGTAAATCTTGCCCTCCTGCGTGTCGATTAACAGAATCTTACCAGGCTGTAGTCGTCCCTTGCTGACGACATCGCCAGGTTCGAAGTCCATGACGCCAACCTCACTCGCAACCACCATCATCCCCTGCTTGGTAATGGTGTAACGGCTTGGGCGAAGTCCGTTCCTGTCCAACATACCACCAGCGTAACGACCATCGCTGAACAGCAGAGCTGCAGGACCGTCCCACGGCTCCATCAAGATGGAATGGTATTCATAGAAGGCCTTCAGGTCCTCGCTGATGGGATTTTTGTCATTAAAGCTTTCTGGTACCAGAATGGCCATTGCCTGTGGCAGTGAGAGACCGCTCATGATGAGAAACTCGAATACGTTGTCGAGTGAAGCCGAGTCGCTCATCCCCTCCTGTACGATAGGACGCAGGTCTTTGATGTCGCCCAAAGCTTCGCTGCTGAGCACACTTTCGCGAGCCTTCATCCATCCGCGGTTACCACGAATGGTGTTAATCTCACCGTTGTGTGCTAACAAGCGGAAGGGCTGGGCCAATGACCACGTGGGAAATGTGTTTGTGCTGAAACGTGAGTGCACCAGCGCCAGTCCGCTTGTAAAATAGGGACTCGACAAATCAGGGAAATAGCGTCTGAGTTGTCCGCTCGTCAACATTCCCTTATAGACGATATTCTTGGAAGAAAGAGAGCAGATATAGAATTCCTTACAGTCGTCAATTCTCCGTTCAATCCTCTTCCTTACCTTATATAATGTTCTTTCAAACAGCGTATTCTCATCTTGAAGGTAATCACTCCCCTCCATGACAGGGAGGGACTGGGGAGTAGGTCTTGTTATAAACACCTGCTTGATGTCAGGTTCAACCTCACGTGCAGCTGCACCAAGTACTTCCGGACTTGTCGGTACTGTACGCAGGTGCATCAGTGTCAGACCCTCGCGTTCGATCTCCTCAATCATCACGCTTAAAATGACCTGTTGTGCCTTTTCATCCTTGGGAAGGAAAAGCAGACCTGTTCCATATTTCCCTTTTTCAGGTACAGGAATACCCTGCAACAGAATAAACTCATGGGGTATCTGTACCATAATACCGGCACCGTCGCCAGTCTTGTCACGTGTTTCTGCACCACGATGCTCCATGTTTTCCAACACCTTCAGCGCATTGTCAACCAGCTCGTGGCTTTTTCCACCATGAATATTCACCACCATGCCTACACCACATGCGTCGTGCTCATAATCTGACTGGTAGAGACCTTTGTTTTGTCTTCTCTGATCCATCTTTTTTATTTGTAATGGTTGAAGTTTGCAAGTTGTCATATTATCCTTACTTTTACTTACGTTTTGTCAAAATTCCGCTGCAAAGGTAATACAAAATGCTACTATTACAAAATAATATCTTTCTTTTTTACTCTTAAAAAATAACCTGTATGACATTTTGTACGAAAGTCCCCCGTTTTCTTGTCGTTTTGAAATCTTTTATCCTGGTTTCTTGCTTCAATACTTTACACTTTGTTATTTGAGCCAAAAATCAAGGGAGGTGTGTCCGCAAACAATGTAATTTTTTACTCATCTGACAATTTGTGTCAAAATGCAAACAAATACAAACAAAACGTTAGCAAATAGATATATTATTTGATTTTAAACTTTACAAAATGAAAGTTGTATTCATTTTCTTTAATCAAAAAGCTAATAATAGGCAAAGTATATTGTCATTCTGTCTTACCTTTGCATCGTCAATTGCAATTAACACGATGTATAGTCCGGTAAACGGATAGAGTATTATTATTAAGGTAAAAGGAGCAAAGCTTATGAAAAGGATTGAAGCAATTATCCGTAAGACGAAGTTCGAGGATGTGAAGGAGGCGCTTTTACAGTCAGACATTGACTGGTTTGAGTACCATAATGTTCATGGTATCGGACAAAGTCGCGAAGAACGAATCTATCGTGGCGTACAATACTCCACAGATGTTATTGAACGCGTAGCACTAAGCATTGTCTGTCGTGATCCGCTGGTGGAGCCAACTGTGAAGGTCATCCTCGACGTGGCACATACTGGTGAAGTTGGTGATGGGCGTATCTTTGTGAGTGAAATGATTGACACCTGGAGCATTCGCACTGGCGAACACGGTGACACTGTATTAAAGGATAAAAAGTAATTAAAAAAGGAGAGACAAATGATGGATAACTTATCACTTGATACTGTATGGATGCTATTGGCAGCCATGTTGGTTTTCTGGATGCAACCAGGTTTCGCCTTGTGTGAGGCTGGTTTTACACGCGGCAAGAACACCGTAAATATTCTGATGAAGAACTTTGTCGATTTTATGTTCGGCTCACTATTGTTCTTCTTCCTCGGCTTCGGCTTTATGTTTGGAAGCGAGGGTGCTGGTTTCATCGGCGCACCCAACTGGGGTGACCTGAGTTTTTATAAAGGAGAATTACCTGTAGAGGGTTTCCTGATTTTCGAAACGGTATTCTGTGCTACCTCAGCTACGATTGTCAGTGGAGCTATGGCCGAGCGTACAAAGTTCTCAATGTATCTTATATATAGTGCAGTCATCTCATTGTTCATTTATCCCATTGAGGGACATTGGACATGGGGCGGTGGCTGGCTCTGCAATGATGCAGCTGACAGTTTTATGATGCGTACCTTTGGTGAGGTGTTCCACGATTTCGCTGGTTCAGCTATTGTGCATAGTGTAGGCGGCGTTTTGGCTCTGATTGGTGCGATGGCATTGGGGCCTCGTCTGGGAAAATACGGCAAAGACGGAAAGAGTCGTGCTATTCCTGGTCACAACCTGACGATGGCAGCATTGGGTGTGTTTATTCTGTGGCTCGGATGGTTCGGTTTCAACCCAGGTTCTCAACTTGCTGCCAGTGGTGAAGTGAACCGTGTAGCCATCTCTCACGTATTCTTGACAACCAACCTTGCTGCTGCAGCAGGTGGTGTGGCTACAATGTTCATCACGTGGCTGAAATACGGCAAGCCCTCGCTATCGTTGACGTTGAACGGAGTACTGGCTGGTCTGGTAGGTATCACCGCTGGCTGTGATCTTGTATCACCAGTCGGAGCCATCATCATCGGTCTTGTATGCGGCACCGTATTGGTTTTTGCCATCGAATTCATTGACCACGTGCTCCACATTGACGACCCAGTAGGTGCTGCTTCTGTACATGGTGTATGCGGTATCTTAGGTACCCTGATGACGGGTCTGTTGTCAACGACGAACGGTGCGTTTTATGGTTACGGCTGGGGATTTTTTGGCGCAGAATGCTTTGGCATTCTTATGATTGACCTCTGGGCAGCTGCCTGCGGATTCATCTTGTTCTATGGTATCAAGAAACTGCATGGTCTGCGTGTTGACGGACGCATTGAAGAGGAAGGTCTTGATATCTACGAACATGGAGAAGCGTGCTATAATTAAGGAGTAAGGAGCGAGGAGCAAGGAGCAAGAATAATTACGCATTACGCATTAAAAAGAAGTAAGAAGTATGAAAAAGATTGTTTTATTAGCAATAGCACTTGTCATGGGTATGACAGCTATTGCGCAGGACAAAATAGAGACGACGATTAGTGCAGATATCGTCAGTCAGTATATATGGCGCGGTCAGGATCTTGGTAGCGTATCGCTACAGCCGACGTTAGGTGTCGGATATAAAGGTCTGTCGCTGACAGCCTGGGGCAATGTGGGTCTCTCCGATTCCGATGATGCAAAAGAATTCGATCTGACCCTCGGCTATACGACAGGCAACTTGAACATCGGCATAACCGATTATTGGGTCAGCAAAGACGGCGGAGACCCTCAGGGACGTTATTTCAAATACGATGCCCACGGAACAAACCACGTGTTTGAAGCCAACATCGGCTACGATTTCGGATTCATGAATGTGCAGTGGTTTACCGACTTTGCCGGCAATGACTACAAAGCGAACGGCAAGCGAGCATATAGCAGTTATTTGGAAGCAATAGTTCCATTCAAACTGATCACCATAGATTGGGCTGCTACAGCAGGCGTCGTTCCTTTCGAATCAGAAGCGTATCATACGTCCGGCTTTGCCGTCACCAACCTGACATTGCGAGCGACGAAGGATATTCACGTCACCAAGTCGTTCTCCATACCAATCTTTGGGCAGATAACGGCAAACCCGTGTGCTCAAAAAGCCTACCTGGTTTTTGGTTTAACGTTGCGACCATAATCTTTTCCCAGGTATTCCCTCTTCCGTCCACACGACGGGAGGGGGATTTAGCATCAGAAACAAGCAAACTTCAACAAATAGTTATGATGAATACAAAGTACATTTTCGTTACAGGTGGTGTCGTTTCCTCATTGGGAAAAGGCATCATCTCTGCCAGTATCGGCAAGTTGCTGCAGGCACGCGGCTACAAGGTAACCATCCAAAAGTTCGACCCCTACATCAACATCGATCCAGGAACGCTCAACCCCTACGAACATGGTGAGTGTTACGTAACAGCCGATGGTATGGAGACCGACCTCGATCTGGGACACTATGAGCGGTTTACCGGCATCCAAACCACACGTCACAACAGTATTACGACAGGCCGCATCTACAAGACGGTCATCGACCGTGAGCGACACGGCGACTATCTTGGCAAAACCATTCAGGTAGTACCCCACATCACTGACGAGATTAAGCGGAGAATGTTGCGTGAGAACGAGAGGGAAGAGTCCTACGATTTTGTCATCACCGAGGTTGGCGGCACCATCGGCGACATCGAAAGTGCACCGTTTATGGAGGCCATCCGTCAGTTGCGTTGGGAACTGGGAAGTGATGCGGTATGTGTGCATCTTACCTATGTGCCCTTTCTGAAAGCCGCCGGTGAGTTGAAAACGAAACCCACACAGCACAGTGTAAAGGAACTGCAGTCGATGGGTATTCAGCCCGACATCCTTGTACTGCGCACGGAACGTCATCTTGATGACGCCCTGCGCATGAAAGTAGCTTCGTTCTGTAACGTAGATTTGGAATGTGTGGTTCAGAGCGAGGATATGCCCAGCATCTATGAGGTGCCCGTGAGCATGCAGAAACAAGGTCTTGATGCTGCCATTCTGCGCAAAATAGGTATCCCTGTCGGTGAGACACCGGCCATGACTGCCTGGTATGCGTTCCTCAACAAACAGCGCAATGCCAAACGTGAGGTCACTATCGGCTTGGTAGGTAAGTACGACTTGCAAGATGCCTACAAAAGCATCCGTGAGAGTCTGATTCTGGCAGGAATATACAACGATGTAAAAGCGAAATTGCATTTTGTGAATAGCGAAGAGATTACGCAGGAGAATGTTTCTTCGAAATTAGAGAATCTGGCAGGCATTATCATCTGTCCTGGCTTCGGACAGCGAGGCACTGAAGGAAAGATTATCGCTGCCGAATATACACGAACGCACGACATCCCCACCTTCGGTATCTGTCTGGGCATGCAGATGATGGTCATCGAATTTGCTCGCAATGTATTAGGATATAAGGATGCCAACAGTCGCGAGATGGACGAGCAGACGCCGCACAACGTTATCGACATCATGGAGGAGCAGAAGAGCATCACCCAGATGGGCGGAACGATGCGACTGGGTGCTTACGAGTGTGATTTGAGAGAGGGAAGCAAAGTGGCGCAGGCATATAAAGCGGTAGCAAAAATAAATGAGCGTCACCGCCATCGTTACGAGTTCAACAATCAATATCAAAAAGAGTTTGAACAGAACGGTATGAATTGTGTGGGTATCAATCCAGCTTCCAACCTTGTAGAGATTGTGGAGATTCCAGAGAAGCGCTGGTATATCGGTACCCAGTTCCATCCTGAGTATTCATCGACGGTATTACACCCGCATCCCTTGTTTATGAGCTTCGTCAAAGCATGTATTTAGTCGTTTAGGAAATTCGTCGTTTAGTCGTTTAGGAAAGATAGAGCGACAAAGTAATATCCCCAAACGACAAGACGACCAAACAACCAAAAGAAATGGAACAATTAAAGCATGAATGTGGTGTGGCTTTAGTGAGGCTCTTGAAGCCCCAAAGCTATTATGAGCAGAAGTATGGCACGCAATCCTACGCCCTTAATAAGCTCTATCTGATGATGGAGAAGCAGCATAACCGCGGTCAGGAAGGTGCTGGTATCGCCTGTGTTGACATGAATGCGCCTGTTGGCACGGAGTATATGTTTCGCGAAAAGGCTTTAGGCAAAGACGCTATCACAAAGATATTCGACATCGTAACGCCTGAGTGGACCAAGGCCCAGCTTTTTATGGGCCATCTGCGCTATTCCACAACGGGCAAGAGTGGTCTGCAGTATGTCCACCCGTTCCTTCGCCGTAACAATTGGCGTGCGAAGAACCTATGTCTCTGTGGCAACTTCAATATGACCAACATCAACGAAGTCTTTCAGTTTCTCACGGCCCAAGGACAGTCTCCGCGCATCTTTAGCGACTCCTATATCACCCTTGAACTCATGGGACATCGTTTGGACCGTGAGGTAGAACACCTGTTTGCGGAAGCCAAGGAGCAAGGACTTGAAGGTACTGACATCACCGACTACATCGACAATCACGTGGAGATGACGAATGTGCTTAAGACCACCATGAACCACTATGATGGCGGTTATGTCATGTGTGGCATGACAGGCAGCGGAGAGATGTTTGCCGTTCGCGACCCTTGGGGCATCCGTCCAGCCTTTTTCTATCGTGACGACGAGATTATCGCCTTGGCCAGTGAGCGCCCTGTCTTGCAGACGACATTCAACCTTCAGGTCGATGATATCCAGGAACTGCAACCTGGTCAGGCACTCATCGTTCATCGCAACGGCGACTTTAAACTGGAGCAGGTCCTGGGTGATTCTCCATTCAAATACAGCGCTTGCTCATTTGAGCGTATCTATTTCAGTCGCGGCTCCGACAGCGATATCTATCAGGAACGCAAACGGTTGGGTGAGCAACTCACACCTGCCATATCCTGTGCCATCGACGGCGACATCGATTATACGGTCTTCTCGTATATCCCCAACACCGCTGAAGTAGCCTACTACGGCATGACGGACGGCTTCCGTCGGCAGGGCTTCAATGTGCGAACGGAGAAAGTCGTGTGGAAGGATATCAAACTTCGCACTTTCATCACCGACAATTCTGAGCGCAACGATCTCGCAGCCCACGTCTATGACATCAGTTACGGTTCACTGAAGCCTTATCAGGACAACCTCGTTATCATTGATGATAGTATTGTACGAGGGACAACACTTCGCGAGAGCATCTTCAAAATCCTCGACCGCTTGCACCCTAAGAAAATAGTAATGGTATCGAGTTCGCCTCAAATCCGCTATCCAGACTACTACGGCATAGATATGTCGAGTCTGGAAGAACTCTGCGCCTTCCGTGCTGCTGTCGCGCTGATCAAGGAAAGGGGACTGGAGCAAATCATCAACGAGGTATATCAGGCCTGCAAGGAGTATCCAGAGGAGGCTAACCACGTCAGAGCCTTATATGAACCGTTCACCGTTGAGGAAATCAACCGTAAGATTGTGGAAATCCTGTGTCCGGAAGGTATGCAAGCACCCATCGAACTGGTATATCAAAGCATAGAGGGCCTCCATTACGCTTGTCCCAACCACCCTGGAGACTGGTATTTCACGGGACATTACCCAACGCCTGGTGGCATCCGTCTCGTCAACCAGGCTTTCATCAACTTTGTGGAATCGTCTCAAATCGTAAAATAGTCAAATCGTAAAAATTTTCATTATGTGTGGAATCGTAGCAATATTAAACGTTCAAAAGCAGCCACAAGAGCTGCGTGAAAAAGCATTGAAAATGAGTCAGAAGATCCGTCATCGCGGACCAGACTGGAGTGGTATATACTGTGGTGGCAGCGCCATTCTCGCTCACGAACGACTGAGCATCGTCGATCCGGAATCAGGAGGGCAGCCACTGTTCTCGCCTGACCGGAAACAGGTGCTGGCTGTGAACGGAGAGATCTATAACCATCAGGAGATTCGTCGCCGCTTTGCAGGACAGTATGAGTTCCAGACGGGATCTGACTGTGAAGTCATCCTCGCGCTGTATAAAGAAAAAGGAATAGATTTTCTGGAAGATTTGAATGGCATCTTTGCCTTTGTGCTCTACGACGAGGAACGCAATGAGTTTCTGATTGCCCGCGACCCTATCGGCGTCATACCTCTTTATATTGGTTACGACAGCGACGGGAAAGTTTATGTGGCTTCCGAACTCAAGGCGCTTGAAGGACAGTGCGAGCGCTATGAGCCATTTCTCCCAGGTCATTATTATTGGAGCAAGGAGCCAGGTATGAAGCGCTACTACCAGCGCGACTGGTTCGACTATGAGGCCGTCAAAGACAATACAGCTTCCGCTGCTGTTATCCACGATGCGCTTTCCGATGCTGTGAAGCGCCAACTCATGTCAGATGTGCCTTACGGCGTACTGCTCAGTGGAGGTCTTGACTCGTCTGTCATTTCTGCCCTCGCCGAGAAGTTCAGCGAGCATCGTATCGAAGACAACTCAAAGACGCGTGCCTACTGGCCCCGTCTGCACTCGTTTGCCGTAGGACTGAAAGGTGCCCCCGACCTGGCAAAAGCCAAACTCGTTGCAAATTATATCGGTACTGTGCACCACGAGATCAACTACACCATTCAGGAAGGTCTCGATGCCATTCGCGATGTCATCTATTTCATTGAGACCTATGATGTAACCACCGTTCGCGCCTCTACACCGATGTACTTGTTGGCACGTGTCATCAAGTCGATGGGCATCAAGATGGTGCTCAGTGGCGAGGGGGCCGATGAGATATTCGGCGGCTACCTCTATTTCCATAAAGCACCTGATGCCAAGGCGTTTCATGAGGAGACCGTTCGCAAACTCAGCAAACTCCATTACTACGACTGTCTGCGAGCCAACAAGAGTCTGAGCGCCTGGGGAGTAGAGGGGCGCGTGCCGTTCCTTGACAAAGAATTTCTCGATGTCGCTATGCGCACCAATCCGGAAGCGAAGATGTGTCCTGGACAGACGATAGAGAAGAAGATTGTTCGTGAAGCCTTTGCTGATATGCTGCCTGAAGCAGTAGCCTGGCGACAGAAAGAGCAGTTCAGCGATGGGGTAGGCTACTCATGGATTGATACGCTGAAACAAATCACTTCTGAGGCCGTTACTGACGAACAGATGGCTCACGCTGCAGAGCGCTTCCCCATCAATCCGCCGCTCAACAAAGAGGAGTACTACTATCGCAGCATCTTTGCCGAGCACTTCCCTTCCGATTCAGCTGCCCGCTGTGTGAATCAGGAAGCCAGTGTCGCTTGCAGCACAGCTGTCGCCCTCGAATGGGACAAAGCCTTCCAGGACCTCAACGACCCCAGTGGCCGTGCCGTCAAAGGAGTGCATGAAGAAGCCTATTGAAAGAAAGGTAATATTTTAACACAAAAATTCTTCTTATGTTTGGTGAGTTCGCTGTTTAATTTAGGACTACATTTTTATGCATAAATATTTGGAAAAATGGAATATTTTTTGTACCTTTACAGCGAAAAAATGAAAAATAGACTGTCAGACTGACAGAACGCCGATAAACACAGGGCCTGCAGTCTTGAAAAGAGTGACAGAGACTGACAGGAGACTGACAGGTTTTAGAGGCTAAAAGGGGTGCTTTTAGGCAAAATTCTCTAGAGAATTTGTTGCGAAAGCAGTCCTCTTACAAAAAATTCTCTAGAGAATTCCATTTTTGCAAAAAGTAATGGTTTTGAGAGAGATTTGAGTTTGAAAATGAGAGTTATTTATTTGATTACCATATATTTATAAACATAAGGAGGATTTGATAAAATGACCACAAAAAGAGGTGAAAAACAGCCTAAAACAGGCAGAACCGACGCCAAAAAGGGCGAAAAAATGGTTCAAAAAGCGAAAAAAGTAACGATAAACTACTTTTCGCGTGGAGAATTTAAAGAAAAAAGCATAGATATTTTGGATATTTATGCAATTATTCACAAGGGCAGATACGCCAAGCGTGTGGCCGAGTTGCGCAGCGATTATTTAGCGTTGCTGACAAATCACGACAGCACGATGATGCCTGAAAATCAGATTGAGGGTATCCATACGTTGCCAGAGGTTCGCCTGCCGGCAGGAATGGTGCTGCTGCCCGTTCCTACATCGAGCATCCAGCAGCTGGAACAGTTGCGTAAAAGGGTAGCGCTGTTCCCACAGACGATGATGGCTTTCCAGAGTGTGGGCGGCAATCGCCTGCTGGTGGTGATGTGCTTTGAACGAACAGACGGGACGTTGCCTTCTGAGGAGCGCGAAGTGGCTCTGTTTCAGCAGTATGCGTATCGCAGGGCCGCCGATTTCCTGTTGGCTTCGACAGGTATGAAAGCAGAGGAGGCAGACGAGGTGGTGAACCAGACGTTTTTTGTTTCGAGCGATGCCAACGCGATATGGAATGCGCAGCTGACGCCTATCAGGATGGAGCAGCCGACGGAGGAGCTGACAGAGAAAACGGCAACCATCATTCAGGAAGCCGCCTCAGAGCCGATGGTGCAGGATGTGTTGCCAGGCTATTCGCAACTGGAGATGGACATACTGAAGTTCAACGCCATTTGCAGGAAGCTGTCGTTCAAGCGCAAACGGCCTATCGACGAGTATCTGCTGACGGTTGCCCACGCCTGTCATCAGGCAGGCATCGACCAGGAGGTTGCCACGAAATGTCTGCTGAACGTGGGCGACTATTGGGAGAAAGAGGTGCTGATACGCTCGACGATGGATAATGCCTACCAGAAACACCGTATGGGAATGGTGAACCCCATTGATTCGTCGCTGATGTATCAGCAGCTGATGAAGGATTTTCTGAAACGGCGCTATCTGTTCAGAAGGAATGTGGTGACAGGCGATGTGGAATATCAGGAGAAAGGCCGCTACATCACCAGTTGGCGACCGCTGACGGAAGAGGCTCGCAACGACATCAACAACGCAGCCATCGACGAGGGCATCAAGGTGTGGCCCAAGGATATGGACAGGTATATCGGTTCGAGTCGTGTGGATGACTACGACCCTGTGCGCCAGTGGATGAACAGTCTTCCTGAATGGGATGGCAGAGACCGTTTAGGCGAGATGGCAGACAGGGTTCCCACCAAGCTGAACGACTGGCGCAACCATTTCAAGGTGTGGATGCGTGCGATGGTGAGCCAATGGACCAGTGGAGCCGGCCGGATGTATGGTGCCCAGATGGTGATGATGTTCGTGGGTGCTCAAGGCACACGTAAATCGACCTTTATGCGGATGATTCTGCCCCCAGAACTGCAGCCGTTCTATATCGATCGTATCGATTTCAGCAACAAGAAAGAGGCGCTGAGGGCGCTGAGCCGTTTCCTGTTGATCAACATCGACGAGTACGACCAGGTGTCGAAGGCTCAGACAGCCTATCTGAAACACCTGATTCAGCGTACGGATGTGAAGGAAAGAAAGATGTATGAGACCACCTATCAACAGATGCAACGTTATGCAGCCTTCTGTGCGACGACCAATTCGCTGTCGCCGCTGAAAGATGAGACGGGTTCGCGCAGGTATATGGTGGTAGAGGTGACTGACGTGATTGATACCAATATGCAAGGCGAGCACGCCATCGACTATCCACAGCTCTATGCCCAGATCAAAGAGGAGATTCGTCGAGGCGAAGAAACTTATTTCGACGGCGAGCGCGAACGGATGATTATCGAGAACGGGACAGAATACTACGAGTTGCCGAATGTCATCAGCATCTTCTGTGATAAGTTCAAAAAGCCAGCGGACGACGACGAAATCCTGACGTTGACACCCACAGAGATACTCGTTTATATACGCGACACTTGGCGAATCGACCTGGTAAATCAGTCGAATGCTGTATTTTTGGGCAACTATTTGCGAAGAGAGGGATTTGAGAAGGGAAGTGGCGAGAAGAGACGTAAATACCTTATTAGTAGGGTTTTAGATGGATAAGAGAGGGTGTTTTGTAAAGAAAATTCCTGTCAGTCTCCTGTCAGTCTCTGTCAGTCTTAAAAGACTGTAACTTATTGATACTCAGCGTGTCTGTCAGTCTGTCAGTCTATTTATCAAAAATTTTATATGAAAACCATTTAAATTATGCAATACAAAATCGTCAAAGAAACCAAACCAACATTAAAGAACTTCGGCCGCTACAAGGCTGTAGCTGTACATCACCAGACCATCGAGACAGAACAGGTGTGTCAGGAGATACAAGACAACTGTTCGCTGAAGAAGAGTGATGTGGTGGCTGTGCTGGCAGAACTGTCAGAAGTCATCAGGCGTCATCTGCAGCAAGGTGACAAGGTACGCCTGAAAGATTTGGGAATGCTGAAGTTGGAAATAGAAAGCGAGAAAGTAGATTCGCCTACAGCGTTTGATGTGCACAAGCACATTCGTAATTTCCGCATCCATTTCTTGCCAGAAAGCAGGAAAGGACATCAGGAACTGTATGAAGACATACGATTAGAGCGTGCCAAATGACACGCTCTCATCTGTCTTCGTGGAGCTGGTGGGAGTCGAACCCACGTCCAAACAGGGAAACCATACGCTTTCTACACGCTTATTTCAGACTTCATTTTCGAGTGACGGCAAGACCTGAACCACCAACCGGCACCTTATCCTCTAAAATCTCACACGCCCATCGAGGCCTGAACGTGCTATTTCCGATTTACCTGCACCGCTTGATCCTTGGATTCGGAACTACATCCTTGGAGCGATGTCTCGTTCCCTCGCCTTGCAAGGGAATTAAGCCGAATAACCTACTGTGCTTCGGTTAGGCAGCGAGAGCATACTGATTGTTGCCAATTAATTGTTTGTTCACTTCGTTTTAGGAGATAGCCAACGAGGCTCCGCGTGCTTACATACCATTTCATCCCGCTGTCAAATCCAGTCAACCCCAGGAGTCAATGCTTGATTGCGGCTGCAAAGTTAGTGCAAACCGAAGACAAAACAAAATAATTTTATTATTTTTTTTGTTGAGGTGCCGCCTAACTTCGCGACATCGTCGCAAAGATACGTAAATAATGCGTAATGCACAATGCATAATGCGTAATTTTTCTATTTTTATTTGTTTTTTCACTCATTTTGCTGTACCTTCGCGCACTCAATGCAATAAAAATCAGTTTTCTGAGTTATATAATAACTAAGAATGGCGTAAACAAACAATAAAAGAATGAAAAGATACATCCTTTTCCTGCTGATTGCCGTATGCTCCCTGGGTGTCAACGCACAGTCGCGGATGACTGACAATCAGGTGATGGAGTTTATTATCAAAGAACACAAGAAAGGTACTTCTCAGGCACAAATAGTGACGAAACTCATGCAGAGTGGTGTTGACATCACGCAGATTCGTCGTGTGAAGAATACGTATGAACGTATGCAGAAAGGCACGGGTTTGGGAACAAAGGAGGATGCTGTAGCTACATCGTCGGATGACCGTTCGCGCAAGAACAATGTTGACGACGAGGCGAAAAAGGTTTCCAGCTACTCCAACTACCGTGTTGCCCGCAATCGTGACGACTATGCAGGCACCTACGACGAGAACGATGCCGAGTATATGGATATGCATCGGGAGATGGATGAATGGATGCCTGCTGATACAGCCACGATGTACAAGCAGTTGCTGCAGGAATTGGAAAAAGACAAGAAGAAAGTGTTCGGCCGAGACATCTTCAACAAGAAGAACCTCACGTTTGAACCCAATATGAACATCGCGACGCCTCGGAACTATGTGTTAGGTCCTGGCGATGCCGTATATATCGACATCTATGGTGCTTCACAGAAGACGGTATCGGCAACGGTATCGCCTGACGGCTATATCACCATCGATGGCTTTGGACCTATTCATGTCAGCGGTCTGACCATCGGTCAGGCTAATGCTCGCATCAAGAGCAATCTGGGTGCGCGCTACAGCAGTTCCAAGATACAACTGTCGTTAGGACAGACCCGTACCATCACCGTCAACGTGATGGGGGAGGTAAAGAAGCCTGGCACCTACACGCTGTCGGCTTTTGCATCCGTGTTTCACGCTTTGTATATGGCAGGCGGTCCGAACGATTTGGGTACGCTGCGTAATGTGAAGGTATATCGCGACAACCATCTGGTGACAACGGTCGATGTCTATGACTATATCCTTAATGGCAAGCTGACGGGCAACATCAAGCTGACCGACAACGATGTCATTGCTGTTGGTCCTTACGACTGTCTGGTGAATATCACGGGTAAGGTGAAGCGTCCGATGTACTATGAGATGAAGAAGAGCGAAAGCATCGGCACTTTGATTCGCTATGCCGGAGGCTTTGCAGGTGATGCCTACACCCAGTCGGTACGCGTAGTGAGAAAGAACGGACGATTGTATTCTGTTTATAATGTCAACGAGTTTGACATGAGTTCCTTCCATGTAGCCGACGATGATTCCGTAAGTGTTGACTCCATCATCCCACGCTTCGAGAATATGGTGCAGATCAAGGGCGCTGTGTTCCGTCCAGGTATGTATCAGGTTGGCGACGACATCAACAGCGTGCGCACCCTGATAGAGGCTGCCGACGGCTTGACGGAGTTTGCGTTTACCAACCGTGCCGTCATGCACCGCATGAAGCCCAGCCGCACGTTGGAGGTGATCTCTGTTGACGTGAAGGGTATCATGGAAGGCACCATTGCCGATATGCCGTTACAAAACGAGGATGTGCTGTTTATCCCCAGTATCGAGGAGATGGAAACAGACAAGACGCTGACCATCTATGGTGAGGTGCGCTATCCTGGTACTTATAAATATGCTGACAACGAAACGCTGGAAGACTTCGTACTGCAGGCCGGAGGTTTGAAGGAAACTGCCTCAACGGTGAAGGTCGATGTGTCGCGACGCATTGTGAAATCAGATGCGCTGACCACCGACAGTATCACCGCTCAAGTCTTTAACTTCTCGTTGAAGGAAGGATTCGTTGTTGACGGTCAGCCGGGCTTCGTCCTCCAGCCATACGATGAAGTGTTTGTACGCAAGAGTCCTGGTTTCAACAGGCAGGAGAATGTCTCGATTACTGGTGAGGTGTTGTTTGAAGGTACCTACACACTCTCGAAGCACAACACTCGTTTGAGTGATCTCGTCAAGATGGCAGGTGGTCCCAATAGTATCGCTTACATCAAAGGTGCCCGTTTGGAGCGCAAAGCCAATGATGACGAAAAGAAACGTATGGAGGAAGTCTTTAAGATGGCGCGTGAGCAACAGCAGAAGAACCTGATGGAACTGGCAGCCAATAGTCAGAATGCCAATGTTCTTCAGGCAGCCCAACAAAACCAAGGTATCGCTTTGGAAAAATTCTATGTTCCCGACTACTATCCTGTAGGCATCGAACTCGACAAGGCTTTGGCCAATCCAGGGTGTGATGATGACATCATCCTGCGTGAGGGCGACCGCATCACCATTCCGCAATACAATGGAACTGTGAAGATCAACGGTGCCGTTATGCACCCCACCTCTGTGGCTTTCGTCAAGGGTAAGAGCATCGACTACTATATCGATCAGGCCGGAGGTTTTGCCAGCGATGCCAAGAAGAGCCGCACCTATATATTATATATGAACGGCAAGGGAGCCAGGGTAGGGCACAATGCAAAAGCTCGTCCAGGCTGTGAGATCTTTGTTCCGACAAAAGCACAGGCTAAGATGAGCATTGCCGAGAAGCTGGCAGTAGGTACAGGTGTTACCAGCATTGCCACAATGATTGCAACATTGGCTAATGTATTGAAGTAAGAAGAAGGATGGAAAATAACAAAAAGGCCCCTATTGACTTGGGGAAGATATTCAAAACACTTTGGAAGAACAAGAAGTACTTCTTCATCGTGCTACCCATCGTGTTTGTACTTTCGTGTGTATATATTCTCGCCCTGCCGAGATACTACCAAACGGATATCATCATTGCACCCGAAACAGACAATCCGAAGACAGGCGGATCGCTTGGGTCATTAGCTTCCAACTTTGGTCTCAACCTGTCGAATCTGCAAACCGCCGATGCTATTACCCCGATGCTGTATCCTGAGCTTATCAAGGACTACGGATTTGTGGCCAGCTTCTGGGAGGTACCCGTTGAGGACAAGAAAAACGACATCAAAACCACCTATTTCGACTACCTGCAGAACCACCAGAAGAGTGCGTGGTGGACGCCTGCTATAGAAGGACTTAAAAGTTTATTTAGTAAAGAGGAAGAAGATGGGAATAAGAATGCCAAGAAAGGCAGTCAGTTGGATCCTTACAACCTGACCAAACAACAAAGTGAAGTTGTCGGAGCCATTCAAGGCAACGTCAAGCTGAGCTACGACAAGAAGACCTACGCCATCACCATCAGCGTACAAGATCAGAGTCCTGTGATCTGTAAGACGGTAGCCGACACCGTCACCCATAAGCTTCAGGCATTCATCACCGACTACCGTACGCGTAAGGCTCGTGTGGATGCTCAGTACTACCAGAAGCTGATGGAGAAGGCCAAGAAAGAATACGAAGAAGTGCGCGACAAGTATGTACACATGGCAGATGCCAATACCGACGTGATTCTGGAGAGCGTCAGCTCGAAACTGGAAGACTTGGAAAACGACATGCAGCTCAAGTATAACACCTATACGACGCTGCAGACGCAGTGTCAAGCCGCCAAAGCCAAAGTACAGGAGCGCACTCCCGCCTTCACCATCATCAAAGGCGCCGAGGTCCCCATGAAACCCGCCGGTCCGAAACGCATGATCTTCGTTGCGGCAATGCTGATTCTTGCAACATTTATCCTATCTATATGGATTTTAATTAAAAAATCATGATTGTATTTATAGTCAGTTAGTCACTGAATATAGAGAATGGTTGTATCATTAGTCCTGATTTTCATAGCAAGCCTTACACTCTCTTTTTTCGAAGAACGCCTGAACGAAAGAGATAAATTAATCCTATATAGTCTTATAGGATTTGCTATGATTCTTGTCGCTGGACTTCGCGAACCTGGGTCAACTCCTGATTCAGAAGGATACGAAATGATGTTACAGGGCAACACAAATGAAACTTTAGAGGAAGCTACTGAACCAACCTTCATCTTTATTTGTTCCATCATTAATTCTCTGTCTTTAGGTGTAAATGCATTATTTCTCACCTATGCCTTCATCTCAATCCCCATACACTTATTTGCATTATGGAAATTATCCAAGAAGCCATTTCTGACACTTACGATATACATATCATACTATTATATGATACATGAAATGGTACAGATACGTGCTGGAGTAGCGGCAGCTTTGTTTTTATGCGCAATCTATTTTTATGTTGAAAAAAAGAAAACACATGCATTAGGATGTATATTGATAGGTGTTTTATTTCACTATTCAGCTACTATAGGATTGGTAATTTTCTTAATGAGAGATAAAATTCCTGTATGGCAAACCTATATTCTATACCTTGTTGTCCCTATTGGTCTTATGGCCTATTTTACAAACCTCGACATCTCATTTCTCATACCTGATGAGATAGGGGGGGCGAAATTAGCTGCCTATCGCAATTTAAAAGACATGGGCATTGAGGAAGTCCAATCGGGCATAAGATTTGAGGGAAATCCAATTATATGGATAAACATCATTTTGTATTATGCTTCTATCTATTATAGAGAATATTTGAACAAATATTGCAAATATACTCATATTGCCATCAAGGTTCAAGCTTTTGCCTTCTGTTGTTTATTCTTCATTAATGGCTTTAGTCAGGTTGTAGGCAATCGCTTCAACGACTACTTCTCCGTTGCGTCAATTATTTTATGGACAGCTTCTTTTTATGCATTCCAGCCTCAACTATTGAGTAAGATCGTCAGTAATACCATATCTACAGTTAGATTTGTCGCAAGCATACTGATTTATGCACTTTCACTATTATCACTGGAATAATTAGAAGATGGGGCTGAAAAAGAATTTCATATATAGTAGCATACTGACCGTCAGTACGTATCTCCTTCCACTACTCGTATACCCTTATGTCTCAAGAGTTCTGGGATTGACAAATATTGGCATTGTTAATTTTATCGACAATCTTGTCAATTATTTCGTAGCCTTTTCCATGATGGGTATCACTACAGTTGGTGTACGCGAAATAGCTGGGGCACGAAACGAAAAGAGTCAGTTGTCTGAGACTTTTGTCTCTCTTCTGTCGCTTACAGGCATCACGACAATTGTTGCCATGCTGATTCTTTTTATAGCCATGCAAATAACACCCACCTTGATTCCTTATCAAGATTTATTATATGTGGGACAGTTGAAGCTATTATCAAACCTGTTTTTGATAGAATGGCTATTTACGGGGTTAGAGGATTTCAGATATATAACAATTCGTACAATTCTTATCAGATGTCTTTATATTGTTAGTGTTTTTCTATTTATTAGAACTGCTGATGACTACAAGTTGTTCTATGTCTTGTCTTGCGGAATGGCAATTGCCAATGCTGTTATCAACATTTTCTACAGTAGAAGATTTGTCACCTATTCGCTGCAGACAATAACCATTCGACCATATCTGAAACCGTTTTTCATCATGGGAGTTTATGCCCTCCTCGTTCACGTGTACACATCCTTGAATGCTGTTTGGTTGGGATTTGTCACTAATACTGATGAGGTTGGCTACTTTACAACTGCCACAAGACTATACAGTATTGTAATGGCATTGCTTATTTCTTTTACGAACATATTATTCCCATATGTTTCCAATTTATTGGCAGAAGGGAAAATGACAGAATTCTGGCAGAAAATAAACAGTGCTTTTGGAGTCATTTTTACGTTTGCCTTTCCTACGGCTATCTTCCTATTTGTAGCAGGTCCGTCACTTCTTCACCTTTTCGCTGGTGATGGTTTTGAAGGTGCTTATTGTCCTATGCAGATAATTAGTCCATTAGTACTCATTGTTGGAATGGAACAAATCCTTATTATCCAGATACTAATGGCTATGCATGAAGACTACATCGTACTTAGGAATTCTTTCATTGGTGCGTTGATTGCAATATTACTAAATCTATTTATCACGGCAAGTTTAGGAGCAATTGGTTCTGCAATAGTATGGGTGCTTTCTGAAATTTGTATCATGGTTTTAGCCATTGTTTACATTCGAAGAAAATATCACTTCTCGCCACCTTATCGAAAATTACTACAATATGCAGTATCATACATGCCACTTATTGGTGTCGCTTTCTTATGCCAGTATTTCTTTGACTCTGAAACTGTATTTCTTGTCGTCCTCTTTACAACGACCATCTTTTATGTCGCAATTAATGAGATATTTATTATGAAGAATAGCATTCTTTTAAATATAGTAAGCAGATTCAAATCATTTCAGAACAAATAGGGAACAGATATGAAACGACTTAGCATTATTATTGTTACATACAAATCTGAGCATGACATTTACGATTGCCTGGATTCGATATGGATGCATTGCGATATCCCTCACGAAGACTTGGAAGTTATCGTGGTAGATAATAGTCCAAAGAGTGACGAGATGTTCTCTATTCTTCGAGAAAAGTATAAAAATGATATTATTCTTATACACAATACGCACAACGGAGGTTATGGACAGGGGAATAACGTTGGTATTCGTCAAGCGACAGCTCCTGTCATATTGATTATGAATCCTGATGTACGGCTGTGCCAACATATTTTCAATACAGCCTTGAAAGCCTTCGAAAAAGATCATCAACTCTGCATATACGGCATGAAACAAATGTTGTCGCCGACTGTCAAAAGTCCATTATCTTTCGATTGCTCCAGACACATGAACGGATATTTGATTCCATTTGTAGCAAAACTGTGTAATAAGTTTGATATATATATACCCTCTATTATGTATTTGGCAGGATCGTGTTTCTTCATCAGCAAGTCTAAATTTGAGGCGGTAGGTCTTTTTGATGAAGATATATTTATGTATGGAGAAGAAGAAGATATCCATTATCGGCTAAAAAAACAATTCGGCCCACATTTTACATACAACTGTTCTCTACGATATATTCATCAGACATTGGAACGTCCGATTACTCTATCTACAGAACAGAAAATCATATCGTCCACGACAACCCTGCATGACAAGAAAGGATTCCCCCAACGAACTATCTATCAAAATTTTAAACGATATTATCGAACAAGACTTTTCATGGCACAAATAAAGAAGGCCCTTGGAGATACAACCCTCACAGAGCACATCAACATACTGAAAGAACTCATTCGATATTGCCACTCTTTAATGTAAAAACAAGAAACAATGAAAAAAATATTATTAGTGTTTGGTACCAGACCAGAAGCCATCAAGATGTGCCCGCTGGTAAAGGCCTTACAAAAAGAGACAGCCTCTTTCGAAACAAAAGTCTGCGTTACCGGTCAGCACCGCGAGATGCTTGACCAAGTTCTTCGAATTTTCGATATCCATCCCGACTACGATTTGAATATCATGAAGCAAGGTCAGGACCTTTACGACATTACCGCACAGGTGTTGATAGGCATGCGTAACGTGCTCAACGAATGGAAGCCGGACGTGGTGTTGGTACATGGTGACACCACTACATCTGCTGCTGCAGCACTTGCGGCTTTTTACCAACAGATTCCCGTTGGACATGTGGAGGCGGGACTGCGCACACACAACATCTATAGCCCGTGGCCTGAGGAAATAAATCGCCAGATTACGGGTCGCATTGCAACATACAACTTTGCTCCCACCCTACAATCTGAGAAAAACCTAAAAGAGGAGAGTACTCAGGGAAAAATATTCGTTACAGGCAATACGGTGATTGATGCCCTTCACATGGTTGTTGATAGACTGAATAACGATAGTCAACTGGCCAACAAGCAGGTGAACGTGTTGGCTGCAAGTGGGTATGATGTCACCCGACTAAACGATGGCAAAAAACTGATTCTTATTACCGGCCACCGCCGTGAGAATTTCGGAGAAGGGTTTATCAACATGGTGACAGCCATGAAAGACCTATCTGAGAAATACCCTGATGTTGATTTCGTCTACCCCATGCATCTCAACCCCAATGTGCGTAAGCCCATCCGGCAGGTGTTTGGTGAAGACCTGACAATCTACCCAAACTTTTTCTTCATCGAACCATTACAATATCTGGAGTTCGTATATCTGATGGAGAAATCATTTGTCGTACTGACCGACAGTGGTGGTATTCAGGAAGAGGCACCTGGTCTGGGTAAACCTGTGCTGGTGATGCGCGATACCACAGAGCGCCCAGAAGCAATAGATGCCGGAACCGTGAAACTTGTTGGAACCAACTATTCAAATATAGTCAATGAAGTATCTACCCTGTTAGATGACCCCCAAGTATACGAAAAAATGAGCAATGCAGTAAATCCTTATGGCGACGGAAAAGCCTGTGGGCGAATCGTAAATTTCTTGAAATCATAAATATTTCAACTTCTATAAGTACATAATAATGATAGTTTTAATACGCTGCAATGATATTATCTCCGATTCACGTGCAAAGAAATATGTTGATTTCTATCATCGAAATAAGATAGAATACAAAATCATCGCATGGGATCGTTTAGGCAACTCTCACCAATTACCCAATACTATATACTGCCCAGCAAAGAGTAAATACAATCAGGGAGGTATGGCGGCCATTATTGATCGACTGAAATGGATGTGGTTTATTCTCAAAACTTTGTTCTCGTTTCATGATGGTCTCAAAATTCATGCTTGCGATCTCGATGCAGCTTTTCCTTCTGCGATTTACAAAATGTTGAGTCGCAGAAAGAATTATATGCTGTTTGATGTTTTTGACTGGATTTCAGATACGTTATACAATCAAGGTAGGATTGTTGCTACCGCTTTTAAGTTTATGGAATGGGTAAGTGTTAAGAATGCAGACCATATCATTATTTGTGAACCTGAACGTATCAAACAAATACCATATAATATAGAAGGAAAATACAGCGTACTTCAAAACATTCCCTCATTCAAATGCTCGGATTTTTTGTATAAAGATAAGAAGTATCATTTCGATAACAATCTCTTCACGTTAGTATATGTCGGAGGGTTTTCCGAAGGCAGATGTTTGGCAGAGCTTATTGACGGAGGTGCAAAAGGATATTATAATCTTAACATTGCGGGATATGGGGCTAAAGAATTTGTTTCAAAACTGGAATTACTAAAAGACTGTCCAAATATCCGATATTATGGCAAAGTAGATTACACCGATGGCCTACGCATTATGTACAATTCCGACATCGTCTATGCCATGTATGCCAAAGAGAATCCAAACCACCTGTTTGCTGCTCCCAACAAATATTACGAGTCCATGTTTGTCGGTAAGCCCATTATTACAACCAAAGGAATTATTACTGCAGACAAAGTAATGAAAAACAACTTTGGCTATTGCATTGATGAATCTTTAGACGACCTAATATTCCTGATTTCACGTTTAAACAAAGAAGATGTACAGCAAAAATCAGAAAGGGCATCTAATCTGTGGAAACAATACAAGAATGCTACTGAGAATTATTTAGCAAACGAATATACAGAATACATGCAACTTAGGTAAGACCATTGTTCACAACCCGTTTTACTAAAGTCTCTATCGTTGTTATTATTGATTCTTTACAAAACCGAGTATTCATCAATGTTTCTGCTGCGACACTTACCTTCTGCTTATCCGCATCTGTCATCTCTAACATTCGTTGGAAACCTAAAGATATGTCATCTATATTTTCGGGATCACAACAGATGCCCAATCCGTATTCTTCAATGATTTCTTGTCCTGCACCTCTGATGATGCCAAAGATTGGCTTTCGTGATTGTAAATAAGACTGAAGTTTGAACGGTTCGGTTTTGTCGATGCCGGCTTTGGGCGTTAAGGGTAGTACGAGATAGTCGCAAGCTTTTAACACACTTGCTATTTCCTGATATGGAACCCGTCCGTGAAACTTGATGTTTTCACACCCTAATTCGTTTACTACTTCTTTGATGACTGGCAAATACGATCCGTCACCAACAATATTCAGAACAGCATTGTCTATTCCTGCCTTTGCGAAACCACGAATGGTGTTTTCCAGATTCTGTGCTTTCGACACATTCCCTGTAAAAACAAAATTTGCTTTTGATTTATTGAAAGACAATGAAGTGGGTTGCTCTTCTGCCTGCATCTGCCAATTAGGAGTATAGGTTATGTCAGCGTGAGGAACATATTCCCTGATTGTTTCAGCAAAATGTTTGCTGCTAATCATGATAGCATCTGCATTGCCATATACCTTTCTTATTATATGATTTACGGTAGTAGTTATTGGGAATACACGCGGGAATCCATACATATAAACCGTATCAGGCCAAATATCAAAACTCCATACGATGACAGGAATTCCAAATTTCTTTTTGGCATAGATGGCAGGCAAAGCTAAAGAGAGAGGACCTGTGTGGTAGACAATAATTAAATCTACACCTTCAACAAGTTTTTTAATAACATCTTCTCCTCGCTTCACATAGTGATAATAGTTCCAAACCTTTTTTACCTTACTTTCCTTGTATCCTTCGATGATATCAAAACGATGAATCTCTATCTCGCCCCATTTCTCTACGGAATACTTCTCATTTTTGTATTCTGGGTACACATAACCAAAAGGATATGAAGGCTGGCGGGTCATCACTTTCACATGATGTCCCTTTGCCACCATTGTCTGAGCGAAGTCATTGACATGAAAGTTCTCAGGATAGAATACTTCTGTAACGATTAGAATATTCATACTTTCTTCCAAACCATCTTATTCACGATTCCCACATAGCTCTGAATGAGCTTGATAACCTTGGTGGACACATTCTCATCCGTATAAGCAGGAACAGGACAAGCATCATCACCGTTGGCATGCATCGATACAGCTAAATCAACAGCCTGTAGCACCTGTTCTGTTGTGATAGAGCCAATAGTAAAAACTCCCTTGTCCATCGCTTCTGGACGTTCAGTTGATGTTCTGACAGAAACGGCTGGGAATCCGAAGAATGCACTTTCCTCAGGAACGGTTCCACTATCACTTACGACGCAGAAAGCGTTCTGCTGAAGTTTATTGTAGTCGAAGAATCCAAGAGGTTTATGCTGGATAACCTTATCGCTGAACTTGAATCCACGTTTTTCTATCATCTTCTGGCTTCGTGGATGACAACTGTAGAGCACAGGCATGTTGTAGGTTTCTGCCATTGTGTTTACAGCGTTCATCAATGAGAAGAAATTTGTCTCAATGTCAATATTCTCTTCACGATGAGCACTCAGCAGAATATATTTACCTTTTTCCAGTCCCAGATCTTCAAGAACGGTACTTGTCTCTATCTGGGGCAATACATCTTTCAGTACTTCTGCCATAGGTGAACCTACGACATAGGTATATTCAGGCTTCACTCCTGTATCAAGTATATAACGGCGAGCATGCTCGCTATAGCAAAGATTGATATCACTGGTCACATCCACTATACGGCGTATTACCTCTTCTGGAAGATTCTCGTCCTTACAACGGTTGCCCGCCTCCATGTGGAAAATAGGAATCTTCAAACGTTTGGCCGAAATGACACAAAGGCAAGAGTTAGTGTCGCCCAATACGATAATAGCATCTGGTTTAACCTCTGCCATCAGTTCATAGCTCTTTGCTATCACATTTCCCATCGTCTGTCCGAGGTTGCCACCAACTACACCAAGATAGTAATCAGGTTCTCTTAACCCCAAGTCCTTGAAAAACACTTCATTGAGGGTATAGTCGTAATTCTGACCAGTATGCACCAACACCTGATCGAAATACTTATCAGCCTTTTTGATGATGGCCGACATCTTTATAATCTCCGGGCGTGTGCCCACGATTGTCATCAGTTTCAGTTTTTCCATTGATTACAGATTATAGTGGGGATACATTTCTTTGTGTGCACGAACCCATTCTGCAAGCTCGGCGACCATCTCCTCGTAATCAGGTATCAGATAGCTGAATTCAAAACGGGTGCGTTTCAAACTCTTGTCTGCATTTATACCGTCAACTGGGTGAATAGTGATGGTATCATGACGGAAGTAGTGATTGAACAGTTTGCAAAGCTCGTATTTTGAGATACCATGATTGGGTACCGTATTATACAATCCGTGTGCTTTCTCTTTGGCAGCTTGCTCCATCGTCTTTGCCAACTGCAAAGTGGTCTGACCTGTCCAGATTGCCTTTGTGAAACCGTTTATCTCACCTTCTTGATGCAAGAACCAGTTCAACAAGCCGATTCCCCTTGGATTGATGTCTGGTCCGACAATACTATTGCGAAGAGTGATATTCTTGTCATCGTTCAATTCTCCTAAAGCCTTGCTTCTGTCATAAAAGGTTGTTCCATCTTGGAAATCATCTTCTGTATAAGCTCCTTTCTTACCAGAAAAAACACAATCGGTACTCATGTGAATAACTTGAGTATCCGTACCCTCCGTTGTCTTAGCCAGAAAATGCGGGAAATAGCTGTTGAGGAATGTCGCCAATGCATGATCCTGTTCTGCAAACAGGTTTAGAACACCTATACAGTTAATGACGCTGTCATATTTTCCTTCCTTAATCACACGGGCGATGGTCTCTGTATCAAAGGCATTACCAGCAAAGCTTCTGATATATTTGGATTCCTTGAGGTCAAAACCATAGACCTCATGACCTTGTTCTTGTAGATATAGGCTGATGGTATGACCCGCCATACCGTTGCAGCCACAAATGAAAAACCTCATTTATTTACAATTTAACTATTTACGATTAACTATTTATTCCGAACGGTAATCACGAGCTTTAGCACGAGGCTGCAACCCCAGATCTTCACGGATGAAGTTTAGCTTCAAAAGCAATTCTTTCATGTCCTCAACATCCAGACGACGGGTGTTGTGAGAGTGGTATTCTTCTACGTTTTCCACCTTATGATCACCCTCTGTAAAATACTTGTCGTAATTTAAGTCGCGATTATCACAAGGAATACGGTAGTAGTCTCCCATATCAATTGCTTTTGCCATTTCCTCACGGGTTACAAGCGTCTCATATAATTTCTCGCCGTGACGGGTACCAATCACTTTTACTTCCGTTTCTCCATACTTCGGATCAATCTTGGCATAAGTCTGTTTCAAAGCGTCAGCCAACACATCGAGTGTTGCAGCAGGTGCTTTCTGAACAAACAAATCACCATTCTCACCATGTGTAAACGCATAAACAACCAAATCAACCGCATCATTAAGCGTCATCATGAAACGAGTCATGTTAGGATCGGTAATGGTAATGGGCTTTCCTTCCATCATCTGCTCTACCCAAAGAGGTATCACACTACCACGACTTGCCATCACATTGCCGTATCGAGTGCAGCAAATGGTGGTCTTGGCATGAGTACCAAGAGCGCGACCCTGAGCAATCGCCACTTTCTCCATCATTGCTTTGGAAATACCCATCGCATTGATGGGATAAGCAGCCTTGTCGGTAGAGAGCACGACAACATTCTTTATTCCGTGGGCTATAGCTGAAAGAAGTACATTATTAGTGCCTTCCACATTGGTACGCACAGCCTCCATCGGGAAGAACTCACATGAAGGAACTTGCTTCAAGGCGGCTGCAGAAAAGACAAAGTCTACGCCATCCATCGCAAAGTCTACCGCTTCGCGCTGACGCACATTTCCTATATAGAACTTCACTTTATGTGCCACTTCCGCATAGTTTGCCTGAAGAAAATGGCGCATATCGTCTTGTTTCTTTTCATCACGTGAAAAAATGCGGATTTCTCCAATATCTGATCTTAGGAAACGATTCAGCACGGCATTGCCGAATGAGCCTGTTCCTCCTGTTATAAGTAATGTTTTATCCTTGAATAATGACATTGTTTTTATTTTTTATAACGTCACAATATTATATTATATTGTACGTTACTATAAAAAAGATGATGAAAAAACGGATATACCTGATACTTGCTTTTTTATGCTATGGACTGCTCCAAACGAGAGCAGTCAATGGCACGATGCCCATCATTGCTTACTGGGGAGTGCCTGATTATGCCACTTCTGATGAAGCGTTTCGAACATTCAGCGAATGCGGTTTCACCGTTAGCATCTATCCCTATTCATCTTTCGACAAATTGCTCAAGGCATGTAGAACAGCTGAGAAATATGGGGTAAAGATTATTGGCAATTGTCCTGAGATACAGAGCAAGACAACGATGGTAGCACGCACTTTAAAGCGGGAAAAAGGTTTCTTTGGCTACTTGATACAAGACGAGCCGTCTGTTCCGCAGATGCGTCAACAGCAGCAACTCATCAATCGCATCAAGAGCATTGATACGACACATTGTTTTTATATCAACCTGTATCCACTCTACAATCCTGACTGGATAGAACCTAGCACCAAAGCGAAGAACTATCAGGAATACCTGAAAGCCGCCTCAGCAACATCGTGCCAGCAGCTATCGTTCGACTATTATCCGGTCACTACAAACGGTATCCGTTCCACTTGGTATCAGAATCTGGAAATGGTACGAAAGGAAAGCCTTTCTTCAGGAAAACCCTTCTGGGCATTTGCCCTCTCTACAGCCCACGATGTGCCTTACAACGAGTGCAACTACTATCCCACAGCAACATTGGCATCGCTGAGATTGCAAATCTATTCGAATCTTACCTACGGAGCACAGGCCATCCAGTATTTCACTTATTGGAATCCAGGTGAAGGCGACAAACTGGGCTTTCGTGATGCTCCTGTCACATCGAAAGGACAGAAAACCAAGACCTGGAACACTGTCCAGCAGATGAATCAAGAACTGAAGAACATTGCCAAACTATTCTATGGAGCAAAGGTTACATCTGTAAAACACATGAAAATCATTCCGCAAGGATGCAGCAAGCAAAATACGATGCCTGTCAACCTCAGTTCCCTGAAAGTCGTCAGCAGCAAAGGGGCCATCATCTCACAGCTCAACAAAGACGGACATCAGTACCTCGCTATTGTCAACAAGAACCACTGGGATTCGATGACGGTACTCATCAAGGCAAAGAACAACACACCTCGTCATCTTACGAAGACCCTTCGGGAAGAAACCATGAATACTTCCTACACCGTTCCTGCCGGCGACATTCTGTTGTTCAGACTATCCTAAGTCTTTTTCCAACCTAAGCACAAAATATCCATCATGTCTTGGAGATTACACATTTAGTTTGTATTTTTGCATTCGTAAAGATTATCAAGCAAAGCTGTATTTGGAAATATACAGATGATTTTTTTCATTCAATGGATGAACATCATGAAACAGACTTCAAAACTATGGATGTCCGCCGCCATCCTGACCATCTGCGGCATGATGATGGTGTCCTGCTCTTCGGAAACAAAGAAGGGTGAGACGACTGTCGCACCAGACGACGCAAGTCAGTTTGTAACCATTACCGATGTGGTGCCCGACGTCATCCTGGAAATCCGATATTTCGGTACATATAACTTTGTGGGTGCCCGCATCGACGGCTATGAGGAGCCTACTGCGCTGCTCACACGGCAGGCTGCCGACAGCCTGAAGGCTGTGAGCGACGACGTCATCAAGCTGGGTTATCGCCTGAAGATATATGATGCCTACCTTTTTTCTTTACGTGGGTTACAAAAGGCGGAAAAGCTTGGCTTAAATGACAAATTATCCTAAATCGGATGATGCGAATTTGGATAATTCTTGCGGGATTGTTACCTTTGCACTCATAATCAAAGAATGATGGACAATCCCTTTGTTGCTAAAGGGTATGCCGAACTTGCTTATATATAATTATGAAACAGACCTCTAAACTATGGATGTTTGCCGCCATCCTGACTATCTGCGGCATGATGATGGCGTCCTGCTCTTCGGAAACAAAGAAGGGTGAGACGACTGTCGCACCAGACGACGCAAGTCAGTTTGTAACCATTACCGATGTGGTGCCCGACGTCATCCTGGAAATCCGTTATTTCGGTACATATAACTTTGTGGGTGCCCGCATCGACGGCTATGAGGAGCCTACTGCGCTGCTCACACGGCAGGCTGCCGACAGTCTGAAGGCTGTGAGCGACGATGTCATCAAACAGGGTTATCGCCTGAAGATATATGATGCTTACCGTCCACAGAAAGGCGTTGACCACTTTGTGCGCTGGGCAGAAGCCATCCCCGATACGCTGATGAAGCGCTACTTCTATCCCGACCTGGACAAGCGCGTGCTCTTTCCACAGGAATACATCTGTGAGAAGAGTGGACACACTCGCGGTAGTACGCTCGACCTGACGCTTTTCGATATGGCAACGGAGAAGGAACTTGATATGGGTGGTACCTTTGACTGGTTTGGTCCGGAAAGTCATCCCGATTTCTGCGGCAATCCGGATACGGGTGAATATACGGGCGACAACAGCAAGTCACCTGCAGGGCGAAGCATCACCGCAGAGCAGTTCCAGAACCGTATGATTTTGCGCAAGGCGATGATGCGTCACGGCTTCAAGCCTTTTGAAACGGAGTGGTGGCACTTCACGTTGAAGAACGAACCTTTCCCTGATACTTACTTCACTTTCCCTGTCAGACAATTGAACAAAAAATAGGACAGCGGGCTTTATGAACGTTTTTTGATGTGCACCACCAGATATTCTGAACGGGTGCCGATACGGATTTTGGGTCCCCAGATGCCAAGTCCGGAACTGATATAGTATTGGGTGTTGCCGCAATGATGGTGCCCCCATGACTTTTCGTACACCAAATCTGTTACCCATGACAAGGGCCATACTTGTCCGCGGTGGGTATGCCCGCTGAACTGAAAGTCGATGTTTGCCTTTTCTGCTTCTTCAAGCTGATAAGGCTGGTGGTCGAGTAGGATAGTGAAACCACCAAGGCCAGCAGCAAGTTCTGAAAGATTCTTTCTTGTGGGACTTGTGCGGTCATTTCGTCCGATGATGTCTAATCCTTTGAAGTGGGCTACAGAGTCTTTCAACAATAGGATGCCGGCCTGTTTGAAGAAGGTTCCAGCTTTCCCGACATTCCCAAAGTACTCATGGTTGCCGAGAATGGTATAGACAGGTGCCTTCACACGTTGGAACTCTTCTGCATAGTTGCCTTCTATGACAGGACGGGTGCTAAAATCAATCACGTCGCCACCCAAGAGCACCAAATCGGGATGCTCATCATTGATTAGGTCAATCCACCGTGCTAATTCCGCCTTGCGATTATGATAACCGAGGTGCAAGTCACTCGCCATCACAATGGTCATCTCTTTCTCTAAGGGTTTGTCGGTCAGGATAGTCATCTCCTCTCGGTATTTGTGGTGGTAATGAAAGCCTCCAAGGGTCATGATAACAGCCACGATACCTACTGCCGTAAGAAGGCCAGCCGGGCTGTCTTTCAGGTAGGCTTTCGGCAATAGGTGGCATAGGGAGAAAATGTCTGCTGCAACGAAAAGAAGCAACAGATAGAGAAATGCAATCAGCCAAGTGTTGCCAACTTCGTACATAACTGTCGCAGCCCCAATGGGCAGGTGTTCCATGAGGAAGAACCCAACAAAAAACGTAATGGCCCATAACAGGAAAATACCTAATGTCACACCTTTATATATACCAGGAGAGATACGCCACAGATGCCAGCCTACATATCCGGTCAGCATCAGGATTGTGGTCAGAATTACTATAAAAATGCCTATCCGCATAACTCGTTTGTCGTTGAATGGCACAAAAATACGAAAAATCTGCCAGACACTTGCTATCCCAAAGAATCTTTTATGATAAAAATCATTTTTTTGCATTATCTTCGACTTTTTACTATCTTTGAGGCTGTCTCGAAGATAGGATGCGTCTCAATAATGAAAATAAAGAACTTTATTTTGCATTATCTTCGACTTTCACTATCTTTGCAGACAGATATGGAGAACCTTCCTGAATACAATCTGCGAATATCGCAATTACGGATAAAATAGAATTGAGCAATGAAAGTCATTGTATCACGAGAAATAGAACAGGTGTGCCCCGTGTTTGTGGGTGCTTGCGTTGAGGCTGAAGTGGTGAACACCCCTTACCAGGAAGCCTTGTGGAAAGAGATTGAAGCAATGGGTGAACAGTACAGGGCGCAACTGACAACGGAGTCGCTGAAAGAACTTGCAAGCATTGCCGCAACAAGAAATGTGTATCGTGCCTGCGGAAAAGACCCCTCGCGTTATCGTCCAGCTTCAGAGGCGTTGATACGAAGGATGTTGCAGGGGAAACAACTGTATCAGCGTGATACGTTGGTCGATCTCATTAATCTGGCTTCCATCGCTTACGGCTATAGCATCGGAGGCTTCGATGCAGACAAGTTTGTGGGCGACACGCTGACGCTGGGTATCGGTCGGGAAGGAGAGCCTTATGAGGGTATCGGACGAGGAATGATCAATATTCATGGACTGCCCGTCTATCGAGATACTGAAGGTGGGGTAGGGACACCTACCAGCGACCATGAACGTACGAAGATGTCATTGGAAACCCGTCATCTGCTGGTGCTCATCAACGGTTACGACGGCAACGAACAGCGCGTCAGGGAGAATGCCGAGTTCATTCAGCAACTGCTCCGCAAGTATTGCCAGAGCGATGGAGGTACCTATTATATATATAAATAGGCGTTTCTTGGCCTGGGAATATAGATTTCTTGTACTTACCATTCTTTAGCGGGTCTGTTAACGATAACAGACTCGCTAATTTGCTAAATTTTAGTAAATACAACCTCAAATCTACAGATTTTCGCCAATCCTTATAAGAAATTGATAATAATTCACTATCTTTGCAGAAGTTATAATTTGAAAATGTCAAATGGAAGATATTAATCGTCTAAAAATAGTTCTCGTAGAGAAAAAGAAAACGAGTAAATGGTTATCTGAACAATTGAAGATAACCCCATCTACTGTTTCAAAATGGTGTACAAACACATCTCAACCTGATATTGGAACTCTAATTAAGATATCGAAACTATTAAATATCACAATTGAAGATTTAATAAACAAAGAATATGTAAACTCGGTGTTTCTTGGGGGATAGTGAACAATAACACATATAATTATGCAGATACCACAATCAGACATATTATCCACAAACCGTCTTGGAAAGATTTTTGGCAATACGGTTGCGACGTACAAGTTCTTCTGGTTCTTGTCGATTATGCAAATTCATGCTCAGACGAACAGTCTAAAGATTGATGTCAGCGACATTCTTATTCGAATGGTGGCTAATGCTTGGTATCCTGTTCATTATTTTCGTCTGTCGTTTGGCAAGTTGGATTCCTTGTTTGACATTGTGATGGAACTGCATCGCATCACGCAGATTCCCGTAGACGCTAGCACAGACACCGTTATCAATGGATTAAAGGAAAGAATAGATGACAGAAAGATTAGGAGCAAGCTGAATGTTCTTTCACTAAATGTCCCTTACCGCTTTCTCCGCCCTTGGATTGATACATCTGATGACAGAGAAATGGTACGGCGTTCGCAGACTTTCGAGAATGGTTGCCTCTATTCGTTATATAAAGAGGCGGGCGAGTTCTGCATTGAATTGAATCCTGCATGGGACGCCTACCTGCATAGCCACTACAATATTCTTGTTGAATTTGCTTACTGGAATCTGACGCTATTCCTGCAAGTACGTAATCCAAATGTACCAGCAATTCCAAATAAGCTGATTCGCCCAGAGGTAAGGAACTCATTGACAAAACAGCACATCTATTGGGATATGGTGATGAACATAGGTGGTCCAATCCATTGTATTTACACTGGTAAAGAATTACATCCCCAAGATTATAACCTTGATCATTTCATTCCGTGGAGTTTTGTGTCACATGACTTACTTTGGAACTTGATACCTTCTGATGGAAGTATTAACTCATCTAAGAGCAACAAATTGCCAGAGTTAGACTTTTATCTCCCAAAGTTGGCAGACTTGCAGCACCATTCGCTTCAACTCATGCTCTACGCCAACAAGGAGCCGAAGGTAATGGAGGATTTCGTTTCACTTGGTTACACGGCAAAAGAATTAGCAGACATGGACGATGTGCATTTCCGTGAGCTTTATGAAAGAACGTTTAACCCCATTCATCAAATAGCCCTCAATATGGGCTTTGAAACGTGGAAATACTGATTACTATGGAACCCGAGAAGATTAACCACCCATATCTCACTGCTATCAAGCGCACAGATTTTTCTGTGCCTACAAGATATCTTATGCAACATAAACTGCTTAAAGGTAAGATTCTCGACTTTGGTTGTGGCTTTGGTTTTGATACGGATGAGTTGAAAAAACAAGGGTACAACATTGTTGGGTACGACTATTATTATCGGTCAGATTATCCAGAAGGGAAATTCGATACTATCATCTGCAACTATGTGCTGAATGTGCTGGAGCCTTATGCTCAGGCAGAAGTATTGATGAATGTCACCAATCTGCTCTCACCAAAGGGAACTGCCTATTTTGCCGTTCGCAGAGACCTGACAGAAGAGGGCTTCCGACTTCATGCCATACACAAGCAGTACACGTATCAGTGTAACGTCAAACTGCCATACAAGAGTCTTGTGGCAAACAAAAGTTACGAGCTTTATCAGTACAATCACTTCAACAAACAGCCTCGTAAAGAAGGCGAAAAATGTCCTTTCTGCCGTTTGTCGCGTAGGGTTGAAATCATCTGCGAAACGGCTACTTGTGTTGCATTCTATGATGGCTATCCTGTCACACCCGGCCATGCCCTCATCATTCCGAAACGGCATGTTGCTTCATACTTCGACCTTACCAATCACGAACGTGAAGCAATGAATGTTGTGTTGCAATATGTCAAACAGAAGGTGGACGAGCGTTTCCATCCTGATGGCTATAATGTTGGCATCAATGTTGGTGAGTATGCAGGGCAGAGTGTATTTCATTGCCACATGCACTTGATTCCGAGATACAAGGGTGATGTACCTAATCCCAAAGGTGGTGTGCGTGGGGTAATTCCGAGTAAACAGAAATATTAATAAACCTAAATTATAATTATGAGTAATATTGAAGTAGGTCTTTTTGACAGCATTAATTCGAGTAAAGAGAAAGAAACTAGGGATTGGTTTAAAAAATTAATCCAACCAGAGCAATATGTTGGTGAATTGTATTCAATTAATTATGAAACAGCAAAAGTTATAATACACAACTATTATAGACAGAAAGTTGGCGGTATTGCTAGTTTGAGTTTTCTTATCGCTACAAGAATAAATCCTAATGGTGATTCTGAAATAAAATTCACAGAGGAAGACTCATCTGTTATTTTATTGAGAGTTATGGACAGTACGTCTTTGCCACAGGACGTAGAAGCGGAAAGAATTAGAGTTGAAACGGCTCAACGTGTAAGTGGAGAAGATGATAAATTATGGGATGTAACGGCAATGGATGCTAGAACTAAAAACCTATTTGACTTTGCAGGTCTTCAATGCCGAATCATAGGTACTTTTTTCCTAGATGAGGACCCACAGAATTCTGAAGCCCCTCTTTCATTAAGATTTGGAAGTGATATATCAAATTATTATCCCAATCGTGGATTAAAAGTCTATAAGCCAACAGCGGCGGCATTAGAAGAAATTATAAATTATTGTGACTCAGCTAATATTCGAGATCAAAAGACGCGAGTTAAACTTGGCAATGTGAGATATGCATCGACAAATCGCAGGTTTCAGCACGTAGATGATGTTCCTGTATATATTTATCCATCTGATTTGCTTAGTCAAAAATCTGCTTTGTTTGGCATGACGAGAACAGGTAAATCGAATACGACAAAGATTATTGCAAAATCCGTTTATGAATTGCGCAAGTCATCTTCTATAGAAGCTCAATTAAGAATAGGACAACTTGTTTTTGATCCAAATGGAGAATACGCAAATGAAAATGTACAAGATAATAATTCTGCATTAAAAAATGTTTGGAAATTGATTCCTGAGGCAAAGAAAGAAAATGAGGTTGTAACTTATGGAATAACCAAACATCCAAATGATCCTGAAAGGAAAATGATGCTAATCAATTTTTATCTTGAAGATAACATTCTTATAGGCAAGGATATTATTAATAATATATTGGCTGATGATAGTACAACTTATATGAAGAATTTTGTTCAGGCCAATTTAAATAAACCAGAAGCTGCAGAGCCATTTGGCTCAGATATGACAAGGTATAAGCGGCGTATTCTAGCTTATCGTTCCGTATTAAAGAGGGCAGGATTCCCAGCTCCTGCTAATTTGAAGCCTATACCAAAACGTTTGTTTGGTAAAGAGCTAATTGCGGCTATGAATAACAGTCCAAGTGATGATGCTGTAGAATACCGATCTGCTGCAAAAATATTTGATTCTGAAAATGTGACATGGGATCAAATTGGAAATGCTTTTGAATCGCTTGACAAATTTATCAGAGATCCCAAGAGTGGATATAAAGACTTTGAAAATAATTACGTTAATAGACCAAATGGTTCTGGTGAAAGATGGGCTGACGAAGATTTGAAGAAAATTATAGGAATCTTTCAATATCCAAATGGAACAAGAAAAATTGGCAAAGCAATTTTGCAGCATAGTGCTGATACATCATCAGATTATGCTGATGACATTTATAAAGACCTAGAGAATGGGAAATTAGTTATAGTTGATCAATCATGTGGAGATCCAGAACTTAATAAATCATCATCATATCGCATTATTACAAAAATCTTCAAAAACAATCAGCAGAGATTTATTAATGGCGAAAACAATATACCTGAAATACTTGTTTATATTGAAGAAGCTCACAATATACTCCCTGCTGGTAATGATTTTGATACATCAGATATGTGGGTTCGAACAGCGAAAGAAGGTGCAAAATACCGTATAGGTATGGTTTATGCTACTCAAGAAGTTAGTTCTATCCAAAAGAATATACTCAAAAATACTTCCAACTGGTTTATTAGTCATTTGAATAATACAGATGAAACAAGAGAATTGTGTAAATATTATGATTTTGCTGATTTTGAACCATCTATTAGACGTGCACAAGATAAGGGTTTTTTGCGAGTAAAAACTTTAAGCAATTTGTTCGTTATTCCTGTACAAGTAGATAAATTTGAAATTAAGATATGAGTTTTGAAGGTGAATTTGCCTCATACGAACCATTGAGGAGAATTATTGAGAGTCAAAGAATAAATGAGCGTTTACAAGAGTTACACGTAAAGGAAGTAAGTCCTAACGCTAATTCTATTTCGCATAATAATTTAGTGTCTAAAGCAAGTCTTCAGCAAACTGATATACAACCAGATTTGGTTCTTGCGATTGATGGCAGCTATCAAGCTGCACCAGTAAAGAATGGTTTCCCTTGTGCTGAATGTGGTTATGTTACTGTTGCGTCTGTTCTTCTAGATCTAGCTAAAGCGAAAGAACTTGAAAAGAATGAATTCATAGATCCTAAAAGATTTCGAGAGACAGAAAAGTCCTCTTCTTTTGAGGCAGTTTTCCCAGGATGTAACATAATAGTAGGCAATGAGCCAGATGCGAAGTCTTCATTAAGAAAGGTTCTTTATGAAGAGATGAAAAATTGCCATGTTTTTGAAGATGGTGAAACATTGTTAGATACATACGAGGCATTATTAAAAATAAAAATGAAGAGATCGTCTAGTCGTCCTCCAATGAGTCCCATTGATGGTAATGAACATGAGATGACTTATGGTTTTGGCGTTTATGAATGTCCGCAGACACATCAGCCTCTATATTCAACAGATGCACTTAGACTGCATGAACTTATGAATCCTAGTTCTACATGTGGCGAAATGTATGGGCAAATAATGTCTGCTATTGAGAAATTATGGCTTATTCATATTTTAAGGTCTTTTGAGAAAAATAAATGGTTAGCGACATTAAGAAGAGTCGCATTTGTTATAGATGGCCCATTAGCAGTATTTAGTACCGCATCTTGGTTGACAAATGCAATCAAAGAAGAGATTAGAAGAATTAATGATGAACAAAAAAAGATCAATGGAACCGACATGATGATTATTGGATTGGAAAAGTCTGGAACTTTCTTTAATCACTTCATTTCAATAGACACAGATTCAAATGGAGTTCCTGGTAATTTCCCCATTCAAAATGCTTTTTTATTGACTGATGATTATATTAAAAAGAATATTATTTACTCTGATAGTACTAAACCATTTGGTCAGGATACATATTTTGGGAGGAAATTTTTTTATAAAGCAAAATCAGGTCAATTGTTGGTACCTGTTGATGTTTGTTACACAGATTATCAATTCAATTTAAACACAGCCAATCCAGATCAATATTCAAGATTAGCAGACGTTATGGAATTACTGGATCATATGGCATCAAGTAGATATCCCAATTCTGTAACACCTCTTATTTCTGCTCATGCAGAAGCTGCTATTCCGCTACATTTGGGAAGAAGATTGTTTGAATCTATTGCAGAAGATATTATAAATCAAAACAATAATGATTAGTATTAATGATTTGACCCATAAGAAAAAGACTGCAGAAGCTATATGGGCTCACTTTGGCCCATATTATGCAATGTTCCCTCTCTCTTTTGCTTTCAATATAGTAAGAAAGTATTCCAAAGAAGGAGATATCATATTAGACCCTTTTGCAGGAAGATTTACCAGCATCTATGCTGGTGGTGTCCTTAATAGGAAAGGAATCGGGATTGAAATTAACCCTGTTGGCTGGTTATTTGGGCAGGCAAAGTTACATCCAGCAGGAAAAGATAATGTTATTGTGAGGTTGGATGAGATTTATCGCAAACGCAATTATTATAAGAGGAAAGCAGAGAATATGCCAGAGTTTTATCATATTTGCTTTTGTGATGAAGTACTCAAATTTCTGTTATCAGCAAGGAAGAATCTTGACTGGAAGAATAATCAGGTGGATGCAACATTGATGGCTTTTTTACTTGTATATCTGCATGGAAAGAAAGGACAATCTTTGTCAAATCAAATGAGAATTACCAAATCAATGGGGATGGACTATTCAATTAAGTGGTGGAAAAAGAAAGGGATGGTTAATCCCCCACAAATTAATCCATATGAGTATATGTTAGGCAGGATTAATTGGAGGTATAGAAAAGGTATTCCTCAGGCAGGAAACAACTTCGTGATATTAGGCGACAGTACAATGGAACTTAATAATGTTCCTAATTTGTTAAAAGGAAATGACGAAAAGGTTTCATTACTTTTTACTTCCCCGCCATATTGCGCTATTACAGATTACTATGCGGATCAATGGTTAAGATTGTGGCTTCTTGGGGGAAGTGAGAAACTTGTTTATTCAAAAGAAAAGTATAAAGGTCGATTTGATAAGCAGGGCGAGTATTACGAATTGCTTGACACCGTCTTTTCAAAATGCACGGAATTGATGAGCGATGATGCAATAATCTGCGTCAGAACTGATGCGAGAAAATTTACATTGGATGCGACATTGGCGGTCTTGAAAAAAAATTTTCCAGATTATTCAATCTCTAAACGAGTAAGCAAGTTGAAAAAAGACTCAATGTCACAAACTGCACTATACGGTAATAAATCTTCAAAACCTGCAGAAGTAGATATCATTATGCAAAGAACAAAAAGATGATAGTATGCAAAGACATTCTATTTATCACAAATAGAAGTTATAGTTCACAATAAACAAAAGCAACATTAAATATAAGTATGCAAAACTTCAAGAAAATAAAAAACTTTGAAAATTTCAAACGTTATGGCGAAAAAACGCTTTCCGAAACCATACGTGAACTTCTCTCTGCAGATATAGAAATTATCTACAATCCTCTTACAAAAATATATGCCACTTATGGCATAAACATAGAGAGTAATCCATTTAGGGATTCTTATAAGATTTCCGATCTTGAACACATTTTGATTTGCCATTGCAGTAAGGGATGTCAAGAGAGTTATCTTATGGCGATAGTCATAAAACTCAAATATGTTATAAACAATAAAATTTTCCACAATCTAAGTCAGGCCGTTTCAAACGCTTTAGAAGATAGTGTGACAACACAATTCCGAAACTCTATCATTCTAATGAATGAAAACCTAATAGAAAGGGTGATTTCAAAAACATGGAGGTTTGGTTATAATCCATACATAATCTACAACCTTATAGACAAGTTCAACGCCATACGTTCTACTACATTTGAAGGCAAATATCTCAATACTGGGTTAATTCTTACAAACTCATTTTTCGAATACAAGAATGAAAACGGGAACAATAGATCAGGTTCATTGCTGAAATTGAAGCAGCAGCCATATCAGTACCCTACGGATCGTATTGACAATCGCTTCTGGAAAATGGCTGATGGTAAAAGTTCTTTTTTTATAGCCAGCGATAATAAACCTATTAATTATATGTTTTTTTATGACACAACAGACAAGGATTATGTGGACTTTATGGTGTTAAAAGGAGCTCTTCATAGGAATGATCTTCTTTTTAGGACTTTCCAGGGAAGAGAGTTGTCTATTATTAATGGGGCAAATCAAGAGTTTATCTATCAGCAAAATGTATGGCGCTATCGTGATCATGATGCATTCAAACATTTGTTGAAGAAAAATATCGGTGATGATACTTCTGAAACAGTACTACATTCGCTCATTAAGTATATTTTAATATTGTCTAAGAATGATACCAGCTCCATCCTATGGATACCTATAGAGGAAGTTAGGAAAGATAGAATAAAAAGCAGTGTGTCTTTTTCTGACGATGTCATTAATATCTGTAATAAAGCGCAAGAACCACTTATTATGAACCTTATGACAAGCGATGGTGCTGTTCAAATAGATCGACAGGGTAACATTGTACAATATGCTTGCATCGCAGTCATGGAAGACGTGGAAAAGAATAAAGCAAAAGGGACCGGTGAACAAGCGGCTAAGAACCTTGCTCGTAATGGTATTGCAATAAAAATCTCACAGGATGGAACAATCAAATTATTCCTTAATTCAGAAGATAGCCCAATTATATTTTAGATTTGGTGCGGAATGTTTCAATAATAAAATAGTTTTGAAAAGACCGGCGTTACTATAACAATCTTATCACTAGTGTCCGGTTAAATTTTACCAAAACGAAAGCTGGCGGTTATCTTCCGGATTTTGATTAATAATTGGTTTGTCAAAAAGTTCATTCAGCGGAGTTTTCTCAAAAAGCACCTGGCCGATGACATTAGAGAAAATGTAAAGATTTTGTTCGACATGATACATCTTCAGAGCAATAATAAGCAGCAGGTAGTCACAGATGGCAATCCATATCTGTGTGAAGACTGCATTCTGGGACGTCCCATAGAACGTCTTGATGTGCAGGTGTTGCTTGATCCATTTGAAGAACGTCTCGATAGTCCAGCGCTCTCGATACAATTCAGCAATGGAAATAGCCTCAAGTGTGAAGTCATTCGTCAGAAATCGATACACCACGTCCTGCGCAAAGTCCTCGTAAACAACCATGCGCAACAAATCAGGGTATTTCTTGGCAGTGAAGAGACCAGTAAGACAGATAGACTCGTCAGAGATGACGCCAGTCTGCTTGTCCACCTCTCTTGCTTCGAATACGGTATACTTCATATTGTCCTTAGCTCTGGTAACAAAGTAGGCCTTCTGCTGTTGGAAGAGGCGAAACAGACGGTCGAAGTCGACATATCCTTTATCCATCAGGTAGTAGGCGCCAGCTTCTATCGGCAAATCGTCCATAACTTGGCTGTCATGTACATTGCCCGGAGTGAGCAGGACGAAGTTGGGTATGTTGTTCTTTACGTCAATCAAGGTGTGCATCTTGAAGGCTCCTTTGTCGTGATGGAACTTCGCCCAAGGACAGAGCTGCAGGCACAGATCGATGGTACTGCTGTCGAAGGCATATATCATATTGTCAAGGCCCAATCGGTAGTATTCATCTTTATACAGGACTCTTGCCCTGTCGACAAGCACCATTGCATAATCCTGATAGATGTGCCAATCCTTCTTCTCGTTCATATCGGCAAGAGTGGACTTGGGCATAACCTTCAGGCCTGCATGATACAACTTGGAGTTGAACGCGGCCAACTGAGCCTCTATGCTACGAAGGCTTGCACTGCTAGTAAACTGAGCGTAACTCATGACAAAGAACTGGTCACGACAAGTGAACCGTCTTGCATGAAAATCCCCTTTATATCTGTCAATACATTTCCTGAGTTCGTAGTCAGGGATGAGAGACATCAGTTGCGAGAATACAGTAATTCCGACATTCATATCCTGTGCTATCTTATATATGAGACAGTACAAAGATACAAAATCAAATCGGAAAATTTTAAAATCGCTGTATCTCATTGATAATTAAGAGCTTAATTAACGTTCCGAAAAATTTAACCGGACACTAGTGCAATCTTAAATAATTTTAGGAACAGACGTTTCTGTAAGGCAATAAAGGGGTCTTCCGTGTGCAACTCACAAATGGACAGACACAATGTAAGAATAAACAGACTAAAATTATAAACGAGAACAATATACAAGGTGCTTTTCACAGTAAAGTAAATTAAAAATATGTAACTTTGCAAGCAAAATATGATTATGAACGAAAAAATGATAATAAATGCTCTGCTGAAAGGCGAACGGGTGTCACTAGAGTGCAAGAAGGCTAAGTCCGAAATTTTTGAAGAACTTTGGAATACTTACTCTGCCTTTGCGAATTTTATTGGGTTTACAAGTGAGGAAGGAAAGTATAAGTCTGAGCAACTATCGCGAAATGTATTATGGCTATGAATGATTTGTATTTTCGTCCTAATGTGTTTTCGTTAAATTACTGTAAAGTATTGATGTCAAATATAAAAAATGATGCTACAAATAAATAAAAAGAAAGCTATTGAGGCTATTATAAACCTTCGCAACAGGATTCCTATTCTAAAGACTAAAGAAGAAGGAAGTCTGGACTATCAGTCATGGAAAAATGAAGTAGATGATATCATCAAACTGATTTTTGGTGATAATTCCTCTTTTTATACAAATATACATGAAAAGTTGTATCCAAAATTCTGTGGAGTTTTTTTAGGAAGCGATGAAAAGATTGACTATAAAGCTCAATACCTAAGAGAACTTGATTTTCTTGATTCCAAACTCTGTAGTTTGCAAAATGTTGTTGATTTATCAGAAGATGATATTCAAGGAAACAAATCTTCTATCCAAATAATAATGAATGTTTTGGAACATTTTCATCGATTCGCCAGACAATTAAGGATAAGACATCAAGCAAGGACAACAATAACCATTGAAGACGAATATGATGTACAAGATATTGTTCATGCCATTTTGAAATTGTTTTTCAACGATGTAAGAGCAGAAGAATGTACTCCTAGTTATGCTGGCGGCGCATCACGAATTGACTTCTTGATAAAAAGTGAAAATATTGGTATAGAGATTAAGAAAACTCGTCCGAACCTCCGTGACAAAGAACTTGGCGGGCAATTAATAATAGATAAAGAAAGATATAAATCCCATCATAATTGCAAAACTTTGATATGCTTTGTTTATGATCCAGAAGAACTCATAATAAATCCTGATGGATTAGCTTCTGATCTAACAGAAGAAAACGAGGAAATGAATGTGTTTGTGGTTATATCTCCTAAAATATAAGAAATTGCATATGGATAAATGTCTGCCAATATATTTCGCATTATCAAATTCTAAATTAGTAAAAGAAAACGGAGAAGTTCTAACTCAGGCTGAATTATTAAAGCTATGGGAATTTCTTAATCTGTTGATAGGTTCTCGGTATTCTACTTTCATTATGAGAGGTGAATCCAATGAGAATCTTAAAGCGCAATATAATTTTGATACAGAAATGCCAGAACTATTAGCACAATGCATTTTTATGGCAGGAGAAAAAGGACGAATATGCTGGAATGCGAAAAAGTATCTCGATCCAGATAACACTTCACTTGAAAATTTTGAATCAATCTGTAAAGCGTTGAAAAAAGACATTAGGGATGGATGCAAAGGGAAAAGTAATAGAACTTATCTGATGCAAGATTTTTATTCAAGGAATAAAGTTTTTTGTGATGCCTTTGAATTATCAGACGATTTAATTCACATATATGAACAATTGTCGATTAATGATAGAAAGAGGATAAACCTGTATTATCTTTCAATTGCACATACAATTAATAGCCATAAGTATAAGGAGGCATCAAGTTTTATATCAACCACTACAAATTCTGATGTTGCTGACCAATTTACCAGTGATGCCACAATTTATGGATGGGTGCCAAGAAGTCAGATGCGAAAACGTCTAAAGTCGATAGAATATGTAATTACAGAAAATAGTTCGTATGTAAAACGATTGGGACTGCCTTGCTGTGATACACCTGTATATCCGGAACAAAAAGAAATTGCTTTAAGATGTGGTATTCTTCCACATTTCATTATTGGATTTAAAGTTGATCGGAACTTTTATGTGAATCCATCAATATTCCGTACAATGGCTAAAATGGAAGATATAGATACTTTTAGAAAATTATGTGCATTTAAAAGGAATATCATTTGTTCTGGATTAGAAATTGACCAAACCAATTTTGAAGAGTTTTGTCGTAAAACCAACTTCAAACGATTTTATACATTTAATGGATATGAATATGAGATACACTGTCTGTATTAAGAATACTATTACAAAGATATTTATTCAACAAGATAAAGTCATATCAGAATTCAAGAAAGAAAGTAACTTTGCAAACAAAATAAAAATATGGCATTGGCAATAAACATAGAAGATCTGCTGAACAAGCAGAAAATAGAGTCCAACAGGATTGAGTTCAAGAAAGGTTGGAATCCTGCAAGCATATACCATAGTGTATGTGCATTCGCCAATGATTTCGACGATCTTGGTGGTGGATATATACTGGTTGGAGTGGATAGCGATGATGATACAGGAATGGCTATCCGTCCCGTTGAAGGCGTACCAATCGAGAAGATTGACGGCATTCTTCAGGATATGGTGAGCTATAACAACAAGATGTCACCATATTATATGCCCAGGACAAGCGTTGAAGAAGTGGATGGCAAACAAGTGTTGGTGATTTGGTGTCCTGCTGGCATCAATAGGCCATATTCTGTTCTAGAGAATGTGACAGCGAAGAATGGAAGCAAGGAATATTTCTATATTCGCAGTGGATCGAGCAGTATCATTGCCAAGGGTGAGGTTCTGGATGAACTTCGCGAGTTAGCCAGTCGTGTGCCGTTTGACGAAAGAGGTAATCCTGATATCAAGGTGGAGGACATATCCACACTGTTGCTTCGCGAGTATCTTGTGAAGGTTGGCAGTAAACTGGCTAATGAACTTTATGAGCGACCACTGAGCGAGATTCTTGAACAGATGGACTTGTATGTTGGGCCATCTGAGAATCGCATGCTGAGGAATGTGGCTGCTATGATGTTCTGCGAGAACCCAAGTAAGTTCTTTAAACGGACACAGGTCGAAGTCGTATTCTTTCCAGAAGGACGGTTGGTGAATCCTAATAATATGTACGAGGCACCTATTATCACTGGCTCCGTCACACAGATTATCGAGCGGACTCTGGAGTATCTGAATCGCATGGTGGTGATGCAGTCCATCATTAAGCCCAAGAATGACTACCACAGTATCAAGTTCTACACCTATCCCTACCAGGCATTGGAAGAAAGTGTGACAAACTCACTTTATCATCGCGATTATCGGGAGTGGGAACCTGTTGTGATAACGGTAGAACCAAAGAGTGTTACCATTCAGAACGTAGGTGGGCCAGACCGTAGCATCCCGTCTGCAGACATCAGTCGGGGTGAACTGCTTATCTCCAAGCGATATCGCAACCGTCGTTTAGGAGAATATCTGAAAGAATTGGAGTTGACAGAAGGACGAAGCACTGGTATTCCGACTATTCAGAATGTATTGAAGGCTAATGGTTCGCCTCGCGCCATCGTTGTTACAGATGAAGAGCGCACCTTCTTCCGTATCACTATCCCTTGCCACGAGGCTGCAGGCAATATTATTGCTGACATAGCTAATAAGGACAATCGTGACCCAAAAGATGACCCAAAAGAACTAACTGACAGACAGAGAATAATAATTGAAATGATTATTGCTAATCCTTTCTTATCAGCAAAGACAATTTCGGAAAAGATGTCGGAAAAGATGTCGGAAAAGATGTCGGAAAAGGAAGGTGTCAATGAGAGAACCATCGAAAGGGATATTGCCAAACTGAAGAAATTGGGTGTTCTCACTCGTG
>Ga0326511_10000045_pt1 | contig 93918 bp, 134 predicted proteins | sample 0_2496_0518_D_FD_203701 | JGI IMG/M metagenome (GOLD analysis project Ga0326511, IMG submission 203701) | Bovine rumen microbial communities from UC Davis, California, United States - 0_2496_0518 | ecosystem: Host-associated > Mammals > Digestive system > Stomach > Rumen | place: USA...
GGTACTTTTTAGCGGCCCCCTCCCCCCTCCCTATCTATATTTTTATATTTATAAATTTATATTTAGGAAAAGCTTGATGTTTATGTTTTTATATTAATTTGTGTCGTTTTCTTCTCGCTCTTCGACCTCTTCTGCGCTTGGGGCGGTGGTGGTCTCGGTCGGGAAGTCACTTCGCTTTACTTTTGCGTAGATTCCGAGCGGATCGTACTCGATGATCTCGTCGATAGCGTCTTCTACTGCTCGACTATACTCTTCGTCAGACAGATCGCTGGACACTACAGCTATTCGAGCAAGGTATCCACAGGAATTGTAGCCGTGCATCGTGTCGAACACGAACCAATCTTTCCATTGTGTGAACGGAGAGAACGGATTGTCCAAGGTAGACAGCATATACTCTTCAGGCATCACGTCTCCTCCTTTCCATACAGGATTCTATTGACTTGACTCTCCGGCATTCCAAGGGCTCGAGCGATCTCACCAGTATTGTGTCCGTACTTCCGCATGTTCAGCACTCTCTGTCGTTTAGCAGGCGGCACTACAGTTGTTGCTCTCGGTGTTGCTTTCTGTCTGATTGCTCCCTGATCTGCCTTCTGGAAGATCTTTGACAGCTTCGTATCAGCGATTGCTCCACGCTGAATAGCTTCCCACTCTTTGTCAGTGATCTCGATTCGAGCTGCCTGTGCGCCGAACTTCCTGCGTGCTGCATTCAGCGCCTGGGACTTGATCTTCTTGACCCTGTCATCGGAGAGATTGGGATTGGCTGCACGCCTAGCATCCACTTCAGAGTTGGCTGCAAGCTGCGCCTGTCGCTCGCGAGGTGCATTCTTGAGCGCTTCAGTAAGCTTAGCATTCAATGAGGCGACTTCGTTCTTGTATTCCTTTGCAGCCTGGGGGTTGTATTCCAGTCTTCCAGTATTTGCAAGTTCTTTTCTCGCCGCATTTCCAAGAGCTTTCATGCTATTGGCGTATTCAGCGTAGATGGCTTCCATCTTTGTACCAGGATTGTCTCTAGATCCACCTGATGTTAAAGTGTATGCATCTTTCGCTTCATACATCTTCGTGCTCTCGGTAGTTACTTTCTCAGTCTTCTTGTTCTTGAGATCGTTTCCATCCGAGTATGTTCTGGTCTTCTCTTTCTGTCCAGTAACAGGGTCTTTCTTGAAGTAGTATTCGCGTCCGTTCTTGTCCGTGTACACATTCACCTGTTCACCAGTAGACTTGAGCTTGGCCGTTGTTCTGGTTTCATTGGTAGGAGTCCAGATCTTCTCACCTGTTTCGGGGTTGATTCTGTACCTCTCTTTTCTGTCTTCCGGATGAGCTTCAGATTTAGCCCTAGAGATCAGCGTCGATGCTCCGCCCTTCTGATAGATCGCCTTAAGTTCATCGATTCTATTGTCTCGCTCAGACTGCCTGTAATCCAGATGATGCTTCTGCGCATCGATTACAACCATCGAATGACGAACCGCTCGTGCTAACTCGTCATCAGGAGCACCCTGTAATGTCATGTCAGTAATCAGGTTACTGACCTTACCCATTTCAGTCTGCTTCGTCTGATCTTTCATCTTAGGCGCACTATCGGGAAGCGGGTATCTCTCTTTAGGATCGAATCCCTCCAGTCCCGGCAGTATGTCTCTAGTCTTGATCTTTGTTTTAGCATCCACCGGCAGGACCAGTACTGTGTCACCGTCGAAGTCAGCACCTGACATCTTTGCTGCAACCTTACTATTAATGCCTACTGCGTCCTGTGCGTTATTGATAACTTTGTCCGCTACAGTGCCCTTGTTACGTACCTTCAAACGAGGGCTTTCAAATGTTCCAGCGTACGGGTATCTGACAAGTACTACTTCCTGACCTTCTGGTAAACGAGGCGCATAAATCTCGTTTTCTTTCAGATCGTTGAACGGCAGAATTACACGGCTTCCCTGTCGAGGTAAAGCCGCAGCTTTCAGATGCACAGCAGCCGCATCACAGTCATCCGCAAACGACTGCAGTAATGCGCGTTTTACTGTCGGATTGGTTAATGCGCAGATGTCTTCATAATCGTTCTTCTGGTTTTCATATGAAATTCCAAGCTGTCTCTGCGCTAATCTCCAATCCTGCTTACTTAAGAACTGAGAGGCAAGGGTCGGTTTCCAATCATTCCAGTCGCCTTCCTCGTTTACAACGTTAATACAAGAGAGCTGCTTTTTACCATTCTCATCTGTATAATACCGCTGTACACGAGTCAGTTTGTCTGTCGGTTTAATGGACGCGCCGAACGGATTTTCCATATCGATCGGACCGTCTTTCGATCCGTCTACCGTCTGCATCGGTTTGAAGACCTTGTCCATAGGTGCGCCGCGATGTTTGTTCGAATTGTACACAATGTCGTAACCATCCGGAACGTCTCCGTAAAGGGCCATTCCTTTCATGTAATACCGATCATCTACTGCAACTCGAACCTGTGCATACAGCGCATCTCCTAAAGAGATGTCTTTTACACCCTGACGAAGCTCGATAGTTCCGTCTTTGTCGGCACCGCCATCCTCGTTATATCTGACGAGGATTCGACTAGAGTCAACGGATTTGAAGCCACCATCCAAACCAAGTTTAGTGACGTTTCCGTCTTCATCTACAACCTTGTCTACACCGATCGTCTTAATGTCGTATTTGTGATCTTTGAGCTCCTGATATGTTACGTCATCAGGGCAAAGAACTTTCATTGTGGTCTTGTGGTTTGTCCCAAGCTGATCGTACTGAACCTTGAGTTCCTGATAGCCTTCCTGCTTCAAAAGTTCTACTGCGTTCTTCAGACGATCTTTCGAGATGTTGGGACCAAGGTACAGATTTGCACCTTCGGTGACGTCAATGTACCGATTCTTATCGACGTAGTCTCTAAGAATCTCGGCGGTCTCCTGAGTGAGGTTGGTCCTTCGAGCGCGTTCTTCGTTGAACCACGATCTAACGGTCGATTCGCCTTTCGGACCAAGCCCCATGATCTCTGCGATCTTGGGGTTGGAGTAGCCTTTGTCTCTCAACTCATAAGCTCTATTTACATTCTCAGACCGAATCTCAGCACGTCCAAGCGCCATGATACTTTTCAGCTGAGGAGTGCTCATATTCCACTGATGCGCAATCTGTGTGAGCGTGAGTCCCTGCTTCTTGAGCTCGTTGGCTCTCATGTACATGTTCTTGTTGCGCTGCGGATTTTTACCTGATCCCCACGGATACCGGCCAGAATGTCTGGGTGTTCCATAGTGATACAGAAAGTCTTCGAATTCGGGAGTGTGGTTCATAATGCTTCTTCCTCTTTAATCTGCTCGATCAATCTGTCAAAGGCTACAATCTTGTCCATAATCGGTGCGATCACATCAGCTGTGGGTTCTCCGATAAGGACGTCGTCGTTCTGGTAGATGCGAAGCTCGATCTTAATGTCTCCCGGTCGAATGTCGTATTCTAAGCAGAACAGTGCAGCATAGATTTCAAGCTGCTTCAAAGAGGCCGGCGTTGTGCCGGTTTTCAGATCATGGATTCTCAAGAACCCATCGTTGTATGCAATTGCGTCTGCAGTACCGAAGCAGTTAGGAGAGTAATACAACACCTGCTCAGTTCTCATTCGATAACCGATTGCGTCGTTGATGTACCTGTTCAGCGTCTTCTTGGATTTGGCCTGCTTGATTCCCATCTGGATCGCAGTGGCCGCCCAAGCGTGTAAGACCGTACCTCTAGCTGCTGCCAATTTGGCTCTGTATACTTGCGCCATTTTCTCAGGCGTGTAGTTGAGCCAGTTGTACGTTGACGCGCCTAGTAAGGCATGGTCACCGCTCTTCACTGCCCGCGAGTGATCGTTCCAATGCATCTAGTACTTCCTCCTTATTCTCTGGGAATATAAATGCCGAGAACGACATATTGTTCATCGTCTCGACATAGTAATCCTGGTTCGGTTGATGACGTGCATTCCGATCACGCTTCACTTCAAGGGTGGCCCATCTATCTCCATGAAAAACAGTGAGATCTGGAATTCCTTGCATGTAGCTGCTGTCGTTCTTCAGAACAATGCAACCAGGCAATCGGGATTTCAGATCTCGTATCAGTTCAGCTTGAAACTTATTTTCGTTTTTCATGTTGGCCTCCTTTTCCACACACAAAAAAAAGAAAAAGGGCCGAAAATTCACATACTCTCTCCCCTTCTATAATAAGCATGGATTTTTTTGCGTGATAATTGCACGAAAAAAGAGAGCCCAAGATTACTGAGCTCTCTTTCGTTGCTTTACGTCCCTGCGAAGCTACGCTCGTTGAAGTTTTGCTTGTTCTTCAACGCACGGCCGATAGCCACATCGATTGGGGCGAATGATCTGATGTGGTAGTAGTTCAAACAACTGTATGGTGTGTTGAGTCTGTCGATTCGTCCGGCCGCTTGCACGGTCATGCGATAGCTATAGGACTGACTGTAGAATATCAATGCGTCCGTAGCTATGCAGTTCCAGCCTTCAGCGCCGGCATTGTACTGGACGAGGTAGACCCAGCGTTCGGCGTCTGGCACGGGCTCGTGTTTCTGGCCGTTCCATTCAGCGTGGAGAATATCAATAGACTCACAGAGCTGCCGTAAGAGGTTGAGCTCGTAGTCAAAGTTGTAGAAGATGATAACTCGAGGATGATCGCCTATGATGCGTGCGACAGCCTCGAGACGACTCGGGTCAGAGTTCACGACTTTGCGCAGCAAATAGCACAAGCCACTGATCTGTTGTATCGGCTTCTCTTCAAACGGGTCCCACCTGTCTTTCTGTATCCTCATGTATAGGCGTCTGTCGTATTCGGCCCCTACCGAGAAGTGCTTCTGCTCCGTGTCTTTGCGAAAACGCATATGCACTAACGTTTGATTCCGGTAGTACACCAACCGCTGCGTCTCCGCGTACTTTGCTATCTTAGGGTACTTGGCAAAGCGGTCGTACACCACATGCCGGTCCCGAAACTCTGTTATGTTCCGGTAGTACCCATTCGCAATGAACACTGGTGCGTAGTCAGACCACGTATCGGCTGGCGTGGCACTCAGCAGTATCCAGCGATTCTTACGAGCTATCTTGAGGAACGCTTTCACCCATGCTCCTCGGCCCACAACGCGTTGCTCGTCAAATATAAAAAAGGCACCAATTACCTTGTCGTACTTGCGGATGTTGTTCCACGAGTCGACAGTAAGACTGATGCCTGATGGGTTGAGCTCTGCATCTTGGCCTATGCCATAGGTTAAGCACTCCTCGAGCCATTCGAGCGAATCTCGTTTCTTAGCGGTGGTTATAATGTAAAGGTCCCTAGGTCGTTTCATGTCGCCCAGGGCACCCTCACAGTTCTCGCCGCCACACTCCTTGAAATAGTAGTACGCTAATGCGGTCCTACTCTTCCCTGTTCCGACATCGCCAACCAGGATGCAGCCATTGTGCATGCGCTCCACAGCCTGCTGTTGATGCGGGTACAAGCTAACCATTAGAACGGCGCTTCCTCATCCGCATCCAGATGAGCGTACTTCTCCTCGAGCGGATCCGGCTCTACATTTACGTAGAGGGTCTTGCAATACGCCGAGACACCGATGCGACCGCCGAGATTGTAGTTATAGGGCCGGATGCAAATATCAATGTTTCCGGGGTCTACGAAATCGAGCGCGCCAACAGACTCCTCGTCAAGAGTGGTCATATTGGTGCCGCTCACAAGAACGATCTTGGGCGGGTTCTTACCAAAGACCAGGTTGACCTTAATGTAAGCTTCCGGATCTTCGTACTCGTCTCTGGGCTTTGTATACTTGATCGGCCAACCGGCCTCGGCCATCTTGACCGCTTTCTGTGGACTGATAACAACACAGAAGTTCCGCTTACCCTCAGCGTTAAACTGAGTAGGCGCTCCTCTGAAGTTGCGGAAGATCATTCTTGCACCCTCGATGTACTCAACATTATTCACTGCCATGTCGTTTATTCTCCTTTCTTTACCACATAACTGTCATCGAACGGAATCTCATCACCGTCGACGTTCTCCGGTATGTTCATGAAATCAGGTAGAGGGTTCGCATCGCTGTCGTCGGATGTAAACCACTCGAAATCTGTGTACTTAGAGATGGCGTCAACAGCTTCATTCACCTGAGACTTGTAGTAGTCCATGTCAATCTCGGACATTTTGTTCAGGTTGGTCACCATTTCTGACTCCATCCATCTCCAGCCTTTTGTTCCTGTGACGGCGGCGTACTTGTCGTCTTTCACGCGATACAGCAGTCCACCACCAGCGCCAGGCTTCATCGGGCAGAATCGCCCAACTCGTCCAACAAACGTATAGTTGTGCTCCCCATCGGGCAAGCCCTCATTGAAGTCAATATAAATGGCTCCCGAGGTAACGGACTTGGTCTCGCATAAGTCATCAAAGACGATCTCCTCTTTCGAGAAGAGCGACTTGTATACGTACGGCACCTTGAACTGTAAGCCTGTGGCTTCCCACTTTGTGTACTTGCGTCCAGTCTCGTCGCACTCTTCAGGAACGTAACCGTACTCGCGCTTGCACCACTCGGATGAAGCATGACGCGCAATGTACACGGCATCGTTCACAAGGCAAATGCGGCTGTACGTCGCCTGGTGTTCGAAGTTGTAACCGTATTTGTGGCCGAAGTCCATGCAGAACTGGATGATCTCAGGAGTCGCATTCGGAATCTTGATCGAGTCCGTTTTAATGTGCGCCACCTGATACCCTCGCGCCTGCACTTCGTCACGCAGTGTCATCATAAACAAAGCCCCTCTAAGAGCCACGATGTTGTTCTTATTTCGTGGATCCTTAAAGGGGTTGTCGAATGTCGCTGATGTGTAGCCGTAGACACTGTTGATAACAATCTTCAGCGCCTGGGCTAATTTTCCTGCATCGTCCGGACTGCCAAGATACGGCGCAAGCTTGCCGTCAAGCATCGTTTTAGCCGTCTCGTAGTCCTTGTGCTTTATCGCTATCCTCGCCTTGAGAATATCATTGAACCGAGGAGTATACTCGCCGAACACGTTCATCGCAATGATCGATGACGGGTGCAGCGAAGCCACGTCGAGCAGAGCCACGTTTGTGTACACTCCAGGCTGAGCATACACATAGCCGCCAAAGCTGGCTTCTTCTCCTCGGTACATGTTCTTTCCGTCCACAAACTCATATCCAGGGAAGGTCTCCGACAGATCGGTATACACCAACTGCGGATGGCGCTCGTTCCCAAATATAATTTTTGTGGTGTGCTGCCTGGTAGTATCGTTGACGGTAAGGCCAGACAACTCGGCAAGCATCTCTCTTGCCTGGAAGTCTGCTTCTCGATCGTGGAACACCTTCTCGGTCGCATTGACATCGTTATCGCAGTACGCGGCGACTTCTTCCCAACGCTCTTTGGGTACTTCCTTATCCCACGGGAGGCCAAGCTCCTGGTGGTGAATTCCAAGGGCAATCTCCCATTTCTTGAGAGACTGCTTTGTGGAGCAGAAGTCGTACACATCTGCGAACGAAAGATTATACGCTGACGGGAAGAACGCTTCACGATCGCCAGAGACGATCCTTTGAGACAGCTGGTAAAGCTGGAAGTTCGTATACCCCATCATTCTCGCGAAGAGGATGTGGTTATCGTACTTCCGGTTGTTGAAGCCGATCAGAGGCAGTTTGACTAGCTCTTCAATGTCGGCTCCAGTCGGGTTGATCATCCTTACGACAGCATCATCCGGATCGCCGTCGTATTTCCAGTTAACGAGCAACAGGTTGGGGAATACTTCACAGTCGAAGAACACATAGCGTTCATCGTTCCGCGTTTCTTCGTTTTCCTTCTGCTCAGCGGACTGGAACTTCATCTTCGTTACCTGCTTTAAGCAGTACAACGACTGATGGCTACTTTGGCTGGCAAATGAGATGATTGCCTGTCGCATATCTCGAACGTCATACGGTATGCCTGATTCGTATGCTTCGTCCAAGACTTTGTAAATGTGATCAATGGACGGCTTTGTAGCGCCCATGATCTGCTTTTTCAGGTCTTTCTTTATTATGGCTCGGAGATGTTTTTCATTCTCCACGCCACCCCAGTCGATCACTTTCTGTACTCCTTTCAACACCAACCCCGACCCGATGGTCGCAATGAGCAAGTTGTTGCATCGAGTAAGTTTTCGACGAAGTGAGCTTAAGCCAGTAAAGACTTTCTGCTCTATGTGCGGTCCGAAATTTCTGTCCAGCAGTGTCGGATCTCCGCTATAGATGTAGTGCAGATGGATTCCAGCACCACTTTTACTGAGCTCCGCATACGTGGGTTTAAATTTCGATGCCGCCGCTACGTTCAGCTCGAAGCTTTTCTCGCCCGTCTCCGGGTCAGGAATATCAAAGTCAATTACTACATGGTTAAGCGGCACTCGCACATAGTGCAGCTCATGTGTGTCCAGGTCCTTCAGTGTGCCAGTCACCTTGTCCCATGGCTCCAAAGGCGAGCCGTCTGGTTTGGCGTACTGCGCCGGATAGTCTGCAGCTACCCGATCAAACTCGCTGAGCCCCTGCCAATCAAATTCTAACCACCCCGCACCTCGTTCTTCTCCTTTCGAAATATCAATAGGCTCCGACATGGCCTCATCAGCCGCATCAGTCTCGTCGTCCGCATCATCGTCATTATGCTTCATCCGACTTCTGAACTTGTCGGCTAAGAACCCTCGATACAACGACCTAATGTGCTTCCCATTCTTGTCGTGCGTATCGTCGATAAACTCCGCAAAGTAATTTGTGAGCTCAGCCCTGAACCGCTGATAGTTAAGTGGATACTGAATCCCCGCAAACTCCACATACTTCCGGTACCGACGCCAAGCCTCCAGAGCCGTCGTCTGATTTGCAGCCACAAAGTCATCAAACTCGTTGTCCACGAATGCATAAAAGTCATTTGTAGCACTGATCATTTCAGTCGGCACATAGCCGTCGTAATAATACGGTCCAGCGTTTTCAAACACCTCTTTGCAGTGCCAGGCTATCGCCCCAAGCTCGAACGGAATCTGATCCATAAGCTCGCGATACCGCTCCGGTGCCAGCGTCGCACCAGTCGGACGAATATCAATAAGGCGTCTGATCAGTCCGGACTTAGCTTCTGTGATTCGGACCGGCGTGTTGGTGCCCAGGAACAATGCCGCTATGATTCGCATGGAGTATTTCTTCCCGTATTTCGGGTTTATTTCCATGTCTTCATGCGAAACAATGGAATTCAACTGCGCATTATTCTCGATACGGTCCAGCTTCGAATCGTGCTGAATAGCAACCAGGGAATTCTCCTTAAAGGCATCCATACCAAACTGAGAATTGTTGCTGACCAACTCTTCAGCCCTAAACTCACACCGATAGCCATCGAACAGCTGCTCGATGATGTGCAAGATCGTGGACTTACCAGTCCCGTGTGATCCAAAGAATACATAGAACTTCTGAATCCACTTGCTATCGCCAGCGACAACAGATCCAATAGCCCACTCAATCTTGTGCCGCTCAGTTTTAGAATATAAAGTACTGATCAGCTCATCGTAAGCAGAGCAGTCGCCAGGAGCCAGAGCGTACGACAACCTCTTTGATGCATAACGTTCCCGGGTCATTTCGCTGTTGGCGAAGGTGAGCGTCTCATCCAGAGGCACGAAATGGTCGCGCATCTGTTTTTGCACTAGCTTGTGCCATTTGTCTATTACGCCGGAATCAGCGTCTTTCATCCAGCGCACTTCGGCTCCAGCTAAATCTGATCGAGCAGCTACAAACTCGCGCAGCATCTGATCGATGTCGTCGGTTACATCCTGCTCACTTTGCGTCCACGCACCCAGTCGTTCGGACCAGTAAGCATAAAAGTCACCGCCTCTTGTCATGAGCCACTTACTACGATTGTTCACAACAAATTTTGGCTCGACGATACAGCGACCTGCTTTTGCCGTTGTAGCGATTCGTACAAAATCCTTCCGCTCATTATCAACCGTGCTCATTACTCATCTCTTTCTCCTTTCTCCTCGTACGAGACTCACCTCTAGCCAATTTGTGCTAAAAACCAACAAAAAACCGCAAAAACCAAAAACCCACCAAAAAATGGCCTATAAGTATATATATAATATTTTATTATTATTATTATTATTTTTATTAAAAGTGGGATATATGGGATATAGGTAATAATAATACGATTTTTAGCACAAAAAGAGCCATTTTTCGCCACAAAATGGCCATTTTTAGCACAAAAAGAGCCGCAAACAGCACAAAACCATCCCACCAAAACCTTCCCGAACGCACTACTCCGCTGGGATAAGGGGGACGAAATAAGCCGGCCAAGATCGTTTCTCCATCGCTAACTGCAGAAATCGGCGCAAAAAGCCTCTCTCCCACCACTCGTTTGAATTTGCGGTAAAAAGCTGGTGGGGGACAAATTTCTCGTTTTTCTGTCGCGCCACGCGAAATCACACGAAAATTCCTCTCTGCTTCAGTACCTCAGTCGGGAAACGTCTCCATAATGTACGCCTGCATCTGATACCATGTCTCAACTTTTCTCTGATCAGGGCATTTGCGAGCTTTCAATGGAAAGAGCCCGCCAACACCATGACGATCGTACTTGCGTTTCATCCAGGTATCCAGAATGGAGTACACCATCGTCTCGTCGTAGTTGTCGTCATCAAAACCGAGCAGATCAAGATTGGTCAGAAATAGTTCAAACCACCTGATCGGCTCTTCTTCGCCTGCCTCACTCGCCAGTTCATACTCAATCCTGCAAGCAAGAGCAACAAGCATCTCAAGCACAGTACATGGGCCTTCAAACTCTACATTCTCGCCCAGGCACTCATCTGCAAATTCTCTTCTCAGATTCAGTCCATCCAATGCACGGTTCCGCTCTCGACCGTTGGCAATGGACTCATCGTAAATATAATCGGTACCTAAGAGCTGCAGCAGAAGCAGAGTGTACTCTGTCCACCGTAACTCAGTCGCACCGACCTTGTCTAAAAGCCATGTGAAGTAACTATCGTCGTCTTCCGGCGCACCATACACATGACTCATACTATACGTCATCGTTTTTCAGCCTCCCATTCTTCTAGGGTGCTCGCTCGCACATAGCATCCACCTTTCTAAAATATCAGTCCTCGTCATCCCAAATAGTCGATCCGCCAGTTGTGTCCGTGTACGACATGCACAGCTTGTGGATAATGTAATCGACCGATCGTGCATTGTTACGTACATAGATCGGATCCTCAGGCACGAAATTGTCCGAAAATTCCATTAATGCTTCTCCTACAGCGCCATACACGTCATCGATGAACTCGGGTTTGCCATTCAGCTCATCGTATTCGTCGCACTGCAGGACATGATCGCCGGCATAGTAATATAAAACCTCCTCTTCATAGCCATCTTCCTCCAGTTCGCCATAAGCATCTGCAGTGATGATCTCGATTCGAGGTCTATTGGCGTTACGACGGTTTACCGCCAAACCTTCCCGCTCTTCCTTGTCCACCTCGTCTTCGAGATAGTTATCGTCTTCAGCGGGATACGCATCCACAGGCTCGCCATTCAGATCAGCAGGAATATCAATGGCGCCAGCCTTCTGCAACTGCTCATGAACCACATACCACGGCTTGGCTTCCATAGTGTCCTCGTCTTTGATAACGTAGCCCTGCCCAGCTATGATGTCGTCAGCCTGCTGCACTCCAAGTTCGCGATACGCCTCCTGAAGGTTGGCCGACATGATCTTACGGTCTGCCTTGTACTTGTCCAGCTCCTCATTCACTGCATCTACGGCCTTCTTCTTGTCCGCTGCGAATTTCTCCGTTACAGACTTGATTTCAGCCTCAGCAATGGCTTCGTATTTGGACTTGTAGTACGATCTACTTCCTAAAACTCCGATGAGAAGGCCCCCACAGAAGAGGCCCGCTCCCACCAGGTATTTCACATTCATTCCGCACTAGCTCCTTTCTAATAGCGCCGCATTACGTCACGACCTTTTCGGGATCGGATTGGAAATGGATACACCTATATTCCCCTCGTTCGTCGATGTCGTGTGACCACCAGGCACCGATCCAGCCTGCACCATACTTGGTCTGGGATTCGGAATCCCACACATAGTCAATGCAGTGATCCAGCGGACCAAGATTTACATCACGACGGAACTCGTTCAGTGTACTAGCGTTACGCATCTGGTACCTACGCTCCATGTTCAGGAAAGCCCGCAGCACAGTTGATTCCGGAGCATAGAACTCATCACCAGAAATTTCCTCTTTCCAGCGATAGATCGGTCCCTCATTGGCCTCTGCAGCTTTCTCCTCTGCCCTTTTCTGGATCTCTTCAGCCTTATCCGGGCCAACGATTTCCTCAGCTGCAGCCCTCAACTCGAGATTGTCCTTCTGAGCAGCCGCTAAAGCTGTAGCCAAAGCAGCCAGACGCCCAGCAGACACTCTGTTGGAGGCAACAGCAGCACCCACAGTGAGACCAGTCACAACCAGCGTCCGACGGTAATCCCAGGCAGTGTCCAGGATCACTTCCATACGACGCCTGTTTTCAGGACGCTCAGCTTCCAGTCTCAGGTGCTCTTTTGTATCGAGGGATGCAGAGACGCCGATACCCACAGCACCCGCACAGGTAGCGCCAGTCAGCAGCTCGGGAGAGTATTTCTGCATCCACTCTTTCGTCGGCTTGTAAATAGACGCGATCTTTCCGGTAAGTCTCGCTATAAATCCCATACGGTCTCCTTTCTTTGTCAGCCGATTACCGGGCTATCTGGTAGGACCACCCGGTACCATAGATCGGCCAGAATATAATGAACTGGGCATGTTTGATCAGCGTCCTTAGCACTCCGATCTCGTCGATAACCCAGCTCTCAGACGCTAGGAACGATATCGGTCTATTGACACCATAGCGGCAAAAGAGCAGGAGATAGAGCGCGTGCCACACGACACCGAACTTCAGCCATGTCTTGATGCCCCTCATTGTGGAGCTTGTTGCGATCCGGGCAGCGATCCACTCAGCACGGTCTTTCAAGGATTTGGACATAGACACATGCCACTCCGGTGGGTAGTACTCGCGTATCTTCCTGTCGATTTTCACGTCGTGCGCAATGCTGGCAGTTACAGAAATTGCCATGGTTGCGCCAAGCAGAAGCTCGACCTTGTGGCCCGACACAAACTTTGCAGCGAAGCCAACAGCTTTAATCAGTTTTCCGAACATTTGTTTTCCCCTTTCTTAAATGAGAATATAAAAGGTTGCCCAGAGTACGCACAGCCTCCAGGCAACCCGTCATGCCGCTTAGATGTCTTCCAGCGGCAACTTATCGTAGATGAGGCCGAAGCCGACACCACCAAAATGAAGCGGGACAGTTCTCTCGGTGCCATCGCAGCCAAGAGCGATCCACTGTCTGAACTCTTCCTCAGTGATCAGACCAAAGTCGACAAAGCCAGTCGGGCCATCTGCGCCCTTACCTTCCGGATCATACAGCCATCCCATTACGTGGCCAGCCTTGGTCTTCTTGAATCCCAACTGTGTGTATACCCAGTTCAGCTCCAGCCATCCATCGCGTGCAAGCTTGGCATTGGCTGCTCTCAGAATCATCAGCAGGAGGTTACGGTTCCGCTCTGCATTGTAACGATCATACTTAGGCGAAGTTTCATCAAAGAGTCGGTCTAGAGACGTCCACCCGCCATAGCCTACTTTGAGCTTGGTCAGTTCCTCAACCGCCTCGCCATCGATCTTCTCAGGGTCAGACGTATCGAGGGCAGCCCGCTCAGCACGAGTCATGGCCTCTCCTCTTTCCAGACGGTGCAGCGTGTCAACGCCATATTCCTTCGCTACACCACCGGCAAGAGTGTCGTACTTGGTCTGCAGAGCACCGAAAGCTGCAACCACACCCAGATATCTCTTCTTCAGCAGGCCATGCGCGATCAAATATGATGTGATGGACACACCCATAAGACCGATCGTGCTAGCATACCGCTTGAGCAGATGACCACCAGTCACGAGCCATTCACGCATAGTTGCTCTACCGATTTCGGCACGACCTTCCGGACTGAGGACGACTGTTTCTTCCGAAATATCAGTGGACGGATCAGCCTTCTTGGCCTCCTCGATCGCCTCGTTGATCATCGTCTGCTTCTTCTCATGCACGGCATCCATACGGGCTCGATGATCCTCGAACTCGTCTTCCACGTGTACAGTGGCCTTAATCGCCATGCCGGTAGCGCCAACACCAGTGATGATGCCGATGCCAAGCCAGATTTCCGGTGCGTGCTTCTTTGCCCAGTAAATGACCTTACTGGCGGTTCTTGCTGTGTTAATGCTGATAACACCCATCGATTTTTCCTCCTTCTTATACGATGGACAGTGCTCTGGGTAACACGATTAAATATCCTTCTCTTACCCTCTTCACGTGTGCCTCATCAAGATTCTTCCAGCCGTACTTCTGATCGGTAAAAGCACCAGTCTGACCGACAAGATCGTATAAGTCGGCTACAGTGGCGACACCGTACTGCTGGAGTGCCAAACGCAAATCTGCCAGGACGCCCTCAGCATCCCCGCGATCGTTAAATATCAACTCTGTGTAATCGTACGCCTGCTGCTGAGTTGTGCGGGTACGACTGGGCCGTGCAGTTGACGCGCCGTTACTGAACTGGTTGTATGCTGTGTAACCAGCCTGCTGCACCTGTCCCGGCCGATAACCGTTTCTGCCACGCCTTCCATGCCTTCCAGTAGACGATCCATACAGCAACATTTCAATTGCGCCGATGAATGCGTCTGCAATGGCGTCTTTGATCAGTGGCACCACCACGTCTTTCACGACATAGTCCTTAACATTGGCTAGATCTTCTTCAAAGAAACCTCCAGCTACCTTCTGTAGCGGACTTTTTTCCTTTACCTTTACTCCGCCGGTCACCCGTTTCGTTAAAGGTTTCCGTTCGGACTTTTCTCCGGGCTTTTCTAATTCGCCTTTCTGCGTTGTTGCCGGAGCTGCTAATGAGCTGTAGTCAAGCGCCATTGGCTCTCCTTTCGAAAAAAACAAAGAGGCTCAGATTTTACTCTGAACCTCTTCGGTTATTGGGTTTAATTGCTCGAAAGTCTCCCCATAAGGGAGATGATCATTCGATCTCATCCGGAACTTCCGGAACATCCGGGTTCTCGACGTCGGTCTGATCGTCAGTCTGCTGCTCGTCGCTGTCCGAAGCAGGGATCTCGGAAGTGCGATCGTCATCTTTGAATGCCTTGACCACGCCGGCGGCTCCGATCAGAGCCAATACTGCACCACCACCGATGGCGACGTACTTGACTCCGGTCCGAATAGCCTTTGCGGGCTTGGAATTCCAGATGCCAGATGCGACTTCCTTGAAACTCTTCTTCGGAGCAGCAGCGGGTTCAGGCTTGTTCTCAGCCGGAGCCGGGTTGTTGCCGTTGTTCTCGTTGTTGTTACCGTTTTCAAGATTCTTGTTCATCTCTTCACTCATTTTGGTTTTTCCTTTCTTTATAAGCTTGAGGCCCAATTGCCTCCTACTATGTGCCTGGAATTTTTTGCGTGTTTCGCGTTATGCGACCAGTCCGATGGGCTGATTTCTGAAATGGATCACGAAATATGCCCGATCTTCGATGATTGTGGCCTCTCTAAGCTCCATTTCGAGCATAGATCCGGTCTTCCAACCCACGAATTCGGCCCATTTGGCTCCTCCGTTACCTCTAATGCCGAGCTGATTGATCCATTCGAGGTATGGAACCGATCCGAAGCCGTAATAGCCGTTATTAATGCGATACTGGAGGTGATTCAGGGCCTTTTCTACGTAATTTCGGGACGCTCTGAACATCTTTCCGCTGAATTCGTCCCAAAAATATGCGTCGCCGGTGCCAGTGTCTATGATTTCCTCTTCCGGATTGACACCTCGCGCCCGAACTTCATCGATTTGCCTACGAATTTGCCGTCCGTAGGCCTCTTTTTGTAGCTGATCGGCCTGATCTCCTCCTAGCTGCTGCCGCAAGAGCTCATTTTCCTGCTGCTGATCGAGCAGTTTCCCCCTCACAAGCGTCAGAGCAGACATAGCAGCCGCAATTTTCTCACTGCCTTTCTTGTGCGCCAGGATAATACACACAATGGTTGCCGCAGCTGCTGCGATCGCCTTGACTACCTTAGGCGCGATAGCTTTGGCCTTCTCGAGGTTGCTCATCTCAACGCCCGTTTTCTCCTCTTCCTCGTGAATATCATCGAGGATCTCGACAGTTTCGACGGTTGCTTGCGCCGTAGTAGCGACAGTAGCAACCACGCCGGCGACTGCCATGCCAGTTAAGATCACTCGTTCATTCTTGTTAATGAACTGCCAGACCTTACTAGCTGTTTTGGCAGCGCCAATGACAGGTAAAAAGCTCATCACATGTCTCCTTTCTGTGCAATTGTGATGGTTGATAAAAATATAGGGATAGAAATAGCTGCAAATCGCCCTATTTTTCTCCCTATAATACACCTAGAAAATTTCGCGTCTCCGCAGCCCATTAGCAGGCTCTCATGGCCTTTACGAGACCGTGAAGCTTGCCAATATACTTGCTTGCGAGCCATACAAAGGCGCCAGTTGCAGCAACGAGCGGGATAGAGCCAAGGACTGCAATCTCTACAGGAGTCCAGCCATCGTTGACTAAATATCCTGCCATAGCCTTTGTGCGGTCGATTCCTTTGGCCTCAGCGGTCTCGATCTCCTTAACCTCGAGCCTCAGATCCTTGTAGCGGTCGACCTTGGCCTGCTCTTCCTGAGTTCTTGTCGCTTCAATCTTGGCCTTACGACTCTTGCGGTCGCGCAACTCACTATCCAGACGTTTCAGCTCCTCGAATTCAGCCTGGTCGCTCTTAGACCGCTGCCGGATCAGGCTATCCAGGTATTCGCGAGAGTTCTCTTTTTCACGAGCATAGAAGTCCCGCTGCTCGAAAGCCTTACGCTCTTCCTCGGACCGGCTGTTGACGATGTTTTCCATGAGCTCGTCTTTACGACGCTCGAGCTTGGCGTCGATCTTGTCAGTGGACTTTCCGGCTTTCTTGCGGGTTTTCTTGGTTTCCTTGTAGGCTTTGTACTCACCGTCATGTTCGATAAGCTCTTCAAGGCGAGACTGTTCATTAGAGCGAATCTCGCTACATTTCCACGCATACTCGTTGTACTTTGACTCCGCCTCTGCTACATGACGGTCTGTCTGATACCTCTCGGCCTGCATGATCTTATCTGTCTTCCTGACCTGAGCATCATAGAGAGATCTAATGTGGCTTTCCTGTTTAGCCACCTCTTTGTTCTCGCGGTCAAATATAACCTGTGCCTCAGCCTTCGCAGCATCCCTCTCGGCGAAAATGCGGACAGTCTTGTCGTCGCGGTTTTTCTTAGCCTGGTCGATGCCCCATGTATAGGACTTATCGTAAGCTTTGCTGGCACCATAGGCCACAGCAGCTGATGCGATGGTTGTCAGACCCACAAGTGCGCCGATAATGTACTTAGTTTTCATAGATCTTCTCCTTTCTTAATAAAAACGTGTAAGAAAAAAGACAGAACGCCGGAATTGACCACGCCCGTGCCCCAGACCAGTATTGCCGTTTGTATTCGCTTCTTAGGCAACTTAGTCAGCTACGGACACAACCAATTGTAATGCGTTCTATCTTTCTTCCTATAATATAGTCATAATTTTTTGCGTGTCAGGAGAGCGCTGGGCTATACGCGGCGAGTTTAGCCATATCGACATTCGGCGTAAGGCTAACCTTCAGTGTTAACTCAATGATCTTTTTCATAGGTTTCTCCTTTCTAGAATATCATTCACGTCGCAGAGGCAAGTCCACCCTGGTCTGCGCCGGCGTCAATCTGTTCCTTGAGGATCTTATTTGCAGTCAGCTGAGCGATCCTCTCACGAATGGGGTTGCTGTGTGTCAGCTTCGAGGCAACCTTGTCCACAACAGCATCGATGACCCGATCCTGATGCTCGTCCAGCCAAGAGCGGATAATATCCTCAGTGGCTTTTGTTGGGACGTAATCTCTAGTGCCGTAATAGCCTCTTGTTTCCTTATAGAGCACATTCCTCAGTTCATCAGATATGATGGCTATAATTCGATCTACTGCCTCCTTCTTAAGCTTTGTCTCGTTTAATGAGAGTGTCAGTTCGATCTTCTCTTCGATCGTGTTGCCCTGCATCTTATTTTCCATGTTGTTCTCCCTTTCTTTTTTCCTCGTACGCAAGCATCTCGTCGCACCCACAACAGCAAGCTCTGAATGACATGCCACAACCCTTTTTGTTACAAGGCAGATCCGGGTCGTAGTCTTCCTGCGTAACTGTTTCCTGAGATGCGCTGCTGACATATCGGTCACCAGTTGACAGATCATCCAGCACGTTTGCGGCTCTATTGCCGTCGATCTCCGGGTGTATTGCCGGCGTAACGCCAAGATACTCGGCGAGTACCAGAATATCAAACGTAGACAGTACGGTAATATGGCCTTTCTCGAATCGAGCGATCGTAAGCCTGGTGCAGCCCATCATCTTAGCAACGTGAATCTGACTATAGCCACGATCCTGACGCGCCTTCTCGAATGCTTCACCGAGCTGTATTTTAAGATAGTCCTTGTTCGTCGGCAGCTGCGTCAGCGTCGTTTCCATCTTCTACTCCTCAAGCCTTATGCACGAATCACACAGGCTAAACATCTTCCAAGAGCAGTCCTTACACAGATTCTCTTCCTGGAAAATGAATACGAATGTTGTCTCTCCATAGATCGTATGTACCCCAAATTTTACGTCCTTCTTCGATACAGCCGGGCGATGAAGATACTGGAGCGCTGTCTCGATGTTGACGTAATGCGAATCCCAGCGGCGTTTTCCTTCGGCCCCTCCGCGCACTTCAATTATTACGGCAAAACCGCTCTTCGCCAATGCCCGGATAGAGTCTTCGTATGTCTGCATAGACTTAAGTACTCCAAGCGTAGTTACTCCTCCTCTCCGACGATTTCGCAGCCATGTAAGGTGCCGTCTCGTCTAAGCTTCGCCTCTGCCTCTTCAAAGCTGTCGACTAATTCTATTGCGATGCCGCCATCGAGAACTAGCACAGCCGCTCCAGTGGGCACGCCGGTGTAACTGTCGCGATCGGCTGCCAGGCCAACGATCTTATCAGCATTAATTATCACGGTCTCGTATCCTGTGGACTCAAGAGCTGTAAATTTGATCAGTTTCATTTCTCATCCTCCTCTTCGTTCTCTTCGTCGAGGTCATACGCCACCCATTCCCGCGCGTCCTCTTTCAGTTCATTTGCTGTAATCCTAACCGGCACAATAGACTGCGGCATGAACTCCATCTCGTAAGCGTATCGACTTACACCTACTCCGGAGACGTCCTCAACGGTATACATTGTCCAGTCGTTTAAATAAATATAATGTTTCTGATACTTGCCCTCGTCTCGATCGAGTTCCACCAGCACCGCGATGCCGTCCGTTACGTCTTCAATGGACATCTTCCCCGTCATCTGCAGGATGCATTTGTCCGACCTGGAGTTGATGACGGTCAGTCGTCTTGTCACGTTGAAGTTGTCCGCTTCTTTAGAAACGTTCATTGAAACTTTGTCGGCCTCAGTACAACCTGATAAACTAAGAACGATGACAGCAATTGCTGCGACAGTGATGAACCAAGCAAATATCTTTTTCTTCATATTGTCTCCTTTCTTTACTTCACCCACACGCTGATTTCTTTCTGATCGGCCTTATAGCCGTCTACGAGCATTTCGATCTCATGCCCGTCCGGGAATTTCATGGTCGCAATAACTCCGTCGGCAATTGTGGCATCCTGTCTTATCTTAGTGCAGGTCGCCACCTCGATCACTTCTTTTCTGGCGTCAATGTCAGTACATTTTTTGAATATGGCGGGATCGAAATTCGGCAGCGACACTACCTCATTGCAGAACGTGCACCGTTCGTCCCACCACCCTTGCCGTTGCGCCAGATCATACACCTCTATGCATCTGGCGAAGTCTTGTAGAACGGTGTACGCCTTGTCACAGTGGCCGGGGCACGGTTTGTCGAACAGATAAAACGGTTCCTTCTTGGCGTTAAACCACCCGGCATGATGGTCGCCCACGTTGAACGAGCCCACGTTAAAATTGCCATGGTTGTTACTGCCGGTGTTATATGAACCGACGTTGAAACGACCCGTATTTTTACGGCCGACATTCTTTGCACCGGTATTAAAATCGCCAGTGTTACTCGAGCCTGTGTTGTAACAACCGCTGTTGCCATCGGCTGTATTGAACGAACCCGTGTTGTAATCACCGGTGTTGTAGTCGCCAGTGTTGTAATCGCCAGTGTTTCGGTGACCGCTGTTATTTTTTCCGGTGTTCCAATTCCCGGTATTCCGATGGCCGGTGTTGTTCACGCCATTGTTGTCATCGTACAGGTTTGCGTTAGCGACTATTTCGTCCTGTGTTAACTCCCGCACGATGACAAGATCCGTGCAACAGCATTTACCATCGCTCGCACCTCGCTCCACTTGCCCCATGCCGATAACTTCGCAGACGTGGATTTCCGGAGTGTACTCATAATGCGAAAAGACTTCCGAAAGTTCCTCACAGAAATGCATGCCGCGTTCGCACATGATAAGCGGACCATCCTCATGAAATATCCCGGGGCATGTATACTGTTTGCCCATGCAAGTCCAGTCGGCATGAAACGCTTTATAGCCGTGCACAACCTCCTGCCCGTACTCGAATTTATTGTCCATGGAACTCGTTCTCTTTTTATTGAGGCGCTCGTTAGCGTATTTGGCACCATACATGACCGCGTCGTCAAGCCACTCAGCATAACTAATATCGGCTGTACTATAGTTGCTGCAGTTTTTATTAGGCTGCTCCGAGTCAGAGCACCGTGCCGTCTTGACTACCAGCCTCTTTTTAGCATCCTCTCTTGCTCCCACTATATTGTTCTCCTTTCTCTAAACCGATCACTCCACAGTAATCATACTATGGAGGATCAGTACCAATACGATAAAACCGACGGCGGTCATCATGTGTCATCCTCCGCCCGGTTGACATCATGCTCGAGATCCCAGCCGGCGCCAGGATATCGTTTCCGCAGTTTTACGATGTTGGTCTGTAGCACAGCATCCAGTGCCGCTCCTGGTGTGATGCCGTCCTGACCCTTATTGGCCATCACGATACACGCCAGCACTGCAATCTCAGAATATAACCGGATTATCACCTTAGCCAGATAGCGAGACGTCAAAGGACGACCCTGATACGTGTGCTGCATCTCGCTGGCGATCGTTGCTGCCTCGCTCCTCATACGACCAAACAGATTATCCGCCTGGTAACCGTATGGTCTGAACTTCAGATCATTGAGCAGCGTGTCGGCATACTCATACATATGTGCAAACATCTCTTGCAGATCCTCGCTCAGTCCCGTGATCAGTTCGGCCGCCATCCAGCAAATATCGCCGAGCTCCCTGTACAGATGTCTGTAGAGCTCGTCTACCTCGTTCTGGTCGAAGTCCTCGCTGCAGTGCTCACAGACTTGCGAGACGTCCCATGCATCGTAGGCTTCCTGGACTTCCGCCACTATTCCGAAAGACGCGTGCGTTATCTGCGCCTTAGGATCGCTGTAATCCGGAATAGTCCGGGCGGCCAGTTTCTGATAGTTCCAACAAGTGTCAGACACCTCACGTTTAATCCGCTCAGGTGTCCACTCTACTCTCTCATTCATTTCATTACTCCTCTTTTTCATCCATGGCTGCGAAGAACTGCTCCAGCTCAGAGCGAATGTGCAATTTTGATGGATCGACACCGCAAAGTGTAAATAGCATCTTCGCGCATTTAGGGCAAAGATCGAATTCTTTATAAAGTGTCCGATGCGGTATATCCTCCGTTGCTACCGTAGACGTTCCAAAGTATACGCAGAGCTTCTTGACGCCGAGATTATTTACTAGATTGGGTATCGGCTTATATACTTCGCCACACACGTCACATTTTATCTGTAACATCCGTCTCTTCCTCTTTTCTAGGTTCACCTTCACGGCAGAAAAACCATGGGCCACGGTGGCTATCGCCCCAACAGCCGAGCTTGCAGCCTGTGCATACGTATCGGTTGGGAATATCCGGATGAGGTATCCGTGCGCAGTGTACACAGTGCTCACATGTCACTACTGTTGTCATTCGCGCACCGGGCCTAAAGACATGCGGATCGGCTTTCGCCAGTGCTTCAGAAAGTTCTACTAACTCAGTGCGAAGAACATGTTCGCGTAACTCTCGTTTCTTCTGCTCGTTGGGGTCTGAACCGCCCATGCACACCAGATGCATGGTCCTCGCGTAATGCCACGACCCCTCGATAGGATCTTCATAGAACGCTCGAATACCCAGTCGCGGTCCAATCGCCACAGCTTCTCGGTTGATCTTTTTCCATTCGACCTTGGAAATATCATCGTAGGACACCATGCGATAGTCATAGATAAATTCCAGTACACGGGGCACCCAAGCTTCCATGGACTCCTTCGACTGAACGTACTCATCCAGTACAATAAGCCCACCATCATCGCTGTCATCCTGGCGTGTGTAGCTTTCGCGATCCGTCCACATGTCCCAGTAAATGCTGTCGACAGCGCCGGAGTCGAAATCTTCATCCGACAGATTCTCCGTGCCAGCTCCGAAAAAGTGGACGAACGTACCCAGGTCCGGCACGTAAATATCAATAGACTCATCAAAGCGTTTGAAGGGTATATCCATAGGTTCTCCTTTCTATCGGGTTTACTCCTCGGCCCCGATTCGGTCCTTTCTGATCGTCTCGATCGCCTGGTCAAACTCGTCGTCCTGCATCAACGCATCGAGCCTGATTTTCATAAGCCCCAGAATCCGCTCGACTTCTGCCCTCGTCTTAGGATGGAGCTTCATGGACCTGTGTTTCTCGTACCAGTCGAATATCTCGTAGAGGTTTCCCTCCACCCACGAGAATGACCACCAGTCGCAGATCATCTCGTAGACATAGTCCAGCGGGATCTCGATGCATACGAAACCGCTCGGATCATCGTCTTCGATCAGCACCCAATGCTGCCAATGGTGTGGGTTCTGATGAATGTGGTGCAACCAGCTCCGGTTAAATTTCTCCTTGGTTTCTGCCGACTTGACACGACCGTAGAAATACTCATCATATGGACCGTATTCCTCGACATCGTTCTTACTGGCATCATGCGTCCGGATATGCAGACCACACTTTGTCAAGGCGTCGTCATCCAGCTCATCTTTCATGTTTTCAACAAGCCATTCCCAAGCTTTGTATACCGCTTGGCGATGCTGTACCAGGTAATTATCGTACATCCAGCTCATTCCTGCTCCTCCTCTTTCTTTGCTTCCTCTGCTGCTTTATGCTCAGCGTGTCTCCGCATTCCCCTTACCAGAGTCCAAATATGACCGGTGAGAAAGCCATCGAAGAATGCATCGTACTGTTCTTTATTGTCCTTGTAGTCTTTGCCCATCGCCTCGGCAGCCGCCATAAGTTCTTTACGCTGGTCTTCGTTCAATTTCGAAATATCCATATGTTACCCCTTTCGTAATGTGATCTTATCCCCTCTCATCCGGATCCGGCTCAAGCGGCACACTTTTGGCCGGGGAAACGGAGTCGGCAAGATAGTTGATCATTGCCCCCATCGCTGTAGGATCGGTTGTGGTGCGAAGTACAGCAGCCTCGCGGGCTAATGCTTCTCTCTCCTCTTCCTTCGCAGCGTCCTTCTTCGCCAACTCACTTAATGTCCTGAGACTGGTCGCGATTGTGTGAATATCCTTAAACAGCTGCTTCGCATCGGTTGCGGTGAATTCATACTTTGCCATATGCTTTCTCCTTTAAATCACTTTAAATTGGCGCTTATAAGATCTCGCAATTCTTCAATCCATGATTTAGGAATCGACATATTTGCATCTGTGTATCGCTCAATGGCGCACAGTATGTCGTCAATCCTTTCGCTGTCATGGATATAACGTGGTTTTAGCCCTACAGGAGGCGGCGTTTGATTATTCTCCACTCAAGCTCCTCCTTTACATCATATCAGTTAAGGTAATCATACCTACGATCGCCAAGCCGCCTATAATGCCCCCGGTAATGGCCGACGCTGGTGCTAAAATAGCCGCACGCCAACCGGTCCAGGCTTCGGTATACGCGCTTAACGCCAGTTCCTTCGCGATGATTATTAGCACGATTGCCGTTGAGATTATCGCTTGCGCCATCGTCATTTGTTCTCCTTTCTCGCGACAATCATTTCTTGTCACCAATCGGGACGACCAGCTGATCCATCATGGCAACCGTGTTGTCGAACGCCTTTTTGAGGATCCACTGGTCAACTCGAACGTCAAGTTTGCTGCCGGGGTTACGGGCTGCTCTGGCACACACCACGTCGCAGATCATCTCGATCACGTCGACGAGCGTTACGTTATCCGGGCAATTCTGGTCAAGATGATGCCTCTCGAGCTGGCAGTGGAGCTTATACCACGTGCCGTCCACAAAGTTCTCCTCGCCACGAACTGCCGCACAGAGATCTTTGTAGAACATCGCTCGTAATTCGACATCATTGACCTTTGTCCAGTCGTGATAGTCGCCACGGTTCATCAAAATATCCGCGAACGATCTCATGGCGTTCCCGACGTCCGTTTGATGCTGCTCGTTCGCGTTGATAAAATCATTGAGAGCCGGAACTGTTCCCGCAGTTCTCGAGTCGCCTGTTGTGTTGCGTGGCACGAAAACGTAGTCTCCGATCTCAATGTCAGAGATACCGTACTTGGTGGCAGCAGTCTTGCTTGGAGCTTCGTCACATTCGTCTAAGAGCTTGACCAGATACGATGTAGGGATTTGCTTCCACCCCTGGCCAGAGTATCTGTCTTCCGCGATAACGATCTCGTTTGTCACGACGTTCATAAAAGCTTTCATATTATTCTCCTTCTCTCAATTCCGCAAGTCGAGCCAAAGCTTCCGATTAAACTGCTTATGAAATTGCTCCAGCTGATCGGCGATCGCTTCGCAGCACTCTTTCACTTCCGGATTGGCGCTGCCAGACTGGTTCCGCTCCTTATACACGTGAGCCCACTCTGTCAGGTTCACCTTAAAGACGAAACTGCTCGGGATGCTGAGCATATACAGACCCCGCTTGACATCCGGCTTATCCTCGAGACCTTTAAGAATATAACCGTTGACCGCCTTGACGTATGTCTGCCCGTTATGCTCGATCTCGTTAGGCAACTCCAGGCCAAGTTCTTTTGCGGCCATGTCAGTCGGCAGGATCTTATCTTCATACCAAGAGGACAATTCATAATCAAAGTTCGATCCGTTTATCCGTGTGCTATTGCGGATAATCCTGTTGTCGAATCGCTTTGCATGAGAGTCCCAGTCATCCTGTCCGGCGCGATGCAGGCCGTCAACTGTCACGGAAACATCAACGAAACGTAAGAGTGTGATGTGGCGCACACTCCACTTAGTCAAGATGTCCATCCATTTCTGAAATTGCTCTAAATCGGACTGATCCGCATTGTCTCTTAAGCGGCCGTCACGATCGAGCACACGATCACATACAGCTCTGGTGTTTTCCTCCTTGGTCCGGGTCCACGACCGCTTGCTTACGAATAACGTGACAAACGCGTCATCGATACCTGTAATTTTATTCACGTATACTTTCATTGTTTCTCCTTTCTTATATGACTACAGCTGCGCACATAAAAATCACATTCATCGCAATGACGATTGCCGAACATACGATGGTTGCTCTATCACTAGTATTACCTGCTGCGGTCTCGTTAGCCCCGTATGCAAAACCAATAAGCCACGTACTAAAGAGCAACAGGCAGCCTATATTGCGTAGTATGAGATCTTTAATCAGTGTCATTCTTTCCTTTCTCACGCATGTTTCCGGTCAATGTAAAACTATGCGCCCTAGTTCACCGCCGAACAGGATCGTCGCATAGCAGAACAGCAAATAGATGCCTAGCAACAGTATTCCGAATAATATGCCCACCATTACCATTCACCTCTCCGGAATGCCCGGGAACACGCATGCATCGGATGGCTTATTGAAGCTGATCGTACGCATGGCCTTGAGAATATCCCGATAGCAGCCCTTGCAAATCAGCATCGTATCGAGCTGCGTGCACTTCGGTCCGTCGATCTGTTTCAGGGTGATAGAGTAAACATCCTCGTCGGCGTTGATGATTCCGCCGCACAGATTACACTTCTTCGATACTAGCATTCTGGTTCTCCTTCTTTTTCTTTCGCTCAGCTTTTATTTGCTCTGCGAGTTTCTTGATCTCAAACATCTTCGAAACAATCGCCGGCCACGTTATGATGGTTCCAAGGCCGGCCAGAATTTTAATGAGGAGCTTCATCGAAAGTACCTCGTCAAAACTGTAGCCCTCTTCTTCGCAGCCATTTTTATACACATACCACGCCAGCAACAGGTCGAACGGCTCGTGTGCAAAGCGTTCCCATACTTTACCCATCCACGAGAAACACCAGGTAGATTACGGCCACGACAAGTATGATCTTTACCATTCTTCCTCCTCTCTGATCGAGTGTAGCTGCTCTTTGATCTCGGCACGTGTTACTCGCTCTCTGTCAAGCTCGGTCAGATTCTTAGACACGAGCTTCATGATCTCGGTGACCAGCAACGCCACCATTACGCACACCAGCAGCGCCAGAAATATAACCGCTGCTGACGCACTAACCATCACTACTGCTTTCATTCACCCTCCTGATCTTTTTCCATATCGGCGCCCTCCAAAATATAGTCCAGCACCGGAGAGGCACACTCCTCGCATAAATGATAGGTTCTCCCGGCAATAAATATGTCCATTGTTCCGGTCCAATCGCCAGAATGCATGGTCATTTCTCCGCACTTGTCACACTTTACGAATATCATCGCCATCCTCTTCCCTCCAACCAGTCCAAAATTTTATAGCAAACCTGTAGCACGGCTCCAAAGGCGATGCATAGCACCGCTACAACCGTAACAACTACGCTGCCTGTGACTACTAGCATGACGAATGCTTGAAACACTACACCTACTAGTATAAGAAGCAGCTCAAGCACAAGCACGTTCGTCACCTCCCCTTCAGTGTATACTTCGGTGTTGCCACGATGCCCCAGCTCATGTCCAGGGCCTCGAAAAACGTTTCTAACATCAAAAGAGAAAGGGCGCATTCCCCTCTTTCTGCCTGTGAGACAGAAGACTGAGATACGCCCATTCTTTTGGCCAGCTCTTTTTGGGTAAGTCCCAGCTCTTTCCGCCGCTGAGCAAAGGCCTCACCAAGCTCTTTGCGGAAATAGTCGAGATCACCATAATACTTGGTCAGCATGACGGTCTGAACCTATTGCCGACAAGAAGTAATTCAAGAAATCCTTCCGCTTCATCCATAAGCTCACCATACGTCCCGTCATTGTGGATTCTGTACGGAAACATCGGGTTCCACTCCTGCGCCAGCACATCCGCACGGTTGGAGTTTACAGGTATAACTGATTCCCTCGAAATATAAACTCCAATTACGGTCACATCGGAGCTTTCTTCATAATGGCTGTTGATCGAGCTGGCATCTCCGGCCTCGCGAATATCAATGAAAATAATGTCCGCAGTAGCCTTTGGCGGATCGCCCTCCTCACCAAAAGGCCCCCAGGTAGTATGCTTGTCAATCCTGGAGATGAGGTATTCGGCCGTTGACAGAATATGCTGATCGGCAAAGTCCTTCAGGTCGGATAACATCTTTCGGCTTTCGTCGGTTTTCACCCGGTCCCAGCCAAGATACGAGGCCGCCTGCTTTACACGATCTACCGCCGACATTTTAGTGACACTGACGTTCTTGCCGTGGTACTTAAGGTCTACAATCAGACTGCACATGGATTCAAAAGTGTCTTTACCCGCACCTGCCGGGCCATTAACTAAAACTACGTACTTCATTTTTGTTCTCCTTTCTTTACGTCAGCAACAGCGGCGATGAGCGGATCCTCAAAGAGATGCTGCCCTGGGACTGGTCTCGGATACGTCCGTCGAACTTCGTCATCCGTCACTCTGTACGATCTAAATGCTGCGGCCAGCTCGTCATCAGTGACGCGTTCGGTGCACAGCTTCATGGGCCGTTCAAGATCCAGAGAGCAGATACCCATGATGCTACGAGCGTTAACAATGTAACGATCTTGCCGGAGTTCCCACGAACCATCCATGTATCGAAGCCGGTTCGTGAAATCCTCGAGATCGTTGAATTTAAGCTTAATTTTTACGCTTCCCATTTGTTCTCCTTTCAACAAATATAAACTTGTGCTCTTTGCCCGGTTCTGTCAGGAAAGCCTCCGCTACCTTGACTATGGAGGATGACTTCCCCTGGCCTCTAGTTACCAGAATGACGGTTGCTGGTGGCTTACTCCTGTCCATCGCACTCCTCCATAACTTTCAGTCGTCCGGCTCGTACTGCCAGATAAAGTCTTCGAAGCTTGGGCACTTCATGTCCTCGGCTTCGTGACAACGCTTGTTCCACATCTTCTTAAGCTCCAGATAGCCGTAATGGCCATTTCGAGCTGCTGTCTGAGCCAGTCTCTCTGAGCATTTGGTTAGCTCAGTTTTTGTATACTTCGGGATGTCCAGCGCACTCATGCCTGGTATCGACGCGATGCCATTCCAAATATGCAGCCCGAAGATCGGTGCGAAACCTTGCTCAAGAGCTAGCTGAACCCAACCGTCTGGCTCCTTTACCTCCATTTCCATCGATCATAGTCACCTCCTTCTAAGACCTCGAATACGAGGTCGAACAACAGCCAAAGGATCAGAATGATAACCGCAAATATAACCTTCATTCCTTCTCCTCCTTCTTAGCCAATGGAAAGAATAGCTCTCCGCCGTCGCCCAGCTTAAAGAGAGGATCCATCTTCCCTCTCCTGGCCCTAGCGCGAACGCCGTCCGGTGTAATGCCCTCTTCCTTGGCAATATCACCGGCGGTCTTGAACATCTGACCGACGGGAGTCTCTTCTAGTCCATTCTCGGTCACGTAGTCAATCAGGTCTTTTCCCTTCATTTCTCTTCACCTCCTTCTTTACAGAAATATCCCGTGCCTCATACTTTACAGGCTTGCGGGAATCGATATTGACAGGTTCTGCCAGACAGTCACAGCAAGGCTCTTCCGACTCATCTGATTCAATATGGCGGCAGTCCTTGCAATACTGCCAGAAGTTCACCTCATGCTCCATCGTTAATTCCCTCCTCTAGTATTTGTTGCAATGGACGTTCATTAGCATCGCCAAGAAATGGATTCGTCCCATCAATGTGAGATCGCACCCACTCCAACGCACGAAGCTTGGCGAGCGAACGCAGGTCCGTTGAACTCTCGACCATAGACATGCCAACGTTTATCCAATACATAGCGATGCTTTTGTTGCCACTCAGGAGCTCGTGCCGTAACACCTCGTTTTCTTTACGGAGTCTGGCGATTTCTGCATCTTTGGCGTCATGCTCCATTATCGCCCTCCATTAATTCTGTTGCGTTGATCGTGCCTTCTTTTCCATACTGCTTACAAAAACAAAGATCGTATCCGGCTCTATTAGCAGCTTTCGCCATGTCGTCAAAAGAAAACGAATTCCGATTCAATTTATTATTAAGGTAAGCCACGGATATCCCAAGTGCATCTGCGAGCTCCTGGCTCGTAAGACACGACTCGTATTGCATCGCCCTAACCAGTCTTGACTTCGGACGGCCATCCCATTTCGGGTCTCTCATAGGATTCATGTGGTTTTCTCCTCTCTACGCATCGGAGCAACTAAAGTTGGACGGTCCCAACCGGGCTTAAATATCAACCGGCAGTTCTCCGATCCAGTAAGCTTGATCATCTCGGCTGAAAGTAGGTCCGGAGAGGTAAACAAAGAATCGTCAAGCTCTACTATTCTAGCGCTAACCACATTTACGCGGTGGTTATGACTGTACTCCAGTTTCATCACATCGACCCTCACAGCAGGCCTCCCTCCTCATCACGGATGTAAAGACTCGAAACGAGCCAACTTGCAGCGAAGTTCTGCATTTTCGCGTATAAGCTCTTCCAGAGAGTCCTGCAGTCTTGCCCGCTGCTCAAGGCTTTTAATTAGCCGATCCTTTCCTGCCGCAACCGCGCCCTGCAGCTGCTCGACCTTGGCTTCCAGTTCACTAATTGTAGTCTGCAGTTGGTACTTGTCGGTGGTCATCGCGCACACGCTCTGTCGGAATGTCGTGGTATCTGCCTCTAATTTCTCGATCTGTGCGCGAAGCTTATTATTCTTTTCCTTAAGATCGGCTATAGTGTTCGACATGCCGGCAAATGTCTCGGCCTTTTTCTCCATGGCGAGTCTGAGATCCGCGTTAGCTTTCTTGAGCTCCACAGTTTCTTCAATTGTGCCGATGTCGACTCGGTTGTAAGTATGCTCCCACGCCCGATTTGCAAGCAGGCCCTGGAGCGTTTTGATTGTGTTATCCTTATCCGCAACCTGGGCTTTGAGCTCGGCGATGGTCATCTCATATTCGACCTTTGCCGTTGCCGAGACGGTTTCCGACATGGCATGGTCGGTTTTCAGATCGCGGATCTGGGCCTTGAGCTCGGTGATCATCTTGTTGGCTTGCTCGCACTCCGCTGTGAGCTCTTCTACGGCATGTGCGTAAGAAGCTTCGCTTTCTTCGGACTCGTGGAGAGCCGTTTTGAGCGCTTTGATCCTGGCGAGATCAGACTCTTTCGCTGTCGCCCAGTTGCCTTCCTGCAAAGCATGGTCGGCCTTTACGTCGCGTATCAGTCCGTAAACCCGGTCGAGCTCACGGCGAAGCGTATCTCGTTCCCTTTCGAGCACGGCTGCCTTCTCTCTCAACCGGTTGATGTCTACCGCATCCTCAGTCGTCACCAGATCCGCCTCATGCCCTATCAGCCGTCTGTAGGCGGTCAGCTGGTCTTCCGTCTGTTCCTCCATGCACGCGTAGACGGTGTTGCTTGTATAGTATTTGGTAATTCCATCGCAACTATCTGCACAAATCATAGTTTCTCCTTTCTCTGTCCGCGCTGCTTGTCGCGCAAAAACTGATATATAGCTGCCGGAGTGTTCGCCCCTTGAACAAACCGGTTGTATGCCTTCAAGCTGCTGGCCACCTCTTCCTCAGTAACCCCAGCCTTCTCAGCAATTTCTTTGTTACTAAGACCCTGTCTTTTCAGCAAGGTCATTTCAAACGAATTCAATGTGCCGCCTCCAGATATTACTTTGTTTCTTTAATGCCTGCTTTCCATAACTCATAGCGAATAGCAAGCCGGGTTAATAGGCCAGACTCGATTTCGATATATACCTTCCGGGTATTTTTCCGTCTCATCACAAGCTTATGCAGATATGGACGGCAAATAGCCCGAACAGTGGTCACCTGTTTTGCATTAACAGTCAGCAGTAACTTTTTCATATACTCCCCTTTCAGACGCGCCCCTTACACGTCAGTCATAAAACCCATCAAGAAAGATTGCCGGCCATGTCAGACCAAAATATAACGAGAAGAGTAGACTGCCGATTCGGTCTCTCTCCCATTCACCAGTCTTACGGGTTTTCATGAAGTGCACTCCCCAAATGCTTGCCGCAACCGCAACGAGAAAATATGCGATTGCGAAAATTGTAAGTGTTAACGTCAATCTATTGTTTCTCCTTTCTTTGCTCTAATATCTACGTATAATTCATACGCATCGGGCTCACTATACTGATCAGACAGCCCTCGTGCATATCCTCGATCCCACTCCTTAGTGAGCTCTTCTTTATGCTCACGCCGGAGCCGGATCATTTGTAGGCCATACTCGGTTTTGGCATCATCGTATCCTTCTCTATAGCGAGACACGCCATATGCAAGCATCACCAGTACAGCCAGAACGACTCCGAAGATTAGTAGGGCGAGTAATATCACATTCATATAACCCACCCCTCTTTCTGGAGAATCTTGTAAATTCTGGACTCTCCAACTCCATACTTCTGAGCGATGGCGCGAATAGTCATATCGCCAGAAGCATAGTCATCACACACCTGAGCGTGGTCCACCTTTACGTACCTAGACGACTGCTTGAGTTTCTTGTACGCTTCAGGATCATTCTCCTCGCACCATTCGAGGCAGATCCTGCGCAGTACGGTATCGCTGCACGGTGCCTCGAAACTCAGCTCCAGCCAGTTTTTACCATGATTGTTGTGCTGATCAACGAAGTACTGGATCTCGTCTTCGGTCAAATGCACTCTATGAGCTTTGCTAGGGGTAGAGGACTGCTTTTCAACAGCCCTCTCCTCTGCCTGCTCGACCGCGTTAGATTCAAAAATCACGGGCGGTCGCTCGGCTAATGCCATTTTCTTACCCAGACACATTACGCCGGAGGGAGTTCGCAGAATATAATTCCCATCCAGCCTCTGCTCGATGGTTCGGCCAGTAACGGCTTTAACCATTCAATTCATCCCCTTTCCAAAGCAGCGCATAGCGAACTCATATGCTCTGATGGTGGCCTGGTCGATCTGAGCATGCAGCTGGAGAATTCGTACTTTCTCTTCCAGGTCATTGTCGACGAGGTTATTGACCGTCTGCTGCAGTGTACTGATCGTATCGAGCGACTCAGCATTGGTTGCTTTAAGCGACTCGTTCTGTTCCGTCAGCTTTTTGATTGCTGACTCATAGTACTTCAGCCTGTTCTGCGCTTCATCAAGCTCTACCTGAAGCGCGGTTACCTGATTGGCCAGGCTGGTGTCTTCCGGCTCAGCCGCGATAGCCGTGCCAATGTGCAGTGACTTGGCAACCATCGAAGTCAGCGCCGACAGCTGTTCAGGAGTAAGGTCTCCTACATAGCGCTCCAGGAACTTTCTGGGCTTCGTGTAGATTCTGGAAGTATTACCGACCCACTGGGCACCGCCTTCTTCGTACACAAAGCTCTGCGCCGGTTTGAAATAGTGGCCGTCATTGTCGTAGCGCAATACTACGCCACAGACGTGATGCGGACTACTCATGAGCACGGCAAAATAGTCTTCGCCACCGTACTGACGCGGAACGGCCCAGATCTGTCCACGCAGCTCATCCGGAAGTTCCGAGATGCGTTCACTGTTTTCCGAAACGCTATTCTTCTCGGTGTTGGCGATAGCCGCAGCAGCTGTCGGATCATGATAACCTTCGTGGTTTTTTGTATGCTTTTCGTTGTCTTCCACTATAACTTTTTCCCTTTCCGTTGTTACATCATTTTCCCTTTCCGTTGTTATATCATTTTCCTTCCAGCCAAACTCCGGAAGGTTCTTCTGCGAGTCTGCGGTTTTCACCCCAAACGCTGCCTGAATTGCCTCCAGATCGTTCGGGTCGATCTCATCTGAGGGCTTATCCACAACCTCGGTCCAAATATAACCGCGACTTGATCCGTGCTGTGCCAAGTTAAGCTCGATGTGATCCTCGGCGATCTCGTGCAGTTTTCTCAGGACAGTGCATCTGGAAACACCGACTGCTTTGGCGATATCAGTAGATGTACAGCCCGCCGGCGAACGTTTCTTAAGGAAATCTATAATCGCTTCCTTAAGCGCTTTTTGCTCGGAAGACTCCGGTTTTCCGGCATTGTCCTCCACCCAGCGATAGCCAACTTTGGAGCCATGCCCATGCGGCTTTACGATCTCGGGATGACGATGCATAGCTTCTGACATCCAGTTGCCAACGCAAGACGCCGATACGCCAACTGCATCAGCCAGAGTCTGACGACTAACACCATCCCCATTAGCCTCGCGCACAAGCTTGATCATCGTCTTCATCGCGTCCTCTTTAAGTTCTCTTCCGTAGTTACCCATGTTCTTTCTCCTTTCTTAAAAACAAAAGAGGCCTAGATTTTTCTAGACCTCTTAGATAAACAAAAAATATAGAGCCGGTTAAGTCAGCTTCGAACTGACGCCTCTAGTAAAACTAGCGTGCTACCATTAACACCATTATGGGTTGTACTCACCCATCCGTCTCTATAATATGCATAGATTTTTTCGCGTGACGCGACTCATTTCTCGGGCTCCGCAAACGCCGTGAAATATGTCGGCATCGTATAGCGCGGCCGGAAGCGATACTTCTTTTCGATCTCTTCTGGTGTCATGATCCGTACCTGCATCCCTTCCCGCACGGTTGGGAACAGCTGGATCTCCGACACCTTGCCGCAGATCTTGCACACCGATCCAGGGTGCAGCTTGCCGTCATCTTCGGTAATTATAACTGCGTTCACGTACTTGTGCTTATGCTTTGACTTGGCCGCAGACTTAGACTTGTCCGACGGTTTTTTCTTTTTCCATTTGGGGGTTTCAAGATCGTTTACCATTGCTCCTCCTTTCATATTAACGGGAATATGCGGGCGTACTTGTAAATACGGCCGTCGAGAAACGTAACGTCGATACTATCTGGATACGGCTCACACTTGCGGTAATGCGGTTCTACTTTAGCCGCCTGCTGATGGCTCTCTTCACACTTCCTGCAGGCGGGCTCATTTTTGTACTCGCTACCGCAAATATCGCACACATAGGTCAGTTCAGTCGTCATCATCATTCCCTCCGTATACGTATGTTATGGGTTTGCCACAGTCGGTTTCAGCCACAATTACTGCGTTTCTAACTGGCAGGTCGGCTTTCTCCAGCGCCTCCTTGAACCATTTTATGATGGCATCCGCGCTATCATAGTCACGCAGATCGCCAAACACTGTTACGGTGTACGAGGCGATACAAGATGTGTCCGGGTTTTCCCAGACCGTTTTCTGAAGCGATCCCTCAGATCCGGCCGGCATGTAATGATGCGGGTTTACCTCAAAATCATCCCATGCTCCCCAGTCATCTTCGTACTGAATTTCTTTGCCGAAGATGCTGTCCCAATCGACGGTCGGCTCATCAGCAGAAAACCTAAGGCAATCGAAACGAGCCACGCCTGCTACATGTGTCCATACGCTCATTCTTCTTCCACCTCCTCGTCCTTTTCAGGATATAAGAATGGACCAAACTGCTCGATAAGCAGATTGAGGTCCAGAGCTTGATGCAGGTCAACATAGTAAGACCACGTCGCGTTTACTGCGGCGTCCATGGCCTCTGTGTCATTCGGTGAATCGTCGACAGGCCTGCCGAACAACAGCGCAGCAACCTGCTTTTGATAGGGCAGCAGCTGGGAACAGGCGCCCGTGAATGTGAAGAAGTTCCCGAGCAACATATCTAGCGCATCCGCCTTCCGTATGATCAAGGAGTCAAATATACGCTCCCTATACACGAAAAGACGCCCCGCTTCGCTCTCTACAGCCTCAATGAACTTGTCGGACTGGGATAAACTCAGGCTCAAATTCGTCAGGGCAGCATTGAGAAGCAGTCTCCGGGCATAATCCTCAACTTCATTCTTGAGGTGATTGTTCACCTGCAGCACCATCCGGCAATACGGGTGCGGATCGATGTCATCCTCGACATAGCCTCGAATAACTGCGATGCGCACGTAGCCGATCTCGCGTTCATTAAGGAGGTCGCCAATGCCCGCGTTGTCAGGTAAGAATATGAAGTCATAGTCATTCTGAATCTTCTCCAGAATAGCTGTTAGCGTGCTATTCTTGGTGTATCTTATGGATCCGGGTCCAGCCAGCCCGCAAAGATCTCGAAGATCCAGCCACCGCTCACCCTCTCGACGATCGAAATCCATTATGTCTATGTTTGATAATATAATCATTTTTCTTCCCCTTCCTGCTCTTTGCTCTGAAAATATGGGTGAAATGTAAACTGTGCATGCACTGTTCCATCCGCCTGTGATGAGATTTTTAATTTCCTCTGAAGCTCGTCTCTTTCTTTTTCTAGATCCTCGATGCCTTCGAGCAGCTGCTCGTAGGCCGCCTTATACCTAGCGACCTTGGTTTCGAGCGCCTTCTTCTCTTCGCAGAAAGAAGCAGAAAGAGCAGCGTCGGTGGCTCGGAGCTCTTCGACTTTCTGAACGGCTGCGGTCGCGAGCGCAGTAGCTTTATTGAGCTGATCCCATAATCCGTCAAAATCTGCGGTCGAGATCGCTGCGTCGGTCTTGTCGATCGCGTCGTACCATTCTTTCATAGCGTCTCGGTAGCCCGTCATATATATCGCGTAATTTGTGCAAACATAGTGTGCGAGGGGCTTTATCCTTTTGTTTAAGACGTAAAATTCTGACGGCTCTACCGGAAGAGCGTCGATAAGTGTCCGCGGTCTTACATAATCGTTTCTGTCCATATTTAGTTCTCCTTTTTAATTATGATGTCGTCTATACGGACATCAAATAAGTACGCTAAGCAAACTAAGTTGTCTATGGTGGGCATTGATCTGCCGCTCTCCCATTTGTACACAGCCTGCGTCGAGATGCCCATGTCTTCGGCCAGGACATCAACCGAGAATTCATTCTGCGTTCTCAGCTGACGGATCCTCGCTCCCGTTGCTGCTGGATCCAGTATTGCAAGCATTAGTCACACCTCCTCAGAATATAACTTCGGCCACGGCATCCAAGCTAAGATCTCATTTGTGATGTTGATCGTGTCTTCGTCCCAGTCTACCAGCTCACCATAGTCGTCCCGTACTTCATAGCTATAGATCTCCATGAAATATCCGGGGTCAGGATAAAACCGCGATATGCAAAGAAAAGGCTTTCCGCTTCTCGTGTCGATCCTTGTCGTCAGGTAGTCACCAGCGATTGTCGGAAGGCGGTCTTTTGTGTTCACCCATGCAAGATCAGTTATGCTAACCAAACTTTCTGGTGCGCAGTCAATCCCTATCGGGGCTGATGTATCGATTGCGTTCTGGGGAATAAATCTCTTGCTGTGGTGCCAAACAAACATGTTACTTTTCTCCTTTCTTCACATAAGGCCTGGCCGGTAGCTCTGACCAAAATATGACCTTACAAAGCTGTCCGCTCGGTCCAACCCACCATCTTAATGCGGTGCTGTAGTGGGCGACAACATAGGTTTTTCGCTTATGCCCTCGCACCGACAAGACCTCAGCTCAGGCTAAATATAACCCGTCAACTCTCGGCGGATCAGACTCCGGATTCCACTGCACTCTTGGCCTGGTCGTTGTTACCCCCTTGATAGGACACGATCGTCCAAGACTTGTTGTCTTTGCTTCTGATGTAGAGTGAACCATCCGGCAAATATGTAGCCATACAGTTTGCGGCGTCCTTAATGTAGGGATGGTCGCCAGGCTCGATCTTAAGGATATATGCCAGTTCAAGCACCTGCGCCGGTGTCAGAGCCTTGATCTGTCCATTCTCAAACCGGCTAATTTTCTGCCGGCTGACTCTGAGCTTGGATGCTACATGCTCCTGTGACCAGCCGTGGATCAGTCTCGCCAGGTGATAGCAAGACGCCCATCGAATATCACGGGCTCTTGCGTCGATCTTTTCCTTGCTCATACCAAAGAGCTTTGTGACGTCAGCCTCCTTAGCGTTGGCCATCATTTCTTCAAACGTTGACATATCTGCTCCTTTCATCTGCCGGTCAGCAGTTTCATGCTGCGAAGAATATCACCAGTTCTATAGCCCTCGTCCTTGAGGCGCTGAAACTCGCACCTTTCAGTTGTGGTCATCGGGCGCTTGAGCTCCCAATACATGCCGAGACTACGGTCGTAAATATAGCGCTCGCGATGATCGTTTTCACGCTTCTCGTCACGGGCTTTGACACCTTCTCTGATTGCGGCACGACCGGCTGCGGCAACCACACCTGTGATAGCGAGAGCAGCTTCCGGGTTCTCCTTGCACCACTCAACCGTAGCCTTACCGAATTCAACTGTCTTTTCCTTGGCGGCGTGTGCCTTTTCTTTCACGGCTTCCCAAAAAGTTTTCTTTTCAGCGACCTGGTTGTTCTCCATACTTTCTCCTTTCGTGCATAGCGACAAAAAAAAAGCAAGAAGCCCAGATTTCTCCAGACTTCCCGCCTTTAGTTTTTGTTCCTCAGAGTTTTTACTTCTTCAGCAGCCCCATGTCATCGAGAATGGCGTCGATGTTGTCTCCACGCCTTCTCCGAGCCGCGTAGTACCTCTTCTCTTCCGTTGTCATGGCCCTCGTCAAAAGCCACGGCATGTCCAGCTCCTCATCATAGCGCTCGAGCTCTGCATGCTGGTAATCCGCCTTCTCGGCCTTTTTACGGGTTGAATCGCTGATCATAGCGACTCCGCCCATAGCCAGGACCGGAAGAAGGACCCCGAGCATGTCAGGATTCTCTTTACACCAGTTGACGGCTTTACCTGCCGTTTCCTTTGTCTTGCTCCATGCGCCAGAGATCTTGGCCTTCGCCTTATCGAAGATCGTGTCCTCAACGACTTTTCCATTCTCAGTGACATGAGCATCAACTGTCTTGTTCATACTTTTTTCTCCTTTCTCGAAACAGGGACTATTTCCCTACTATAGGACTGGAAATTATCGCGTACGTCACCGAGCCCACTGCACACGCGGGTCGTCTTTACGCACTAAGCGGAAGTCGTCAAACTCCTTTTCCCAGTATTCCTTCGGTATGGGCGGCATGCCCAGGGCCCACATGAGACGGCGTACCGGCATCGTAGGATATAACCCGTCTTCCGGCAGCTCGCTATACAGTCTGAGATACTTGTCCAGCGCGGAATTCTGCCAAATATCCTCAGCAATGGCTGGCTCAACATGAGACCAATACCACACCTTTAGCCGCTCGTCGAACTTCCTCTGAACCACCACGATTCCGCGTCCATCGGGCAGAGAATACAACGTCCCTGCGCTGTAGAGCGGATGCTTACATGTGTAGAACTTAGCATGCTCGTAGACAGGAATCGCCTCAGGCATGTCATACATCTTTCGCATGAATATCACCTCCTCACCTCACAGCCCGGGCTACGTCTACAGGATTGGCCTCTAACCAGCCCCAGGTCTTAGTCTTGTGGTCGAAGAACTCACCATAAACTACATGGTACTTGCCGTCCTTGCCGATCACAGACACCTGGCTAGCCATACGAGGTTTGGATGCTTTACCGGGCTCTTCTCTCCGCCTGGGGTACGGCAGATCGACAGACCAGCACTGAATATAACGTTCATTCGGGCACTTCTTCACGTTGGCGTACCAGTTCCAGTGATCGGACACGCGGAATGATCTGGCCGGCTTGCGCTGATAGGTAACCTGATCCTGTGTTCCGGACGGGACCAAATATAACGTCTGATCGATGTTGCAGGACCCCATAACATCGTGGGTGTCCCACAGCAGCATAGCCAGGGCGTTAAAGAACTCCTTGCACTTCTCGAACTCCTTCTCTGCGCGCTTCTCCATGAACTCTCTTGTGCTCTTCTTCATTTGGTTCTCCTTTCTTTGCCTGCGTTTCTTTTCGCGTGTGACGACAAAAAGCAAGAAGCCTAGATTTCTCTAGACTCCTCGCCCATGGTTTTCGTTTAGATCACTTGAAGCGTAATGCCTTAGTGATCATTGATACGTAGCCCGAGAAGGTCTTGCTGGTGATAGCACCAGTTTCCTCAAACTCCAGGACCTTCCGCAGCCCGACATATCCAAGTGACATGCCTGCCAGTGATGCCGACACGCCAAACACGGTGCCAGCAAAATCGCTTGCCGCTTCGACGATAGCCGTGATGCGGTCCGTCTTTGCACGCTCAATGCCGACGGTCTTCTCAGCCTCAGCCTTAACCCGCTCTGCTTCCAGCTCCATATCTGCACGATATTTTGCTGCCTGCAACTCGAGCTCAGCTTTGTACCGAGCCGACGCGTCTGACAGTTCTGCCTGCTTGATCGCCGCATCATGCTCTTTGTCATAGCGGTCGCTGTTGTTCAGCTGCTCCATCAGGTTGGTCGCCGCCACTACCAGGTTTTCGTACTCCTTTGAGCCAAGCTCCTGGTCTCTGAAGCTGTCCATTGCTATAACAGCTTCCTCTCGTGCCCGTTCAATAACATCAGTCGTCATTCTTTTGCTCCTTTCTAATCAGGGACCATTTCCCTACTATAGCCGTGGAATATTTCGCGCCAGGTGACAAAAAGAAAAAAGAGAGAAACCGAAAAAATATACGCTCGGTCTCTCTCCTACTATGTGCGCGGAAATTTTTGCGTAGTACCATTCTACTCTGCCTTTTTGTCACCTGCGTCTGGATTTTCAATTGCTTCAGTGACCAGCTTCATGTTATGCTCAATATCGCTGCAGATTACATTAAAATCTTTTCGGCACCGACGTTCGTGCTCCGGGTTTAAATATAACCGCTGGAGCTGAACCATGGCCGCCCTCAGATGAGCGTCTGCTAAAAGAGCAAGAGCCTCCTTATGGTTACCCTCTTCAAAGCAGGTATGTGCTGCATCCAGAATATGATTGAGTTCGTCTTTGTTACGAGTGAGCTGATTAGCGCATGGCCAGTTTCTTGCAATGTGTTGTTTCATATTTTGCTCCTTTCAAAAGCCAAGAGGCCCAGATTTTACTCCGGACCTCTCGTTTTATTGTTTGTTACTGTTCGTTAGCTTCCTGGTCCACGATCATGCCCAGTACAAATAGCGGTATGGCCGTAAGCGCCATAAAGAAGTACGCCGCCGGAACTGCCACACGCAGCCACGGGCGAGCTGCCTCAGGGTCGCCACCAAAGACCCTCTCTATAAGATCATTGGCGATGGACCTGCCATAGCTCATTCCGTCAGTTGCGCGTGAAAGCCATTCCGTGGCGATAACGTTCGCTATTGCCCACACCAGTACCACAATTAACATAGTATGCATCGTTTTCCTCCTTTGTCTAAAAACTACAGTTCCTATAAAGAGGATGGAAAAATATGCGTGAAAAGAAAAAAAAAGAGAGAGGAACCTTTTTAGTTCCCCTCGGGCCTTGGAATTGGCGATCAGGCGCAATTCCACTTGTGCTTATAGTTGCTTTCCAGCAGTCCAGTGCTGGTATCAACCTTATAAGTCCGAAGCGGATTCACGTCAGCCTTCACCGTTTCCAGGAGCCTTTCAGCTGCCTTTCTTCTGGCTTCCTCTCTCATTTCCTTAACTTCACGTCTTTCCTTCATTGTTTTATCCTCTCTTTCTTTTTTAATATATAGAATTCTTGTTCTATTATATAAGCGGATTTTTTCGCGTGACGCGACAATAAAGAGAGGAGCGGACTTCAGCGCTTATCTAGCAGCCAGAAGAATTTTCTGTAGCGGGGCGTAGAAGTAGTCTCGTCCACACGGTATGCCCATGCGCTCATGAAGGTAGACGTAGCTTCGCCCTTGTGTTATCGCTGCGAGAATATAACGGTCAAGCTCGGCATCCGCGGATTAATTACTTAAGCGCAAGAACAAAGACTCCCAGCATTTTTGCCGAGAGCCTATGCTCTGGAATATCACTTACGCTTGGCTAACTCCTGCACTAAAGCCGGTACGTCGGTGATCTCTGTTGGCCACAGTAAAACCACGCCGATCAGTATTGGCACGAGCATTATTCCGAAGCATGCTTCCATCGAGAATTTCGGAAACATCTCGCACAGGGCCGTCAGTATACTAGCTACTTCATCTTTGCTAGTAAATAGTATGGCCGCGTGCGCCCACGCTTTCAAATTACTCTTTGTCTGAAACAGTTTTCGGAAATATGCCGTGTACAACATCACGAGTGCAGCACCGATTGCCACATAGATACCGATTCCCATAATTACAAACTGCATATTGTTCCTCCTTATGTGTAAAGTTATCACTCCACCATGTACCTGGAAAATATCGCGTGAGACGACCAAAAGAAAGAGACCCGTAGATTTCTCTACGAGCCTCAATCGCCTTGGAATCAGTCCGCATACTCACAATACGCAAGACTGTCGTCCTCTACGGATGTTTTGCAGAGTTTCAGCCAGCGATCTGCTGCAGCCGGGGTCAGGATGCCTTTCCGTACGGCTCGCCGCATCTTGTCACGCTGAAGCAGTAGCCTTTTCTTATAGCCTTCCGCTTTGCGTAACATGTTCCACGAGCCGAGGTCAATCTCCATCGCCTCAGCAACCTCGGTCGTCAAGTTCCTAACTTCTACTTTATTTTCCATATTGCACCTCGTCTTTATTGTTTTGCTTATTGGTTCCATTATGAGCCTGGAAAATATCGCGTGAAAAAAAGAAAACCCCAGATTTTACTCCAGGGTTCTCTGATCAGTAGGTGGTCCGAGTATCAGTCCTCGCAACCGGCCTTACGTGCCAGGGCGCGAACAGCAGACTCAGGAATTGCAAGCTCCCACGCAATTTCTGAGCAGGACCGTCCATCATATCTCAGGGCGATCACTTCCTTCATCATGCGATCCCTCGCTTCCTTCCTTGCCATCTGCGCCTCACGCCTTGCTTCATTATAAGACTCAGTAAAAGTTTTCATATCGTTCACCTCCTACTATAGAGGTGGAATTTTTCGCGCAATTCAGTCTATTTGGATTCACATGATCGTGTCCATGAGGGTTGACAGCGATTCCTCGTCCATACTGGCAGTAGCGCAGATGTCAACCGTAATACGTCCGCCTTCTTCGTGTTCAATCTCGAGTGACTCCAAATCAATGTACACGGCTACACCCAGCGCCTTCAACACAGCCTTAGCGACAGCCCGTGCGATCATATTTTTGACAAATTTCGTGTTCAGCAGCAACTTGTCCATAATAGCGGTCCTCCATTTGAAAATATACATGTTGTGAAAAAAGAAAAAAGCTCAGGAATTCCCGAGCTTTTCCTTTGCAGCCTCATCGGCAATCTGGCATAATAACTCACCGTAACAAAACGCCAATTCCGGGCTCAGCCATACCCAGGAGTCTGTCTCCAAAATATGCATGTAGATTTCACCCTCATCCGAGCCTACCTCAATAGGCGCTTCGTCCACTGGAAACGTCCAGCCTTCCAATAGCTGCTCAGCAGCCTCGTAGTTATGCTTCTGAGCTTTTCTCTTCCCAAAATTAAGTTTTGGGGTCTTGAACTGCTTTTTGGTTTCGAACTTTCTCATGTTGGTTCTCCTTTCTTTTCAGTTCTATTATGTACTTAGAAAATATCGCGTGAAAAAGCAAAAGCCCGGAATTAATATCCGAGCCAGTATGCTTCCATAGTAGCACCAGCCACCAAGGCCAGCATGATAACAACTAATTCAATCATATCATTACCTCCTTTATAGTGTTCTACTCCTATAAAGAGGGCGGAAAAAATTGCGTGAGGAAAAGCCAAGAGGCCTAGATTTCTCTTCTCTAGACCTCTCGGTGTTGGGGTTATTCTTCTTCCATCTTTATGCGGGTCCCCAGCAACTTGCTGACGGCCATGAGCGGCAGCAGGGGCAGCATCACTATGCATGCGCCGAACTCCATTGCGACGTGGAACTTGCCGCGACCGACTCCATATTCGTTGAGATCTGCAAGGTCATACAGTTCATCTGTTGCCTTCCAGTAACTCTTCTTAGATTCGATCCGGGTGTCCACCTCCGAAACGACTCGGTTTGCGACTGCATATGCTGCGACACCAGCTGCGATTGTCATAAACTTCTTCATGTTGTGTACCTCCGTTTAAAAATGTAAAGTTTTCACTCCATTATGTGCCTGGAAAAAATTGCGAGAAAACAAAAGAGGCCCAGATTTCTCTGAACCTCTCAGCAGCGTTCACTTCAACCAGGAGGGCCACTCAGCCCTCACGTCGTCTGTGAGAAGGTCGCTGTTCTTGTATCTCCTCCAGATGGCTCGTGCTGCGCGGATCGCGAGCCCCAGCACACCCATCATTGCCAGACTCACCCCACCAATGAGCAGCCACCCGCCTTTGTACGGGTACCACGCGAGCTCTGTAACGCCCGCGGAGTACGCGATCCAAAGCAGGTAACCGACCACGGTAAAAGTTGGTCCGACAACCGCCAGGTATTCTGAGAATACTGCGATCGTCACACGCTTTGCCACCTCAAACAGTTCGCTGTTCTTTACGACTTCCCACTTTTTACTTTTGATTTTCATTGTAACCTCCTTTGGTTAAAAGTTTTCTTGCTATTATACAAGTGGAAAATATCGCGAGGGACGACAAAAAAAATAAAAGAGGTGATCTACGCTAATGCTTATATGTATAGAGCTGGACTTTCACCAGCCACCTCAGCTCGATCTAGTCGGCCTTCCGATGTCTTAAGGGTCTATACATTTACCTCTCTTCTATAATGGGCGTAGAAAAATATGCGTGAAAAAAGAAGACCCGTAGATTTCTCTACGAGCCTCGTTTTTGGTCATTGCTGCTCACTTTTCAAGAGTTCTATGACCTTTTCTGCTCCATCCAACTCCGTGATGATCGCATCGATTTCGCTGTTAACGACCTCCTTGCAAAGCTCCAGGTGATACCGCGCGGCTCCGAAGTCTCCACTGCTCGCATACTCGCGAGCTTCTTCGATGCCCAGTTCCATCGCCTTCGGCAGTCCAAGGATCGCCATCACAGTCAGCATCTTGAAACGATCCACGCCTGCGGTGAATTCTTTTTTTGTCCATATGTTACCTCCTTTTAGGCTCAACAATTGTTCCATTATATGACTGGAAAATATCGCGTGAAAAAGGAAAACCCCAGATTTTACTCCGGGGTTTCTCTTGCACCTCCTTTCATTCGTTATAGAAGGCCGGATTGTACTTGCTTTCAATCTCGACCTTAAGGCCTTTGGCCTGGCGCGTGCATGCATGAATCTCCCAGTCCCACTTGTCGTCAGAGACTGTCGCCATGATTCCCGCCATACTTCCGAAAGTCCGTCGGGCTTCTTCCGCATGGTAAACCTTGCGAAAATCTCCGATCCGAAGATCGACTGGCAGTCCAAGCCCGCGTACGAGCATAGCCAGTTCATTAAAGTTCTTAAATTCACCAATATACATAACTGATACCTCCTATTAATTAGAATGTTTATATGGTTCTATAATAGAAGCGGAAATTATCGCGTACTCACCTTTGGAAAGTCTTTCCCATACACAGACGACCAAATTCTTTGCTAAAATATAACCGGGATAGGAGGTCCACGAGAATGGAAAACGCTGCTGTATATGCTAGGGCGTAGCCAACGGTATGCGAACCATTGTGTACGGAAACGTGGTGCTGATTACGAAAAAAATATAATCTAGTACTTTTTCGCTAGCTGTTTCATACCACCGACAGCTTCGTCGTCGCCCACATTAACGGTCGCTACTTGCCCTTTTAGCCAGGGTTGCCTTGAATGGCCCTCCCGTAGTCTTTCCTAATCCTCCGACACTAGCTAAAACAACTTGGTTGATACTACTTATTGAGTACGTCATAAGCCCTCCTTGTTCTATAATATGGGCGGAAAACTGTGCGAAAAAATATAACCTAATACATTTTCGCTAGCTGTTTCCACCCAACCGCTTCGTTGCGCCTTCATTAACAGTCCACACTTGCCTTGCTTCCAAGGTTGCTGTACCCAGCTCTCATGTGCGCTTATCTATTCTCTGTCACTAGCTAGGATCGATCAATTAACTTGCGTGCTATGTGTTTCCTAGTACGCCTCTTTCTCTCCTATAATAAGCATGTCTTTTTTCGCGAGGATAAAAAAAAGAGAGGACCGGCTTTTTGACCGACCCTCTTTTTGGTGTTCAATTTATCTTAGTCGTCTGTTTTCCTGCCACGGTCGCCATTAAAAGCGACGTCCAGCATTCTGAAACCGACCACGATCAGCAGAACAGCAATTACCACAGTCATTGTCATATACTTTCCTCTCTTTCTGTTTGTGTCAGACGGCCAATTCCGTCCTACTATAGAGATGGAAAATATCGCGAGGCACGACAAAAGAAGAAAAACAAAGACCCGTAGAATAAACTACGAGCCTTTGCCTTAAGAAAGGAGGTAAAACTATAGACATCCCCACTATGGAGGATACAAATCTTAATTACGCGACAGCGATCGCGCCGGTGGCCTTGGTGTAGGTCAGAGTGATCTCGCCGGCAGTGAGGGTATAGGTAGCACCGCCAACAGCAGGCTCAACAGCAGTGACAACATAGAACTTGCCATCCTGCTCTACGATCACACCAACCAGCTGGTAGGCATTGAGGTCCTTACGGATCGGTGCAACGGCACCATTCTTGATAACGATACTATAATCGCCAGCTTCAGTTCTCAGTCTCATGTATTTTCTCCTCTGAGTCGTCTATAATCACGACTTTGAAACTTATTTGCTTGCTTGCTTCAATTACATCCAGATCAACATCCAAGTGGAGGGTACACAGATCTTTTGTAGGGTCTGTGTGGTTCACTATAAAGGTTCCAACCGGAGTCGGTATCGCTCGCTTTTTATACAGTCTCCAAACGAGACAACCGTTGATCAGCGCCAGAACTAATATAACTACTCTTAATGCGATGTAAATCTGCCCGTCATACATCTGTGTATCCTCCTACTTGCGGTTACTCTTCTCTAAGCATACGAATATACTTGTCGATCAGTTTTCTTTCGTGATCGGTTCCAGCTTCGTCATACATTCTCTCCAGCGCGTCGACCATACGATCGGCAATGCTGTGACCAGAATATCCATGTCTGCCATAAGATCCGGAATACCGTCCGTCGTAAGGCATACCGTAACTCATACGCGGATCATGGGACATCCTGGGCATAGTGCCAGAGAATCTGTATGTATCATTGGAGTATCCGCCAGGACCCATCTCACCGGCTTCCATCCGATCAATGGTTTCTAAAGCGCAAAGGGCCTTGTTCATATTATCGAGCTCGGTCGGAGTGATGTCGTTCTTTGCCGTAATCTTTTTGATCTGTGCAACGAGGACAGTCCTCAGATCGCCAAGACACTTGATACAATCTTCGTTCATTAGATCATCCCTCCTTCATCGAGCAAATATGACGTTGGCATTCTGCACGAGAATCGGCTGATCGGAAATATTCCGAACGGACACGCTCTCGCAACAGCCACACCAGATCGCAGCATTCACGCTGCAGGCAACATTCCAGAACTCATCGACTGCTGCCGGCGTGACGATCATCTGACTCGAGGGAATCGTCGCTCCATCAATGGTGATAGCCAGAGAAATATCACCAACTGTGCCTCCGGTAGGGACTGCGATGTTAGCTCCGAACGTAACGAGATAGTTCGAAGGCCTTCTGCACGGAGTATTTGCCACTCCCGTAAGCATAAATACTCCAGTATCGGATCGATGCCGAACTAAATTTGTGACCGGAGGTACCGGATTTTCGGTGAATATAACCGCCTCACCAGGGTTCACGGTCTGAACGGCGTTTGCTGACCATTCTGCCATGACACTACCTCCTTACACGTTTGTGCCGCACATACTATACATCCCGCAATTGCAGCCGCCATTAGGATTCTGCACTACATACGCGGGGATCGGAGTCGGATTAAGTCTCGCCAGAAGATTAGCGGTCTGAGCGGAATTATCAGCAAGAAGCTGACCCGTCTGTGCAGACTGAGAAGCGGCCAGGTTGGCCATCTGAAGCTGGGTATTGAGCTGAGCATTCTGAGCCTTAAGAGCATCGAGCTCCTGCTGGCACATCTTATCGAGAATGGCCTGGATACCTGCATTCTGGTTGGCGATAACGTCTCTAAGACCATCGGACAGAGCAGTGCGATCGGCGCAGTTCTCGGTTGCTACAGTATATTTCAGATCGGCGAGGCCGGCGCGATTATCGCAGCAACACTGCTGGAGACTAGACGCAAGAGTGTTCATACCCTGCATAGTAGCCGCCTGGTTATTGGCCAGAACGCCCAGCATATTTGTCTGCGCATTACACCGAGAGATCTCAGCATTAGCGAAGCCGTTAGAAACGGAAGCGGCAAGACCGTTGAGACCGCCCATGATGGCCTGCTGATCAAAGCCACGCTGAACATCGCCATTGGTCCCGTTGTTCATGAGATACGGCATAACACCACCATTACCTCCGAAACCGCTGTTGCCATTCCAGCCACCTGCGAAAGCGAACAGGAACAGAATGATAATCCACCAAGCACCATCGCCTCCAAAGAAGCCGTTGCCAACACCATTGTTACCCATGACAGCTGCAACATCGGCCGCGCTAAGACCACCGTTAGAATCCGTTAAAGACATAACCAAATTCCTCACTTTTGTATAAGCTGTTGTTGGCGAGTTACCCGCTATTTAATTGTCAAAGTACATTTTTATCTCAAAGCGGCTAGTGATAGGGCCGTGCTAGCTCTAACTACTTGACGCCAAACGCGCATCCGACATACCAGCCCTAGAAATATCGCCAACCGCCAAAGAGCATTTAAGCCTCTACATAATCCGTCCCGTCTGGATTCACTCTCTTCCAGCCAACACGTTTCATCGGTCTCAAGCCGGTCGGAGTATCGCCGTGATACATGTAATACTCCGGAGTACCGTCTTTATCGAGATCATATTCGTAGATAATGCCATCGTCTGGCTGTACATATGCATCTTTCGAGGTTGGCTTCGTCCAAGGTACAATTGTAGGCTGCGGAGCAGATCCAGTAAGCAATGCCACCACCTGCTCAAGCTCGTGGACTCTCTCCTCTAAAGCAGAGAGCCGATCCTTATCGTCGGGGAGCAGCTCATCTTCATCGTAGTGCTCAACGGCAAGAGCAGTCAGTTCCTCGTGCTGAGCATCTGAAATGCGATTGGCAACCCATACGCGGTCAATCTTTGTCTGCATATCATCGAGATTGTACTTAGCGCCCGATAAAATAGCATCTTTAAGAATGTTGTACATGAGTTATCCTCGTTACTTCTTGATCGTCCGAACTACGGCGTTCAGAGCTCCGGTGGCCTTGATCTTATCGCGCATTGCGTTAGCCGTAGACTTGCTTGCGTATTCAGTCTTGATCCACACGCAATATCTGTCCTTGGCATTGGCACCCTGGTCCACTATCTCAGCCTTTGTGAAGCCGGCATTCTTAGTCTGCGTCAGCTTCTTCTGGGCATTGGCTTTCACGGAGAACGCGCCGGTCTGAACCCTGTAGACCGTCTTCACCTCAGCAGCGAAAGGCATTCTATACGCATACTGGAAGCCCATTACCGGCTCAACAAACGGTTGAGAGGTGTAGGACTTGTAGTCGCCGGTGAGCCGAATGCGATCGGTAGAACCACAATCATAGCGCTCCCACATGAGGCCATTCTGGTTACCAAGGATAAATACATGCGGACCGACGACGTTAGTAAAGACAATATCGCCAGGCTGCAGCTTATCGATGGAAGTGATCTTGATTGCGCCCTTGGAGGCGACGTACTTAGCCACCTCAGTAACAGATCGGTTACCAACGTCTCTCAGACCGCAATTCCACAGAACCTGATCGACGAATCTGTCGCAAGAAGTTCTCTTGTCTTCGTGGCTAACGGACGGGAGGCAAGCAGCATCGGAATGCTCGAACCCGCGCTTCTTATCGTTGGCCGCAACCTTCTTGGCCATGGCGAGGAACTGCGCAAGTGTAGCCTTGAACTTGGCTTTATTGGCATTCTTGACATACTTGTCGAACGCATCATGAGTGGTAGGGCCATAAATGCCATCCACGTCGATCTTCGCTACCTTCTGAAGCCTCTTAACATAAGCAACGGTGGTGGCATTGTATGTGCCAGTAACAAAGGTCTTGGGATCTAAATATGCACCACAGGGAGCGAAACCGGTAAGCATCAGCTGCTCCTGAAGCTTTGTAACATTGTCGCCACGGCTGTTCTGCTTGAGAATATAACCATCAACGTTTCCGCCGATCTTCTCCATGTATTCCTTGGTCTTAGCTTTGAACTTATCCCATGTCCAGTTGCTGCCTTTACCCTGATCTCTCTTGAGCGGAGACGGGCAGTTCTTGGTGGTAACATCGCCGTGTCTCAGAAGGTGACTGAGCGGGAGGTTGTATACGGTAAGGAAAGCAGCCGCGAGTTTTGCAGCCATTTCCTGGGTTTCTTCCGTGAAGTACCAGGTCTCGTTGTCATCATTGCGACCGGACTTGGTGTAGGTGCCGCACTCAACGCCGACGCAGTTAGCATTACGAGCATCGGGATGAATATAACGGAAGCCGGAAGAAGCGCCCACCTGCCAGGTAACTGCATCATCGGAAGTAACACGATAAGGCGTGCCGCTCTTAGAAATATCGTACTGAGCGCCGAAGCCCTTGGAGCTGCCATTGCGGAACAGATTGGGGTTCTCGCCATTGACGCCGCGATAGTGAATGACGAAGTATTTCTTGGCGTTGATGGTAGAGGTCGGGATCTGAGAACGGTTTGCAGCGGTGTTATCCACCATTTTGATTCCGAATACCTTCTGCAGGACCTCTTCAACAGACTTGTATTTAGTTTTAGCCACAGTTTTCACCTCCTTTTTATCGGCTTTGGCCGGATAGTAAATAGTGGGCTCTACTCCGGTCAGATCATCATACTTAGTAAGATTGTGCTCTCGGATAATTGAGATAACGTGGTCGGAATATGTCGGACCGGTCGCATAGCCGAGCTGATGAACGGTCTTAATTAGCTTAATCGGATCCTTCATGTCAAGGACTTTGCGGCCGTATTTAGGCTCTCCGCCAGGACCGCCATAGCTGCCCCAGGTCATGAAGCAGAGATAGTCAGCGAAGGACTGCTCGATGTTGTCGTACTTCCGGAAGCTGTCGTTGATCGTGACTTTCTTCCCATCGTAGACTTCCGGAGTATCCTTTTTAAGACTATCTCCGGGCCAAACAGTAAGGCCGACATCAGACCAGGATTTATGAAGAAGATCCGTCTTAATGCCGACCATGTTGTTGAACTGCATGAGCAGCGCGATCTGCTTGTTGTCCCAGTAAGCGGGAACGCCATAGCCATTCTCAAGGCATGACTGAGCAATGAGAACAGATGGCAAATATCCGTAGCGTTTGCATGCCCTCTGTGCCGCAGAAGCAATCAGAGAGATGTACTCCTGCTTGGTATTACAGATTTTCATACGGTTCCTTCCTTAAAAGAAAAGGCCCTTAGGATCACCCTAAAGGCCTTGGTGTTTACCCCATTTTGAATTGGATTTCGCGGTCATCAATCATCCTGCGGCATTTGATAAAAAGCAAGATAACCGCTCTCTGGGAAATAGTTGTAGATATTGTCTATCTCGTCTGGCCATCCTTTGGTTGTTACGTCAAGCTCTAGGTTGGCCGGCATGTCACCCTCTTCCACTATTTCTCTGATTTTATAGACGTGCACCAGATAGTGATTTCCGCCGTGGCTGTACGTTATAGTAAACGTGCTTGCGAATAGCTCATCGATTGATAAATTCTTATCCACAAGGTAGACGCCTATGAAAACGGCATCGCCATAAATCTTATCTGGCAATTCTTCCGGGCGCACTGTTGTGTAATTCTGGGGTGTCAAGCTTATCACACGCCCGGCGCCTCCAAGCTTGGATGGAAGCGCAGCCACAATGCGACCGAGAGAAGTATCGACTGTGTCGATAAAGCCATCGTTAGTGCCTGTATCTGGTGACAGTTCGTCGGCGAGTGTTTGAAGTAGATATCGAATATCAGCCATTATGGTATTCCTTTTATACTAAAGTACGTATTAGCCCTCCACGGGCACCTTCATACGGTTCCTTCCTTAAAAGAAAAGGCCCTTAGGATCACCCTAAAGGCCTTGGTGTTTACCCCATTTTGAATTGGATTTCGCGGTCATCAATCATCCTGCGGCATTTGATAAAAAGCAAGATAACCGCTCTCTGGGAAATAGTTGTAGATATTGTCTATCTCGTCTGGCCATCCTTTGGTTGTTACGTCAAGCTCTAGGTTGGCCGGCATGTCACCCTCTTCCACTATTTCTCTGATTTTATAGACGTGCACCAGATAGTGATTTCCGCCGTGGCTGTACGTTATAGTAAACGTGCTTGCGAATAGCTCATCGATTGATAAATTCTTATCCACAAGGTAGACGCCTATGAAAACGGCATCGCCATAAATCTTATCTGGCAATTCTTCCGGGCGCACTGTTGTGTAATTCTGGGGTGTCAAGCTTATCACACGCCCGGCGCCTCCAAGCTTGGATGGAAGTTGCAACGTAAAGAGTGCCGTACCGCTAGAGTTCTCATACGTGATAAGGTTGGTATCACTAATACTCGCGGATGCCGCCACCGCTGTTACGTTTGCCTTTCCGCTAATATCCTGGTGCTGCGTTAAGAATGTCGTTCCCTTTGTAACGGTAAGAGCACCGTTTGACGCGGATATAGCAGTTACAGCATTACCAGATCCAGAAGTAGTAGCGGTTGTTACGGTGTCGGTGAACACGGCATTCGCAGGAACATCCGAAGCAACGGTGTGATTGTTTACTTTTGCCGCACTGCCAGAATAGCTAGACGCTGTAAGCCCTAAAACAGAACTAATTTTCGACTTAACATATTCCCATAGAGCAGACATTGGTCTTCGGTGGTACGTTGTTGTAGTAGAACCGCCATTCACGTACTGGGAAATATAATAGTCATTGTCTGCCGGGGTAGAACTACCAGTATCCAGAGCGTTCATGAAGTAATTAGCCGCGTCTCTTCCGGTAGTTTTTCCGGTACCGCCATTGGCTACAGCTACGGTCCCGGTTACATTCGCCGAAGTTCCAGAAACATTGCCAGTCACATCACCTGTTATGTTGCCACTAAAGCCACCTGTGGCTGTGACTTTAGCAGGGAAGGTGGCGTTTTGGTCACTGTCGTAATTATACAAATGACCAGTTGCAGCCATATTAGAAGGAACGGTCCAACCGACGCCACCAAAACCCATTATTCTGACGATACTAGCAGAACAATAATTGGAGTTTATAGCCGTTTGTCTAAAGGTAAATCTGACCTTCTGATATTGCGAAGCCGTATTACCATAAGTGGTAAGGCCAGATATGTTCAGAATATTCCAGCCGCTCCATCCAGATATGCCAGTCCAGTCCAAATGTGTTGTATATGTCGTTGGGTTACCTTTTGTGGCTTTTTCTATTTTGACAGAAACGGTGTTACCGCTCGTTGACATGTAAATGGCGATTTTATTAAGAACGGTGTACAAGCCAGCGCTGTTCGTTGTTATAGTAACTCTTAACTGGTTGTTAACATTGTTGTTTACTTTAGTGCTAGCTCTACCTAAATAAAACGTTTGACCTTTGGCAAATAAGCCAACTTTTTGCGAGTCTGTTGCTCCGTAATCGGTCCAAGTTGAGCCATTATTGGTAGAATACTCTATCTCTAGCCCAGCAGCTTTCAGAAAAGCGAACCTATTTGCGCCTAGATCTGGAATCATAGCAGCATCTATACAACCATAACTCGCGCTAAAGTTCTTGCCGCCCCATTCCAAATTAGCTTCGTGAAAAGTTGAATCTTCGAGTAGCACTTTTTTAGGCGTACCGCCGGACCCAAGTTGTCTATTTGGAGTGAAATATAATGAACCAGACTTTGCATGGACGCTGTCTACATGTGTGCTGTCTCGATAAAAATGAATTCCTTCAGCAGCATCATCGGAAACATCGGCCGTATAAATACTATTAACGCCTTGAATGTTTGAGTTTTTCAAATCCAAGGCGCCAGTAGTATAGTCATCGGAGTATTGGCCGCTCGCCAACGTCAGTTTGCCGGTCATGGTATCACCGGTTTTGCTGACCTTTCCTGCCAATAAAGCCTTTAGTTTACTCCAAAAGTAGCTTAATCCGGATTCATCCAAGAATTTAAGAGCCACTTAGTTTTCTCCTTTCAAAAAAGCGAAACTTATGCCGCGAGAATGGTGTCAATCTCAGCGTTTGTGATGGAACTTACGCCTCCGTCGTTCAGCTTGACATAGGCAGTGCCTGACCATCTGAACTGCGAGTTCGTGCCATAAGTTGTGCTGTCAGCCATAAGAACGTAGATTACTCCGGTCTGCGGAGTAATAACTGTCCCAGAAGCGCTTCCGGTCGCAAGCCACGTGGAACTAAGTTCTGTCTGACCGGATCTAGGATATGCTTCTACGACATCGTCAACGAAGGAAGGCAGATACTGAGAATCGATAACCGAGTTTGCGTTCAAGGGGCAAACACCGTTAGCAGCACCCTTAGCAGAAGTCTCGATAAACGTTTTGCCCTTCGTAACTGTCAGAGCACCGTTGGACGCGGAAATAGCTGTTACCGCATTGCCCGACCCAGATGTTGTAGCGGTAGTTACCGTATTAGTTGCTGCGATCGTGATCTTGTCGTTCGTTGCGTCAGGTGTAATAGTTACGTTGGACCCAGCTACAAGCTCCAGAGTATCCGTCTTTGCATCCGCAGCTACAGTTGTTGAGCCAACCTTAACGTTGCTAAATGCGTTCTGGTTGACTTCTGCTCCTGTTGCGACGCCATTAAGCTTTTTTTTATCCGACGCAGACATAAGGCCAGACGCAGATGTTGTCGCATCGGAATATGTCGTATCTGTAGCGGAAATCGTAATTTTATCGGCAGAGGCGTCGCCAACGATCGTAACATTAGTGCCGGCTTCGATCGTAAGTGAGTCTGTCTTTCCGTCAGCAGCTACTGTAGTCTCACCGACAACGAAGCTGCTAAATGCGTTCTGGTTGACTTCTGCTCCTGTTGCGATGCCTGCCAACTTGTTCTTTTCGGTCGTAGTGTAGTCATTGGACGACAGACCCTTGCCAGCTTCTTTGTCCACTTTTGTGGTATCAGACGGATGAACGTGATCTTCTCTTGCATATTTAGAACTGGTACCAACTGCTCCAGTTCCGTCCATGTGAGGGGCCGCGGAAGCTGCTGTATATGTAGTATTGGTATCCAAGTCGCCAATAAGCTCATAGTTTGTTCCGTCGAAGACAAATAAATATACGCGTCCTGCAGAAAGAGTACTGGATGAAGGAAGGTTGGCTCCTCTGTACTTAATGGGTGCTGCAGTGTTCCCATTAACGCTAAGCTTAAGATTTCCAACAGCTGCAGTATTCGTAACGGAGAATTTTACACAAATCCATGAGCCTTGTGCCGAGACAAAGTTTTCGCAAGCGACTTCTTTTGTCGCGGTACCGGCTGCTGTTGAGCTTGTGCCGAAATGGGTAACGGCCTGCGTACCATCGAAGTTAACTCCATCGATTTGTCTTTCATTTTGCAGCTTTGTAGCTGTTCCTGCATTACCGGAAACAGTTGTCTGAAGCGGATGGACGTGATCGCCTGCTGCATACTTGGTTTCATTACCGACAAATGCTGTGCCGTTTGCCAGGGGGGTCGTAGTAGACTTAGCAACCGTGTTATCCTGCTGGGTGAACGTAAAAGTCGTATCATCGGCCCTTGTCACTGTAAACGTCGTTCCGCTTCTAGTAATGTTTTTAACACCTTCTGACTTAGAAGAGAACATCGTCTTGACTTTTTGCCAGAGATACAGCAAACCATTTTCATCTAAATATTTAGGCATTATGCTTCTCCTTAGTTAAGTAAATCTTCGAGTTCCATATTGGACAGAGCATTCAAGCCAAGATCGCTAAAGCTTTTGTCTCTAATCAGCTCGACCTCGTTTATTGATGGATGATTGATTAGTCGCTCATAGTCACTAGTACCGCTTCCAGTTTGCAGCGATCCTCGTAAATCTTCTTTTCCTGTCAGGTGTCCCGTCAACGTTGTATCACTGGAAAGACTGCCGAGCAACATAGTCGTGTTCCTATCCAGTGCGCCCACGTTACGCCACCTCCTCCGTAATAATAAACTCTTTGCGATCTATAAAAGTATCGATGGTCCCGTCTGCCATAGTAATTTGTATGTCATATCTATACGTACCAAACGATAGTGACGACGTATGCTCTGGTAGTATTTCTAGCAGCATGGTACTAGTAGGTATGTCAATGAGAAGGAGCGGCTCTTTATCCGTATAGCGCTTCTTAACAGCGAACCGTACGTGGTCGGCCTCGGTAGGTTCATATACGGAGCCGTCAGCGGACGTAATGGTCACCTGGATGCGCGCGGTGTCGCCCCTTGTCAACATGATCGTATTATCGGGATTGATTTTTAACACGCCAAACCTCCGTTGATTAAAACTAACACCGCCTATTCGAGCACCATTTTGAATTACGAAATTAGTGCCCACTCCGAGTAAGTCACCGTACCATCATTCACCGTTGCCTGGAGCGTGTACACTCCATTTTCGGTTGGCGGAAGTGGATACGGCGGACTACTGTTCGACAGCACGGCGCTCATCCCTCCAGTGTTTGTCAGTTTTGCGTCCATTATCCACTTACGTTCAGAGGTTGTTTTCGCATTTATTACACTGCTGTAACCATCAGCCATAAATATATCCTCCTTACATAAGCACTACTTTCGTAATCTGGTCGTCAATGTATGTTTTCAGTGCATCAACTCGAGCAGATAACTCTTCAAGTGTAAGCTCCTCTGACTTCGGTTCCTTCACGTATATAACCGTCGCGTTGGGACTATCGGTTTCCGGATTCCAATCTCGTACGACTCCTTCCTGCATCTCAGGTTCAGATTCGTCCTCGGTTTCTTCCGGCTCAATATCTTTTTCCGATTCAACGTATTCTTTCGGATACGTGGCCAGATCGAGAGCTTCTGCGTACTCAATGCCAGTTCCGAGCTGAATAATCAGCTTACCAGCGTCAGAGTATGTATGAATAAACTCCCTATCGCCTATGGTAATCGTTTCAGTTACTAGCATCGATTACTCCTCTGTTCAATTATTCAAATATGTATCGTACACGTTCAGGCGCTTGATAGTAGCAATCCAATCGTCGAACGTCTGATGCTCCATCAAGAGACCTTCACCATACATCCGATTCTTCATCGACATGATGATTTGGGCTTTCACCTGCTTATCAACGGATTCGTAGAGTGGCTCGAAATCCCGATAATACTTGGCGAAGCGCATTTCGACAGCGTTTCTGTATGCCTGATTCTCCTGATTTATCCACTCGTCTTTATTGAGAGTGAAATATGCATCGTAAATCATCGCTGTGGCGTAGAACTGAGCATCGGGTGTTCGGCCACGCTTCAAGAACTGATTGACGAGCGCGGTATTAGACTCAAGCATATTATTGTAGGTTTTCAAAATATACTTGGGATCGTGTCTGCAAACTGAATCGTCACGCCAACGCCAAAGATAGAACGGTGTCGGGCAATACTTCACGTTCGTACCTATCTTCTGACACAAGCAGTTAAAATATGAATCTTCGTGAATCGTCAGCTTGTCATTCCATCGGATGTCATTGTCGAGCAGATAACGTCTGCTATGAACTTTGCCATGCACGAATGTTGAATCCATCGGATGCTCAATATAAACGGGCAGCTTTGTAGCCGGGTCGCGTGTCTCTTCAAGAAAATTGGAGACGAGCGAATCAAAGCCGCCCATCTTCATCTCTCTGAACAAAATATACAAGCCGCATGCATTACAAAACATGTCGTCAACGTCACAGAACATTACGTAATCCGCCGTCGCGTGGTCGAGGCAAGCATTGCGAGTAGCCGAAACGCCCTTATGCTCCTCGAGGTAGATATCAACAGCGAACGGGTATTTAGGATGCTCCCGAAATTCTTCCTCCGGGAATTTTCCGCCGTCATTGCATATGATTACTCCGATTTCGTCGAAATCTACGTTCTGCTGAATGGCGATGCTGTCCAGCAGCGTAAATATAACCGAGGCGGGCTCGTTGTAATGGGGCACTAAAATCTGAAGTTTCATTTGGTCTCCTTTCAGATTTTATTAAGGTTCAACGTAGGCCGTAATTCTGTCCGCATATACAGCCCAGTTTGTAGCTGATTTGTAAGCATCCACCAGCGACGCCGGCACAAATATAGAACCGTAATGTCCGAGCAACGCCGATGTTGCTATAGGTGTGCTCGCGAACATATTAGCGCCGCCAACACAAACGGAAGACGCCAGAATATAAATGGACTCAAGCCGAACGCATTCTGCGAACGCCTCTGTCCCTATACTAGATGCCTCCGGGAATCTTACAGCTGCTAATGATGTGCAGCTATAAAACGCGCGCCCCTTTATGGCGGCCGCCATAGGCAAGTCGGCTTCTGCTAACTTAGTACATTCAGTAAATGCGTCGGTCCCTACGCTGGTAGCATTCGGAAGATCGATCGCTGTCAGCTCGGTACAGTTGCGAAACGCGCAGTCGACCACTCTATAAATTCTGTTGTCATAGAATCTTCCGGCAAAGTCGCGCTCTATGAAATCCACAAATACAGGGGCATCGCCGCGTACGTCTATAGTGTTCGATAGACTCATAATTAATCCTCCGAATACGAAACGAAACGATCGGCATACGCGTGCCATATGGTGGCCGATTTATAAGCGTCCACCAGCGACGCCGGCACATATATAGAACCATAGCGATCGAGAAACACAGAGGTACCCATTGGGGTATTTGCAAACATGTTTGACGTCCCTTGGCATACAGATGGCGCTAAGATGTACACCGACTCTAGCGAAGTACAGTCAGCAAACGCTTCGGTCTCTATGCTGGACACTACCGACAAGCGAACGGTTGATAACGCCGAGCATGAATAGAATGCCCTTTCACCAATGTAGCTTACCTGTGGGAAACTGGCATCGGTCAGCTTGGTGCAGTGACAGAACGCATGCTTACCGACTCTCGTGACAGCGCTATTTGCGATTGCGCCGGTAATGGTCTTGTCCAAAAGCATTAGCGTCGCGGCTCCGGTGTTGCGATACTGCGCGTAGCAATCCGTATCCCCGGTGATGTTCTCGGGCGATGGAGACCAACCTATAAACGCGTTATGGTCTGGCTCCGTCATATGAGAAGGAGTTGTGCCAGAATATGCCGCAGACCCGCCATATGGTACGTTGTAGACTGTCTCCAAAACCGTTGCGCCGTTGATGAACCGCACGGTATATTTTCGAATCGTACGGGCATAGGCTGCGTAAATGTAACGATCTCCAATAACGCTCTTTCTGGCCTCCGGGTCATTAGTTTCTGCGTCTTTCACATAAGACCAGCCAGAGAAAGTATAATCATATTGTGCCGTAGAAGCTCTAGCAGGAATACCGTCATACGCACCGTCTCCGCCGTCGACGATTGTTTCGGAATATATCTCAGCAGTGCCGTTGAAGTTCATATAATGCAGCACAGATGTAATATGTTCATATTCAAATCTAATGTCGGGGTATCTTTCTTTAACCGATGCATACGCAGCGCCAGTTGCTGCTTTCATGAATATAGTTCCACTAAGCTGAGCCTTTGGAGTATTGTTACCGTTTTCATCCAGGCCACGCATAGTGTCAAGAATATCCATTGTAGCAATGACTTCCGCTTCAGTTTGGCAAGTCCAGTAGAACCCAATCAAGCGAACTCGGCTACTCGCCGGAATAGCATTGAGAATGGCTCTGCTATCTACGCCAAGGCCGACGTTCTCAAGTCGCAAAGTAGTAACGTTCGCGTAGGAGGGAACGCTAAACGTCTCGATATTCGGCTGGTTCAGAATCGTGAGGTTGGTGATTGTGCTGGGCAAGTGAAGCTCCCTCAGCACGCCACCATTAGCAACTGACAGAGCGGTAATAGACGTTCCGTCGAAATAAGCTTCCTCCAAGTTCGTACAACCGCTGACGTCAATCGCCGTCCTCAAGTTCGGACAATTTCTAACATCGAGTGTCTTCAGCATTATGTTGTTGCCAAGGTGCAGCTCAGTTAAATTGCCGTTGCTGTATGACGAACTAGGATCGCCAATCTTGATACACTGAAGTCTTGTGCCTGCACTAAAATCAGCAAAGCCGACCATAAAGCCGGACAAATCGCCAACGTTCGCTAATTGAGATGCCGAGAAAATCATTATCTCGGTGTCATTAACGTTGCCGAGCGGACACTCTAGCGTGTAGCTGCTGCCTCGTAACGCTCTGGTCGACACGAGGTATGAACCATACTTGACCGCTGCGTAAACATGCGCGTATGGCGTCACGGTAATATTAGCCTTAGCGTAGCCGCGAATGACAATATAGTCAGTTAAGGCATCTCCAGCATTATACTTCGAATCAATATAACGGAAGCGATTGTACAGCCACCAACGTCTCTGCTCGAGCTTGGAGCCCTGCAGCATAGAAAGGTACGCCCCGGAACCTTCGTCAGTTAGCGGCCGTATATACTTGTAATAAGAATCCTCATTGAAAACGGCTTCAGGCCATTTACTCTGATGCTCCTCAAAACGGCCTTCGACAACAGGGTAGGAAAGAATATCGCCAGTACGAAGCTGTTGATACATGGTTTTTAACTCGTCCGCAAAAGCCAATCGCATATTAACCCAGAACACACTCTGCTGACCGTTAAATACATCAGCACCAGAAGCAAGATGGTCAGTATCTTCAAGCTCATAGCCAAAGACCAAAGCGCCTTCGTTGTTGATTCCGAGAGCAGTATCTGCGTCGTATAATCTCCAGCGCCACTTTCCGTCCGTATGCCAATATGTCGGGAAGGCATTCTTTGCACGAGAGTCAACCATCAAGAACAGCTCTGTGAAGAGATAATAGAACAAGCAAGAGTCTACAGAGAACCAGTCAGCCAGCTCTGCCTTAAACTTTTCCGGATTACCGTCGGTGGAAGCTACCCACTGACACATAGCGGCAAGTCGTGTTGTATTCGTGTATCCGTCCGGATAGCTTCCCTCAAAGTCATTCTCCCAATCAGATCCGCTGAAGTCAGCATTTTTAAAGAGAACGCGAGAAGAGGTGTTATTCTTAATTTCCCACGACTCATCGCCCGTAGAAAATCCATAGACTTCGGGAGTGCCTTTGTCGTTGTTGAAGTTGTACTTACCGATAAACTCAGTGGAATCACCATCATTTTGAAACATTACGATGGGGAAGCCATCGATGGTCTGACGCACAGCGGGATTATTCTCCTGTGGAGGAGTGCGATCGGGGCATGCGTCATTATATAGACGCGCGAGCTCAACGTTATTAGCACCTTCGGAGGAAGCCACGTCAGCTTTATACGTGAACTCTTTCGTGCCAATGGCGCCAGGCCTAATCTCGTATACGGCAACAGTCACCCCATTAATAAGAAAACCGTCCTTAAAGCTGACCTTGTAGTTCTTTCTCGGGTAGTACTGTGAAGATGTACCCTGAACATTGGCCGAAGCTTTTGGCGATGTGAAGTTAATAAAATTACCCTGCGGATCGACAAACGCAACGGCTACATTCTTCTTATCGCCTTTATACTGAGGTAACGTTGGAGCGGTAAGCGTCAGGTAAGGCAGATCGGCAGGAAGTTTACTTATAACAATTTCACCGTAGTCATCGAATACGTCATTACGACTATATCGATCTAGCATATCTTCAACATTCTGGGTATCAGCAATCCAGTTGCCAAGAATCTGGAAACGGGTAAGATCGTTGTCGTAAATACGAATGTTGTAGATATCAACCGCGCAAAGGCTCGAACCGATAGAAATGTTCACCGGGCTCGGCTGAGAGAAGTCATCATTCTCCGGATACTGTATAACACCAGACATAATGCTGTTGATGTAAATGTACATTAGCCGATTTTCGCTTCTCTTCTCGACAACAAAGCTTACTCGTATGTGGTCATCTTCTTTATACTGAGTACTAATGGAGCTCTGTTCAGACGACATGGATGCCATCTGCGCAGTGAGTTTGAACCCTCGGCCATCGTTCATGCAAGAAATGATCTCGGCATCGTAATTCAGAACATTGTGCGTAGCAAATTCAATTTCGATTGTCTTACCGGTTGTTCTAAAGTCCTCAGCAAACGGATGGAACGGGATTATAACGCGCGCATCGCCGGCTACTCTAAGCACAGTATTTCCTTCTGAGTCTCTAACCCAACCATCGGAAACAAAGTTAAAGTCAGTCATCTGAGCAGCCACGTTACTGCTGGTCCACTCATTACGATTTGCCGCGGCGTTGCTTCGTCCAGCGCTTGTTAAATATAGTGTCAAGCCCTGTGTCTCGGCGTAAATGTTGGCGGAGGATTCCATAACAGTAATCTCAACGGTTTCGGAAATATCACCGACCTTGAACTCGACAATCGCGGTTCCGACAGCAAGCGCTCTGAACGAGTAGGTATATCTTGTGCGGTCCACCGTCATCTCTACTGGCGCACTTCCGGTAGCCGTAACAGTCACCGCCGCGACCAAGCTTGATGGATCGTATACCTGAAATGGAATATTAAGCGTACCGTACTGTGCTATTTCGTGCGTAATATGCGAAATAGAAATAATTGGTTCAGTAGCTTCCTCATCGACGGCCATGATCGAAAAGAAAAGATGGTTCGACTCAACCTGAGCGCCATCGACTTCCGTTGCGAAATATACTTCTAACTCATGCGCACCGTATGCCGGAGCAGGGATTGTAAATGTAGACTGGCGGCCAGAGGTCTTAACCGTTTCTTCACCAATCGACGCGCCGTCGAGAATGAAATACACAGTCTTTGAACCGGAGCCAGTACAAATATACGGGAACGAAATGGCATTCGGATAGGTAACCGTGTCGTCGAATGAACTGCTCAGTACAGCTGACACAGATATAACCGTGTAAATGATCGAACGCACGTTACCATACGCATCGGTAATGGCGAATTTAATACGGTTAGAACCCACTGCCAAATACGATCCAACATTGAGCCTAACGTCACCCTGAGTAACAGACTTATTGGCGACCGCATTAGCTCCAACAGTGACTGTTAAGGTGCCAGGACCAGTCTCGCTTTCTTCCTCAATAGAAGACCAGTTAATTGAAATCCAGCAATCAGCACCTTCCGACTGCGCTCTTGACAGCCAACCCGTAGTATTGGTGACGGTCAGTTTAGCATTATTAGCGCCGCCACCTTCACCGCCTCCTCCACCGCCGCCAATACCGGTGATGGCGAAGAGCTCCTGATCGCCAGAGCAGAAATGCGCAATGCCCTCTTCGACGTAAGCGCTATCGACTTTCTCGAGCTGGAGATTGCCGATATTCACCTCATTGGCGGCAACTCTTGCTTCCAGATCATCGAACTCTTTGGCGGTGATGTAGGGCACATCATTCGCCAATTCTGAAATGTTAGACGGAAACAGCGGAATATGCAGTTTCGCCTTTACGATGCGTTCGTCAGCCATTACTCAACTTCCTCCGTAAGGGTAAAAGTCGCACGATCGATAAACGTATCAATTGTGCCATCAGCCCGAGAAAGCTGAATGTCGTATTTGTAAGAGCCGTACGGCAGTTTCTTCGTATCCGATGGTTTAATATGCAAGATAAGCGGAATCTCAGCAGGAATGTCGATCTTCATGAGCGTACGGGCATCTGTATAATTCTTTTTTAACGCAAACCGAATAGTATCACCTTCAACCGGCTCATACGGGGTGTCGTTATACTGGGTCAGCGTAAGTAAGATCTTGGCGGTATCGCCTCTTGTCATGGAGATCGTAGTACCCTGTACATTAAGCATAAAACGTCACCTCATTTGACTATTTCCGGGACCATTACGTCCGGTGATAGAATCGGCTATTCTTCTAAACTGTTCGAACTGCTGCGGGGTCATCTGACCGGAGTTCAGCAGCTCCTGCACTTTGTTTTGGGGATTAAACCCCTGGGGCAAATTTTGCTGAAACTGATTAAATCTCTGCTGGAAATTAGCTGCACCGCCAAAAAGATTGAAGATCGGATTATTATCGAACATGTCAACCTCCTAACTGCTGAGTAAGATCTGTCAGCATCTTCTTAAGTTCGTCAAACTGCTCTTTTGTGGCGTATTCTACCCCATTTTGATTCTGTGGCTGCGGTGTGGCGACAATCTCGCTAAGCTTGAAACGTCTAGGCGGATCAGGCCACCCGTTTGTATTCGACTTCAGATAAAGCATGCTGGACTGAGCATCGAGGAACATCATGGTCCGACCTTGCGGTACTGGATAGCTGAGAACCTCGGACTCATTACTAACAAAAACAGTCATCACCTCAGACTGATTAGCTGCCGCCTGAGGCTGTGCATAGTTATAATACGGCTGATTAATCATCATGATCTCCTTTCCCAATAATACGTCGGTATGACGCTGCCCGAATCCCAGGCGTCATAGTAGTAACCATCGATCACCGTAACAACATGCGTACCGGTGGCCACTACAAAAACGCCCGAGTCATGATCTCTACAGAAATCAGCTACAGTATAACAGTCAGGGCATGTATTCGGGATTATGGCTCTTTTAAAGCCGCAACCAGCCAAATACATGCCCCATACATCATTCGCCGACGGCATGTCATGTAGCATCCATCCTTGGACCACCAGGTGTAAATATGCGGTGTCCCAGTCAAGTTCACATGCTGCCGCAATAGCTCTTACAACACAGTCTCCCACGAATTTTTCATCGGGGTTCGGGTTGAAATATCTAAATCGCGAATTCATTTTATTTATTAATCAGGTACTGCTCCAATGAACGCTGGACATCCTGTAAACCATGAACATCGTTGCCGTCCAGCTCGTGCTTTACCGTAGCAAGCATCGCTGACAGCAGAAGTTTGTTCGACTCCTGCAGCTCATTGATCGCCTTCCAGTCGCTGTCGGTCTTCTTTTTCAGATCGGCAACCTCACTCTCCAGAATGCTGAGCCGGCTGTTCTGCGTCTCTTCGGGTTTCTTGAGCCAGCCAAGGAGACGAGCAATGTATGTCAGGGTTCCGCCCACAACCGATACTCCAGCGCAGAAGGCAAGGAACAGCTGCACTATTTCATTAACACTTAATGTTGCGTTCAATGCGATCCTACTCCTTTACTGCAGTTTATGATAATTGCTTGAAGAAATCATGAGCAGGGTGCCAAGGAGCGCGTCGATCAGTGTAATCGTCGCAGGGACCTGCGTAGCGTAGGGAAGGCTCCACACTTCGCTAAGCCCAGCATAAAAGGTAGCCAGCGCCGGAAGAGCGATCAGAGCAACGTATTTAAGAATATCGTAAGTTTTGTTCGAAAGTGTCATGAATAATCCTCCATAACTAAATAGTCCGGCGTTAAGTTAAATATGCGATTGTGCCAGTTTCATCATACTCAAGAACATAGCTTGGGTCAAGTCGATTGATCACTTCGTATGTATGCAGCGTATCGCTAATGGTCAGCGCAGCCGGAAGCGAGTTCCATTCTTTAGCTATGATGACGTGAGATACGCCATGTTCATCCGTAATAGTATCACGCCAGATATAGCAAAGCGCCAATGTGAGCACACCCGGCCATTCGGTGAGGATTCTAGGCAGGTCAAAGCTAAAAGTCTCTTCCCAATACGTGACCGTAGTAGGCGTAGGAGGTTCAGTTGGCTCGGTATCATCGGTACCCGTCTGATCATCAGCAACGCCTTCCGTGAGTGGGGTGTCATCTTCCGACGTTCCGTCGCCGGTGGTCTCAGTTGTATCGACGTCCTCTTCGCCCTCGTCCTCGTCTATAACCTCAGTATGTGCGGTCACGGCATAGTTTTTTGGCGTGAATGTAAACTGCTCTTTCTTTGGCGACTCAAATATAAGTGTTGGGGTCGGCATAACGGTCTGACCTTCCACGTATTCGTCTAACTGCCGAACAAACTGAAGCGTGGTGATGTTGTGCTCCGCAATGATGATCGGAGCCGGCTGATCAATTGCCAGTACCGGATCGTCTAGATTCACAAGACAGGTAATAATAGCCATAAATATAACCTCCCTTATGAGTTCCAGACCCAGCCGCTATTACTATCGCAGTCGTCAGGAATCCATGTAAGAACCGTGAATAAGCGTCGCGTAATCTGGTCCTTTGGGGCGTTGGTCGCAAACGACAGCATGCCTTCCTTAGAAACACTAACTCTTACCCAATGAGTAGTGCTGACAGACGAGTTGATCAGGGGGACTGTAAAGCGCATCATTCGGTGCGGCAGCCACTTCTTCATATCCCTATTTGTCGGATTGATGAATATCTTCGGCGTGGCTGACGCAAGAGTATTCCACTCCTGGCCAGTCAGCGCATCGACGTTGAACTGAATAATAACAATACCGCCGGCACGGTACATATACGCATTGATTTTCTTGTTCCCGACAGCTTTCAGCTCATGGTTCAAATATGCGAAGCTGGGATTATACGTGAACTTGGTCTTAACTTCGAGCGGATTCTTAACAGTTTCATTGGAGTTCGGGTTTTTGTGGTTCAGGCCATCGAACTTAGCAGTACCTGTAAACGCGCCGGTGAAGTTGATCTCCATCGGGTTTGTGAGGTACGTTGCAGACCGAACGTCGAGTTTCGCCGGTTCTGTGTTTGCAACATTATCCAGGCCAACCCAATCTTTAGTGAGCGTTAACTCGCCGGAGTGAAAGGTATTGGTCTTCTGATTTTTAATCCGAGTTACGCGGTTGACTGTAGGAGAAGTCTTAACCGGAGCAGCTGTAAGTCCAGTGGAGTCTGCCTGGTATGTGCAGAGCTCCAGCTTCCAAACCACAGTGCTATCGTAATTGGGATTGGTAATATCGCGCTCCGATTCGGGAGTAGGCTCTTCTCTCGGAGTGTGAGCTTCGAAATAGATCGGATCGACGTCGCCACCGGAGAGGTTGAGGACGATCAGAACGTTGCCCTGCTGCGCCGTGGCCGAGGTGCCGGGAACAATGTCCAGGGTGGTATCCTGTACCGTGAACTTTCTTCCACGAATAACGCCATGGCCCGGACTAATTCTGATCTGAGTAGCATTCAGCTGCTCAACATCGCAACCGTGCATAACTCCACTTGTGCCAATGGCCGCATCATAGACGACCGCATCATCCAAGGGAGTGACTGTCGATCCGGTGTAAGTTACTAACCTTATGGGTCCGTCATTAGCCATTGTATTTTCTCCGTTTCAATTCTTTAGTGAGGTCCAGCCGCACAACTCCAAATATGTATTTGATCGCTTCTTCGTCTGTCTCAATACCGGTTAGAATTGTTTGGTAGGCCTTATCTCCGCTATGCACCGTAACAGGTCGTCCATAGACGGTCTCGAAATCAGCCGTAAGACTATCATTTTGAAGGTACGTGAGCTCGATCAGGTTCGAGTCGCTGTCCATGACGAATCGCGAGATCGCCCTTTCGAGAGCTGCGTACTCAAATGTCACATCTTCCGTCTCGCTCGCAGTTTCTATGTCGTAAATCACGGGGTACATGCGGTCACGATCATCCAGGTCAAACGTCCCGTCAGGATGCTTGTACCAAACGATCGGCGCTTCTGTAAAGTCGTCGCTATTGTAGACGATCAGCTTATTAATAACTGCGGAGTCCGTATAAACGCCAACATTCCTTCCTACAACATTAGGTAGGTCGGCCTCGAACGCGTACGGCACAACGCCAAAAGAGTTAACCTTGCCGATCGATACCGTAATCTTTTTCAGCCGGAAATCTGGAGTAGCGTTTACTGCTATGTAAAACTGCTCCATTGCCGGCCGAATCAGCTCATCGAAAAAGTTTGTAATGGCGTACGTGGTGTAGTCATTGTCTGGATCGATGTAGAAAGTCCAGCCTTTTGTAGCTGAGGTTGTCACTATCTCCAAATATGACAGCCGCTTCGTTGAGTCCGTCGTGTCTCGCCATTCACTAGCGATGAGGTTCGCAATTGTCACCTCGAGGGCCTGCTGGTTGCTGTCGGTAGCGTTCTGAAGCGCTGTATTGAAAAGGACAGGATACGTAAATATAGAGTTGAATGGCCTGAAGCCAATCGTAGTGATCTCTACATCATGCCGCACGGAGGAAATAATTCCGAAGAATTGAAATCCTCCGCGGGCAATATGTATCCACTGACCACGCTCGATTATGTTCGTCACAGGTACTTCGACGGTGTTTTCGTCCGGGGACAAATAGTCGTCGACCAGCATCAGCGTGTCTACAAAGAAATGCGCGACGTATGAGAAGTCTTTTTTGTGGACCTCTATTCTATACGGTTTCGTATTCAACATGTGCGATCACCTCTAGCGACACTGGTTCTGTGCCTTCGTGCGTAACAGTTAGCGTGTTCAGTCCTCGTTCCAAATATACAAAGCGATCTGTGTTGAAATCGCTCAGCTGGTAAATATCCTGAGGGCTGCTGCCATCAAGGTTTGCTTGCTGTATAAGGAAGTCCGGGCTAGTGTTGTCGACGATCAACATGTGATTCGCGTCGATGGTTGCGAGCATACGCCCAGTACCGATCGTCTTCCCGTTGCAGTTCAGAGCCCATGCAGGATTGAGAACCGGCCCATGGATCATCAGTTTAATTGGTGACCGCATGTAGCTAGGATTGTTGATCGAGACGCTCATGATGCCGTCGTTACCGTAAATATAACCGCCATCGGGATAGCCGGGTCTAGGCAGATAGTAGTAGTCGTAAGTCTTGTCTTCCTCTACTTCTATCAACTCATGCTTTGCGGTGACGATTTCATACCACGGAGATAAGCCAACGAACTCTACAGCACACTCTAAAGCGTCGTTTTCACCAATTTCTGTCTTTTCCAACCGTTGCACTTCGACCTGCATATGGTAGGTTTTCGTGTGCTGAAAATATGACAAAACTAGCGGTGAGTCCTGGCAGAATAGCACAAATCGTTGGTATTCTGCGTAGCACGTATCGCGATCGCTAAAGAGGATGGTTCCACTAGGTGTCCACTGCTGAAAACGGGGACGTAGCGGTTTATAGTGATTACCTATTGACTGGTATTCGGTGGCCCTAGAATATCCAAGACCACCGACGTCAAATAAGAAACTTTTTGGTTCTGTGAGATTGTATTCTACGCCGCTGCTATTAGTCAGCTTAAAAGAACGCATCATAATAACTGAGCCCCCAATCTCCTGTTTATAGTTCGAGTCAAGCTGTTAACGGTTCCGTCGGTGAGCACAGCATACTTGTTACCAGCGAACTGCGGGAAGTATTCCCCCATGTAAGCGTAAATGCCGCTCATCATAGCCTGCATCTTCGCCTGTTCAGTATTCACCGTGTAGCTGGCCTCGACGGATTCGCTGATCTTAGCGGTTGTTGCCAAGCTCTGTGCAAGGTCGACAGCTCTAGACAAACCACGAATGTTGCTGATGGCGGCTCCAGTATCAATAACCGGAGATATCACAGGCTTAAGCGTAGCGTCATTAGCCGACAGCCTATTAAACCTGCTTACTGCTCCAGCTACCGAGTCAATAGCCGTATGCGCCACTTTAGAAGACGACTCAGCTACCATTCCGGTGAGATTCAGCATACCAATGGCGTAACCTTCGGACGAGTATTCACCCAACTTCATGAATTTCTTTGAAGGAGAGTTCGAATCGATGGTCTTTTTGGCAGCGTTAAGCGCGGCGTTGGCTACATTAGCGGCTGCTGTTGCCGCTGCTTGTGCTTTGCTATTAATACCGAGAATGAAACCATCGCCAGCATCTTGGCCAACACTATAAAACGTTGTCGTGTCTCGGTTATGAGCATTTCGTGAAGCTGCTCCAGACACCGCATTAGACGCGAGTGAACTGCCAGCAGAACTAGCAGAACCGTCTTTACTGTTGATTCCCGTAATAAAGCTACCAGCCGCCGAAACACCCTTATTTTTAATGTCTTCGTTCTGGGAGCCGAGGCCATCTGCGAACTTCGTTGCCGAATTTGTGCCTGCGGTCTTAAATGCAGTTTCTTTGCTTCCAGCCGCAGTCGAAGCGGTTGTCGCCATCTTTGTAGCTGCAGTTTTGACCTTCTCAATGCCGCCGGAAATGCCAGAAGCAAAGTTCGTCGGGATCTTACCACCCTCGGTCTTAAACTTCGAAGTCTGCGACGTGATTGCTCGCATAGCAGACCCGACCATAGTTGTTACCGCACCAGAAACTTTTGTCTGGTTGTTCTTAATGCCGCTTTCCAGGCCTTCGTCAATATAACGACCCTGCTCAGCGAACTTTGTTGACGGGGAGTTAATACCTAGTTTGGCAGCAAACTCAGCCAGCGTCTGATCAGCAAGCGCACCAGTTGCATCGGTTACTAGACCGCTATTGTCAGTAACGCCCTGCTGCACGCCAGCGTCAACGTTCTGACCCTGCTCTGCAGCCTTCGCGTTGATGGCCTCTGTGTCGAACTCAATCGTATTCGTCAGAGTTTCCTTCATCGCAGGAGCATTCTCAGCAAGGCCTGTGTTCATACCGCCGAATAGGTCGGTAATGGCATTTGAGCCCATGGCAGACACATCGCCAAACGGGCCCATGCCTCCTTCGCCGCCACCAAATACACTTGACAGCGCAGCGCTTACATCTGCGCCTCCACCGTTGATGGCATCTGTAACGTTGGTCATCATGGCGGTACCATTGTCGGTACCCATCTGGGGCAATGCGCCCATGATAGATCCTAGAGCACCGTCAGTGCCAAGAACCGAGTTGGCTGCTTCACTGAGAGCAGGAGCTCCATTCTTAACGCCATCGCCGGCGCTTGCGGTAGCTTCTTGTGCCTTGGCCGCAAGTTCATCAGGCGATATCATCGTGTTGAGCGAGTCTGTAATCTGAGTACCGGCACCAGAGACAGCCGTCGTAACGGTGCTTGTGCCGCTCTCAACGCCTTCAGCCGCTTCGCTGAATTTGTCCTCCACAGAAGACTTTATGTCGATTTCGCCGATTTTGCCTTCGATTTCGGTAATGAAGTCACCAACCGCTCCGCTTACATCTTCAGCAAGCCCGGATATAATTGGTATACCCATGGCTGCAATAGAGTCAACGAAGCCCTGGATCGCGCTCGCTATGAACACTTCAAGCGAGAAGAATATGCGTTTAAGCTGGTCGATGCCGTGCTCTCGAACCCATTCCATTAGCTTATCTACGCCTTTAACTACCGACGTGATCAGGCTGATGGCCATGTTAATGATCGCGTCAAATATAGCGCCAGAGTACTTAGCTAATCCGTTACAAATGGCCACGAAAGCCACTAATAAGGTATCGACGATAGGGTTAACGGCATCCTGAATTGCCATACACAGTCCGATTACGACTGCCGCCACTACTACGCGAACGGTAATCATGATCGTCGGTACGCCAAGTAATAAAGCTTTACTGATACTCAGGATTAGTGTCAAGAAGCCATTGGTAACGTTCTGTGCGTTGGCAGTAATAGTATTACTGAACGACACGAGGCCATTGGCGAAGGTCGGAAGCGCCGTGCCTATAACAGCAAGACCGGCCGCAAAGCCAGCCATAGCGGTGACAATCAAACCGAAGCCAAGACCCGCAGCGAGTAAAGCGACTGTAGATATCGCTAATGCCGCCGCTACCATCAGTAAGATAGGAGCAATCGGAGTAAGAAGCAAACCGGCCACGCCAAACACGACAAAGGCCGCCGCAAGAGAAACTATGCCGATTAGCGCAATTGGAGCTGCAGCACCGAGCGCAATTAACGCCGGAACAAGCAGGACCATGGCGCCTGCAATCAACAGGATAGAAGCCGCGCCAGCCATAGATCTGGAGGCGGCTTTGCCAATTGCCGTTAATACGCCGACAATAATCAGGATCGCTCCTCCACCCTTAATAAGCTTGCCGATGTCCATGTTGCCAAGAATGGTAAGGGGGACCAGCAGAAGCGTCATAGCGCCGGCGATCAGCGTCATGCCAAGGCCGACCGACGCCAGCTTATTTTCTTTTGATACAGCGGTTAATAGTGTCATCATGGCCATTAGAGCCACGACAGCGCCAATTCCCCGCCAGAATGCTTTAACAGGAATTTTGCCGATTATTTTAACCGGTCCGACAAGTTTGTTGACTGCGCTGGCAACGGACATAATGACCAGAGCCGCTTTAAGTCCCTTTGCATTGCCAGCGAACTTAGAGATCGCAATGAGTGCGCCCGTTAACACGCCTAGCAAGACAGCTACCTGCGCCACGCCGTTCCATGCAGCAACCAGACCGCCATCTTTATTAAGCTTGGCCAGCGAATGAATGCATGCTACAAGAATTGCGACAGATACGCCAAGCGCAATTACAACAGCAGCCATGCCAACAAGTTTTGCCGCCTTCTGGAATGCGTCTTTCATGCCGTCCAGGAAGTCAGTAACGCCAGTTTTTACATCGGCCAGCTTATCGGCGGCTACATCTTTAATGTCGGCTTTCTTAGTTCCATCACTGAGCTTGGTGAGCAGGAATATAATCATGCCGACGACGAGAGCGGATCTCGCCAGAGCATCTTCGTCCATGAAACCAAGCGCAAATATAGAACCGGCGATGATGGCAATAGCTTCAGCCATGTGCTTCAGGGCCTCGGCGTTCATCTGTTTAGCCGTCGCGTCGAATACGCCGCTCATAGAGTCGACCATATCCTGACAACTGCCAACGAAGTTCTTTGCCTGTTTGGTTACGCCGCCGAACGACTTGAAGAAGCTACCTATTTTGATTAGGAAGTAAGCCAGTGAACCGGCCTTCGCAGCGTCAAAGATTGTCTCGAGATGCCACTCGCCGAAAGTCTTCTTAAGGAATTCACCGATCTTCGCGAACTGCTCGCCAAATGTAAACTTCGAGAGGTCAAGCTTACCGAAGAAGCCCTGGATCCGGTCAGCGATCGTGGCCCCGCCGCCTTCTTTATTAGAAAACAGCCCGATAATCGCGTCTTTGACCTGGCCGATCTTCTCTTTAACTTTATCTAAGATGCCAACTGCCTTCGCGCCGTCCTTAGGAGCAGAGGTAAAGGACGTAAAGAAGTCCTTAATACTGCCCGCACCGCCTTTAACTTTGTCAATTAGCCAGGTGATAACACCCAGGATTTTCTCAAAGAATCCAGCTACGGAATCAGCTGACGACAGATGAATAAACGAGCCGATGAAATTCTTTACGGTCTCGACGGCAGCACCAAACTTTCCGCCGAAGTTCTTCTTGACATTGCCGGAGAACTTGGACACCGTCGCAGAGAGCGTCCCCACGTTTTTATTGAGCGGGGTGATCTGATCAGAGAATTTCTTGAAGGCCTCGCTGTTTTTAACCTTATCGATAACTTCTGTCGAGAAAGCCTTGAAGTTGTTTGTCGCGTTTCTAATAGACTTTGCCAGATTGAACAAAGTGGTCGCAAGCCCGCTGAGGAACGTGACGAAAGCGGATCCGGCGATAAGACCGAGCTGAGTCGCTAAAGTCACAAGGAAGTCGAGCAGCATTTTAAACGCATCGGACCCTTTGATAAGGTCGACGAACGTCATAATCGCTGCGCCGATCTCCGTGAACACTCTCCGAATGCTGACAAAAGCACGTAGAGCCGCTGTTGCGCCTTTCGCGCCATTGGCTACGGACTTGTACGCGCCGCTAAATGCTTCCATCAAGGTATGAACAACCAGAACCACCTCGCCAATGACACCTGCCACGATGCGGATTGCACCGAACAGCGTCTTAGTAGCAAAGGATACCACCATTTTGCCGAGGGAAAGAACCAGCTTTAACGGAGTTAAGATCGTAGTGGCGAACGCCTCGATCTCATCCTGATGAGAGGTCACCAGCTCCTCTAAACCAGCTGCAGCTACCGCCAAACCAGCACAGAACAGATTAAGCTGATCGGCTGTTACTTTCGGGAAAACGTCGGCGATGGCTTTACTTACCGGCTCCAGAACACCTTTTAAAGCCTTGAACGCACTGGTAAGAGCCTCGATAGTACTAGCTCGTCCGCCCTCGTCATGGAATGCTTTCCAGAAATCATTACGAGACGTCGACATTCCGTCGAATATCTCGGTGATCATTGCACTGGCACCGGAAAGAAGCTCTTTCGCTTCCTCGAAGTCACCAATAATATAGTTCCAGGTCTGCGTCCATCCAGACTGTACAGATTCCTTCAGCGTGTCGAATAACTGCGGAATGGTCTTGACCTGAGTAGCAGCATCACCGGCAGTCTTGGCGAGATCCAAGATCGCATCAACTTCATCTTCAAGATAGCCGTTAGCGAGAAGGGTCTGTCTAGCAGCGTTGTATTGTTCGTCGCCGACTTTCTCGTACGAGATCGTAAGGTTGCCAAGGGTTTCCGTTAATACATCGGCAGTGATCCAGCCAGATTTTAGAGATTCTCTAAATGAACCGGCCTTTGCAATCGCCTTATCGACATTAAAATCGTACGGCTGCTCGGAAAGTTTCTGTACTTTTTCCAATGATACGCCGAGCTCTTTGGAGATCTCTTCTGCCGACTTCCCCTGCCCAGCAAGGTTAGTAATACGACCTTGCAGTTCAACCATGGCGCGGGAGGTTTGTTTCAATGCATTCTGGAATGCCTCACCGCCCATGCCAGCGTTAACCACCGAGTTCCAGTCCTGAAGTTTTAACGAACCGGAAGATATAGCCTGAGAAAGCTGATACATCGCGGTGGATGCCTGCTGAGTTGTTGAACCAGCAACGGCCGCCAGGTTAGAAATACCCTTGATCGACTTTGTAGAAGTCTCCAAGTCAACACCAGCCGCAGTGAATCGGCCAATGTTGTTGGTCATCTCGGTGAAATTATAAATAGTCTGGTCGGCGTACTCGTTAAGTTCGTTCAACGACTTGTTAACGTCGTCGATTGTCGAGCCTTTTGACTTAGTGTTGGCCAGAATTGTCTGGACGGCATTCATCTGAGTATTGTACTCTTGGAAACCGGCCATAATGGGCTCAAGGGTCACGGAGTTAATCGCGTTCTTGAGCTTGTTCGTAATATCATCAGCAATATTACGAATAACGCCACGGGCGAATTCTTCCATGACGCTGAACTTTTGCTGAAGACCCTCTACAGCTACCTGTGCAGGGCCGAAATCCATGTTCTGAGCAGCCGTGGAAATCTGATCTAAGCCTTTGGCGGCGTTATCTAATTTTAATGCAGATTTGAGCTTGTCGAGGATGCCTAACGTAGATTGCACTTTTGATTCGAACAACGAGTTGTCGAATTTCATCTCTACCACGCGTTCGTCAATCGTAGTGCTCATTTCGTCATCTCCTTCCAAGCATCGTTCGCTATAGCATCAAATACCGGCTTCATGGCAGGGTTAATGTAATCTATGCCCCGCACATAGCCGCCGTTTTTAGTACCGTGGCCTGTCTGTATCAGGACGGCTATCGGTACGCCTTTTTCCAAATTAGAATTTTTCCAGGAGATAATGTAAGTACTCCCCTCGCGAGAAACCTCATAGCTCCACGAGGCCGCAGTTTTTCCCGTCCGTACAGGGGTCGCTGCGGCTAGAGCGTCTACGCCCTTTTGCCCGTATCGCTCTAAGATTCGCTCAAACTTCATGTGACGTAAGTTCATTAGGAACTTCTCGGTAGTCTTGAAATTTCCCTTATGTTCAAAGGAGATTAGCGCCATATGGCTTTACCCCCTGCTGTGGTATTTAGCTTTCCTTTGTGCGTTAAGCAAAGCATTGTTCCTAAGGATGTCGCCTTTGCGCATCTCTTTCGGAGGCTTGTTCTTCTCAGCAAACACTCGAATCAGCGTCAGTAGACGATTCAGATGCCATTTCTGGCAATCTATAGGGATGCCGTACGAGAACATCAAGTAATATATGACTTCGCTGGTCATGATCTCGCGACTGTGTCTCCTTTTAGCATCCTCACTGAACCATGTGGCAGTCATAGGATCGGCAATATAACTGCTGATCCGTTCCATCAGCGGGCCAGTGAGACAACGGTACACGTTTGGGTCGACATTTGGCGTAATCGTCATGCAGCGTATGTAGTCGAGTAGCTCTTCGTTGGTAATTGTCTTGTTACCGATGAAGTGCTTATGCCACTTGGCCTCCCATTTTGAAAGAGCGATTAATGAGTGCTCTAGCGAGATCGTTTGCTGCTTGACTGTAATGAACAGATTCTCCTCGGAGTCATAGAGTTCTGTCTCCGGGATCGTAATTTGCAGCATACGTGCACCTCAGGCTAATTATTTATGTGTAGCCGGCATTGGAGCAGGATAAGAAGGAGTGTCGAAGGTCGGCATAATGCCATTGACAAAGGCCGCCGCAGCATCGGCATCAGTCACAAGCTTCATAAACAGCTCGGAATATGCCTCGGTCTGCATGAACTCAGCGGAAAGTTCAGGCGACTTGATGAATCTCTTGCCGTCCGGGGACTTGACGCCGTAGGACTTTCTGAGAATGTCCGTGAAAGCATCCATAAGCTTTGCGCTGTCCTTCTTAGCGATGATCGTGTTAAGATACTGCGCCATGCCGCCGTCCATGCTAAGTTCCATGGTGGCCAGCTCAGCTCTGCTGATGTTGAAGCAGAACTCCTCTTCGCGCTCGGTGCCGTCGTAATCTACGTACTTAATAGTAGTCTTGTACATTTACCCATTCTCCTTTCTTAAAAAGGCCCCCGTAGATCTATGCGAGGGCCTTTCGTGTTTCAATTCCGCTTATCTGATCAAGCGGTTCTCAGGTCAGCAGAGCGATAACTTCACCCGGAGTGGGGAGCTCAGCATCCCCGTTTTCAGAGCCGTAAAGCTTCGCCTCCAGAGCAGCCAGCTTAGCGGGATCGACCTTAGTGGAGTCGATCTCAAGAGAGGCAACCGGTCTATACGGCTTGCTGTTGGCATCCAGGACCTCAACCACATTGTTGCTTGCGTCCAGCTTAGTAACCGGAACCTTGGTGGCCGTGACTTCCCAGGAGAAGGTGATCGCTTCGGGAGAGTCATTAACAGACTGATAAGATCTACCAGACGGAGCAGCGGTTGCGTTGTAAACAATATGAATCTTGTAGCCGTAGTCATCGAACATGACATCGTTACCGAGTCTGGTACGATAGGAGAAGCCGAACGGAGTACGACGCTGCTGGCCGAGTCTAAGGCCGGGAACAGCGAACGCAGATCCGTCACATACGGCGAACTCGTCCGGATACATATAAGCTTCGATCGTGCAGCCGAATTCCTCGGCAGAACGAAGCTCAAGATACTTAATGTTGTCGGCGTAAATCGGGTTGGCATCAGCACCGGACGGGTTTTCACTCACGCCGGTCAGGCCGTTCCAAGCAACGCCCTTGCCGTAGGTACCGTCAGTTCCCATAACGAAAAGAACTCCACGGTCCGTACCAGTCTCATACAGCTTTTCGCCAGTCTGGTCCCATGCAAGTTTGGCCATGTGCATTTCCTCCTCAGAAAAATATATCGAGTGTATCGTGTGCCAATCCGTCGGCGTCGAAGTGCCTACCGTAATTGGCGTATGAGAGCTCTAAGATCTTTTCTGCTATTGGGCTCATTAGCACACCGATCTTTGTAGATATAACGGTAATTCCATAGCGCCCCATCGTCCGATAGTTCTTGTTATCAGCTTTAATCTGATGCAGACCATCGAACGTATACACGATACACGGGTACTTTAATTTCACATTTTCGGGCGGCTCAAAATATACGTTTCGGCTGCCCAGAATCTCACACAATTTTTCATGCAGATCAGTTCTCTTCCTCACGTACGTATACCCCACCCAGACTTAATTCAAACCGAGGATAGTTCACGTCCACACTGGAAACTTCCCAGAACGTGCCCATCCATTCGGCGTATTTTATGTACTGGAAGTTCTCTATGGCGTACGGATCGGCAATAATGCTGATTGTGTTCGTCACGGTGATATCACTATTTGCCTTTTCGCCAGAGGTAGAGATCCTCTTGGCATAGCGTTTCACGTCGCCTCGGTAATGATCCTCGCGTTTTTCCGTAATCCACACGCCTGGGTTTGTGGGGTCCTCGTAGGTCTTTACAAATCCGATAATTCCATAGTACTTAGCCATAGCTAACTCCCAGTCATAAAATATAACTTAAATGATTACTCAGCCCTCTTAAGAACGATGGCGGAGTAGGGCTTGACCAGAGCACCGGAGCAACGGGTCTCGATCAGGTACTTCATCTGGTTGTAGTCGATGTCGAAGTCATCGAACATATTGATAGCACCGCCCTTATCAGCGCCAACGTTGTAGTCGGCAAGGTTAACGATCAGACCATAGATGCCAGCCGGAACAACTTCAGCCGGAACGGTAACGATGTTCTTGACACGCATGCGAGCGGAAAGCTCAGCCTCGGTCTTGTACTTCGGATAACCATCGGTGGTCTCCAGAAGGAGCAGGTCGGCAAGAACCTCATCGGTGGTGAAGAAGGTAGTGTTGCCGGAGCCCTTGTAGTCAGTCCTGGACTTGACGGCGACCTTAACCAGGTTGTTCATGGTCTCATCGTTGGTAGCGCCGTTCGGTACGGTCTTCTGGATGGTGTAGATAGCGCCATCAGAAACGATCGGGCGAATGCACTGCTCATTGATCTTGTCATCGGAAGCGGTGTCACGGCCGTCACCAAACAGAATGGCACGGGCGATTTCCTCATCCAGCTGGCCGCGCATCTCGGCCTTGATCCAGGCAACAACATCGAAATCAGTAATATCAACGGTATCGTCACGATCCAGCTGCTGCTTCTTGTAAACAGTGGTCGGAGTGGTGACGCGCTTCAGCAGGGTGAAGACTTCATTCTTCTTCAGGTTGCCCTTGAAGTAGCCGCGAGCCCTGGCGTCGTCCTCGGTGATGTTGGCGAAGACAGACTTGATCCGGGAGAAGGGAGAACGATGGACGCTGGACATAACGATGTTGACCCAGGTCTTGTCTCTCTCGATGAACTCGGGAGTGGTGTTAAGGGCGCGGGCTTCCGGGAACAGATAATCAATGTTCTCGATGCCATACTCCTCGGCATGAGCAAGGAAGGAGTCCTTCAGCGTGCCGTACTTCTTGGCATCGGAGAAGATCGCCTGCTGCTCGTCAAAGGTGAGAGTGTCGCCATGCTCCATGTAATCAGCGCCAGATTCAAAAGCGTTGTACTTCATATCGTTATCTCCTTCGTAATCGTCATTAAAATCGGAATGCTCGACCTCGTCGTCCTCATCTTCCTCTTCATCGGAGGCACCCTCGTCGAGCTCGTCGGCATGCTCAACAGCGTAACCGATCATTGCATAAACAGCGTTCTTCTGATCCTCGGTAAGAGTGTCGAACACTTCCTGGATCGTCTTGTCCTTGGACTTGTTATCAGCCATCTTATTGTCCTCCTTAGGCTCTTCGGCTTCCTTACTCTCTGCAGCATTTTCGGCAGGTGCGGCGGCATCATCCGAATGTGCGAGCGTAAAGTCGTCGCCGGTATAGATCCAAGCTTCGCCGATCTCGGTGTCGTCCTCTTCGCTGTGCTGCAGCGCAACAAAATCGATATATGCTCCAGGGTTGGCCCCAGAATATACCAGGCTAACTTCCCTGATGGCGCCATGCATAACGTCGCCCGATCTACTCTGCTTCAGGTTGTTAGCGTAAATAGATAACTTAGTGATGTCTCCGTGGTTTACCAGTTCTCTCGCCTGTCTGCCATCTTCCGTGTCATTGAAGCGTGCATAGCCGTAAACACCTTCCGGCCGATTCTCAAGATCGACGTGGCCAAGCACGTTATGCATGTCAGCATGCTGGTGCTGCCATACAAGCGGCACTCTGGCACCGTCCTGATCAGCGAAAGCGTTTGCGCGAATGGTTCGACCATCGGAGCACTTCAGGTCATTCCTGGTTACCCAACCAGAAAAGTCAAACTTTGCTCCCATTTTGAATTCCTCCAAACAGCTTATTCTTCGTCCTCATCCAACTCATCCAGCTCGTCATACCAGTTTGCACCAGAGCTTTCGGCCGGCGGTTCTTCAGCACTCTCTTCTTCCTCGGGATACTCCTCTTCGGGGTACTCTTCTTCGGGATACTCCTCTTCGTGGTACTCTTCTTCGGGGTACTCCTCTTCGGGGTACTCTTCCTCTGGAAGTTCTTCCGCAATGTCACCCTCGAGAGGCACGTCCTCCGGATAACCTTCTTCAGGCATCATGCCCTCTTCGCCAGCCGTATCGACGGTTGTAGGTGCGTCGCCTGCGAGGTCTGCACTGGGCATGTTCTTGTTGCTGAGTTCGTCCGCCCTCTCTCCATTAGCAGGCTTATAGCCAAGAATTGCTCTGAACTCATTAGACGACATGATCTCATTACGAGTCATCCTGTCTGCAAGGTCAGCCAACTGGTCAACCGGTACAAGCTTGAACGGATCTCTGTAGAACTTGACTGCCTGACCCTGAGATCTTGCGGTCTTGGTTAAGAACTTGCGCTGAAGCTCGTCCGTGATCGCGGATAGGATAGGCTCTATAGTACGGGTATAGTAATTCAGCATAATCTTCTCGTCTGCTGTCCCTTCAAACACTTCCTTCGTGATACCCAACTGCCCATATAGTGTGTTCATCAGGTATTCAATCTGGGAGAGTAAGTTATTCTCCAGAGAGCGATTCAACTGAGTTATGCGTTCCGTACCGTCAGTGTATGCGATTCCGTATTTGGAACCGCTTAACTGCATCTCAATTTCTTTGCGCCTTTGCTCGGCCTGTTGACGCCGGGCCTCGGTTTTAATGATGTAGGGAAGCTGGATGATCATGTCGAGCTTTCCAACACCAACCTGCTCGTCGATAGAGTCCATAAGAGCCAACTTGCGGATAAGGCGCTGTATCGTCGAGTTCGGTTCATTCATTACCGAGTAAAACGGGTTCTCGATAATGGCGGTAATAGCCTTGGGGAATACGATGTCTTCTCGCAGTCCGGTTTCATCATTGTAAAGATTTACCTTGACGTGATTCGGATACCACTCAACTACTTTACCCACGCGCATGTCAGTAATCTGATAGTTGGTGGTTACGCGAGGACTGTGCGATGCGCCGGTCGGAACTATGGCAATTACGCCTTCGTCCATCAGCGACATTACAGCATCCTGGCGGAAGGCTCGACCTGTCTGGTCTTTGTTTGCTTCCATCGTAAGGCAATAATTAAGCCCAGATTTGATCGTTCCCACGTAATGCTGGTTTTCGTCTAGCCGTACGTGTTCGATGTCAATCTGGGCCGCATCAACCGCTATTCTATTAAGGATCGCCGTCACCATCGAGCGATCATTGAAGTGCCGTGCCCGTATTCGATCTGGGCGCAGCATGCTTGCTTGTCCGTAGTCGAAGCGTGTCGGCTCTCGTCCGCGGAAGGCGTTATAGGCATGCTGGAGCCTGTCTAAAAAGCCCATTCGTTTACCTCCCTAAACCTTTCTTATCGCGTTCGCGCTTACGCTTCTCCATGAACTCGCGCTGATAGCTTACCGATCCAGCAGAAGAAGTGATCTTGCCTTTACGCTTCTTCTTAGCTGCATCAACAGCGGCATCGTATCTATCCTGCGCCTGATCTCTGGATGTGGCCGCTTTGGTTCTAGATTCGGCCAGACCGAGAGTTGTATTTCTATAGAGCTTGGCAACCGCAGCAACATTTCTCTGCGTACCTCTGGCAACTGTGTTATGTCCAACAGTCCGGCCAGATGCCTCGTTAGCCTGCCGTCGAAGGGTCCGTACTTCTTTTCTCAGCTGGCGCCCTTCTGGTGCGAACTTTTCTTTCCACGACAGTTTCTTGTACTGTCGATTAAGCGAAGCAGCTTTGGCTCTTGTGACCTGCGCTTCACGATCGGAGACACGAGCGAGATTGCGTTCATTATTGGCAGAGCGCTGAGCAGAGTCACGTATGTCCTTTGCCCACCCGCCAAATATAAACCGAGAGATCTTGCTCTTCTTCGATCTCGCCATTACCTTCTCAGACAAGCGATCAGTCATGGCCTCAGCTAGAGCGTCGGAGGTTTTCTTGCCCTTCTTGCTCATCAGGAAAGCCTGGTGCGACTCTTCTGTGTAGAAGTACCGAGTTTTACCGCCGACTTTTTCCTTGTAAAGCCACTTGTGCTTTTTCCAGTCATGCTGCAAGGCGTCTCCGTACGGCGAGCGCTCGACTATTGGATACTCTCCGAATGGTTTTCTACTCATTTTGATTTTCCTCATCTAGCGTTGACCGCCGACAGAGTCTTGTCACTCGGCGAGCAGTTATCAGTGCGAATTAGCTTGAACGACTTCTTGCCTCTTGCCAGTTTGGTCTGGTTGAGGATCTTGCCATTAGTGCAGTCGCGGAATACAATGCCGTTCTTTTCAACAGACCATACGACCATACGATTACCGAACTGCATGATGCCGCGAGCGCCGGCCTTAAGCTTCGACAGCTTTGACACCAGGCGATTAAAGTCTTTCTCCTCCGCCACCTGAGCGCCTTTGTATAGTGAAGCAACAGCGTTAATGTCGCCAGCATCCGCGTCAGAAGCCGTAACATTGTACCCTCTTCGTCGAAGGTCGTACGTTATACAGTTACTGCTGTCGTGTGGGCCGTCGCAAGCAGCCATGTCCTGATCAGGAGTGTGGTCACCTTTGATCTTAGGTAACTTGCTAACACTGCCATAAGATGTGGCGTCATTAGCTTTGGCAGATCCGCTGCCTTTGCCAGATCCGCCGCCTTTACCGGAGCCACCACCTCCTCCGCCACCTTTGCCCTTCTTCTTGTCGTCATCATCTGGCGCGACGTCATGAGAAGTTTGAGATACAGCAGGTTTTGGTTTGTTAGCGGCTGCAGCTCGTTTGTCAGCCTCAGCCTTCTTATTGGCGTCTGCTTTGGCTCTTACCGCATCGGCAAAGTTATTAATGGCCTTGCTGACCGGGTCGCCTTCAGCTTCTCGTTTAGCCCGATGTGCGGCAAGCTTAGCAAAGATGTCAGCAACAACGTTACTGCCGGTTCCTTCTGACGCTTGACTAGGACCGTCATCTTTACCGCCAAATAATCTGGACAGTAGACTACGTCCTTTATCTACGCTCTTAATCTTCGAAGCGATCGCCTTAACCTTAGCAGTAGCGGCGTTTTTCCTAGCTAGTGTTCGCGTCTCTGCACTAACTACACTTTTCTGGCCATTCGGCAGCTCAATTACGTCGCCAGGCTTAGAGTCCCTACGAAGGTAAGCCTCGTAGCTTTCTCGCGAATAGAAATATAGCCACTTGCGTTTTGGATCCTTCGGATTCTTAGCCTTTACTCGAGCGATGTACTTATGATCTTCTTTTTGCGCCCAAGCGTGCGCTAAGGTATCTTCGGTCTCGGTGTCGAGCTCAACTCGATGTACACAATAAGATCCCACCATTTTGAACTCCTCACTCAAACGCATCTTTGTTCACTTTGTATGCAACGTACGCGTCCAGCAATGCAGACACGTTATCGATCTTCTGCTCATAACGCTTCTTGAGCAGTTTGCGGTTACCATTTGTATCTTCCAGCGTAATGCAGTTGCCCATCGTATAAGTCATCAGCTGCTCGTCGAAGTAAAGCATACGATCTTCTGACAGCGTTTTCAGCTCGCCAAGCGGAACTGATTCTGTCTTCGCGCCCTGGATGACTTTCTCCATGCCGTATGGTCCGTTTTCTCGTTCCCAACGTTCGACGAATTCTCTAGCGTTGTACGGATCAAATCCGAAGCACCTGACATCGTAATCGTACTCCGTGATCATTCGATCCAGATCATCGTATACCGACATCATGTCGAGGACCGAGCCATCAAGAACGCATAAGCTACCTTCCTGGATGAAGTCTTCGTACTTGGTGCGCATGGCCATCGGTAACTTGCCGAGAGTCCTACTAGAAATGTAACTACGAACCTTTACGCCATAGCAGCCGTTATTAAGCGGGAACAGGAACGTGAATGCACAGAAATCATCGCCCTGGGAAAGGTCAGCGCCAAGCGCACACGGCATAGACCAGTAGTCTCGCTTCTTGTGCGGGAGGGTTTCTTCGTAAGTGAAGAAGTACGTGTAACCCTCCATGGGAATGCCGAACCGCTTTGCTAAAATATCGTTTCTAGCAGCCGGGGCCTTCTCTGCTCTTTCAACGTCGAGCTGATAAGTTTCGTAGCTTACAGTCTTACCAAGATTGGGATTGGCCTTGATCCACATGTCGGGATTGCCAACTTCATTGATGTCGTCCAGCTTGTAATACCAGATTGACACGTGCGGGTTGATGTATTCTCCTTTGAGAATGTCCATCAGCTCCATTTTGATCGTATCACCGGAACTGTTACGCACCGTACCTTCAGAACTGATGGCTACGATGAGATAGTCATCTTGCTTAGATGCGCCCTGTTCAATAGCGCCGACAACGTCCTCACGAATATCACCAGACAGCCATTCATCGACCGTCGCGATCTTCGCTCTGAGGCCCTGAAGCTTGTCGATGCTCATAGGGCGAACCTCCAGCAACGAGCCAGTCAGAAAGTTCTCAATGCCTTTTTTAGTAGAAGCGAGCTTCTGTCTATTAGCTTTGCTGCCGGTGGTATTTTGGAGAGATCCATCGGTCAGGAACTTGAACAATGGCCCTCTCGCTCTTGTGATCGCCGTACGTATCGGGGACATGACCTCGTCAGCCTGCCTCATTGTAGGGGCAGTAGCGATCTGATGTGTTGTAGAGGTGTCTACATTCAGGAAATATGACTGAATGCAAGCACCATACATAGACTTGGCAGCGCCACGAGCGACGATCAAGTACTGCTTGTTTGTCAAGCGTTTCTTAACCCTGCGTCGCACATAGCGCCCACCCGGTCCGTCTGGATTTGGCTGATAGATGCTCCTTTCGACGAAGTAGTACCAGCCAAATATCTGCTCAGCCCACAGCTTGAACGAATCAAGGAGGATCAAGTCCGATCCGTCTGTAAGCGTCATCTCGTTTTCGCAATATCGGACCCAGCCCTCGACAGCCTGGTCATCGTAGTAGATCCCAGGATTATCGATGAGCTGATCGATCCGGTTCATCTCCATCGAGATTTCTTTATTGACTGGTATTTCCCCTGCTATTACGGCGTCGCGAAACTGCCCGTAATATATCGGGACTGCCGTATTGGATAGCATAGACTATGTCCTTTTATTAAAGTTTGCTGCCGTTACGGTTAAAGAGATCGGCAGTAAGATCATCAACGGCATTCGAAGCGTTCATGAACCTGTCAACCGCCGCCTTGCCTTCAGCAGCAGCCCTAGCAGCACTATTACTATTAGCGGGCCGAGACATCTCGCTTGATACCGATGGACTCTCGACGATGTTACGAGCGCGTTCTCGATTTACAGCATCTTCTCGTAATCTTTGTGCGAAGCGTTCTGCTCGGGCCGTCTGCCGTTCACGGTAGGCCTCTGCGGACTGTCTAGACGCTCTTTCGGCGGATTCAGCGTCCCTATCTGTGGGGTGCGTCAGTTCATTTGAACTCTTACCGAACTTACTGGTAAAACGCTCTGCCCTGGCTTCAGCTCTGCGCTCTTCAGATCGCGGATTGTTAAACCGAACTTTCGACATGGTCGGAGTGTCTGCACTAGCTCTAGCGCCGCTCCTAGCAGCTTTAACCAACGGGTCATTAGCGTACCCTTCGTCCATCATCCGGTTCTTGTCCGCTGCTCTTTGTTCTTTACGAGTTGGGGGCTGCGGGCCGATCGGTTCGTTGTACTGATTGAGGTTGGCGCCAGCACGTCCAGGCTGCGGTCCGATTGGCTCATCGTACTGATTGGGGTTAGCACCAGCTCGAGGATCTTTCTTTGGCTCCTCGGTGGACTGATCAGTCTGATTTTTACCGCCCTTTTCTCCGCCTTTGTTTTTCTTCTTGCCGCCATAAATGCCGGTGCTAGAATCTGAGCTAGAGCTAGATCCAGAATCGGAATCAGAATTGCTTGATCCCTTGTCTTTCTTCTTGCCGCCAGAGTCCTTGGAACTGGAATTGTCGGAATCGGAGTTGCTCTTGCCTCCTGCCAGTTTCTCCTTCGCATCCAGGAACTTGACCAGTTCATCACCAACCAGGTTCTTGCCATTGGCGCGAGTACCGTTGGCCATGGCCTTGAAAGTCTGTATGGCGTCATAGCCGTCCGCAATCGTCTTGGCGATATCGACGCCAGTCTTAGCATAGCCAAGTACCATGTCGGCCATCTTCTTCGGTTTCTCAAGCTGCTCACGCGTAAGATCGGTCACACGGTTTTCGAGCTCAATTCGCTCTTTGAGTTCCTTAAGCTCCGCGTTGGTGAGCTGGTTCATGTTCTTCAGCCGCTTGCGAGGATCAGTCTTATAAGAGTCAAGTTCTCTCTGTCTCTTCTCGGCGGCCTTCTGTTCTTTACGAGCTTGGCGTGCTTTTGCTGCCGCGGCTCGTTTTTCAGGAGACGGAATGTGTCGCTTAACCATGTCAGCCGTGGCATTTACCGCATTTTGAATGTGGCGTTTACCCGCTGCAGTCAGCGAACCGTCTTTGTTCTGGTACCTTCGAACACCCCATCTCTGGCCTTTAACGCCGTGGTGCTCGAGGTAATATGTGCTACGAGTCACCCCGTAGTATGCTGTCATTTCCATAGTTAGGGGCTCCTTTATGTGTGTGCCGAGTTCCGATCATTGAACGTACTGAACAGTCAGCGATGGGCGAATGCCTGTATTACTTACTTGCTTTCTGCGCAGATATTCATACCCTTCGGCCGGGGTCATTCGCCCAAGCATACTGTTAAACGTTATGTTCGATGCCCAGCGCATACCTCGCTGTGTACTATACTCGTTTAAACGACTAAGCGGTGTCGTCATAAACGCGGCGTTATTTTGCATCCAGTCCTGGCCGCCAAGCCACGAGTCAAGTCGATCCTGACGACGCATCTTTTTGTAGTCTTCCCGAGAAGCGCTTTTAACCTTGGCTATCTTTTCAGTCCGTGCTTTTTCATTCTGCGCAGCCGCATACCGCCAAACATCTGCTTTAGCCGTTTTGCCTTTAGCGTCGAGTTTAGCGACCTTGCGATTGGTCCATTTATTAGCCCGGTCGTACATCAGGTTTATGCGGTCTACATTCTTCGCTTTCTGGCGCTCAAAGTTCGCCGCTCTCTTAGCTTCGCGTTTCTTGCCAGCCTCGGTCAGAGAACCGTCTTCACTACGGTATCTCCGTACGCCCCCATCTCTGGCCTTTGATGCCATGATGGTATAGTTCGTTTGTATACACCATTTTGAATCTCCTTAACCCATGGCAGACCGGAGCATGTAGGCATTGGAGTAAGCGTTCTGGCGCTGCTCGTCTGTTACGCGCTGACTTGTCTTGAACTCGCGATCAAGGCGACCCTTGCTAAACATTTGCATAGCAGTTCGCTCGCCACGATTCTTCATAAGGCCTGCTCTCTCGCGGTCGACGTCATCGATTGTCATGCGCATAACTCTGGCCCGTTCAGACGCATACATGCCCTGACGGTAAAGCTTCTTCTGCTTGAGGTTATCAATCTGATTCTGGCGCTTAGCGACCAGAGTTTTGCGAAACAGCGGGCCTCCCTTCGTCGCCAACCGAGCCATCTTAATCTGGGCCTTAGCGATCTGACGATCTTCTTTTCTCGTCTGTCTGCGATTCATCCGATCCAGCGTGCGGAGTTCTCTTCGCTGATAACGCTTGAGTTCTCGCGCAGCTCCAGCGGGAGTTCTCGAGCCGTCCGGATTCTGAAATCGCCTTACGCCCCAACGCTGGCCTTTGATGCCGTGGTGGATGAGGCAGTTCTGCTGTGCGTCGGAATGCCACAGATCAGGAATCGGCGCATTTGCATAGCGTTTTGTATCTGCTTTCATTTGTGCTATTGCCTCTTTACTATAGCCACCGCCGCTCTCTTCCCATGGCCCCCAAAATCCGTTTTGTTCGTATGCCGCAACGTCTATACTAGAGGCCAGGACTTTCTTAGCGGTGGTCTGCTGACGGTGGTACTCGACCGGATCGTCAGCATGATCGCCGAGCATATCTCCAGCCACACGCTCAGCTTCGGAGCGAGCACGCTTTAAAACCTTAGCGTATTCTTTGTTAAACTTATTCGGATCCGATCCTTTTGAGCACAGGTAGTAGTCGTACGAATTGTACATGCCCTGGTCTAGGTCGTCGTACACGAACGCTTCAATCGTCGCCTCTCGAGCTGCTGGATCAGTATCACCATGCATATCGGCGTTGGCATTGCCTGCAATCGTGCTGTAGCGTTCACGCTTCGGATAATAGTTGACGTTGGCATCAGCGTGCAGCTTATCTGCATACTTCTTGCTCTCGCCCATCATCTTATCGAACTCGCTGTCGACTCCGCCTTTTACGACCGAATCAACGACCCGCTTGTATTCTGCAGAATCAACTCCATGGCCACTCTTTATCAGATTAGCAAGTCTTTCGGCATCTTCAGCTGTAGCTTTCTTACGAGTTATAGACTCGCGCTTCTTACCAGCAGCCGTTCGCGATCCGTCTTTGTTCTGGAACCGTCTTACGCCCCACTTCTGGCCTTTGATGCCGTGGTGGCAGAGTTCATTCGTATACACCATTTTGAATCTCCTCCATCACGCCAGAGTCCACTGGTTGGTGTTCTGTTGATCGAACTGGCGGTTAAGATCTGCCTCAAGTTTCTTAGCATCAGCCTGAGCTCTGCGAGTAGCGTTGTCGTAGTCATTCTGGACTTTCTTGCGCTGACGTTTCGCCTCACTCTGCTGCCTGCGAACTTTGGTAAGAGCTTCGCTTGCCTGGCGTCCGGCAGTACCTCCTGTTGTGGCTACTGCTTCTTCCAGTTCTTTAGCCGCCTGTTCATATCGTTTCTCAGCATCGGTCAATTCTTTCTCGGCGCGCTTGAAGTTGTCGTAATAAGCTTGAAGCTGCTGTTGAGTATAGAAGTATCGCGTACGACCGCTCTTGGTCTTGACCTTCGCTATGTATCTGTGTTCTTTTCTGTGTATGAGATAGTTGCTCCATTCACCCATGCCGACCTCCTTAATACGGTACGTATTCGAGGTCGGTGTGAGTGTAGATCCGCCACTCGTACTCTTTGATCTTCTCTTCGAGCGATGTGGCGACTCCGCCACCTGGGTTATCGAACTGCATTCGGACCTTCAGCCAAATATAGTTCTGCACAAGGCTGAGGAGAACTTTGTCATCCTCTCCGACGAAGTCTTCCCACTGCTCTGTATCTCCGGTGATTACAAAGCCGCCTTTAGGCCCAACGCCGATCTGCGTAAGATAAGCCAGGTAGCCATTAATCGCCATTGTTAAGTCCAGGTCAAAGGCGTCGCCATTCATAGCACCGCCGATAACCTGCTTCGTATCATTTAAGATGCTTGACATGGTGCAGCCTCCTGGTTATTGATTACCGACCGATTTTAGCGTCCTGGACTACAGCGTAGTTACCGCCACTTAAATTCAACCGGTTCGACTTCTTCTTGCTGGAAGATTTCTTCTTACCTTTGCGATTCACGCGGGCCTGAGCTCTGCCGAGGAGGGAGTTCTCGTACTGTCTGCGCTCATCCGCAGCTTTGGATCTAAGTGTAGAAGCATTAGAAGCATCTGACTCCGCTTCTTCGCGATTGATTCTTGCGGACTCTCTATATCTGTCGCCGCCGCTACCATATTTACGATCCTGACGAGCAGCTGCAGCAGAGTCCTCGTGAGCCTTGCGATCCGCAATTCGAGATCTGCGCTGGCTTGCATCCGCCATTTTACTCCATTCTCTGGAGTTATCTTCGTGCTGACCACCGACAGCGTTACGGATCGTTTTACTTCTAGAAGCTGCCCCAACGAGCGCCTCGGCAGCCTTATCGGTTGCTGCTTCTTTGGCATTGCCAAGAGCTCTGGACGCCTTAGATCCGAGAGATTCACCGCTGCTCTTTCTGGTGGCCTGCTTAGCCGGCTTAGGCTGCTGGGTTTTTCTGCGATCGTCGGCAGCTACGCGAGCTTCAGCTTTGCCCAAGATGGAGCTATCGTATTTCTTCTGAAAGTCAGCAGCCTCGGAACGAAACTGAGATGCTCGCTCCGCATGCTCTTGAGCACTATTGCGTTTGCTCTCTGCGGTGCTGCGATAGGCGTCGCCATTGTCTCGTCTGCGGCTTAGCTCGGCTTTATAACGTGGGTCAATGGCAGCCCGGACTTTATTCAGTCCTCGTGCGGTACCGCTACGCGTATAGGATGCCGCTGTAGCGCTGTCCTGGCTAGCCGATCTGTTTAAAGCGTTAGCTTCGTTCTGGTGACTAGTGGCGAACTGCCGACGGTTATTGGCCAGATACTTATAGGATCCGCCTAACCGGTCGCCAATTGCTTCGTTCCTCCTAGCGACGCCAACGATCGCTCTGGCGCCGGTATTGAGAGCTCCTTCCTTCAGTCCGCGGAGACCCTGCTTAGCCTTATCGGCAAGAGAGCCTGCAGACTTGCTGAGACCGCGCTTGTAGGCATCGACTTCTGCCTGTGTATAGAAATATCTCCACCGGCCGTTAGCGAGCTTAACCTTGTCGATGTACTTGGCTTTCTCGCCTTTCTTAAGCCAGTGGATTAAGTAGTTGTGCTCGTTTTGCACCATTTTGATCTCCTTAACGCTCAAATCGATTTAAGTCTACGCGCCGGCGCTTATGCACTCCGGTGCCTCCAGACGTCACACGCTTCTTACGAGACTGAGGCCTCTGGCTTTTCTTCTGGTTGAATCCCGACTCGCTTCTTCGCTTCTCGCGCTCGGTTGCGGGGTCAGCAAATATGCTTCCGACTTTCTGGCCCTGCGGCGTCTGAGTAGTAGGCTTAGATTCTTGATGATTCTTTGCTGCATCGAGAAGTTTGTTACGAGTGGCCTTGGTGGCTTTGCGAGTATCCGCTCTTCTCACGCGGGCTTCTGCACGACCAAGAATGGTCTGATCGTATTTCTTTTGCGATTCAGCGGCGCGTCCTTGCCAATAAGAAGCCCACGAGCTTTCTTCTTTGGCCTGGCTGCGTAGTTTCTCAGACCTGCGTGAAGCATCATCGCTCCTATCATCCCAACCTCGACGATACGCCGAAGCGGACTTAGCCATCTCACGTTCGGAGGAACTTTGCAGTCTCCGGGCGTTTGCAAGACGCTCATTGGCAAGCTGCTGATCATGATTGGCCCGACCCTTTTCGTGGGCACCCAACCGTCCGGCAATTGACGAGTCCCTTCTTGCAACGCCGACAATAGCTCTAGCGCCAACGTCAAGCGCGCCTTCTTTCATGCCATGAAGACCCTGCTTCGCCTTGCCGGCTAACTCGCTTGCGCTTGTGCTGAGTTTCTGCTTGAGCTTATAAGCATCAAGTTCGGCCTGGGAATAGAAGTATCTCCACCGGCCGTTGGCCATTTTGATTTTGTCCACGTACTTGGCTTTCTCGCCTTTCTTAAGCCAGTGGATTAAGTAGTTATGGTCTTGTCCTATCATAGTTATTTCATTCATTCTCTATAGTCCGTCGGTTACACTCATTGCCTACGATACCTATACGCAGCCCATTCGTCGTCGCTGTCTCTCGCATCATAGGAGAATCCAACTTTCTCGGCTAGTTTTCGGGACCCGCTGTTAGTAGTTTTGGCGTCCCAATCGAGCGTAGTTACGCCGAGTCGGTCTGCGTTTTTGTTAAACCAGTCAACACCCTTAACGGCTAGGCGCTCAGCTCGTCCTTGATTTCTATACGCAGGGTGCGTTCCAATCGCGACGGTTAGCTCATCCGATTTAGTCGTGGACATTATGTCGAGGAACGCAACGGGTATATCGCCTTCCTTGTCGAGAAATCGTTTGACTACGTATTCGCCCTGCTGAACCGACAAGTACTCTTTGCCTGGCTCGTCGTCGCCTAAAAAGTACTTATCTTGTCGGCTCATGGCAGTGTATATGGCGTCTACTGATTCTTTTGTCCGTGCAGCGCTAGTAGCCCGCCTTCGACTAATGCCAGCAGCTGTCCTCGACCCGTCTTTGTTCTGGTATCTCCGTACGCCCCACTTCTGGCCTTTGATGCCGTGGTGCTTGAGGTAGTTGTGCTGATCGGGATACATGGTTATCTCCTGCTATTAAACTCTGGGCCAACCATTGGCATGTCAACGTCTGGAAGCATGCGCCCATATGGGCCCCAATCCGGTCCGTAATTCGGTTGCTGATCAGCGGCAGCATACGCATCGTATACTAGCCCCTCGTATTCTTTGTCAGTTATTCTGCTATATGCCGATTTGCCTTTCTTCGCAAGAGCGCGCGATTTCTTATCATGCTCGAGCTCATCCAACGTCATCGATTTAAGACGGCGCGTTTCTAGAATACTATAAGCTGTAGTATGGTTAACGGCCTCAGCAGCGAATAGCCTGCGAACATATGCGGACGCCAGTTCTTTCGAGGGCTTTTTGCTTGGGTTGTAAAAATCTCGAGTATACTGATAATCCTCTTTTGCCTCAAGCGCTTTAACCCGAGCATCTGCTCTTTTGAATGCCCGCTTCGCCTCTCGAATACTTCGGAAGTTTTCGGACTTCTTTATCTCTCGAGCTCTATAACGTTCCAGTCGTCTCTCGCGTCTCTTACCCGCCACAGTTCTCGTCCCGTCGGCATTCTGGAATCGTCTCACACCCCACTTCTGGCCTTTGATGCCGTGGTGCTTGAGGTAGTTGTGCTGATCTGAGTACATGATTATCTCCTAGTCACTTTTGTCGTCTTAACCTTGTCGGTATTCATTACAATCACGGGATATGTGAACCCGCCTGCCCAGTCCTCGGCATCGACGACGGCGTCATAGCCCTTCTTTGCGAAGTGATCAAGGACTTCTTTCTGAGTTCCTTTGTTCGTGTACAACGCTTGCTGTAGCCCATCAAATACATCCCGCCTAAGCTGGAACGCGTACTTGCCGACATCTTTATGCGTCTTGCTCTTACTCATGTCCTGAAAAATACGATCGTAATTGTCTTGGATCTTTAGCGCGTTGTACTTAGTCCAATCCGACTTCAGCTTTTCATCGCCATACCGATCCACAATATGGCTGGCTACCGTTTTACCGTTAGCGACTCGTAACTCGCTTACCGCGGTGAGGGTCATCTCATAAACGGCGTCGCCCTTTTTACCGCCAAGAGCGCCTTCGTCGGCTAATCGCCGGTATGCCGTCTTGTCGACTTTGGCGAGTGACGTGTACTTCGGACCGTCTAAAGACTCTTTCGGATTTGTCGTAAATCTGGTGAGCTTGCTCCCTACCGCAATCCTGTCGTCTCCATCAGCGCCAGTACTTACGCCAGCTTTTCGTAGTTGCTGATCGCGACGTTCAACCCACTTAGCATCCGCAGCGTTAAGGGGTTTAGAATATCGTTCAAGAGCCCGTTCTTCGATTGGACGATTGTCTTTGCGAGCTTGCCGCTCACGTTTCTTTCCGGCATTAGTTCTAGTGCCATCAGCATTCTGGAATCTCCGTACACCCCACTTCTGGCCTTTGATGCCGTGGTGGATGAGATAGTCTGACATGGCGGTTACCTCCAGGGGCATGTGTCGTTCGGGCGTCTTTCTGCTGGCGGAAGAATAAGCTGACTCTCGTCGCCGTAGTGGATCGCGTTGTGAGTTGAATGGCAAGTTGTGATGAGGTATTCAGGATCGATAAGAACATCGGAATGCTTGTCGATGTCGTCGATCGTAATGATGTTGAGATGATGAACAATGATCCGTGTGCCGGCAGGAAGTGGATGATCGGGGTCTCCTAAGTCACAGCCGTTGTCGCGAATGATCACATCTCGTCGTGCGTCCTTCCATTCTTTGGAGCGATAGAACACCTGATTGAGCCAGCGGTTGAATCCGAAGGTGGTTTCGCCAACTGGGTGCGAGAATTTCAGGTAATTGAAGCGTTCCTCGAATGTAGGAAGCTGGATCAGCTCGGAATACCGCTTAATACTCATCATCAGTCGTCGGAGTAGCTGAGTAAGACCGCATAGCTTCGAGCGCTCCCTTGTAGAGCTCCTCGCTACTCTTCAAAGACTGCAGCGCTTCGATCTGTGCCGTGAGTTTTTCGGCCTGGCGCTCGAGAATTTCCTTTTCGAGGCGCTCCCGAGTCGTTCCGAGCTTGAGATAGTGCACAATTACGGAGGGAGAGGCCGTTCCATCCCTCAATTGCTTCTCCGCAGCGTCCACCGCAAGGGCGATCATCTGATTCTCCCTGGCTTCCACACTAGTTGCTGGGCGGAATTCAGGAGTATCAGGACGGTCATGATACACTTTCGGCATGGTTTCTCTCCCTTCTTAAGTAGTTTCGTGGTACTTTAGGCGGCCCCTAAAACGAGGTGTGCGGGCAGAAATGTAACGGCTCGAAAGGAGAACCGGGAAAAAAGCGCTACATGTTCATCCTCGGCTTAGGAGCCCTCTAAAATATCACGCAACTAAACAAATAGAGGCCCAACCCTTAGGCTGAGCCCCTGAAAATATCACGCAAAGCAACCCCTCCGGAGAATTTCCGAGGAGGGCGGCGATGGAGAAGGGGGTACTTTTTAGCGGCGGGGGGGGGGGGCCGGTTGGGGGTTGTTTTTTTTTTGATTTTGTTTTTTGTTTAGTATTTTTTTTTATTTTTTTTTTTTTATTTTTTTTTTTTTATTTTTTATATTTTAGATGTTTTT